>Ga0208266_100006_pt1 | contig 352805 bp, 289 predicted proteins | sample LakWasMet67_HOW9_2_FD_183897 | JGI IMG/M metagenome (GOLD analysis project Ga0208266, IMG submission 183897) | Freshwater sediment methanotrophic microbial communities from Lake Washington under simulated oxygen tension - Sediment Metagenome... | ecosystem: Environmental > Aquatic > Freshwater...
CTTTAGAGAAATTAACTCGTGCTAACTTACGATTCGTAGTATCAGTAGCCAAACAATATCAAAATCAAGGTTTAAGTTTACCAGATTTAATTAACGAAGGAAACTTAGGTTTAATTAAAGCAGCTCGTCGTTTTGATGAGACTCGTGGATTTAAATTTATCTCTTATGCTGTATGGTGGATTCGCCAATCTATTTTACAAGCTTTAGCAGAACAATCTCGTATTGTACGTTTACCATTAAACCAAGTTGGTTCATTAAATAAAATTAATAAAGCGTACTCTAAATTAGAGCAAGAATTTGAGCGTGAGCCAAGTGCTGATGAAATTGCTGAGTTATTAGATTTACCAATTGATAAAGTATCTGATACCATGAAAGTATCTGGTCGTCATGTAAGTATGGATGCTCCATTTGCAAATGGCGAAGAAAGTTCTTTATTAGATGTATTAGTTAATCATGATTCATTGAAAGCTGATTCAGGGTTAATTATGGAATCTTTATCAAAAGAAATTGATAGAGCTTTATCTACATTAACAGAAAGAGAAAGAGACGTAGTTAAATTATTCTTTGGAATTGGTTTAAACCACGGTTTAACATTAGAAGAAATTGGTGATAAATTTGATTTAACTCGTGAGCGTGTACGTCAAATTAAAGAAAAAGCAATTCGTCGTTTACGTCATAGTTCTCGTAGTAAATTGTTACAACAATATTTAGGATAATCTTAAGAGATTATGACCTCCAATTAAAGCAAACATCTACAAGGTGTTTGCTTTTTTTATGCGCTCCCATTTTACCATAAAAGTTTCGCTCAAACTTTTTTAATTTCTTTGAAAAGGTATGTTTTTGAGATTTTGATTTAGAAGAAGAACTTGATGATGATGAACGAGAAGGCATTTTGAAAGATAAATTCAAATCTATAGTATTACTTGAAGTTGAAGACTGTCTCACATTACTTAATCCTTCATCTGAAATATCATCATTTGTATTATCATTAAAATTTCCTTGCTGACTCATTTGATTATCCATATTTGAATCATCATTTGTGTTACTCAAATGAGTTTGTGCTATTTGAATTGCTTGATTACTATTGTTAGTTAAATAAACATTAGTTAACTGTAGTTGTTGCTGCTGTTGAGAAAAAGCAGACACCGACCATCCTAATAATGATAGAAAAAAAATATAACGCATGAGATAAAATATTGATTAAATCAAATATCTAAAAACTAGAATGGAAATTATTTTTTGAATTGTTAAGGAAAGATAAAAGGATTTTGAATTAACGAATTTTAAGAATCTAAACTCTTTTACCTAATTCTATTACTGCTAAATCTTTAATTTCAGAACCATCAATCACAAAACGTAACACCGTTTTAATTTGATGAAATCCATGAACACCACAAGCACCTGGATTCATATGTAGCACATCATATTGCTCTTGAAACATTACTTTTAAAATGTGAGAATGTCCGCAAATAAAAAGTTTTGGTTTTTCTGTTATCAAAATATCTTTTACTTCTTTTAGGTAATTAGTTGGTTGTCCGCAAATATGAGTTATAAACACTTTTACATTTTCACAAGTAAAAATTAAATTCTTAGTAAATTCTTTTCTCGCATTGGCATCATCAATATTACCATATACCGCTCGTAATGGCTTGATCTTTTTAATAGCATCAGTTACTTCTTTGATATTGCCAATATCACCAGCATGCCAAACTTCATCAGCTGCTTCTATGTGCTTTATTAAAGCCTTATCTAAATGGCTGTGTGTATCGGATATTAAAAGGATATTTTTCATTAAATTAAAGTTGTAAATTTAACTTAATCATTAAATCATTTTTATTAGCTCTCGAAACTGGCACATTAGAACCGTCTTTTAATACAATAGTTCCTCCATCACCTTTAATATATTTTTCAATTTCATTTAAATTAATTAAGTGAGCACTATGTGTTCTAAAAAACATAGTATTTGGTAATTGATCTTCAAAACTTTTCAGTGTTTTAGCTACTGTCATTTTCTTTTTATTTTTAATAAATACATGAGAATAGTTTGAATCTGCCTCAAATCTGATAATATCATCCAAATCAACCCAAAGTATACCATCCTGAGAAGGGATAGTTATTTTTTTACTTTTTTGAATAGCATTTAAAATCAATGATTCGATTACTGCATGATTATTTTGATTAGCTGCACTAATTCTTTTCTCTGCATTTTTAACAGCATTTACCAATTCATCTACATCTACTGGTTTTAGTAAATAATCAATGGCATTTGTTTTAAAAGCCTTTATAGCATAATGCTCGTAGGCAGTAATAAAAATAGTTTCATAGCAAACTTCGCTTGTATGTTGTATCACATCAAAGCCTGTTCCTGTTGGCATTTCAATATCCAAAAACACTAAATCAGGTTTGTTTTGTTTAATAGCATCAATAGCATTTTCAACAGAATGTTCTAACGAAATAACATGTACATTACTACAATTTTGTTGTATCAAAAATTGAAGAACTTCAGCTCCATCTTTTTCGTCATCAACTATAATAGCTTTAATCATTTTGAGAGTTTTTAATATTAATTGTTATTTCAACGATTGTTCCTGTTGATGTACCAATTTGTTCTTTATCAATAATAATAACTTTAGTAAGTAGATTGTTATTTTGTTTATTTAAAATATCAATTCTATCCTGAGTTACATTCATTCCCATGGATTGATGTAACAACATTTTTCGTTCTTTAATTTCTTTTGCTCTTTTTCTTCCAATACCATTATCATCAATCACACATTTTAAAACTGTTCCTTCTTTAGAAAACTTAATTTCCAACATACCTCTTTTCTCTGTTAATGGATTAATGCCATGTAAAATTGCATTTTCGATATAAGGTTGAATAATCATTGGGGGTATGAATAAATTTTCAGCACTTAAACTATCCTCTAATATAATTTCATAATCAAAACTGAAAGATGAGCGTAAGGCTTCTAATTCAACATATAATTCAAGCGCTTCAACTTCTTTATTTAACCAAACTAATTCGTGCTTAGAATTTTCAAGCACCGAACGAATTAAACGAGCAAATTTAGTGAGGTATTTTTGTGCAGATCTTGAATCATTTTTTAAAACAAAATTTTGGATTGAATTAATTGCATTAAACATAAAGTGAGGATTCATTTGAGCTCTCAAAGCTTTTAATTCAGATTCGGATATTTTCCTACTAGCTTCAGTTTTTTCTTTTTCCTGTTGTTTAATTAATTTTATTCGTTGAGTATAGATGACATAGGTTAAAAAGAAAATAAATGTTATTAAACTCAAATAAAACCACCATGTTTTCCAAAAGGGTGAATTAATCGAAAATTTTATTAATGCTGGTTTTGACGATATTTGTCCATCAGAATTTAAAGCATAAACAACAAATCTATAATTCCCAGAAGGCAAAGTGGTATATTGAACAAATGTGTTTTTTGAATAAGTCCAAGAAGAATCTAATCCTTCTAAACGATATTTATATAATATTCTACCTTCGCTTTTTACATTTACTCCTTTATAAGATATTTGTAAAAAATTTTGATGATAATTTAATGCCAATAACGTATCATAATGATACTTTGTTGAATTAATAGTTAAATTTTCAATATAAATAGGAATTACAGCCCCTTCATTAAACGCTTGCTTAATTTTAATTTGTCCTAACCCCTTGTTTGTAGCAAAAAACAATAAACTATCATTAATCAACAGTTGATTTATTTCACTAGACACTAATCCAGCTGATAAACTAATTGTATTGACTTTATAATGATTATTATCTGTTTTTTTTAGTCTTGAAATTCCTCTATTTGTTCCAACCCAAACATCACCGTTGCTATCTGAGGCTAAGCATTTTGAAATATTACTTGCAATACCATCTCGTTCTGTATAGCTGGCAATTGATTTGAATTCGTCATAAATCAGTACTCCATTACCTTTTGTTGCAATAAACAACTTATTATTAGTAAACAATATATCGTCAACTCTACTTTTTAGCAGAGGCAACTTATCTCCTAAGTATTCTAATTTATTTTTATAATACTTATATAGTCCTATTTTTGTTCCTAAATAAATTTTATCATCAACTTTACATATTGAAAATATAGTAGGTAAATCTTTTAGTAATTCTTTTGCTATACCTGTTTTTTTATTGATAAGATACATACTGCCATATTCACAACCTAATAAACTCTCAGAATCAAAATTTTCTACATCTTTCATTCTAAGAAATTGTTTAGAATTATCATTAATATAATAAATTGGAATTTCTTTGTTGGCATTAGAATTAAAAATAAACGCTGGACTTCCGCACACAACATATAATTCATCAAAAGACTTTATATTCCAAAATGAGTTAGGATTTTTGGGTTTACGGTGATGTATTGAAAAACTTTTTAAATCCATATCATTGTATGAATAGTCTGATGCCAAACAAATAAGTTGATTTTTATATTTGGTGAGGGCAAATATTTTATCGGCACTTAGTCCGCTTTCTTTGTTGTAAAATTTAAATTCTAAAGTAGGTATATAAAACAAACCATCTTCTAATGTTGAAAACCATAATCCTTTAGTTTTATCCTGCAAAACAGAAGTTACAGACATATTTGAAAGAAAAGACAAATCCGTTTGGTATCCGTTAAGATTATTTACAAAAGTTCCTTTACTAAGAGTATTTATCCATAGACGATTTTGTAAATCAACATTAATAGTAATAATGTTATTTGAGGGATCAAAATTAGAATTAGAATTTTTAAGGTGTTTAAAACCATTATTTTTAAGTTCAAACAAATCTAAACCTGTAGAAAAATAAACATGGTTATCACCATTCGCTAAATAAGTAGCACCTCCAAATGATGTAATTTGAATACAAGTATCTGTGCGTTGTAGTGTCAGATTATTGGCATTATCATAAATTAGAGGAATAGACTTAGTTAATGGAAAAGGGTGAACAAAATTTTTTCCATAAATAAATTTATTTTTTTCTATTTCTTTCACATAAATACAATTGGCCGAATACTGATAAGATTTAATTACTTTATAACTTGGTGGAAAAATCTTTAAATAGCCTTTTCTATCAACAGAAACATATAATGTATCCTTCGAATCAAACACAAAATCAGTAGGTAGTGTTTTTACTATTTCGGTTAATCTATCATTAGCCTCTATCTGATAAACAGAATCCGTTTTGTGAACATAATAAGCGAAACGACCTGAATAGGTAGAAAACCAAACTCTACCATATTTATCTTCGTGTATTTTAAAAACCGTATTATCCGGTAACCCATCGGCTGTAGTATATGTTTTAAATTGATACCCATCATATTTAACCACCCCCGCATCTGTGGCTATCCACAAATAACCTTTATTATCCTGTGTTACAAAATAAGTTTCGGAGCTAGGCAAGCCTTGATTTACACCATAGTGTTTTATTACGGTATTTTGGCCATAAGAAAAAGTACTTATAACAACAATGTATAAACAAATATAGAGATAGTGGCTCTTCAATAAAAAATATAAATACGTAAGCTAGTACTTTTGACACAAAAATACAAACCTATTACAGTTTATTCATGTTAAATAATCAGTTGAATATGGTAAATACTAAATCAAAAGGAAATAATCACAATAAGTAATATACTTTTGGGTTAAATAAGAAAACTTAAAATAATCTAAATATGAAAATCTTAAACATCTTTAAAAAAGAAACAAAAAAAACAGTTGTTGCAACAACACAAAAATTAGATAAAAATCAATTAGAAAAAGTGATTGGTGGAGCAGAAGGAGATCCAATCCCAGGTGTTGGTGTTAATTTAGGAAGAGGAATTAATCAACCTGGATTAAAGTAATTATATTTAACTATTTAATAAAAAAACCGAAACAAATTTGTTTCGGTTTTTTTACCCTCCTACCCTTTTTAACTTATAAATTAGCTTATCAATAACCTTAGTGTTTTTGGTAATAATCTCAGCATCTCCCAACATACCAAATCTAAATTTTAATTTTTTATTCATATTGGTTGTTATGCCACTTGGTAATTTAACTTTCACTAAATACTGTTTATTGACATCTATTTCTGAAATATTTTCAATAATACCTCTTACCACACCGTACTCTTCGAAAGGATAACTTTTTAATTTTATGATAACGGTTTGTCCGCTTTCAACTTTTCCTAAATTATATTGATCAAGATAAACTTCTCCTAAATAACTTATATTTTCGGGCATCACATAACAAATGTCTTGCCCTTTGGCTACAGATTGAAATTCTTCAATACTACCAGAAAACGAAACTTTCCCATTATCACTGGCAGTTAATATGAATTGATGTTTCCAATTTGATATTTCATTTTTTAAAATATTAAACTGTTTAATAAAATTTAATTTTTCCTGCTCAATATTATCATTAATATCAACCAACTGTTTTGAAGTATTATATTGACTACTATGATTGTTTAAGATACTTGACTGAAGTTGTTTGTAGGCCAATTTTTTCGATATATATTTCGATTCTATTTGTTGTAACTCCATTAATGGAATTACATTATCAAAAAATAAATTTAAATTAGTTTTATATTCATCTTCCGCCAATTTTAAGTCCTTTCGTAATTCTTTTTCTTGTTCTGCTAAGTTTGAACTTAAATTTGAGATAGTTTTTATTTCTCCTTGTATTAGTTGTTTTTTACTGGTATTTAAATTACCATTCCAGTAGGCCTGTAATGTTTGTAAAGAAATATAAAAAGTTTCGAAAGGGCTTTGAATTTCCCCGAAACGATTAAATTTTATAAAATTGATATTTTTAATAACATCCCATTGATTATTTATTAATAAGGTATCTATTTTAGATAAGTTGTTTTCTAATTCAGTAATATCATCAACATTAGCAAGCCCTTCGAGGTATCCTAAACACTGCCCTCGTTTAACAACATCGCCATCTTTAATTAATAATTTAATTAATTTTCCATCAAATTTAGCCGTAACTGGTTTAGGATTTACATTAGTTTTAATAGTTATTTGAGACAAAATAGTATCTGGATATTTAATAATCCAACATAACGAAATCAAAATAGCACAAATTACAAACATAAAAGTATTACCCCAACGCACAATAAATGGTGGATTAGTTCCAATAATATCTTGAATACTCTCGCTACTGCTATTTATGTCATCTTCTAGTTCTTCCATTATTAAGAACCAAGTTCTAATTGATTTTTAACTAATCCATAATAGATGCCTTGCAAAGCAACCAATTCTTTGTGTGTACCAATTTCTGCAATTTCGCCTTTATTTAAAACAACAATTTGATCTGCATCAACCACCGTGCTTAAGCGATGTGCAATAACTACTACTGTTCTGTTAACACAAAATGCATCTAAATTTTGCACAACCATTCTTTCATTTTTTGCATCCAAAGCACTTGTAGCTTCATCTAAAAACATAAAATTGGGATTTTTATAAAATGCTCTTGCCAGCAAAATACGTTGCTTTTGTCCCAAACTCATTGGCACACCTTCGTCTCCAATTTGCGTATTATAACCTAACGGTAAATTTTCACTAATAAACTCATCTATACAGGCCTGTTTAGCACATTCTACAACACGCTTCATGTCCACCTTTAAACCTAATGCAATGTTATTTGCAATAGTTTCCGAAAACACCTTTCCCTCTTGCATCACTACTCCAATATTATTACGCCAAACGCTATAAAAAATAGAATTCATACTATCTGTACCTACCATAATTTTACCCAAACTAGGTTCATAAAAACGCAACAGCAATTTCATCAATGTACTTTTACCACTTCCACTTCCTCCAACAATTGCTGTAGTTTTACCAGCAGGTATAGTTAAATTAATATTTTTTAAAACTAAACTATTAGGGTCGCCTGTGTATGAAAATGATAAATTTTCTAAAACAATATCTTCTGCTTTTTCAATAACGTTAACCGTTTTATTAAAATGGGTTTCTTCTGCTTCTTGTTGATGAACTTCTAAAATTCTATCTAATCCTAATTTTGCTTCCTGTAACATAGGGATAAAATCAATGATTTGATTAATAGGAGAACTTAATTGACCTACTATCATGTTGATGGCAAACATAGAACCAAGCGAATACTCTCCGTTTACAACTGCTTTAGCTGATAAATAGGTAATTAAAATAGTGGTTAAATGATTAATGATATTTGAACCGTTATTTTGCAACTGCTCTACGGATAAAGCCTTAGTATTAATTCTAAAAATTTTTGCTTGATTTTCTTCCCACTCCCAACGTTTTTGTTTATTACTGTTACTTAATTTAATCTCTTCTACACCTTTAATAATTTCAATTAATTTATTGTAATTTTTTGAGTAGGTTTCAAAATATTTAAAATCCAATTTCTTTTTTTGTTTTAAAAATAAAGTCACCCATAAAATACTTAATGTACTACCAATAAAAAATACTGAAAATATTTTCACATCATACACTACTAATATTACTCCAAATAAAATTAAGTTAATCAGTGAAAATACAGTGGATAAGGACGTCACGGTTAACAAGCGCTCAATACGTTTATGATCTTCAACACGACGTAATATATCCCCAATTAAGTGGCTTTCGAAGAACTGAACTTTAAGGCTTAGTAATTTTTTTAAGAAATCAGAAATTAACGAAACATTAATTCTACTTCCAATATGTAGCAAAATCCAACTTCTGATAATTTCAACAAAAGCTCCGCCTAAAAACAAAATGATTTGTCCTATTAGTATTAAATTAATAAAATTAATATCTAGTCCATTAATCCCTTTATCAACAATAGATTGTGTTAGGAATGGCGTAAATAACATAATCACACTACCAATCAACATTCCTAAGAATATTTGAACGAAATACGAAGAGTAGCCGCGCATATAATCCAATAAAAATTTAGTTGAACTAATATGCTTATCTTCAACATTATCAATTTCATTTTCATAAAAATCGCTGCTTGGCTCAAAAAACAAGGCAAAACCTGTATCAGAACCATGCCCCCAGCCGTCCAAAAATTCCTGACGCGTATAGGTTACCAACCCCATAGCTGGATCTGATATATAAACTTTGTTTTTACTCATTTTATAAAGCACCACAAAGTGATTGTTTTTCCAATGAACAATACAAGGAAAAGGCTTACTCTCTAATAATCCATCAAAATTGATTTTTACACCTGTAGATCTTAAACCAATTGTTTCGGCAGCTTCAGAAATACCTAGTAGATTAACCCCAAGTTTGGTAATGAAACATTTTTCACGCAAAAAAGAAACAGAAAAATCACGTCCATAATATTTAGCAATCATTTTTATACAAGTAGGCCCGCAATCCATTGCACCCAGTTGCCTTACATTTGGAAATGATTTACTAAAAAAACTCATTAATAATTTCGGATTTTATACTGTAAAACTAACAAAAAACTCGACATGTAAATTACAAAATCGCTTGTTTATACGTTAATTACTAAATCAAATACGGCAAATACTAAATCACTATTTAATTAGAAACGAAAGTGGTGTTTATTTGATTCCATAAATTAAGAAATAGATATCAAACAATTAAAAAAATCAAACATCATGAAATTATTTAACTTATTTAAAAAAGAAACAAAACAGCCAATTAATGTTACTGAAGAAACATTAATTAACTGTTTAAATTCACTTAACTCATTATCAGACAGAAAGGTTTATCAAGTAAAAGATTTAGTAAAAACTCCTGATAATAAATGGGAATTTTCGATGGTGTATGTATTGAACGGCGCTAATGATTTTTTAATTGATTTAAAATGTACAATTACCGAAAGCATTTACGAAAATTTTTTAAACACTAAAACAAAAGTTCAAAAATTAGATGCTCGTGCATTAAGCTATGTTATTGGCGGCGGCGGCGGAGATACTACCTCTATAGACTCTACATCAGCTGTTGCAGGAGGACCTTTAAAAGGCATTGATGTAAAATTAGGAAAAAACCCTGGCGGAGGAATTCAAGCATAATTTATAAAACAAAAACCGATGAAACTATTCAACATTTTCAAAAAAGAAACTTCAACAGAAGTAAAAAACAACATCCAAAAAATGGATAAAAATCAATTAAGTAAAGTAATTGGTGGAGGTGATGGTGGAACAACTCTCGATTCTACAGCTGGAGCTATTAATACGACTCGTTCAAACATTAAAACTCCTACAATTGTATAATTAAAAAGGCTTCTCTTAGAGAAGCCTTTTTAATTATACAATATTAATTATTGCTTAATCAATTTTTTATAATGCTCTTGATTATCATATTTAATTTTTACCCAATAAACCCCATTACTTAAATGTAAATTATCTAATGGCACAAAACTATTTATTTCTTTAAATGAATACTTTAAAATTTCCTTACCTAAAACATCAAATATCATAACATCAACTAGTGATTGTGTACTTACGCTAAATGATATTTGTAAATTGTCTGTAAAAGGATTGGGATGAATAGAAATATTATTTTCTGTAGATAAGTTTTCTATTCCAGTACACACATTTACTGTTAACGTAAATACTGTATTATTAGAACAATTTCCTGACGTTCCGGTAACAGAATAAACCGTTGTTGTGGTTGGATTTGCTATCACCATACTTCCTGTTGAAGAACTTAGGCTAGCTGAAGGACTCCAAGAGAATGAACCTGCTCCAGAAGCCGTTAATGATTCTCCTTGGCCCACACAAATTGTAGCACTTGAAGCAGTAACGCTCACTGTGGGATTAGGACTAACATTTAATGAAACAGTATTAGTATTTGTACAAGAACCTGAAGTACCTGTAACTGTATAAACCACATTAGAGATTGGTGTTGAAATAACTGAAGCCGCAGTTGAATTATTTAATCCTGTTGTAGGAGTCCACATATAATTAGCGGCACCAGATGCTGTAAGCGTTGATGATTGACCTGCACATATTGATGCACTTGATGAAGATACATTAACTGTTGGATTAGCATTTACATTTAAAGATACAGATTGACTGTTTGTACATGAACCTGTTATTCCTGTAACCGTATAAATAATAGAAGATGCTGGAGTTGAAATAACAGATGCGTTTGTAGAACTATTTAACCCAGTGGTTGGATTCCATACATAACTTGTAGCACCTGATGCCGTTAATGTAGATGATTGCCCTACACATATTGATGCGCTTGATGATGACACATTAACTGTTGGATTAGCACTTACATTTAAAGATACTGTTTTAGTGTTAACACAAGAGCCAGTTGTTCCAGTAACCGTGTAAACAATAGCAGAACTTGGAGTTGAAATAACAGATGCGTTGGTTGAACTATTTAATCCAGTGGTTGGATTCCATACATAACTTGTAGCACCTGATGCTGTTAATGTAGATGATTGTCCCGCACAGATTGATGCAATTGATGACGACACATTAATAGTTGGATTAGCCGAAACTGTAATAGTTTTAGTTGCTGTATTGGTACCTGTTGTATTAGCAGCTGTTAAACTCACAGTATAAACTCCTGATGTGGTATAGGTTACCGAAATGTTTTGTGAAGTAGCTGATGATGGCGAACCGCCTGGCATTGACCATGTCCAAGAAGTTGGTCCTCCTGAAGAAGCATCTGATAAAGCAACTGGTTGACCTGCACAAACTGTACTAGTAGAACTGATAGATGTAGTTGGGGCGGTTGGTATTGCAACTGTAACGGTTTGTCCGTTTGTGCTAATGACACTGCTAAACAATCCTGCACCATTTTCGGATTTGACATTAAAATAATATTTAGTTCCATTAACTAACGTTAAATTTTTAGCTGTTACAGCTGTATCGCCCCAATTACTTGTCCAAGTTAATGTATTAACAGCTCCTGGGCTTGTACCAATTGAATACCAATAACGTGCAATAGCAGAGTTAGGATCGGTTGATGATCTCCAGTTAGCCGATAAAGAATCACTGGTTGTAACGGCATTGATATCATTAGCTTTTCCGTCATTAATTGTTGTAATGTTTGATGGAGCTGTCCAATCAATATTCACATCATGATAATAAATAGAAGATAAATTTCCAGCAACATCATTTACAATAGATTTTACTTTACAAGCATTTTGTGTTGGATTAGGATTTTGATATCGCGCATCATTTCCGTTACCAGAACCAACAGAAACTGTTACAGATGCCGTAGGACGTGAACGATATACTTTTATCTCATCCAAGCTCCATTTACAATTTCCACTTCTAAAAGAGATATGACTACCATTAGACAATGGCGAAGGATCTGTCCAAGTAGCAATTACGGTATTATCTTTATAAACATCCATTTTACCAGTAATTCTATCATAAATTACTTTAAAATCGTACCACTGACCAGCTACTAAATTTACTGCAGCAGTATATGTTGGAGATCCAAATACATTAGCACCTCCCGAATAAGAAGTTTTATATATTTGAACTGCTTGATTATCTAATCTAAACCAAACAAAATAACTATTTCCTCTATTAACACTATCAGGAGCATCACAAAAGAAATGAAAACCAGCTCTTCTGTTTGTTCCTGTTCCTTCTAATTTACCTTTAAAATTATACAAATAACGATTTGATAAATTTTGAGTTAATGCTGCATATATGTTGGTGTTAGCTGCTGCTGTACTCAATTCGTCAGATTGTTCTAGAGCATTTGTATTAATGGCCCAAGTTCCAACTTTTTGTGTCCATTCTGGATGAATTGCTACATCAAAATTATCAGAGAAAAAACCGTGTGTATAATTCCCTCGCCATTCCGTTCCATTATAATCAATTACCTGATAATAACTTTTTTCTAATCCAGAGCCACCAGAATTATCTGCATCTGTAAACGTTGCTGTGAAATTAGCCGTTTGCCAAGTTCCAACGGTAGAAACAGAAGTTGTTGGAACAACATTATCGGTTGAAGTAGTTGAAGTAGGCACCGCATTAGAAGTATATGTTGCTGCCCAGCCTGCCGCATTTGTTGCGCAATCAGAGCGGAATTCGATTAATAAATTTGGTCCAGTGGAGTTGATTGTTCCTGGAGAAACCGTACTTGTATATTTTCCAATTAAAGTAGAACTTGTAGAGTTTCCATCATAAATAAACATATAATCATAATTGTTTTCTAAACTAAATGATGTAAAACTCATACTAACCGAAGTAGCTCCGCCACTTGGTTGAAACAACCATAATTTTCTTTCATCATCGCTATAGTTAGCAGCCGCTCCACCTGTATCATAAAATGTACCTGATGTGGCAGTAACAGTTGTAACGACTGGTGTATTATTTAATAGTTTATAAAATAAATCCCAATTCCAGTATGGACCTGGATCATTATGCGTTTGATTGGGGAACATTTGGTGTCCTTTAATTTTAACACAAGTTCCCTGTTGACATTGTTGTGTTGTTCCTGAACAACCTGGGCCAAAATAACAACGTAATGGATTAATGTTATTGCTCGTGCACATATCTCTTACCAAATTAGCACTTGATGTTAACATATTAGTTGTATACCAGTTATAACCAGTACTGGCATAACCTTCGTGTTCAATACCTAAACTATAAGGATTTTCAGAACCTACGTGCCAAGCTTTATCAGCTTCATATACCATTTGAGTTACTTGTCCATCGGAACTACGAACCACATAATGTGCAGATGCTGAGGCACTACAGTTTTTGAACCACGAAATACATCCTGCATAACTTCCTTCTACATCATGAATAGCTACCATGGTAATTGCCGTTCCGTTTCGTGAACTGTAATTACATGTTGTTGGATCCCAAATGGCAGGCCCATAATCGGGAGACATAACCGTGTTTGATACACCTGATGAACGATAAGCTGCGCCTGTTGAGTTAGTTATTGTATTTGAATTTATAGTAATAGATGAAGAGCTCAATACCTCATAGTTAGAACCAAAAATTGTTTGAAGATTTATCTGATAGTCAGGGAAGCCATAAAAATCCTGAAACTCACCATTTGCCATAAACCAATATAATTGGTATAAGTGAGAGTTCATAGCAAAATCATTTTGAATATTATTGGTTAAAGGCAACTCACTTAAAGCAATAAAAATTGGTTGATATAGCGAAATATCATTTCCTGAAATAAACAATTGAGTTTGTAAATTAGAAAATGCAGCAGCATAGGCTAAGATATTTTTTTCAGGATTACTTTTTATATCAGCAATAGAATAACCAGATAATTGGGAAACATAAACTAAATTATTTCTAAAATAGCCTTGTCCGTTTTCTGTTAAACCCATTACACCATAAGCCGTTGGGTAGCCTATACAGCTTGGCTCTTGAGATGTGGTTCCTAAATGAGTGAAACGACTTTGTGAAAATGCCACTGACTCTAAAACACCTTTGGGTATAGATGGATTTAAACTATAGGCTTTTCTAAAAAAAGTGTCGTATTGATTAGTGATTAAAAGCTCGCCAACAGAACTCGAATAAGTTTGTAATGAAAAGATACAAGCAATGATTAATAATAGTTTTTTCATAGAATTGTTTAATTCCTTTAAAACTATAAAAAATCAGATAGACTAAAAAGTTAAAATTTTGCTAAACAGTTTTAGGGCTGCTGATTTAAGCTAATTCAAGCATTTTTTTATAAACACCATCCACTTTATCAACCAATTCCGAAGTGCGACCTTGCTCTATAACATGCCCTTTTTCCATTACAATAATTTTTTGAGCGTGATGAATTGTTGTTAATCTGTGAGCGATGATAATAGAGGTTCTATTTTTGGCCAACTCAATTGATGCTTTTTGAATTAATTTTTCTGTTTCTAAATCAATAGATGAAGTTGCTTCGTCTAGAACAAAAATTGGAGGATTGTATACATACGCTCTCACAAAAGCTACTAATTGTCGTTGACCTGCCGACAACATAGCTCCTCGTTCTTTTACATTATAGTGATAGCCTCCAGGTAAGCTGGATATAAACTCGTGAATACCTATGTTTTTAGCGGCCGCAATAACCTGTTCTTCGGTAATAGATGGGTTATGAAGAGTTATATTATTTAAGATAGTGTCGCTAAATAAAAACACATCTTGTAACACAACACCAACCGATTCTCGCAACTCGTTTAATTGGTAATCAGCTACACTGATATTATCAATTAATATTTGCCCTTTATTTATTTCATAAAAACGACTGAGTAAATTGATGATGCTTGATTTACCAGCTCCTGTAGCACCAATAATAGCAACTGTTTCGCCTTGATTAATTGTAAAAGAAATTCCGTTTAATACATAATTATCTTCTTTGTAAGCAAACCAAACATCTTTAAATTCCACTTTGCCTTTCATATTTTTGGCGGAAATAGTTCCTGATTCAGAAATAATTTCATTGGTATCAATCACTTTAAAAACTCTTTCTGATGCAACCACTCCCATTTGCAACGTATTCAATCTATCAGCTAATAAACGGATAGGACGAAATACCATGTTTATCATCATAATAAAAAAAGTAATATCACCTAACTGTAAATTATATTGATTTGATTTTAAACCTGCAAACCATACAAATAAAGCAATTGAAACAGCCGATAAAATTTCGACTACTGGAAAGAAAACGGAGTAATACCAAATGGAACGAATGTTAGCAATTTTATGTTTCTCATTAATCTGTTTGAATTTTTCGTACTCAATTTTTTCACGATTAAATAATTGCACAATACGCATGCCCGAAATATGTTCATTAGTAAACGCATTTAAAGATGCTACAGCATTTCGCACTTCAGAGAATGTTGTTTTTACGCCATTCTTAAATAAATTAGTTGCTATCAATAACAATGGAATTGTACTTAAAGTAACCAATGCAACTGCCCAATTTTTTACAAGCATTGCTGTTATAAATATCACCAACATTAAAATATCACCCATAATAACAATAAAACCTTGAGAAAACACATCACTCAAACTTTCAATATCAGAAATAGCTCTCGTTACTAATGTTCCGACTGGCGTATTATCAAAATAGGTATTTTTTAATTTTAGAATATGAGTATACACTTGCAAACGTAAATCTTTCACAATATTTTGTCCTAATAAATTAGTCACATAAATATTACTAAATTGTAAAAATGCTTCAGTAATAAGTATAACAATTAACATAAGCCCCATGTAATTAATATAATTTACTTTATCGGCATCGGGCATATAACCAGCATCTGTTACATGAACTGCTCCAATGCAGTTTAGCATTTTATTAATTAATAAAGGACGAACTATGGTTAAAGACGACAAGGTAAGTGTTAAGGCAATGGCACAAAAAAACAAAGCTTTATAAGGCTTGCTGTATGACAAGATGCGTTTTAATAATTTAAAACTAAATTTATTTTTTTGTTCAGTATTAGACATTAAAAATAGTTTCGGGATAACGGATATCTGTTAAATACAAAGCATGACCAGCAGCTGACATACCAGCATCAGATCTGTTTTTATTATTTACAATTGTTTTAAATTCTTCTAATGATATTTTACCTTTACCAACTTCTAATAATGTTCCAACAATAGCACGAACCATATTACGCAAAAAACGATTGGCTGTGATTCTAAAAACATATTCATCCTCGTTTTGTTTTATCCATTGAGCAAAAGTTACATTACAATTATTAGTGAATGTTTGGGTATTTACTTTACTGAAACTGGTAAAATCTTCAACGGTTAACAAATAAGCTGCCGCCTCGTTCATAGCTTCAAAGTTAATATCGCCGAAAACATACAATGAACTACTAAATAAAAATGGACTCTTTGAGCGATGAATTAAATAATCATACGTTCTGGATGTAGCGTCAAATCGTGCATTTGCCTCATCTTTCACTACAAGTATTTTTTTAATTGCAATTTCAAAAGGCAACACTTTATTTAATTTATATACATAATTTTTATCCGTATGTAAATCTGTTTTTTCAGAATCAAAGTGAGCGTAATAATCCTTTGCGTGAACCCCTGCATCTGTTCTTCCACAGCCAACTATTTCAATAGGATGACCTATAATCATCGACATTTTTTCTTGTAAAATATGTTGTACTGTCAGTGGCGTATTATCTTGCACCTGCCAACCATGAAAGTTGGTTCCATTATAAGCTAATTGGATAAAATACCGAGGCATGCCGTAAAGATACACATTTGAAATTCTAAATAAAATTAATGAAACCTAATTTCTAAATACAGTAATTTTTTTGGCCAATGTGTATTATTTTCAGGCTTTAAACGTTTGTTTTTTGACCAAAACAACCGATATTTTGAAATCCCTATATTTAATAAATAATTTCCAATATCTGTTTTGACAGATACTTCTGTATATCCATCTTCAGAATAAAAATCGGCTAATGAAATTTCAGAAATATGATCAGAACCTACTCGTGAAACAAAAGACTGAATGATTTTTTTATAGTTATTTAAAACACTATCAGTTAATCCTTCGTAATAAATTCTTACAACGGTGTCCATCAAGGCTAGGCCTTTACCATTAATATCCGAAACTATTGAAGTGTCTACCCTAGCACTATCTGTTACCGTAGATTTTCGGACATTATCTGATTTTGAATACGAAGGATTTTTAGAATTTCTGTTAGAGCCAGCTTGTGATACCCTTTGTTTTCTTTTCCTTCCACCCATTGCAATTTGTATTTTCTTTTTCAAAGGCTTAAGACTAAATTGTTGCCTTACACAACTACCTTTAAAACAAATAAAAGGAAATTCATGATGTATAGCACAGGAACTAAACAAACTCAATATGACTATACAAAAAATAATTCTCAAAAAAATAAATTTGATTTAACTAATACTATATTAGTAATAACACAATTTGGTAACATGTATTATAACGTTAAAATATCAGGTTTATTAGTTATAATACCATCAACACCTCTTTTAGCTAATTTTCGGGCTTTTCGAGGACTATTAACTGTCCACACATAAACTGTTTTACCTAATTTATGTATTTTTTTAATCACACGTTTACTACAAAATTTATAATATACATTAACACCTTCCCAATTTTTAAAATCGTCTTTACTAAAATGTTTATCAAAATTAAAGCTCACCAAGGGCAAATTAAACACAATTAATTTTTGAAGATTGATACTACTATCTCTTTTTGCAAAATTCATTAATGGTTCTTTTTCAAACGAATGAATAGTACTTATCCAACTATGAGCATTGTATTTATTTATTAAATCCACAATATGTTTTTCGATATTAGGATAATAAGAGTTTCCTTTTTTTAATTCAATTAATAATTTACAACGACCATTTATAAGTTGTATCGCTTCTTCTAAAGTGGGAGGATTTTGCCATGAAATACAACCTCTCTTTTGTTTGATTTGTAAATATTTAAATTCCTGATAACTTATATCTTTTATCCATCCTTTTCCGTTAGTTGTTCTATCAACACTTAAATCATGCATAATAACCACTACGCTGTCGTTGGTTTGATGTACATCTGTTTCAATAACTAATGCTCCCATTTGAATGGCTTTTTCAAAAGAAGTTAATGTATTTTCAGGCGCATAAGCACTTGCGCCACGGTGAGCAATAATAATGGGTGATTGAGAGAAGGAAATAAAAGACAGATTAACCGCAAAGAATACAAAGATGAACCGCAAAGGGCGCATAAAAGAAAAATATATAATTACTTGGTTGTACATTGTTCAAATCTGCTTCTCGACTTCGCTCGAAGTGACATACTATTTTATCTTATAACTCATATCTTATAACTAGTCCCTAACCAGTTCAAGATTTTCCATATTTACAGTCATTTTTAAAATACCAAAAGTGATATTTACTTTTTCATCCTTCATCGATTCTACAATACCAATTTCGCTACTATTTAGAATTTTGACTTTGCTACCAACTTTTAACAATGGCTTAATGCGTGCTACTTTTTTCTCAGCAAAACTATCACGTTTGTTCTGTTTTTCTAAATCCTTACGTTTCTTTGTTTCCGCTGTAATACCATCTATAAAACGTTTTATTACTGATTTTCTATCTTCATTTTTATTCCACTCCTCCATTAACTTCAAGTAACGCTGACCAAAATCTGCTAAACGTGCTAATTCAATTTTTCTATCTCTATCTCGCTCAACTTTATCTCTCCAATTACTAAAAAGGGTATCGTATTTTTCTTTTGCTATTTTTCTTAAAAATTCCTGATGCTCTACCCTTTCTGTTGCTTCTGCTAATTTGGTTTTTTGTTGTTGAACTTCGGCTAATAATTTATTTAAATCAACTTTATCAGTATCTATTTTTGTTTTAGCCCTAGAAATTAAATCTTTGGGGAAGCCTACTCTTTCTGCTACTTCAAACGTATAACTACTTCCAGGTTCGCCAACCGTCAACATATATTTTGGATCTAATGTTTCTAAATCAAACAACATACTTCCGTTTAAAACGCCATCTAATTTATTAGCCAACAATTTCACATTCGGAAAATGTGTGGTAATAATTCCAAATGTTTTTGATTTTACTAATTCCTCCAAAACAACTTCTGCCATTGCACCACCCAACTCTGGGTCAGTACCGCTACCAAACTCATCCATTAATATTAATGTTTGAGCATTCACCGTTTTCAATATCGAAATCATGTTTTTTAATCGAGCACTATATGTACTCAATTCATGCTCTATACTTTGTGTATCGCCTATATCAATTAAAATATGTTTAAAAAAACTCATCACTGAATTTTCTCCAACACATACTAGCATACCACTTTGCAACATGGTTTGCAATAAACCTACTGTTTTTAAAGTAATTGATTTTCCACCAGCATTAGGGCCTGAGATGACTACTAAATGATTTTGCTGTTGTAAATGAATATTAAGAGGAACAGTTTGTTTTTTAAGCTCCTTATTTTGTAAAAACAAAATTGGATGATACGCTTTACTCAATTTTAATTCGGAAACATTTGATAATGTTGGCAAACAGCCATTAATTAATTGAGCAAATTTTGCTTTTGATTTTAAAAAATCTAATTCAATTAATAATTCATTGTATTGCTTTAACTGATTTGAATATGGACGCAATGTGTCCGATAAGTCTCTGAGAATTCGATTTATTTCTCGGCGTTCATCAATTTCTAATTCAGCGATATCGTTGTTAATATTAATTGTTGCACCTGGTTCAATAAAAATCGTTTTTCCAGTTTCGCTTTTATTGTGCACAAAACCATTTACTTCAGATTTGTATTCAACCAACACGGCTAATGTTCTTCTTCCATTAAAAAAACTTTCTTCGTTATCTCTAATATAACCGAGCTTGCGAAGTTCATTTACATGTCTATCAAATTTCGCATCACTTTCTCTTCTTTTTTCTGATAACTCTTTTCTGATTTTTTGAAGTTCTTTTGAAGCAGAACTTTTAACAGTTGCATCAAAATCTATGATACGATCAATTTCGGCAACAATTAATTTATTATCCTCTAATTCATCCGATAATTGAGCCAAGTAGGGCAATGTTGCTTTTTTGTTTTTCAAAAAACGAATAGCGGTATTACTAATTTCTGTTGCTTGTTTAACCAACAAAAATTGTTCTTCAGTAAGCATACTTCCTTCTAATGCCAATAATAAAGCCTCTTTCCTAAAATCATCAAATTGAATATCCGGAAAAAAAGAATCACTGCTTAAGGTGTTCTTTAATTCCGAAACTCTGTTTAACTCTATAGTAAGAGTATCATGATTGGTAAAAATAGAAATTTGTGATGCTTTATGTTTGGCTCCATTACTATGACAAAAATCAGTAACGTATTTTTTAACTTTAAAAAACTCTAATAACTCTAACGCTTCAGTCTCAATAATATTCATTTCAGCAATAAAATTAACCTTTTATTTAATTAAAAAAACGGTTTGAAAGTTTTGTAAACTAAAATTTTACTTTATTTTTGATAGGTTAAATAAAATTTACAAAAGACCTAAAAGAACGGTTAAAAAAATGAAACAAGAGATTATTACAAAACTGGAAGAAATGCTTCAGCTACCTGAAGCTAGTGCTGTTGCTCACCAAATGCGCACTCTGCAAAAAGAGTATCAAAAATTGTGGACAGCCGAATTTGAAAAAGCAAAACAAGAATTTGTTGACGAAGGTGGCAAAGCCAAAGAATTTGAATATGCCAAATCACCCGAAGATGTTAAAATTTCGGAATTGATTGACAGAATTGAAAAAAAGAAAAAAGACGAAGATGCTCGCTTAGCTGTTGAACAAGCTAAAAATTTAGTCGTTCGTCAGGAAATTATTGCTAAAATAAACGACTTAAGTCAGGTAAGCGATAACATTGGCGCTGCTATCAAAAAATTAGTAGAGTTACAAGCTCAATGGAAAGCTACTGGCGCTGTATCTCCTCATAAATATAAAGAAAACCAAGCGGAATATAGTAAAGCTATTGAAGAATTTAACTACAAATTAAGTTTATCAAAACAATTACAAGAACATGATTTAAAACGTAACTACGAATTAAAAACAGAGTTACTCGAAAAAATAAAAAATTTAAAAAACATTGAAAACATTAAAGAAGCTGAGCGTTTAATTAAAGTTTATCGTAATGATTGGGAAGATATTGGGCCAGTGCCAAATGATAAATGGGATGAATTAAAAGGTAGTTTCAGAGCGGCTTTAGAGGAAGCTTACTCAAAATTAAAAGCGCACTACAATTCTGTGGAAGAAGAAAAAGAAGCTAACTTAAACAGTAAAAAAGAATTGCTTGAAAAAATAAAAGCCATTATTACAAAAGCTGAAACAGCTAACGGACAAATGTGGAACAACTTGACGAATGAGCTTGTAGCATTGCAAACTGAATGGAAAGGAATTGGCCGCGCTAACGCTAAAGACAACGATAAAGTATGGGCTGAATTCAGAGAATTATGCGATGAGTTTTTTGCGAAGAAAAAAGTATTTTTTAATGAGGTTCATGAAAAAATGAGCGTTATTAAAGGTCAAAAACAAGAATTAATTGCTAAAGCCAATGCTTTAAAAGATAATACAGATTGGCAAAAAACAGGCTTAACTTTAATTAAATTACAAGATGCTTGGAAAAAGGTGCCACATGCTGGAGGTGATGAAAATAAATTATTTAATCAGTTCCGTGCTGCTTGCAATCACTTTTTTGACGCTAAGAAAGCACACTTTGAAGCTATTGATGCTAGCTTTGAAAATAACTTAGCTCACAAAGAAGAGTTATTGAAAAAAATTAATGAGTTTAATTTATCTGAAAATGCTACTGAAAATCACGCTGCCTTAAAACAATTTTCTGCAGATTGGAATAACGCTGGTATGGTACCAATGAAAGATAAAAAACGTATTAACGATGCGTTTTATAATAAGTTAGATGAATTGTATGACAAAATGAATGTGAGCAATGCTGAAAAATTCATGATGCAATTTAAAACAAAATTAGAGCGTTTATCTAATGGGGAAAGCCCTGAATTAGCATTAAAGAAAGAAGCAGAGTATTTCAAAAAACAAATTGATGAAATTAATGCTCGCATTAAAACTTACGATAACAACTTAGGTTTCTTTAAAACGAGTAGCAAAGGAGTTAATCCTTTTATGAAAGAAATAGAAGATAAGATTAACGCCGAAAAACAAAAAATTGCCGAGTTAAACGATAAACGTAAGATGGTAATGGCAGAGTTGAATAAACTAAAACCTGCTGAAGCAGAAGCAAAATAAAAACTAAAAAGCTATCACTAAGTGGTAGCTTTTTTTTAAGAAAAGAAAAATAGTATGAAAGTAGAAATTTGGAGTGATGTGATGTGTCCGTTTTGCTATATCGGCAAACGTAAATTTGAAAATGCCTTAGCGCAATTTCCTCACAAAGAAAATATAGAAATCATTTGGAAAAGCTTTCAATTAGATCCTACAACAGTTACTGACCCCAGCTTAAACAGTGTAGAACATTTGGCTCATAAAAAAGGCTGGAGCAAACAACAAGCTTTAGAAACAACTGCTCATGTAACAAATATTGCCAAACAAGTTGGTTTAGATTTTCATTTTGATAAAGCAGTAGTCGCTAATTCATTTGATGCACATCGTTTATCGCACCTAGCTAAAAAATATGGTAAACAAAATGAGTTAGAAGAAAAACTATTTAAAGCCTATTTCACCGAAGGAAAAAATACTGCCGACCACTCTACCCTATTACAAATTGGTAAAGAATTAGGGATGGATGAAAAAGAAATAACAGATGTTTTAAATAACACCACTTACTCAAACGAAGTAGAACAAGATATTATCGAGGCTCAACATATTGGCGTGCGTGGTGTTCCCTTTTTTGTATTGGACAGAAAATATGCGGTATCAGGCGCACAAGAAAGCGAAACCTTTTTAGGAGCTTTAACCAAAGCTTACGAAGAACACACAAATGGTATAATTGAACCGATTGCTTCTGGTAGTTCTTGCGGTTGTGGACCAGAAGGCTGTAGCTAATTCTTTAAACTACGAAAATTCTTTTTGCTGTCAAAGTATCATTAAAACAAAAAAGCCCTCACAATCTGCGAGGGCTTTTTTTATTATAATCTTTATAATTATTCTGCTAATAAAGCTCTCGAAATCACAATACGTTGTACTTCGCTTGTTCCTTCATAAATTTGAGTAATCTTCGCATCACGCATTAAACGCTCTACGTGGTATTCTTTCACGAAACCATAACCTCCATGAACTTGAACCGCTTCAGTTGTTACCCACATCGCTGTTTCTGATGCAAATACTTTTGCTTGAGCACTTTCTTTTTCGCATGGTAAACCTTGATCTTTTAACCAAGCTGCACGGTGCACTAATAAACGAGCTGCTTCAATACGAGTAGCCATATCAGCTAATTTAAATTGAATAGCTTGGTGCTGAGAAATTAATTTACCAAATGCTTTACGCTCTTTTGAATAAGCTAATGCTAATTCGTAAGCTCCTTGAGCAATTCCTAATGCTTGAGAAGCAATACCAACACGCCCACCACCTAAAGTTTTCATAGCGAATTTGAAACCAAATCCTTCTTCTCCAATTCTATTTTCTTTAGGAACTTTTACATCCGTAAACATTAAAGAGTGTGTATCACTTCCGCGAATACCCATTTTATTTTCTTTAGGACCTACCACAAATCCTGGCATGCCACGTTCAATGATTAAGCAGTTAATTCCTTTATGTCCTAACTCAACATTAGTTTGAACCATTACTAAATACACAGAAGCTGTGCTACCATTGGTAATCCAGTTTTTAGTACCATTTACTAAGTAATGATCGCCTTTATCAATAGCTGTGGTGCGTTGAGATGTTGCATCACTTCCTGCTTCTGGTTCTGATAAACAGAATGCACCAATTTTCTCACCTTTAGCTAAAGGCACTAAATATTTTTGTTTTTGTTCTTCAGTTCCATAATGCTCTAATCCCCAGCAAACTAACGAATTATTTACGCTCATTACTACACTGCAAGACGCATCCACTTTAGAAATTTCTTCCATTGCCAAAGCATAAGAAATGGCATCCAATCCAGATCCACCGTACTTAGGATCAACCATCATACCCATAAATCCTAACTCACCAAGCTTTTTCACTTGTTCTTCAGGAAATTTTTGAGCTTCATCTCTCTCAATTACGCCTGGTTTACAATCGTTTTGAGCGAAATCTCTCGCTGCTGCTTGAATCATCAATTGCTCTTCTGTTAGTTGAAATTGCATGGTATTTAGTTTTTAATGGTTGTACATTTTATCCTCACAAAAATAGGAGATATTTCGAATTATCAAATGTAAATCGTCGATTTGTTAAAATTATTTTGTTGAGAGTTTTTCATTAAAGTGATAAATATCATAACAATTCTCAGTAATTTTAGTTTAGTATGAACCAAAATTCCTTAAAAATAGTTGGACTGATGAGTGGAACCTCTATGGACGGTTTAGACTTGGCTTTATGTGAATTTAGTACTCAAAATAACAAAGTTGATTTTAGTCTTTTAGCTTCTGAAACAATTGAATATGATGTAAACTGGAAAAACAAACTACAAAATGTTTTTGATGCTTCTGCTCAACGCTACTTTGAAATCCATTCAGAATACGGAACATTTATCGCTAAAAATATTTCTCAATTTTTAAGCAAATACCCTCAACCTATTGACGCCATTGCTTCGCACGGCCACACTGTGTTTCATCAACCTCAACAAGGTTTTAGCACACAAATTGGATGCGGGGCAACTATTGCCGCTCAAACAGGCATCACCACCGTGTGCGATTTCAGGAGTTTAGACGTCGCATTAAATGGCCAAGGCGCTCCATTAGTTCCTATTGGCGACAGGGATTTATTTCATCAATACCAATCATGCTTAAACATTGGAGGCATTGCAAATATTTCATTTACTCAAAACAATAAAACACATGCTTTTGATGTCTGTATAGCCAACATGGCATGTAATTATTTGACTGAAACTATAGGAAAAGCCTACGACGAAGGAGGCAAGCTAGCATCGCAAGGAACTATAAACTCAGATTTATTTGAGAGCTTATTAAATTTAAAAACACAACAACAATCCTTAGGTAGAGAATGGTTTGAAAATAATTTTTTACCAATTTTAAATACAACTACTATTTCTTTAAACGACAAGCTTGCAACATGTGTAGAATATGTAGCCTTCAAAATTGCAACTGTATTAAACGAACATCTTTTAAAATCAGTTTTAATTACTGGTGGAGGTGCCTATAATACATTTTTAATACAACGCATTAAACATTACTTTAATGGTTTTATTCATATACCAACCGATGATATTATTCAGTTTAAAGAAGCAATCATTTTTGCCTATTTAGGATATTTAAGATTAAACGAACAAACAAATACATTAAACTCAGTAACCAAGGCCAGCCGAAATAGTATTGGCGGAGCGGTTTATTTGGGTAGTAAATAATTAATGTCACTTCGAGTTCATTTGCCTGCCTCTTGCAAATGAGTATCGAGAAGCTGACGCATTAAAATAGTTCTCGATATGTTTTGCAAAGGGGCAGCAGAACTACTCGAACTGACAAAAAAATAAAAACATGAATTATCTATTAGTATTTATCGGCGGTGGAATAGGAAGCTTACTTCGTTTCCTAATTTCTTTGGGTATGAGTAAGACTTCCATTACCTTACCATTAGCCACCCTTTCATCAAACGTAGTAAGCTGTTTAGTTTTCGGAACATTAATTTATACTTATCATGAAAAAAATTTAATTCCCGACAATTATAAACACTTAGTTTTAATAGGGATCTGTGGTGGATTAAGTACTTTTTCTACTTTTAGTTACGAAACATTTGAGCTCATTAAACAAGGTATGAGCATATGGGCAATTATTAATATTATAGTAAGTTGTGCTTTGTGTACTGGTTTATTTTTTCTGTTTACGAAGTAAATAAAAAAGCCTCTTTCTTTAGAAAAAGGCTTTTTATACTAATGTAATTTTTCTTTACTCCTTAACAACCTTAACTGTTTTTTGAGAATGGTCATTCATTGTAATCGTTAATGAATAAAAACCTTTAGCTAAGCTACTCATATCAATAATAGTTTCAAGAGCATTTGCTTCAACTATTTTCACAAGCTTTCCTGAGTAATCATACACCAAAATAGAACTCATGAAACTATCCGATTTTAAGTTAATATCCGTAGCAGTTGGATTTGGGAACACCGTAATTTTATTCATCATAGTTTTCTCATCAATTCCAGAGCAAACCATTACTGAAACTGTTTGCGTTTGAGAAACAGCACAAGCACTGCTCAAATTTACTGAATACGTAATTGGATAATTACCTGCGCCAACCGAAGGATTGAAAATATTTGATGTAACTCCTGTACCCGAAAATACGCCACCAATTGGTGTTGCTGTTAATGTAAATGCAGGTCCGTTATTACATATCGGAGCCGAGTTAATTGTAAAATCTATGGTTGGTAACAAAGCCACAAATACTTCATGTGAGGCAGTATCTCCACAAGCACCATTATATGCAATAACACTATAGGTAAAAGTTCCTACTGGAGATACTGTAATACTGGGAGTAATAGCTCCACTATTCCAACTATAAGTTACTGTGCCCGTAGAACTCGCCACTAAATTAGCAGAACTTCCTTCGCATATAGTATCGTTACCTGAAATAGTAACCGTAGGACTTGGAACCATTACAATATTTTGAACCAATGAATCAACACATCCATTACTAGCAGTTCCAACTACAGAAACCGACATTGAATTATTTACAATAAATGAATTAGTATTAGTAGTAACTCCATTATTCCAAACAAATGAATTTGCTCCAGTGGCTGTTAAATTGGCAAAACTTTTATCACATACTAATGTGTTTCCTGAGATAGCTAAAATCGGTCCTTGTAATACATTTAAAGTAAACGTTGCTTGTGTATAACATGAATTTGTGTACGTATTAGTTATCGTATAAATCGTATTTGCCGTAGCAACCAAAGTATTTGTTGCTCCAATATGACCATCACTCCATATATACAAACTACCACTTCCTGAAGCTGTTATAGCCACTGTTTGATTAACACATACTGCCAATGTTGGCACATTTACTTGTACAGTAGGGCTTGGCTGTACATTCATGGTGTATTGTTTTATGGCAGAACATCCATTTGCATCTGTTCCAGTTACCGAATAAACTGTAGTAACCGATGGTGCAATAGCTATTGTGGATGTTGTAGCTCCAGTATTCCAAACATAAGATATTGCACCAGAGGCTGTTAAAATTTCTTGAGTATTATCACACATACTACTAACTCCCGAAACAGAAATATTAGGCGCAGGCTGAACATTAACGCTCATTGTTAATGTAGGTGTGGTTGAACAGCTGTTTTGAGCATAAACACTAACAGTACCAGTTACCGGAGCAGTTCCAAAATCAATATTGATATGATTTCCATTTCCGCTTAAAGTGGCTACACCCCCCGAATAATTCCAAAAAAACACTGCGTTTGTTTGACTAGCCACAGCATAGCTCACACCCACTTGTGAAGCACATACTGTAGATGAAGACATGGTAAATGATGAAAAATTTACAGGAGGGTTTATTTCATTAATCACTACTACACCTGTATCAGTGCAATTTAAGGCATCTTTCACAACAATAGTGTAAGTTCCAGCAGAAACTCCTGAAACATTTGTATTATCATTATAATCTCCCAATCCATCAACACTCCAATCTGTTAGAACTGTTCCTGAACCACCAACAAAGGAAGCCTCTAAAACACCACTTGTTGAACCTGTACAAATAACATTTCCATCTAAAAAATTAATAGTTAATGGAGAAAATGTTCCTGTGGTTTTATGAATTTCAAACTCAATTGTATACGTCTGTGGACAAGCTCCATCTAAAGATGTTTGAGTGAATTGAGTTGTGTAAGTTCCGTTTGCAGAAGGTACTGTATATGTTATTACTTGTGATGTAACAGTTCCATTAGCAATTGGAGTTGTTGATGGTGCCGTAACATCATCGTTTTCATAAGCACTCCATGTAAGTGTTAAAAACGTCGGGACTTGATTTATACAGTTATAACTTCTGTCAAAAAAAACACCTGAAGTAGGTGAAAATACAGCTAATCCAGGAGAGGAAGGAGTTAGTGTATACGGTCCATTATTTTCATTTACAACCACATAATTACACATTCCAATACTACCAGATACGGGAGAATTATTACTATATCCAAAAGGAGAATTATCTAATGCCTTGTATTCAAAAACAAAATCACTGTTATCAGAAGCTCCTGCATCACAATCTAAAGCTGTTGAAACTGATATACTATTAACTTTTACTTTAATATTAGTTTGAGCAATAAGAGATGGAAAAAATCCAAATAAAATAAGAAATTGAACTAAAAATAATTTACCTTTCATTTTGACGATATTTTAAATTAAAATATAAAAATACAAAAAAGCCGCTCTATTGAACGGCTTTTTATAATTTGTTGTCTGAGTTTTTATCTTTTAGCGGCTTTATATTCCTTCTCCATCTGCTTCACTATATCTTTTACTTGTTCAGTACCAATACGTTTAGCTTTTATTTTCTTGTTTTTGTCTAACATATAAATAACTGGTGTAGAATAAATATCAAATTTCTCCTTAATGTTATTGATATGAACACCATCATAAATATTAATCCAATCTAATTTATTATCAATGATGTATTTTCTCCATTTTTCGTAATCATGTTGTGTGTATACACTAAACACTTTAATATCGTATCCTTCTTTTTTCAAAGCATGGTACTCTTCTAATAATTTAGGTATTTCTGTTTTACAGTGACCACAATCAACATCCCAAAACACTAATGCTACATATTCTGCTTTAACACCATAAAGAGATACAAAAGTTTGTGCTAAGTTTTGTACATTATCATAATACAACTTAGTAGCACCTGCACTAGTTTTAACTGTATCAAATCCCATTTTTGCAATTGCTTTGTGCCCAATCGTATCAATCATCAATAAATCAGGTGACTGACTGCCTAATAATAATGGTTTTAAAATATCTCCACGTTCTATGATTTTAGGAATTACATCTGCTGGATAAACATCCTTTGCCATACCAGTTCTAATATATTTGTCAATTACATGAACAAACACTTTATCGAATCCCATTAATTTTGAGGACTCTGATGTAGACGTAAAATGAGCGATTAATAATTTTTGCATCATGGTACTAGCCTTTGTTTTAGCCATCAATCTATCAATTTCAACATTAACTGTATCAGGGTTTTGAATAATGACATTGTTGAAATATTTTTTCAATCTATCTGCAAAAAATGGCGTACGCATAATTCCATCATCATGAAAATTTACACCATCAAAATAATGTGATTTGTAATAGTTATAAATGTACAAGCTGTCTGGTCTTCCGTTAGATGCTTTTGGAATATCCTTAGCTTCTTTTTCCATTTTTAAATTAATCACATCGCCTACAAAAGAACCTTTGTGTTGTTCTAAAAACGTTTTTTCGAAAGTTAAAACAGTTTCATTTAAAACCTTCCCTTTTTCGTTCATAAATGCAGTAGAATCTTTTGCATTCATGCCCTTAGTTTTATTTTTAACCTCTACATATTCTTTATTTTTTGCTGTGATAAATCTGATATAATTAAAAAAATCGTCATTCTCTTTATGAGAAGTACATTTTAAATTCTTCACTAAATCAGCAGTATCAGTGCTCATCATTATTTTTTGATTATTATCACTGATAAAAAAATCAAAATATCTTGCTTTATCTTGACTCACTAAATAATAAACACCTTTGTCTAACGTTTTAGGTCCTTTAAAAACAACTTGTCCTTTTACTACTTTTTTACAAGTATCAGCTAAATATGATTTATCAAATTGATAAAAAGCTAAATACATCACGGTATCTTTGCAATTTTTAAAATTGATACGAATGTCGTGACCTGTTTGTGCTTGAACGCTCGTGATAATTGATAATAAACTAAAACTTAATAGTATTTTTTTCATAGATCTTATAGATATAATTATTCAAAAATAAGGATTTAATTGGATTGTTTGTCTTCAAATTTAAACCCAATAAAAATGCCAATTATTTAAAATATGTTAAATGAAAAAGTAATGAGCTACTGCCGAAATTAAAGTGGTAAAAGCCTAATATGATAGAGTAAAAATTAGTCGATTGATTTTTTGTTATAGATAGTATAACCAAAATGGAAGAAAAATGAGAAACTATTATCGTTTTTATCATAATAATTAACCCCTATACTCAAAGGACCAACAGGTGAATGATAAACCAAAGCACCCATTCCTAAAAAATGCCTATATAAAAACGGAGTACTGTATTCAGCTTTATCATTTGATGATTTTAAAATAGATAGAACTGGCTGATACAAGTACCCTTCAAATCTAATATCAATATTATTATACGGGGTAGCTATGGCTTTTAATCCGCCAGCCATGTATTGGTGTGCGCGATAATCATTAATAAACAAGGTCTGACTTTCTGGAATAGGATTAAAAGAAGGGGCTGACAAAATAGAAGCGGTATAATTTCTAAAAAAGTCTTGAGAGGAATAAACCCCTTCGGCAAACACTCCTATTTTAAAATATTTAATAGGTTTAATATATTTATCTATTGTAATTTTAAAGTTAAACCAATCGTGCCCTGGTCCTGTTATTTTAGTAACCGTATCTAATGAGGTAGTACCAGGATAATAATATTCAACACCACTTAATACTTTTGCTCTGATAAAAATATTGGTTCCTTCAGAAGCATATTGTTTTCTATTTAAGGTATTAATTTGATACGATAATTGACCATATCCAAAGTCAAATAAAGTAACATCACTTGTATCTAATCTTGTAAACTGTTCTACTTGATAGTATTTATTTTTCCATTCGCTAATACCACCTGTAGCAACCACTTTACCAATATTACCAACCGCTGCACCAATATTTAATTCTCCAAACATATCTTCCTGTATCAAGTAAGACGGTTTTTCGAAATCATAAAACAAGGCGCTGCTTTTATAATAATCCCATCTAGATAAGGTAAAAGAAGGTTCAATGTAAAAAGGAATTTTGGTTGGAAATTCGAACCTAATTTTAGATAAAGTACTTGAATTTAATTTACCTAAATACCCATTTACATAAGCCGAAAAACCAATTCTACCTGTATGATTATATTGAACTGCCAAAAAGAAATTACTAATAGGTCGATTAGATAAATTTCCTCCGATATCAAAAAATAAGTGCTTATCTCTTTTAGCATTTAAGGTTAATGAATACTTACCCGATGATGTGTCTAGTTTTGTGGTTGGGTAAGCTGACTTTATTTTTTCGTCGGCCATTAACCTAAAATATTGTTTTTTAAGTTGTTTCATTGTAAAAGTATCTCGCTTATTGATAATACTTTTAGTAACAAATTTCTGCATTTTAGAATCTACGCCTTTTACAATCACTTTATTGTAAACAATTCTTGAAGCGGCAATTTTATCTTTAAAAGCCTTTCTTTTCTCTGCTAATTTTAAAGCATTTTCATACTTAAAAATATGTGCTTTTATCTCGGGCATTAGTCGCATAGTTGCCACATAACCACTATCTATTAAACGTTGAGCCGATTCAAAATTAAAAACGCTTACATCTGCCCAAGGATGAATGATGACTCCGTTTTCGCAAACAGGACTAAAATTACTTTTACTCATCAACATATTTCGTAATTGCAAATACAAATTATCATCGCTAGGCAATTGTGAATTTTCTGTAACAGAACTACCAATAATAAAATCGGGATACATTTCTTCATACATAACATCCGAAGGAAAATTGTTATATAATCCTCCATCAAAAAACAAGGTACTATCAATGGATATGGGTCTAATATAAAAAGGATAACTCATAGAGGCTCTAATTGCCGATGGCATATCTCCATCTCTGAAAACAACACTACGTTTTTTTTCAATATCAGAAGCCACGCATCTAAAAGGAACCATTAAACTATCAAAATTGTAGCGAGAAGCAGCATTAGCTGGCGCAAAGGTTTCCATCAAATAAAAATCGATTGGTACCGAATTGATTAAATTAGTGGCTAAATTGCTGATTAATGAGTTGTTTAAGTTTAATTTTAATGTTCTCCATGAGGCATAATCATCTCTCTTTCTCACAAAATAACCAAATTTAGGTGACATTTCGCCTTTAGTGAGGTTTGAAAAAGTATGGTCTTTTACCATTTGTTCAATTTCAAGTGGGGTATAGCCTGAAGCATAAAGCCCACCAATAATACTCCCTATCGAAGTACCTGATATGCAGTTTACCGGAATATTATTCTCCTCCAACGCTTTTAAGACTCCAATGTGCGCTATTCCACTAGCTCCTCCTCCACTCATTACAAGTCCAACCTTTTGCGCATTCAATAAATGTGATAAAAAAAGCATCCCAATACACAAAATGGAATTAAAAAAGGTCGTTATTTTAAACTTATGTCTCAAGTTATACAAATTTACCTGAAAATTTTAATGCTTAACATATTCTTTAAATTTCGCTGAAAATATTTTATTTACTGAAATATTTTATTTACTTAGCAGATTATAGAACTGGCTCTTAAATTGTGATTAAATATATAACTAAAAAAATATTGTATGGTATTCTCGTTTTATACGGAGTAATCACGGTTATATTCTTTTTATTTAACGTATTACCAGGCGATCCGGCAACTATTATGCTTGGACAAAGAGCTAATAAAGAGGCGATTGAAGCGATTCATAAAGATTTAGGCACTGACCGACCGATTATGGAACAATATGCCCTCTATCTAAATGATTTGTCGCCTATTTCGGTTCACAACAATTCAAACAACAACAGTATTTGGTTTTTAAGTCCTGAAAAATATAGTTGGAAACCTTTATTTACAGTTGGCTATAACAAATCAATAGTTATTAAATTACCCTATTTACGACGCTCTTACATTACCAAACGTCGTGTTTCAGACATTATTGTTGAAACTTTGCCCGAAACAGCAGTATTAGCCTTTACTTCTATTGTAATTGCATCCATTGTAGGTATATTTTTAGGGATTATTAGTGCTATAAAACGTAATACCATTTACGATAGATTGTCACTTGTTTTAGCCGTATTAGGAATGGCGGCCCCGTCGTTTTTTGTAGGCTTAATTATAGCATGGTTATTTGGATATGTATTAGGTGATTACACAGGACTTTCACCAACAGGAAGCTTGTATGACATTGATGTTTGGGACGGTGAAAAATTAAAATTAAAAAATTTAATACTACCTTCTATCACACTTGGCATTAGACCACTAGCTATTGTTGTGCAATTAATGAGAAGTTCACTGTTAGATGTAATGAGTCAGGATTATATTAGAACTGCCAAAGCAAAGGGCTTATCTATGTACGCCGTAATTATTAAACATGCTTTAAAAAATGCATTGAACCCAGTTGTAACTGCTATTTCTGGATGGTTTGCAGGTTTAATGGCAGGGGCCGTGTTTGTTGAATATATTTTTAGTTGGAAAGGTATTGGATATGAAGTGTTTGAAGCTTTAACCAAAAACGACTTACCAGTCGTTATGGGAGCAACACTTATTTTTGCAACCATATTTGTGGTTACTAATATTTTTGTAGATATCGCTTATGGCGTTTTAGATCCACGTGTTAGAGTTAAGTAAATGAGTAGACAAAAAATAGTTGCTGGTAACTGGAAAATGAACAAAACACTACAAGAAGCTAAAACTCTTGTAGAACAAATTACAAATCAAGTTAACGCCCCGATAGCTATCGGGGTTGATGAAGTCACTAAAATCATCATTCCCTCATTTCCTTTTTTAGAAACGGTAAAAAATACCATATCCAACAAACCTAATTTTCACATTGGTGCACAAAATTGCCATACCAATGCTAGTGGTGCCTATACTGGCGAAGTAAGCGCAAGCATGCTAAATTCAGTAGGATGTAGTTACGTATTAGTTGGCCATAGCGAACGAAGACAATACTTTAAAGAAAAAGATGCTGATTTGGTATTAAAAATCAAAGAAGCCTTATCAAACCATATTAAACCTATATTTTGCATTGGTGAAACGCTTCATGAGCGTAAAACAGATAATCATTTTAAAGTGATTACCGAACAACTAACTAATGTTTTAAAAGAATTTTCAGTTACAGAGTTTTCACACTTTGTATTGGCATACGAACCTGTTTGGGCCATTGGAACTGGAGAAACAGCAACTGCTGCTCAGGCTCAAGAAATGCATGCTTTTATTCGAAGTGTTGTAACTGACATTTATGATTCTGCTATTGCAAACAATGTTTCTGTTCTTTACGGCGGAAGTTGTAATGCTCAAAATGCTCAAGAACTATTTAGATGCCCAGATGTTGACGGAGGGTTAATAGGTGGGGCATCTTTAAAAGCAGATGATTTCTGTAAAATAATTTTTTCCTTTTAAACATCACAAATGATTAATCTAATATGAATCTGTGTTTTCTCACAGATTCGTATATTCGTGCTATTAATTGCAATCAACTATTATGAACTATATTCAATATTCTTTTACTGTTACTCCTGCAGAACCAGGATCTGATATCTTAATTGCCCTTTTAGCAGACTTAGGGTTTGAAAGTTTTACTCAAAGCGATTTAGGTTTTGAGGCTTATATTCAAGAAGACCAAGATAATGAAGCGCAAATAAAAGAATTAAATTTTGATGATTTTCAGTTTTCGTACCAACGAACTGTTATTCCTAAAACAAACTGGAATGAAGAATGGGAAAAAAATTTCAATCCAGTTTATGTAGATGATTTAGTTTGTATCAGAGCCCATTTTCATCCTATTGCTAATGATGTGAAACACGATATTGTGATTACACCTAAAATGAGTTTTGGTACTGGCCACCATGATACAACTTGGTTAGTAAGCAAAACTATGTTTAGCATTCCGTTTTCAAACACGCATGTTTTAGATATGGGCTGCGGAACAGGAATACTAGCCATATTAGCAAAACAATTAGGCGCTACAAAATTATTAGGAATTGATATTGACGAATGGAGTATAGAAAATTCTATTGAAAATGCAACCATTAATCATGCAAGCGATATTGAATTTAAAAAAGGAGATGCATCTCTGCTTCCAACTACTGAAACCTTTGATGTGATATTAGCAAATATTAATAAAAATGTTTTAAAGAAAGATTTACCCGCATATTTTACTTGCTTAAAAAAAGAAGGCTATTTACTATTAAGTGGCTTTTTTACAGCAGATGTGGAAGAATTAAAATCATTAGCCGAAAGCATAGGATTTACATTTATTGAAAGCTATCATAAAAACGAATGGGCTGTTATTAAATTAAAAAAATAACACACACTGAAATGGATTTAGAATTTAGAGAAGAACAAAACTTTAGGAAATGGTGGCATTTCATCATTGCTGGATTTCCAGTAATAATATTCAGCATAATGTTTTTCTTAGTTCAATTAGGTTTTGTACAAACAAAAAATAATCAAAAAGAACCTTTATTTTTTTTAATCATAATATCGTTACTAGTATTCGTTTTTATTTGGTTTTTATTTCTGAAACTTAAAACTTATATCAATGCAACAGGTATCATTGTAAACTATCGTGGTATTCCGTTTTGCAAAAGAAATATAAAATGGGAAGACATTGAAACAATTTCGGTCATTCAATATTCTCCGTTAACCGATTATGGTGGATGGGGCGTAAGATACAGTGTGTCTGGTAACGGTTGGTGCTACAATGTATCGGGAGAATATGGCATTAAGCTATTTACTTTAAATAAAAAACCTTTTTTAATCGGTACTCAAAAAAAAGAAGATGCAGAGAACATAATTTGCCATTACTTTAACAAATAACTTAGATAATGAACTACACAAAAATCAACGAAAGTATTATTGAACAATTAAAAACAATTATTGATAAACAGGATGTTTTAGTTGACAATGATAATTTAGAAAAATACGGACAAGATGAAACCGAAGATTTTATTTTTAAACCAGAAGTAGTTGTAAAACCTAAAACCGTTAGTCAAATTTCAGATATTATGAAATTAGCTAACACTCACAAAATACCCGTAACAGCTCGTGGCTCAGGAACAGGATTAAGTGGTGGTGCTTTGCCCATACATGGCGGTATTATTATTAGTATGGAACGTTTCAATAACATTTTACAAATTGACGAACGTAACTTACAAGCAACAGTTGAACCAGGTGTAATTAATTATATTTTTCAGGAAGAGGTAAAAAAAGTAGGTTTATTTTATCCTCCAGATCCTGCAAGTTGGGGAAGTTGTTCTTTAGGCGGAAACGTGGCTCATAGCAGTGGGGGACCAAAAGCTGTAAAATATGGCACAACAAGAGATTACGTTTTAAATATTGAAATGGTTTTGCCTAACGGTGATATTATTTGGACAGGTGCTAATACATTAAAATATTCAACTGGCTATAACTTAACTCATTTAATGGTTGGTAGTGAAGGTACTTTAGGTATCATTACAAAAATTGTGTTTAAATTAATTCCATTGCCAAAGCACGATTTACTTATGCTTGTTCCATTTACATCGGCCGAAAAAGCCTGTGAGGCAGTTGGTGCTAGTTTTAGAGCAGGTATTACTCCAAGTGCCATGGAATTTATGGAGCGCGATGCCATTGATTGGAGTATTAAATATGCAGGCGAAGTTAATTTTACTATTAAGTCTGAGTGGCAAGCTTTACTTCTCATAGAAGTAGACGGCAACAACATGGATGTATTGTTTAATGATTGTGAAACCATTAGTAATATTATGACAGAACATGGATGCGATGATATTTTAATGGCCGATAGTGCTGAACAAAAAGCGGCTCTTTGGAAAATCCGTCGTAAGGTGGGCGAAGCTGTAAAAAGCAATTCTGTTTATAAAGAGGAAGATACAGTTGTTCCAAGAGCTGAATTGCCTATTTTATTGAAAGGTGTTAAAGCAATAGGTGCAAAATATGGATTTAAAAGTGTATGCTATGGCCATGCTGGTGATGGTAACTTACATGTAAATATCATAAAAGGTGATTTATCGGATGAAGCATGGGAAACAGAATTACCAAAAGGAATTGTTGAAATATTTGAATTGTGTAAAAAACTGGAAGGAACTATTAGTGGAGAGCATGGCATTGGATTAGTTCAAAAAAAATATTTACCAATTGTATTTCCAGAATATCAAATGGAACTAATGCGAAACATTAAGTTATTATTTGACCCACATTTAATACTAAACCCAGGTAAAATGGTTTTTTAGTATATATGATTCATTCTGCTATTTGAGGATAAATTCCTCAAATAACTTAAAGTTCTATTACTAAATGAATTTAATACTGTTTGAACTTATAATAAGTAACCATATTAATTTTGAAAGCTATTTTTATTTAAATATATTTGATAAACAAAACACAAACACATGAAAAAAATCATACTATCATTATTTACTTTTTTTGGTTTAGCTGCAGCGGCTCAAACCATTACAGAAGCTAACCATGCTCCAATGAATGGAGATAGATTATTTAGCACATATCAATGCGATTCATTAGGAATCAGTCCTGGTGCAGCTGGCGCTGGGCAAACATGGAATTTCTCTGCTTATGCACCTCATCTATCAACTATCAAAACATATTCAACTCTTACATCTACTAATGCGGCTTATAATCCAGCGGATGTTTCTGTAAGCTCTGGATCTACCAATACAAATTATTATAGATCTGCTACAACTAAATTAAATTATTATGGCGGTGATTTATTAATAACATCAGTTGCTTTAAATGTTAAATATTCAACTCCTGCTGTAGTGATGTTGTACCCTATGAGCTTAAACTCAGCATCTACCTCAATTACTAGTGGAACTGTAATTGCAACCGCTCCAATTCCTTTCAGCGGACCTTTCTCTGGAACATGCTCTGTGATTGCTGATGCAACTGGAACTTTGATATTACCTACTAAAACATTTTCAAATGTTATTAGAGTGGTGACATCTCAAACATTAGTTGCGTCTTCATTAGGAGCTACTGTAAAAACTTTAGTATATGATTACTATAGCCCTAATGATTCAAAAGCTCCTTTATTTACAATAGATTCTTCTTTTGTTTCTTCAGGCTTTGGTAATTCAGCTCAAAAAGTTGTAACTCTTTTAAAAGATTATGACGTTGTTGGTGTAAAAGAAAATCAAAAAACAGCTATTGAATTAACTGTATTTCCTAATCCAACAAGTTCTTTTGTAAACTTTTCTACTCAAAGTTTAGAAGCTACAAAAGTAAATGCAATAGACCTGACTGGAAAAATTGTTGCTACAGAAGTGATGGAAATGGGCAAAGCAAAAATGAACATCTCTCTCTTAGCAGCAGGTGTTTACATGTATCAAGTAACTGACAGAAACAATCAAACACTTGCTACTGGCAAATTTAATGTTAGTAAATAAATTTATATTAAAGTTCATAAATAAAGCCCTATCCGTTACTTGGCGGATGGGCTTTGTTTTTTTGATACCATTTTTATTATTCATTTCCTGTTCAACAGAGCCTAAAGAAGAAATTAAAATAGTAAACGCAAATGCTCCTCAAGATTTAAACAAAGAAGTTAGCGAGTTAATAACTTCCTATCTTCAACAAGATAGTGTTTTAACCATCGATTCTATAAATCTAACTTGCTATCCATATTTCAAAAAAAATTATTCAGCTAATCTTCTTTGGTTTCAACAATCTTCAACCAGCAGTAAAGGAGATAGTTTATTAAGCTTAATTGAAAAAATTATTTATTATGGTTTAATACCCAATCAATATCACCTTAAAGAAATAAAAAATAACATTGATTCTATTCACTCAAACAAAGAATTAATAAATGTAACCTCCTTAGTTAAAGCCGATTTTTTATTGAGCGATGCTTATTTTTTAATTGGAGCACATTTAAATAAAGGACGTTTTTATCCCGATAGTCTGTTATTACAAACTAACTTTCAAAAACTTGATAGAGGCTGGGATAGCATTTTAAGTAGCGGTTATCAAACAGGAAACTTAAGAGCATCGCTTGACTCGTTAGAACCAAAATTTTATCATTATCAAACATTAAAAAAAGAACTCGCTCTTATTCTTAATGACACTTCATTATTTCAAATTGATTCTATTCCTTTTGTATCCGAAAAAGATTCTCTTATGAAAAAGAATTTAATAGTTAAAAGCTTAATTAAACAAGGGTTTTACGACACCAGCTCCACCGCAAAAGATAGTTTAAAATTAAGCAGAGCATTAAATAAGCTTCAAAAAAAATGGTTTATTCAGCCTGATGGAAAAATTGGGAAATACACCGCACTAGCCTTATCCTACAACCGTACAAAAATTATTCAGCAAATATGCATGGCCATGGAAAGGTGGCGATGGGAAAATAAATTCCCAGAAAAATATGCGTTTATTAATATTCCTGCATTTTGGCTTACCGTTTACGAAAAAGACACCGTAGTGATGCAATCGGCCATTGTGTGTGGGAAACCTGAAAACCAAACACCTATTTTAAAAAGTAAAATTGATCACATGCTTATTTATCCGTATTGGAATGTGCCTATTAGTATTGCAACCAAAGAAATTTTACCTGCCGTGCAAAGAGACACTTCTTATATAAGAAAGAAAAACTTTGAAGTGTTAGGTGCGGGTAATAAAGTATTGGACTATACAAAAATACCTTGGAAAAAATATACTAAAGATTATTTACCCGTAAGATTCAGACAACGCATTGGCGAAGAAAATAGTTTAGGGGTTGTAAAGTTTAATTTCAATAATCCGTTTGGAGTATATTTACATGATACTAATTCTAAGCGCTATTTTAAAACAAGTTCTCGAGCTCAAAGCCATGGCTGTATTCGTTTAGAAAACTTTATTGACTTTGCTGATTTTTTAATTAGAGATGACAGTGTGCATTATACCATGGATAGCTTACAAGTATATTTTGCTAAACAAGAACAGCGTAAAATTAAACTCAAAAAACCACTTCCTATCTTTACACGTTACTATACCGCACAAGCTGATAGCACAGGACTTAAGTTATACATAGACGTGTACAGAAAAGACGAAGAAATGATGCGTATGATTTACAAAAAATAATTACTTCGCAATGGCTTCTTTAAAGCCTACAGCGCTCATACAAAACCAACCAACTACTTTTACTTTATCGCTGGTGGTATTTTTAATATTTGTTTTTACATTCTCAGGACTTGTTGCAAACAAACCTGAATTTGTGGTTTGCGTTTGCACCTGAGTTAAAAAATTAAAAGTCTCTAAGTTTATAGAGTGTATCTCCACTCTACAAACATCATTTAATTTAAATACCTCTCCAAAAGGTGTAATCCCCTTTGCGATAGGTGTTATAAATGGAAATCCATCTGCACCATTTCCATAAGCAGCATCTGCACAAATATTAATATCTCCTCCCTTATTAAAGAAAACACCATTTCTGTATGATTTAATCCAATAATAATCTACTGTATCGCCAGGAATATCAAATCCTAAAAAAGCAAATTTATAGCCTGGTTCAGCATTACTTAACCCTCCACCTTCTTTATATTCCGCCACTAAACTATCTACTTTAGTTGTTCTGTTCATACGAGAAGTTGATTTGTATACATTACCTTGGTGAGTAACCGTTAATTCATAATTATGTCCCACTTTACCCATTGTGTCTGATGGAGTTAAGCTGTAAGTGTAATTTCCGTCACTATTGTCGGTAAAAGTATAAGTAATCCCAGATGTTAAATCTTTGATACTAACACTTGCACCAGTGACAGGGTAATTAGGTTTTTGACTAAAATAATCATCGGTATACGTTAATCTAACTTTTTGCGTAGAACGCATATCATTCACAAAAGCATCAATGGTAACCATTGGTTCGCCTTTATCTAATTTTACTTGAATTACATCTTCACAAGATGCGAATGCCACAGCAAAAAATAACAGGATGTATAATTTAATTGTTTGCATAAAAAATTAATATTTGAAATTATAAGTAATTGCAGGAATAATAGAACCAACAACAGAATAGCGAACCGCTTCAGTATTTACAGGATAATCAGGATTGTTTCTGAAATAAATTGAAAAAGCATTTCGGCGATTATAAACGTTATACACGCTTATAGCAATGGTTTGTTTATATCTTCTTTTTTCATTTTTCTTAAAGTTATAAGTAATTCCAATATCCGCGCGATGATAAGCGGTATTACGATAATTATTTCGTTTATTATCTGTGTTATAAGGAATCACATACCCTTGAACTTCTACCTTAGCAGTTGGAAATGTTGCAGGCGTTCCAGTTTGATAGACAAAGTTTGCTGAAAAACTCCAACGTTTACTTAGGTCATAAATTAAAACAGTGTTTATATTGTGGGTTCTATCATACTTTGATAAAAACCATTCGCTATTACTAATTCCTCTTACTTGTCTTTCTGTTTTAGATAATGTATAACTTACCCAACCATTTAATTTTCCCTTAGCCTTTTTTACATACAATTCTAAACCATAAGCTCTTCCTTTTCCCTGTATTAAATCAGCTTCTAAATATTTATTTAATAATAAGTTGGCATTATCCACGTAATCTAATTGATTTTGTAAGTTCTTGTAATACACCTCAGCCGACGTTTCAAACATGTTTTCTTTGAAATTTCTGAAATATCCTAAAGTTACCTGATCTGAAATTAAAGGTTTAATATTATTAGTAACAGGTGTGTAAATATCTAACGGTGTTGATGCTGCTGTGTTAGACACAATATGCAAGTATTGCGACATACGGTTATATCCTAGCTTAATTGAACTTTTATCGTTGATAGTATAATTAACGGCTAAGCGTGGTTCAGGATTATTATAAGTTTTAATATTTTTTCCTGCTGCAATTTTTTCTTCACCATCTAATGGTTTACTCTCATTAGGTATTGTATCTCTGTAAGTATACTTTGTACCTTTACCTAAATAATTAAAAAACGACCAACGTATTCCATATTGTAAAGTAAATCTATTTGTTAGCTTTTGTTCATTATCAATATAACCTGCATATTCAACCCCATATTGGTTATCTAAACTAATATTAGACTCGCTACCATCCTGAGCGGTGATAACTGCCTGACCTGGTTTAAAGGTGTATAAAATACCCTGAGCGCCAAACTTAATAGTGTTTTTACTATTTAAATAATACGTAAAATCTGGTTTTAAACTATAGTTAATAATGTTAGAAGTCCAATCAAATTTTTGACTGCTACCTTCATCTTTAAACCCTAACTCATATTTATAATTGCTATAAAACGTGGTTAGGTTCATAAACAACTTATTATTAAAAATATGATTCCAACGTAAAGTAGCTGTTGTATTTCCCCAATTAAATTTAAAGCCTGCACCAAATACATCTCTTCCTAAATAACCACTGGCAAACACGGTATTTTTATCGTTCACACGCCAGTTAAATTTAGCGGTTAAGTCATAAAAATAAAATCTGGCGTCTTTTAAATTAGGTTGTTTTTGTGCTAACAAAGGTTTTGCCAACACATCAATATAACTTCTTCTGCCAGCAACAATAAACGACGCTTTATCTTTTAATAATGGTGCTTCAATAGATAAACGGCTAAAAATAGTTCCTATTCCTCCATTTACTTCTAGCTTTTTGCTATTTCCTTCTTTCATCCTAATATCCAAAACCGAAGAAGCTCTACCACCATATTGTGCAGGGATACCACCTTTAATTAGCTTAACATCCTTTACGGCATCAGGGTTGAAAATAGAAAAGAAACCAAATAAATGCGAAGAGTTATACACTGGTGCCTCATCCATTAATACTAAGTTTTGATCAATGTTTCCTCCACGCACATTAAACCCACTAGCGCCCTCACCTACTGTTGTAACCCCTGGCAATAACTGAATACTTTTAATGACATCCACTTCTCCTAATAATGCTGGCATTTTTTGAATTTGCTTAATATCCAATTTTGCCACACTCATTTCCATGCTCTTAATGTTTTTGTCTTCTTTTTCAGATGATACCACAACTTCTTCTAATTCCTTTCCTTCTTCTGACATTTCTAAACTCAAAGTTTTGTTTGATATCAAATCTATAGGCATATAAATAGTTTTATATCCCATAAACGAAAACACAATAGTATCTTGCCCCTTAGGTAAGGTTAAAGAATAAAACCCGTACACATTGGTGCTTGTTCCAACCTGAGAGTTTTTTTTATAAACGGTTACACCTATTAAAGCCTCGCCATTTTTAGCATCTTTAGCATAGCCACTCACCGTGTATTTGTCTTGAGCCTTGGATGTGAAAGCAAGACAAATAAGAAATAACAAAAATAAATTCTTCATAATCATTTAAAATTCGGGTGCAAACATAGGAAACTTATTTTTCTTATTCAGTTTCCTAAACGATTTTTTTACCTTTTGTGTAACGTTTAATATTAAAAATTGTTGTTGATTAACGCCACAAAATAAAAATGATCATATATTAATAACAACAGGAAATAGGTAAAATAACAATAGTGGGCGGTGGATGGTAGATTTATTTAGGTTATAATATCTCCACTTCCTGCTCATGAATATAAAGCAGTATTTTCGTTACAGAACTATAACCTAAACTTAACAAGGCATACTCATAATCTTGCATTTGTGCGTGATATTTTTGAGCATTTTTTTTGCCTGTTTTATAATCAATCACAGTTGCATGATTATCTTGAATAACAACTCTATCAGGTCGTAAAATATCTCCCGTAGCTGTTAATATTTCTAACTCATTTTTAACGTTTATGTCTTTTTCAAAATACTTTGCTATAGTTGATATTGATAGCAGTTGCTTAATATCCCTTATCATTTTATTTGATTCTTCAACAGTAACATCTCCCGATAATAACGCTTGCTGAATCACCGCATCTACATCTTCTGTCGAATTAATTTTCGATAAAATATAATGTACTAAAATACCATACTCTCTGGCCTTCGTTATTTCTTCATCTGTATTGTAGTTAGAGGCGCCTTTAATTTGAACGACATCAGAATTTTGATTAAATGCTATCGAATGAATTTGAAGTTGTTCTAATCCTGATTTAGCATGCGTTTTTTGGGTTGTTTTAACTAAAGACCCAAATTCTATAAAATGATTGGGTGCTTGATAATGCGATTGTGTTTCGGCAAAATTCACCAACCATGTATGACAATTTTTAAGACCTTTCTTTTTTAATTCTGGCGAGATAATATGTAAACGTTCTACTGCTCTTGTAAAATCTACATACAACATATTTAAACTATCTAATGCTTGCTGCTGGCGTTCTTTTTCTGCCAAAGGTTTATATACAGTAAGATCTGCGGTTTTAGTAACATTAATTAAAGCAACCGGCAAATCAATATCAGCCTCATCAATATCTACCCATATTGATTGTGGTTTTTCAATATCCCAAGCCAAATAAGGCGTAATCACAATAGGAAACTCTAATCCCTTAGAGGCATGTATTGTCATAATATTAACCGCATTAATTCCTTCAGGAATTATTACCGAAGCCTTCTCGGCTCTCCTTGCCCACCAATCAATAAACAAACTGATATTGGATGTATTACCTTGTAGAAAGCCTAATACTTCATCTAAGAAAAAACGGATGTACTGAGGATTACTTTCATTTAATTTTAAAGTATTGATAATCTCTAAACAAGCATCAAATAAATTAGAAGCGGTAAGCTTAACTACATCTACGCGCAAGGCACATGCATTTAAAATATCAAAAAGCGTTTTAGTTTTTGAAGTATTAAGTTCTCTTAAAAAAGTAACACACTGCTGTTCGCTGCAAAATTTTTTTCCAAATAAATATTGAACTATCACAGAAGCAGATACCAAATCTTTTTGATTAGAAATATATTTTAAAAAGGCTAAAATCGTCGTAATCTCCTGCGCATTATTTAATAGTAGCGAATCGGCCGACACGACAGGAATATTATTTTCGATTAAAAAATTAGCCACCGTATTACCATGTCTATTTTGACGGATAATGATACAAATATCACTAAAGCTGTATCCATCAGCTATTGCCAGATGAATGTATTTTAAAATATAGCGTGTATTAACACTATCCACATCTTCTGTTTCTAAAACAGGAAAATCAATACTCACATAACCAAAATCATCTGCTTTATGTTCTTGTTTTTGATTGTCGTATATCTTTTTTAAATCATCATTTAATACCGTGTTGGATAGGTAGTCAAACAATGTATTATTAAACTTTACAACAACACTCTCACTTCTAAAATTTTTATTTAAAACTTTTTCCTCAAAATTTCTTATCAATGCTCCTTCACGCTCCATCAACAACTCATTTTTATTTGCAGAACTTATTTGAGGTAAATTCACAAACTGCTCTACATCGGCATTACGCCAACGATAAATAGATTGTTTACCATCACCCACAATTAAATTCATATTACCATTACCTAAAGAGTTATCAATTAACGGTAGCATGTTTTGCCATTGCATAGCTGATGTATCTTGAAATTCATCCAATAAAAAATGTTTGTACCGATCTCCTAATCGCTCAAAAATAAATGGCGTGGGTTCATTACTTACTACTTCCGAAATACGTTCATTAAATTCAGAAATAAATAAAATATTTTCGTTGTTTTTATACTCATTCGTGAGCTTTGCCAATTCGTTTATTAAACCCATGGCATAAATATTTTTACTAATTAAGCTAAACGCATTATAGCGACTTTCATTTTCTTGCAAAAAAGTTAAAACCTCTCTTACATTTTTTTCTAAATCTACTTTAATACTATCTATGACCAATTTATCATCTTGAGTGGCTTTAGCTGCATGCCATTTATCTTCGTTTATTGTTTTTAAAACCGTTGAAGTAAATAATTCATTTTCTGTAGTTTCTTTTAAATTAGCCAGCTTCACAAAAAAATTATAAATCCCTGCTCCTCCATTGGCAAATACACTGGCCGTTAATCCTTTACTATCAATGATTTTTAAGGCCTGCTCACCATGTGATTTTAAAAACTCCTCATAATGATGAGTCACCGATTTTAATTGTTTTCTTATTTTTTCAAAATCAGAAATATTAAATACACTTAATTGATTAACTAAATCGCCAACACCTTCCTTATTAATTTCTTTAATAAATTCAATTAATGTTTGTTCGGGGTCCCAATGTTTATTTTCCTCAACCAAGTTTAAAGAAAAGTGAACCAAATAATCAGTCACTAATTTATCCTTTCCTAAATTATTGATAAGAGAAGATATCACTTTATTAAAAACTGCATCCGAATCGGTTTCAATTTGAAAATTGATAGGCAATTTTAAATCTAAAGCAAATGTCCTGATAATTCGATGCGTAAAACTATCAATCGTTCCAATTGAAAAATCTGAATAGTTATGCAAAATATCCGTCAGTACAATTTCTGCTCTTGATTTTAAATCTTCCTCATCTATACTTAATTCCTTGGCAATTAAAGAACTTAGCATAGGATTAGTATTTGAGCTAATCTCTTTAAGCGCTTTTATAATTCGCCACTTCATTTCCGAAGCGGCTTTATTTGTAAATGTAATCGCTAAAATGCCTCTATAGGCCCGATCTAAATTATATTTATCTTTTAAAGCTAATTTTAGATATTCCTTAACTAATGTAAAGGTCTTTCCGCTTCCTGCAGAAGATTTGTAAACAATAAAATTATTTTGAACAGCCGGAAGCATATCTTTCGAAGATAGCTATTCTTGCTTTAAAAAACATAAAATATTATAAAAACTACCTATATAGAAAGCATTTTAGTTTATTTGTAACTTATTAGTAAAACCGAATTATAACCTTGTAAAATGAAAAGCAAAATCCTCATCATATTAGCTTCTGTATTCTTACTATCATGTAAAGAATTTAAAGAAATAACAGTAACCAACGTGGATAGCTTTTACATGAATAAAATAACCACCGAACAAATTGAAGCTGAAATCAACGTAAAAATAAACAACCCCAACAATATGGGTTTTTCAATTTACCCATCAGAATTTGAAGTGATATTTAGCGGCATTAGATTAGGGAAAGCCAGATTAAACAAAAGAGTGCATATTGATGGCAAAACAGAAAAAGTATACACCTTTAAGTTACATTCAAAAATTGCTGATATGAACCCACTCGATGCCTTGCGATTATTGAATTTAGATAATTTGGGAAAAATTGAGGTAAAAGGTGAATTAAAGGCAGGAAAATTCTGGCTTAAAAAGAAATTTCCTGTTAATTATACAGATAAAGTGAAATTATTTAAATAAAACGTAACCATTTGTTCATTAATTGTGTATAAGTTAGCCAGAAACCTAATTTATGTCTCAAGCTGAACTTATATCGGCATGCATCAAAAACGATAAAGCTGCTAAAAAGCAGTTGTTTGAGACCTATTTCGGTAAACTATCCTTTATTGCGGCTCGTTACTCAAAAAACACCACGCAAGCTGAGCAAGTTTTACTTCAAGGTTTTTGTCACATTTTCTCAAAATTAAATTACTTTAAATCTCAAAATACTTTAACCCTGGATGAATTCATAAAAAATGAGTTCATTTCTTTTGTGGTGAAATTTATAAAAGACATCCGTAATGAATATTATGTGGCAAGCACTGTAAAAGCAATTGAGCACAAAGAAAGAACATACGATTTGTTTTTAGATAGTAAGTTCATTGATGTAAATGCTGTTAATCAGGATGTGTTATTAAAGTCAATACAAACGTTAGTTCCATCTCAACGTCTTATATTTAATTTGTATGTCATTGATAATTATTCATTAGCGCAAGCTTCGGAATTATTAGATAGTAGTGAACATAGCATGAAAGCAAATTTGGAAAAAGCCAGATTTAATTTACAAAAAACGATTGAACGAAATTTAAAACTAAGTAACGATGAGCAACCAGTTTAGTTACGAATTAGATGAACGTCAAATCAAACTTTTGATGCAGGATGCGGAGTTGGAATACAACGAAACCGTTTGGCAAAAATTTGATAAGTTGGCAATTACAGAATGTAAATCTTCTTCGGCTATTGATTTGACTTATTACGTCCCTAAATTTAGTTTGAGTATTAGTCGCTCTGTAATTGTTCCTGTTGTATTTATTATTCTAATCGGCGGGTTATCGGCTATGTTATTTAGTTTTGTTGACTTTAAGAAAAAAGAAAACATCGACAAAGAAACGCCATTAGTTGCTAATCCCGAAAATTTTAAAAAGGCAACTGCTTTACCGGCAAAAGTTGTTCAGCCTGTTGAAGCTAAAGTAATATCTAAACCTGTTGCTGTTACTCCAACAGTCACAACAGTTGTTGAGGTTGCTAAAACAGAACCTGAAATAAAAAATTTAAAACCCGAAAAGGTGCTTGAATCCAAAGATGTTGAAATTGCAAAAACTGTAACAATTGAAGTAAAGAAACAAACTACAGCTCAACCAACAAAAAAGAAGAAAAAGAAAAAAGTTGTAGTAGAAGAATTACCCACAATTAAACCTGTTACCAATTTAAATGAAGGGGTAAATGAACCTGAGTTAGATTTAAAATAAGGTTTTCCAGTTGTTGTTAAGCATCTCTCCTATTCTTTTATCTATAATAAAAGTAAAATCGTTTTCTGATATTTTTTTCAAATTAACCCATCTCATCGATTGCGCTCCGTCTTTCTTTTCATCAAAATCAAATGCTTTATCAGATATTTTAAACCCTAAATTATTGATGTCAAAATTTTCTTTTGGCTTTACTTTATAATAAATACTAATTACCTGATTATTGTTACTAAATGCAGAGTTCACAAAAAAATCTGTTGTATAGAAATGGCTTTCAACCTCAATTTCTAAATCCAATTCTTCTTTAAATTCTCGTATCACACAATCAATAGTTCCTTCTCCAAATTCTAACCCTCCACCAGGTAGTTTAGTAATGTCCATGCCTTTTATATGCTCATCTGATACTAATAACTTATTATCATGAATTAAAATACCATATACGCGAACATTAAAACTCTTCATGGTTTAAATTTACAGTAATAATCTGAGAGATTTAATAAATATTACTTTATTAACTACTTTTTGCTAAAGTAATTGAAATTTGTAGTGATGCCAATGGTGTGGGTATTACCAGTAAATGCATATTTAGAGTATGCATAATCTAAATGAAACTTGTATACTTTAAATCCAAATCCTGCCGATAATCCGTTTGCTTTTTTCACATCTGGCAAGGCCATTTCTTTCCCTTTTTTGAAATTATACGCTAGCCTTAAAGAGAAATTTTTACCAATCAAAACTTCTGTTCCAATCGTAAAATGTCTGCCTAATTTATCAAACCAATTTCCTATTTTTTCGTTTCTTTTTTGTTTATCCGTTTTCACAATTGGTTTATTTGTAAAAGGGTCAATGTCTGAAGAAACGTCTTGGGGATTCACATAAGTTAAATCCCATTTTAAAAGATGATCGTATTGCACAATCACTCTAAAAGGCGCCTTTGCTATTTTTTTACTCAAGCCTAATTGAAAATCGGAAGGGATTGTTTGCTTGGTTGCTCCTTGAAAATAAGGAACCCATTGCTTCCCATAATTTTTTGCTAATAACGAGATTGTTAGTTGTTTTTTATTATGATAAGTTAATCCCACATCAATAGCATTACCTAAAGAGTAATACATATCATAATGAGAGTAAATTGTTTTTAAGGCAACTCCTAGCGACAATGTACTATCTTTATTTAAAGTTTTAGCGAACGAAAGATTTAAAGAATAATCAGCCGCTTTAAACGTTCCAGTTTCTAAATTATATTCGTCTCTACCATCAAATTTCCCGTAATTAAAATACTGCAACCCAATGGCAAATGTGCCATACTTTTTAATTTGTCGAGCATACAAAAAATTACCATAATTAACATCAGACACAAAGTTGACATAATTAAAAGCCAATTGATTAGAAGAACTAGGACTTAATAATGCAGGATTACTGTATCCTAAATTCACATCTTTGTCCCAAATAGCAATAGATGCACCTCCTAAAGCATTGGATCGGGCAGGAATAGGTAAATCTAAAAAACTATACGTTTTTAATCCGCCTATTTGTGCAAATATACTAGTACCAAGTACAATAAAAATATATGTAAGTAATTTCTTCAATCTTGCTATGAACGTTTAAAAGTAAGGTTTATTGTGTAATTATTTACCCATTCTAAATACATTGGTTTCAACCCATCCTTTTCCCCAATCCTGTTTTTCTTCATCTGTCCATATTTCTGGATAGAAAATACGTTTTTGAAAACGAGGCGGTAAATATTTTTGCCAATTTGTTCCTCCAGTAGCCGCAATATCTTCTGTATTTTGTTGTAAATATCGAACCGCACTTTTATAATGCATTAATGGCCAATTGATGTTTACATTAACATCCAACTCTTTTAATGCGTTAATTAACTTAGGATTTTTTTGATCATGTTCAGACAAAGATTTATACTTAGCCCACATATTTTTGTACTGATACTCTTTTGCCAAAGCAATAAACTCAGCACCATACTTTTTCTCAAATTGATTTAGCGTTAATGTTTTTTTACCTGTAGCTAACTCTGTGGCTCCTTTATTCCAGTATATGTTTTGAAACATCTCTTCAATGGAAGGATTTTTACCTACTAAACTAGGTCTCACATCTTTATCTACTAAATTAAAAAAATCAGTAGCGCAAATTTCTATTTTACGATATTGAGCGCTTTGAAATCCACTAGCAGGAAGCAATGCCATACGGTAACGTAAAAACTGTTCTTTCTCCATTCCATCAACCATAATTTCAAACGACTTGGTTAATGATTCAAAATAGCGATTGATACGGGTTATTCTTTCAGCAAAAAAATTAACGTCTAATGTTTCTTTCCAGCCCTGATCGTGACCATTAGGTTGAATATTTTTCCCATTATTGGCAATTTGCTCTAATTCGTGTAAGGATAATTTAAAATACAACTCTGTAATTTGATGGTACATGATGAATATTTTTTCATCAGGAAAATCAGTTTTAGGATTTTGAAGTGTTAATAAAGTATCAACTTGAATATAATCCCAATAAGTAAGGTAGTTTGACAGAAGCAATCCATCTAAATAACTATCTATACTTTGCCCCATAAGGCTGTACTTTTCTTCGAGTTGGTTTACGCGATCAACGATTTCTTTTTTCAATTCCATAATGCTAAAAATAGAAAAAGGATATCGATTTTCACAATATCCTTTAAACTATTTTAATCTTTATGTTATTTAACCTCTGAAGTAGGATTAGCTAAATTTTTAACAGAAACGATATCTAATTTAATAGACCCTACAACTAATTTAGCTTGAGCTCTTAGAGGCACATGGTTTTTATCGTCTGTTAACCAAACATTTAAATCATCTTCGCGTTTAAAGATTCTTCCTTTTTGAACGATTGGTCTGAATTTAACACAATTGTAAGTTCCGATATCGCAGGTAATTTTTTCTCTTCCCACAAATCTGATTTTTAAAGGCCAGATCTCCTTATCAACAATACTATTAATGGTAAACACATCTCCTTCTTTAGCATTAGTTAAATCTAAATTACGAGCTGAGTAAAAAGAGGATATCATATCTTGAGTACCTTCTGGAATTGAAACTTTTTCGCCATCACCAACATCTACTTTATTGGTGTAATGATTAAATGTGTAATCTTGATTAATTGTCGTTCCGCCTTCATAAACTCGTCTTACAAACATCCAAGGCAACATAGCATCTTTGTCAATAAAAGTTTCGTATCTGTCTCTCACTTTAAAAAACCAATCAAATGTTCCTTTAGAATAACCATTTCCCACAATATGATATACTTTTCTACCAGATACTTCTAATACTTCGGGCTTAACTTCCATTAAAATAACGCCCGCATCCATCATTCCATAATGTAGACGGTAAGATAAAATTTCACCTTCTTTAAAGGCTTCGTTTGGTTTTAAGGGCAGTTCTTTTTTAGGAAAATCGGTTGGTATAATTTGTTCTAACTTTTCTTCGGCTGAAATATAATAACCTGCAGAACATAAAGCTACAGTAGTTGTAACGGCTGATACGATAATTGCAATATGTTTAATCGTTTTCATTTTGTTAAGAATTTACATTACAAATTCAAATCTTGTGCCAATATAAAGATAAGACTTTTTCATGTGTTAAAATATGTAAAATCTAAAAAACTAACATAAGGTTATCTATATTTGAATATGAAGTACACTTTCCTATTTATTTCCGCTATATTAACTACAACTGCTTGTAACTATCAACAAGCAAGCAAAGAAGCCCCTCAAGAAAACAGTGTGACGCTTGGCGAAAAATTTAGAATCTCCTTACCTGAAAACCATACTACAGGTTACATGTGGCAAATGAATAGTAATTACGATAGCAAAATATTGGATTATTATGGATCTATATTTAGAGGAAATGAAAAAGGTGTTGATTTTAATTTTAGAACCTTAGAAAAAGGAAAGACAACTCTATACTTTGCCTTAATTAAATATAGAGACACATCGGAAGTAAAACAATTTATTATTGATGTGAAATAATTATTTAGCTTTTTCTTTCCTTTTAAATTTGGCTAGATACCTCTTGTATAATTCACTCAGGCTTTCGTACTCTTCTCTGTAAAATACTCCAACGCCTTGGGTAAACGGACCTCCACTTGTGGCTGCTTCGGTATTATCGTTACTTCTGTTAAATCCTTTTACTCTATATTTACCCGATTCGGAAAGTTTATACTCTAATGTAACATCACCAATTAAGTTACTTGAGTTACTATTTTTTGTGGTAGTTGTGGTTGACGCTGTATTATTATTTGCAACTCCAAAATTTCCGTCGATACTTAAACGGTTATTAAATAATTGTTTTGATAATGCTAAATCTAATTCATCATTACTTAAGGTGCCTCCTGGCCTATAATTTACGCCTATATCAATATCCTTTGTTACTCCATTTAACCAATTACTCATTTTATTACTCAACATCTCTGAGCCTGTAGCTGCTGCTGCACCACCCGCACTAATACCTCCTGAACCAGCCACCGAAACAGGTGTTACAAAACTTCTTAATAATAATAGCGAAAACACTTGTCTATTTAATTCGTTCTCATCATTTAATAAACTTTTAATAGCAGATCTTGTGGTTTCATCAATGGTTGGTAAATCAATACCAAACGTAATATCTGGTGAAGTCAATTTGTCCTTCATATACAATTTACAATCAACAGGAAAACGTTTGTTGTAGTTATTTACTGAATCATTTGGAAATAATGGCTTAATAGAAGCCCGTTGCTTATAGTTAGCAACTATATCAATATTTGCTTTATATACGTTTCCATTCCATTTAATAGAACTCCCTTTTTGAATTTCGAATTTTTTAGTAACAAAATTTTCAAGCGTAAACAAATAATCGCCAGTAGATAACACATAATCACCAAACATATCAAACTTACCTCGGCTATCAATTTTCATACTTAAAATACCATCACCTCTTGCCTTGATGATATCTCCTGATTTTTCATCAAAAATTAATTGAACCTCAGCATCCTTTGTTGCCTCGAGATTAAAATCTAATGAGAAATTTGTTTTAGTGTTTTTAACTAGCACTTTAGTAGTGTCTTTGGTTACAAATTTTATGAAATCATTATTCCCCATTTCAGAAGGTCCGTCTAAAGGAATATAAAAATAAGTTCCACCTAAGGTTTTTAAATTCAACTCCATCTTTATGTCATCCACAAAACCATAAATACCAACGTTTCCAGCTGCGTAAGCTGTTCCGTAATAACTAGGATTATTGGCAACACTTGTATTAAGTACCATTAACTTATTAGTATTGATATCAAAGTCAATACGCATATCTTTAAAATTATTATGAAATATATTTCCTGATAAGTTGGCGGTGTTTCCGCCTTTTGTTCCTTTATAAGGCACATCTTGCACTAAAATATTATCAAATCTAATTTGTTTGGGTAGTATTTCCACTTCACCATTAATTACATATTGAACATTGGTATAATCCACCACTAAAGCACATTTAAAAAATTTGAGTTTAGCATTTATTTGAGGTTCATCAATTGTACCTGTAATAGTCCCTTTACCATTTAAATAGCCTAATTTAACTGTAAAAATATCTTTAAAAAAAGGTTGAAGAAGTGCTAAATCAAAAGGTTCTGCTTTAAAAGCAATATCTAAATTTTCTTCTTTTTTATTAGGATAATAATAGCCATTAAACGTCACATTCTTCATTAAATTTCCATCAAAATCTTTTCCAAAAGCCGAGTAGCCATTTATACTTAAGTATTCTTTTTGAGGATTGTATTCACTTTTAATTTCGCCATAACCAATTAACCGGTTATTTAATTTTAAATCGCTAAAATTAATTTCACTGGTAATTAATGGGTGATTGAATGCTGAAAAAACACTGGTTGTACCTGTTAATGTACCATCAACAAACAATTTAGCGTCCTTTAAAAAAGAATTTAGCTGAGCTAATTTAAAATTTTGAACAAAAACATCTAGCTTATCATTCGTTTTATTAGAAAGTTTTCCTTCAATGGTAATTAACTGATTTTGATTATAAAATGTGAGGGAATGAAAATTAACAGCAAATGATGTATCAATTGTTACTGGGTTATTTTTAACGGTTTGCCAAACACTATCTTCAACAACATACTTAATATTATCAAATAATAAAGTAGCTTGGGTGGCATCAAAAATAGCTTTACCACTCACAACACCTGCATTATTGGGTTTAGATAAATTATCCCAGTTTAAATTGAAATTAGAAATTTTATCATTTGCAATAAATACTAAACTTGGATTTTTAAAAGCAAAACTATCAGAAACATTTATTGCTTTTGAGTTGTATGAAAACTTAACGCCATGAGTTAATGAATTAACAGCTACATTATTATGTTTAAATTTAACCCCTGCATACTCAATTAAATCACTGTTTGTTTTGAGATATAAATAATTGATAGAGGCATCAAAAGCACCTTCTATTAACGTGTTAGGAGCAATCATTAAATCTTTTGTAAATAACTCTTTAACGATGGTATAGTTTTTTATTTTTACTATTAAATCCGCTTTATCACTGAAGATATAACGTGTTTTTGTTTTTATAAAAGTTGGGAAATACTCATTTAAATATTGTTTGAATGCGTCTGGCAGGGTACTTAATTTATATTTTCCATTAAGTTGAACATTTGCAATGTTAGACGTTAATTTAATATTCTTAATATCGGTGGATTGATCGAGATTTAAATTAAAATTACTCAACTTGTAATTTTTATTTTCGGGAGTGGTGTATAATGTATTATCAAAATTTATTTGTCCGCTTAAATTATCAATACTATTACCATTAAGATTAATTAATATTTGAGAAGACACTTTTCCATTTAACTGAGGTGTAGAGAAATTAGTTTTCTCTAAATCAAAATTATTGATGGTAGAAATAAAATCCATTTTTGGCACGTTATGATTAAAATCAATAGACCCATTAAAATCAAAATTGGCGTTGGTATCTTTACTCACAACAAATCCAGTAAAAATTTGATCTTTAAACAACCCATCAATTTTTACGTTATTGTATTTATAATGATTATAATAAATAGATTGAATCAAACCATCAAACTGCGCATCTAGTTCTTCGGTTTTTAACCCTTTCCCTTTAATTTTAGAAGTCATAGAAATAGGTCCTTCAAACTTTACCTTAGGAAACAGTTTTGATAAATTAAAGTTAGTTGTTGTGACTGAACCTGAGTATTCAACCAATTTAGATTTTTTGTTTTTAACCAATAAATCTGTTTTCACTGAGCCCACGTCTGTTTTAAAAGTACCGTAGGTCACAAAATCATTTACGAAGCCATCAAACTTTCCTTTATAGGAAATGACCCCTAATTTTGCCAACTCATTAGGAAGTTTCAAATAAGATGGTTTATTAAAAGGCGGAACTGGAAATTGTTCCAAATCATATTTGCAAGTAGATAATTTTTGTGCATCGAAATGAATAAATGATTTTTCAAAATCTGGTAAACCTGTAATACTCATATCGCCAATAAACTGAGTATGATTTCTGTATCTGACATTCATATTTGAACCGCTCAAATCATTTACAAAACCTCTTACTTTACCAGTTAGATGAAGCACTTCTTCAAAACCATTAATCTCTTCGGCAAAATAAGCAATGTCTTTAAAACTCACATAAGTACTGTCTTTTAAAGCTCCTTTGATATAAACCTTATTAATAAAATCCTGATAATCTTCCCAGTGCTCATATTTAAATTGCAATTTACCTTGAACAAAACTATTTGCTGTTTTTAAATAAATACTATCGCATCTTAATTCTTGTGAAGATACTTTTGCCTTGGTGGTTAAGTTTTTTAATTCGATACCGCATTGTTCTTTAGCGCTTAAGTTAGTGATTTGAGCAAATATGGTATCTCCTTTGAAATCAAACTCTGAAAACGTACCGTAAATATTAGACACATGAATATTTCTGTAATTCATATTTTGAACTACCTTATTTGTATCTCTTAATAAACGATATGTAAAATCAACATTGTTTAATTTTAAATCGCCGTAATAAACCTTCCATGGCGATTTTGCAGTATCCGTTTGAGTAGTATCTGCAGAGGCAAAGTAATCAGCTAAATATTGAAAATTCCAATCTTCTTCATTTTTATATTTTAGCAATTTTACTTTTACATCCGTTAAAGCAACTTCATCTAATTTTAATTGATGTGTTTTATAATTAAATCCAGTTACATCAACCGTAATATTTTTACCATATACCAAAGTATCGTGATGCTTATCGCTCACAAAAACACCTTCTAAAGTAACATTGCTAATTAAGCTTATTTTAACGCGCTCAATATTTAAATCTGCCTTTAACTCTTTTGAAAGATAAGCAGTTAACTTTTTGGCACACCATGTTTGAAACGTTTCGGTTTGAAGCGCCATAAAAATTAAATTAAATAAAAACACAATAAGTATTAAAGAAAACAATGCCGTTTTCCATAATATTCTTGTAATTTTACCCAACCTACTCATAGACTATAAAAATAACGAAATAACCTAAATCTAAAACGTTAATATAGCTTAAGTTATTGAGTAGTATTAGGTATTTAAAATGAATATAAACACACCCAATCAATCATCTATTTATATTTTAGGAATTGAGTCCAGTTGCGATGACACATCGTGTTCTGTGATTAAAGATGGTGTTTTATTATCTAACATAACTGCCAATCAGGCAATTCACAATCAATACGGTGGTGTTATTCCTGAATTAGCCAGCAGAGATCATCAAAAAAATATTGTACCTGTAGTAGATGCTGCTTTAAAAAAAGCCAATGTTTCTTTATCTCAAATTAATGGCATTGCTGTAACAAGAGGTCCAGGATTAAGTGGTAGTTTATTAGTTGGGCTATCATTTGCAAAATCATTATCACTTGCATTAAACATTCCTTTAGTAGAGGTTAATCACATGCAAGGACATATTTTAGCTCATTTTATCAAAGATGCTTCGACAGGCTCAGCTCTCGAAAATAACCAACCTAGTTTCCCATTTTTATGTTTAACCGTAAGTGGTGGGCACACCCAAATTGTAAAAATAACCAATCATTTACATTTTGAATTACTGGCAGAAACAGAAGACGATGCTGTTGGCGAAGCTTTTGATAAAGCTGCTAAAATATTGGGGTTGCCTTATCCTGGCGGACCATTGATTGATAAATATGCTAAGTTAGGAGATGCTACTAAATATAAATTCCCAACACCTCAACTAAAAAACAATAACTATAGTTTTAGCGGAGTTAAAACAGCTTTTTTATATTTTATACAAGAACAAAGTAAACTAAATCCAAATTTTATAGAAGAACATTTGAATGATATTTGCGCTTCGTACCAAGCACATTTAATTAAGTATTTATTAAAAAATTTATTAGCTGTTAGTAAAGAAACTAACATTAAACAAATTGCTATTGCTGGAGGCGTTTCTGCAAATTCTGGTTTAAGAAATGAAATAGAACTACTTGGCAAAAAACATCAATGGCAAACTTACATTCCTAAATTTGAATATTGTACCGATAATGCGGCAATGATTGCTATTACTGGCTATTATAAATTTTTGAATAAAGAGTTTTGTGGGTTAGAAGCTACACCTTTAGCACGTTACGAAATTTAAAAAGAGTTGTTTGTTGTTGGATTTAAGTTGTTAGAAAAATAAAACTAATTCATATCTAACAACTGATAACAAAAAACTTTTATCTACTTCGTATTAAACTCATTCATGCATCTTGCTAATCCAATAAAAGCAAAGGCTTTAACGGCATCGGCCGCAATTTTAATTCTATCATTTAGTGTTTTCTTCTCTTCATCATTCCATTTACCTAACACATAATTTACCTGACTTCCTTTGCTAAACTCACTACTTATGCCAAAACGCAAACGTGGATATTGATTGGTATTTAATATTTCCTGAATATTTTTTAATCCATTATGTCCACCATCGCTTCCTTTAGGGCCCAAACGTATTTTACCAAAAGGTAAGGCCAACTCATCCACAATTACCAACACATTTTCTAAAGGAATTTTTTCGGCCTGCATCCAATAGTTTACAGCTTTACCGCTCAAATTCATGTAAGTTGTTGGTTTTATTAGTACCAGTTGTTTTCCTTTAAATTTAAATTCAACAACATCCGCTAATCTATCCGATTTAAATTTTAAATCATTTTCTTTAGCTATATAATCTAATACATCAAAGCCAATATTATGGCGAGTATGCGCGTACTCATCGCCAATATTTCCTAAACCAACAATTAAAAATTTACTCATATCACAAAGGTATTTTTTTTGGTAAAAAGCAGGGTATTTTCGACATAAAATTTATTTTGAATTTATTTTGAAATATAAAATTAATGCTTATACTTGTATCATCGTAATGAAACACTACATTATCTTGTAGTTTAAAAATCACAAAACAATCATTAAAATAACAGATCTTTTTTTTAATTATTATTCCCCTTATTAAACATAACTATGTTTGAAGTATTAGATTTAACTAGCAGAGCGTTGCCTCAGCTAAAAGACATTTGCAAGCAATTTGGCATTGATGTAAAAGGATTAGCAAAGCCAGATATGGTGATGAAAATTATTGATGCGCAAGCTGCTAATCAAGAATTAGCCTCACAATTAGTTGTTCAATTTCCAAAAGCAACTGGCAGTGCCGCCACAAAAACCGAAAAACCAGCTGAAGCAAAAGTTAAAAAACCGCGCATACAAAAAACTGCTGAAGGGGAAGTAAAAGTTGAAAAAACGTTATTTGAAGAAACGCCTGCTGTAACACCTGAGATAATAGAAACACCTCAAGCAGAAAAAGTACAACATGAAAAGCCTTCTCGCCAACATGCTGGTTTAGAAAAAAAAGAAGAACATGTTCGTAAAGTGCCTGTTCACAATCATAAACATCAACACCAAAATAATAATCATTCAACAGAAATTACAGAATCAAAACCTGTAGTTAATAATGATTTAGCCATTAACATTGAGCCAGAAGAAAAGCCGCAAACACCAGACGGTATGGAAATGGCTGATGCAAAACCAGAACACAAACAACATCAACCAAAACCTGAGCGTGTATATTATAACTTTGATGGTATTGCTATTGGCGAAGGCGTTTTAGAAATGATGCCTGATGGTTATGGTTTTTTAAGAAGTTCTGATTACAATTATTTAAGTTCTCCGGATGATATTTATGTTTCACAATCACAAGTAAAATTATTTGGTTTAAAAACAGGAGATGTGGTTCGTGGTGGTATTCGCCCACCAAAAGATGGAGAGAAATTTTTCCCATTAGTTAAAGTAGAAGAAATTAACGGACGTGAACCTTCTTATATTAGAGATAGAGTTCCGTTTGATTACTTAACACCTTTATTTCCCTCTGAGAAATTAAAATTAACTGGCCATCCATTACAAAATAATAGCACGCGTATTATTGATATGTTTGCCCCTATTGGTAAAGGACAACGTGGTTTAATTGTAGCACAGCCTAAAACTGGTAAAACCGTTTTATTAAAAGATATAGCGAATGCTATTGCTTATAATCATCCCGAAGTTTATTTAATTATTTTATTAATTGATGAACGTCCAGAAGAGGTAACAGATATGGCTCGTAGTGTGAAAGCTGAAGTTGTATCATCTACTTTTGATGAACCAGCAGAGAAGCATGTAAAAATTGCCAACATTGTTTTAGAAAAAGCAAAACGTATGGTTGAGTGCGGACATGATGTAGTGATTTTATTAGATAGTATCACACGTATGGCTCGTGCTTATAACACGGTAGCTCCATCAAGTGGGAAAGTATTATCGGGTGGTGTTGAAGCTAATGCATTACAAAAACCAAAACGTTTTTTTGGAGCGGCTCGTAAAATCGAAAATGGTGGTTCCTTAACCATTATTGCTACAGCCTTAACAGAAACGGGTTCGAAAATGGACGAGGTGATTTTTGAGGAGTTTAAAGGAACGGGTAACATGGAGTTACAATTAGATAGAAAAATTGCTAACCGTCGTATTTTCCCTGCTGTAGACTTAACCGCTTCATCAACACGCCGTGATGATTTATTACTTAGTAAAGAAACTCTATCACGTATTTGGGTATTAAGAAAACATTTGGCCGACATGAACCCAGTTGAAGCGATGGAGTTTTTACAAAACCAAATGAGTAAAACTCAAAGTAACGAAGAATTTTTAATTGGAATGAATCGATAAACATGAACGCAAAATCTTTTATATTTCCTGCTATTTATAGTTCGTTAGTTATTGCGGCTACATGTATTACCTTTTACGGAGGCTACATCAATCACATTAATAAAGTAACCATTATTGGTTGGTTATTAATTATTCCTTTTTGTGTAGCAGCTATGATTTATGCTAAAAAAAATATTTATCAAAATATAATTGGCGGCAAAGATGCTGTAAAAGAAGGGTTAATATTTATTGTTTTTAGTAGTATTATTTTGGTGGTATTTCAAGCCATTTTTTTTGAATTAGATTTTAAAGCCTATAAAGTTCATTTTATTGAAACGTATGGTGTAGAATTAGCCAAAGCTCAAATAAAAAGCGGTAATTTAAACATTGCTGAAACTGAAATTCCTAATTTAATAAAACAAGAAATTGAGCAAGTAACATTATTTAAAGAGTGTACGAGCATTGTTTTTAAAAATATGTTTTTAGGAGTGATTACATCTGTTATAACTGCTGTAACCATGCGCGCAAAGTTGAGATAATTATTTTAAATATATTTCAAATAAAAAAACCTTATCCAGTAATTTGGATAAGGTTTTTTTATTTGAGTACTTTTTAACTATTAAATATAATAATGCTATTATTATTCTATCACTAACTTTTGTTTTGTAATAGACTCATTTAAATTATTTTGAATCTCAATGAAGTATACACCTCGCGATAAGCTTTCAACATTAATAGGAAATACTTCTACTCCCACATCTAACTTCACTTCTTGTTCTATAACTTTTGTACCATAAATATTATTTACAATAATAGTTGCTGTACCTTGTTTTTTAGAACTCAATCTAACATTCATTTCTGTTTTAGCGGGATTAGGATACACAGGCCAAGTCATTAATAAATCATTTACGCCACCGCTAATTGATACTATATTTGTAGACACGGTTTTCCCATTAGTTTCCACAGATCTAACTCTATAATAGTTAATTATACCTTGTGGTGCCGAATAATCTTTAAAAGTATAACTAGAGGCTCTATTATCTGCTGTTACAGTTCCTATATCAGTAAAATTAATACCGTCTTGTGAGCGTTCAACAACAAAATACATCACATTCTCTTCTAAGGCAGTACTCCACCAAACCGTATTTACACCATCAATATTATCGCCATGAAATTCCTTAAAATTTATTGGAAGCACCGTTAAACAAGCTCCAGTTGCACTGCATGGAGATGTGTATTTATAGGCAGTGTTAGTCATCGTCCATTGTGTTGGATAGTTATGAGCAGTAGCATTTACAGGAGGAGTGTAGATAGTTCCGTTATAGTTTTGTATACCTAATATGGCATAACCTCCATTCCATGTAGAACAAACCTGCTTATTTTTGACATGAATTTCTATTGAACCATCTATTTCAAAAATTTTAACCTGACTGGATGCTCTGGATGCAGCAACTGTTTGACAAGCGGAAGAATACATTGGAATTTCTTCCCAACTAATCACCGCTTTTCTATTAGGTGAAACACCAGTTACCTGATATTGTATTTTTGAAGCTGCAACAGTTGCAGTAGATGCAGGATTAATATCATGCCAAGGTGCTAAAATAGCATTTCGGGGAACAGACGTTCCATTAATTGGAGCGGCCCCTGTAATTGAATACCCTGTAGAAACTCCTCCCGCAGCATATGTAGTGGAAGAAATATTAGGAAAACAAGGAACGGCATCAAAAACAAACGCTGAGTTTGAGGCGACATAGCCTCCAGAATAAGACTGACCATCAAAACAAAACGGGAAGCCTAAAGAAATATAGGTATTAAATAAAACGTCATCCGTTGTTGGGAGAGCTGTTCCTGTAAATGTTTCAAAGCTAAATGTAGTAGATGCTGCTGTATAATTTAAATTACATGGCACTACTGTTGATGTTACTATAGGTGTTGTTTCCATCACTATACTATATGCATTACAAGCTGGTGCTGCATATGAGTCTATAATCAGGTAATACGTATTACCTGCTGTAACAGTAGTTGCAGGAGCACACGACCCAGTTGTAGCCACCAATGTTTTAGTACCTGTTGAACTTTGGTTGTTAACTACACACGAACCAGTTCCTGTAGGACAACCATTATATAACATCAAACCTGTATAAGATCCAGACGAAGTAAGCGTTGCATTAAAAGTTGCCGTCACAGTTGGTGTAAAAATATACACAACGTCCTCACCTGTATAATAATTAGTACTACCACACACATTGGCCACATTAGTGGATGTGATATCATTTACTGCACCACAAGTTGTTTGTGCACCCGACGAATAAGGCAAAGTAACATTTACTGCACCTGTACCAGCCGAATTAGGGTCGATGGATGCCGTGATAACAGCCGTAGTGGCAGAAGATGCACCGCAAGTTACAACGGCCTTAAAATAGGTAGTCCCAGTTACAGCAAATGTTTGTGTGGAAGAACTGCTTGATGCTGCAATCGATGAATAGGTTCCAGCTGCTGCATTGGATTGAAACCATTCGTAGTTAATGCCGCATCCACTTGTAGAACCAGTTAAAGATAATGTTGTAGTAAAACTAGAGCAATTTACTGATGGTGAAGCCACAGCGGTACCTGCTGTTGGCATACCCGAACAAGTATTCATCGATAAATTTAGAGAATAGGTTGGATGACAAGTAGGCGAAGGAAATGCATCAACCACCAAATAATACGTTTGACCTGCGGTTAAAACATTTGTACAACTAGTGATACTTTGATTACCCGACGAACTTTGAGAATAAGCAACACAAGTTCCTGAAGAAGTTGGACAACCTTGAAACAAGGTCATACCTACATAGGTACTGCTTGAAGTTAAACTACCACTAAATGCTGCCGTTACCGTAGGTGAAAAAATATACACCGCATCCTCACCTCCTAAATAGCTATTACTTCCGCATAAGGCTGAAACATTTGTTGAAGTAATGTCATTAACTGAACCACAATTTGTGAGACCTGATGCCGCATAAGGCAAGGTTACCGAATAAGACCCAGTTCCTGCATATGCTGCATTTACAGAGGCTGAAACAACCGCTGTGGTTGCAGAAGACGCCCCGCAAGTGACTACACATTTAAAAAACTTTGGAGTAGCCGCCGTAATAGCAAATGTTTGTGTAGCAACAGACGTTGCTGTAGCAACAGACGTATAAGTACCACCTGCTGAATTACTGTGAAACCACTCGTATGTAATACCACAACTAGCAGTATTACCAGTTAAAGTTAAAGTTGTGGTAAAATCTCCACAATTTGTAGATGGCGTTGCCACAGCAGTACCTGCAGTTGGAGCACCCGAACATGATACAGGTGTAAAACGATATACACCATTATTGGCAGGCTTAGTTGTAATGTTACTCGTTTCGGTAACTGTTGAAGCAGCTGGTGTAGCATTAATAGAAATAAAATCACCAGTAGCAGCACCCATCAAACCAATAGAGGCACCTCCTTGCGTATTATTGTATCCTGTGGCCTCTTGGAGATACCTAAACTCTATCACATTGGAAGTTTCATATAACCAGGCCTGAAAAGACATAACAGGTCCAGTTGCTGACCATCCGCATTCCATTTTAAACCATTCCACTTTAAAAATTCTATTAGGAGCAGTTCCAGTAGTTGTATATCTCACAGCTCCTGCAGTACCAACAGCATTATCATCCCATAAAGGAGCTACTATTAATGGATTCGTATAAATGTTTGTAGCGTTATCTAAATCATTTGTAACTCCTGATGCTGTTAAAGCTGTATTAAAAGTTAACCAACCATTAGATGAAATTTTAATATTGCTTTGATTAGCACAGCCATATTGGAATGTAAATGGCAAAGCAATAGATGCCGAAAGCGCATCGTCTACACTGGCTGCATGAACTGTTGTACCTCCTATAGCTGTATAGGTAATTGTAGCTGGATTTGAAAATGTATAATTACTAGAAACGCTTTGTGCAAAGGTATTTCCCAGTAACATTGTAAAAAAGATGTATAAATAAATTTTTTTCATATTCATTTACTTTCAATTGAGTTTTTAATTTGCTTAGTTTCATCTACCCCATCAAACGTACAAGCGTCAATAATATCTTTAAAATCGCCTACCTTTAATAATAAATTAGAAGAATTTGTAGCGGCTAATAAAGCATCAAAAAAATCATTTTTTGTTGAATATGTTTTTACCTCAGCTTTTACTAAATACAACGAATGATTAGAACAAAAACCCATATACAGTGCACCTGGCATGTGAGATATTGTTTGTTTAATAGAAACTGCTAGGGCTGTAGGATTAGATTTGTCGCCAATAATTACCTGTAAAGTATCTGCAGAACTTTGCGCCTTAATAACTTTACTGGAAATTAAAAAAGACAAACAAAATAATAATATTTTAATTTTCATGGTGTAATGTAATAGTTAAGTAATAATAAATTTAATGCAGAAAATCTTACAAATCAATCAAATATGTAAGAAATTATTAAAGTAGATGTTAAAATCATTTCGTTATTACAAAAAAACAACAAAATTATCTTTGCATTTGCCCTATTTAGAGTACAATACAGACTATTAAACCTAAAAATAAAAAATTTTAACAAAAACCTGTTAATTGGTGAAACTTACCTTTTAATGAGTGAATAAAATTGCTACAAAATTGAATAATAAACCATTAGCTATTAATTTTAGAATATTAATTATCGACAACAAGCGACTACAAATATCTATATACGAATCTAAACGATTATTAACCGAATCTTTTTTTGTAGTGACTATACCTTTGTGTTGTCGAAAATGATGAAGCGCTTCACAATCAAAAACGACATTTTAATTTATAGAAAGTATAATCATTTAAAAAAGAAAAATCATGAACTCATTAAGAAACCGCGTACAGTTAATTGGTAATTTAGGAACAGCTCCAGAAATTAAAACATTAGAAGGAGGTAAAAAAATGGCAAAGCTCGTTATTGCAACAAGCGAAACATACAAAAATCAGAAAGGTGAAAAAGTAACAGAAACAACTTGGCACAATTTAACAGCATGGGGTACGCAAGCAGCATTTGCAGAAAAATTTTTAGAAAAAGGTTCGGAAATTGCCATTGATGGTAAACTACAAAATAATAATTACACGGATAAAGATGGTGTGAAACGTTATGTTACAAACATTATCGTAAATGAGTTTACCATGCTTGGTAAAAAGAAATAAAATTAAACAACAATAATAAAAGCCCGCTACCTTAAGTAGCGGGCTTTTTTAATATTTATAAAATATCTATTCTTTAATCTTCGTGTCCTTTAGCGTTCTTTATTTTTTGCTGTAGATATAATTCTTCTTCTTTTTGCATAGCAATTTTTAATGAATCACTAATATCTTTTTCACCCAGTTTATCAAGGTTAGGTTTACCCGCATTTACCCATGCGGTATACCATAAACTACCAACCATGGTAATACTTTCTCGCATTCTTCGTTCAACCTGGCCTTTAATCATTAAGTCATATCGGTTTGTGTATTCAACCGAATACGTTTTCATCATTAAATTACCTCTATTTTCATACGCATACTTTCTATCGGTTGGGAAATCCTTGTTTAACATAGCCTCAAATTTAAGAACACTATCTACCGCCATGTGACTATCATAAACTACTTTCCAAGCTGATTTTATTGGCGAATCAATATATTTTGCTCTACCCACAAAATAATCATAATCTTCTGCTTTTAGTTCAGGAATTCTACTTTCCCAAAACCCATGTATACCTCTTTGCCCAGTAAGCTGACCGTTATAATTCTCTGTTGTGTGTAATGGTACATGAGCATCGGCTATATAATGACCTAAATCAGCACTATAACTTAAAATACGATCTAAGTTTTCGTCTTTAAATGCATTCAATAATTTGTAATAATGTTTTTCGATTTGCCATGGCACAATCCCATAAGCCATTAAAGTATCTTCGGTATATTTTTCAATAGCTGCTTTCCAAAACTTAGGTACACTATCAAAAGCATGTGCGCCATAATGATCAATATCAATATAGTGTCTTGGAGCTTCGCCCTCTACTCCATATCTTCTTTTATCAGGATCAACAGCATGATTAGTAACAAACTCAATATGCTTTTTATAAAACGAAACCATTTCGGGAGGTAATGTAAAAACAGCCATGCGATTGATGCGTTTATGTCCGTAAAACCCCCACGATTGAGCCTCTTGCTTAGGAAGTAGTAAAATAAATCCTACACCAATACTAATGATGATGATAAAACGTTTCATGCTATTTAAACCTTTATACCTATTAATAAAACATCATCTACTTGCTCGTAAGATTTTTTCCAAGAGGTAAAGTTTTTTTCAATTTCTTGTTTTTGTTGCGCACATGAGAGGCTTGATACAGAAATTAATAAATCTTTTAAATTTTTTGACATGAATTTTTTTCCAGCATCACCACCAAACTGATCGGCATAACCATCTGTAAAAATAAATAAAGAATCACCCTTGCTTAACACTATTTTGTTAATCGTAAATTCTTGCGAATCTGGCGTAAATCCTGCGATGGCAGTTTTATCAGCTTTATATTCTTTTAATATATTATTTCTAATTAAGTATAACGGTCTGTTAGCACCCGCAAATTCAACTTCAGTAAGATTTTGATTAAACTTTAGTAAAGCAATGTCCATTCCATCCATTTGTTTTGAAGCATCAGAATGTTGTTTTAAAACTTTTTTTATTTCTTTGTTTAAGTATGATAAAATATGGGCTGGGCTTGAAATTTTTTTCTCAAAAATAGCTTGAACAATTTTATCAATACCAATAATACTCATTAATGCTCCTGGAACCCCATGCCCTGTGCAATCAGCAGCAATACAATAGAAATCATCCTGAACTTTACCAAACCAATAAAAATCTCCGCTAACCACATCTTTTGGTTTATAATATACGAAGCTCTCTTTAAACTGATTTGAAAGCTCTGCTATATCGGGCAATATGGCTAGTTGTATTCCTTTAGCATATTGAATACTATTATCAATTTCCTGTTTTTTCTCGGCAATAATATGATGTTGTTCTTTAAGCTGAATATTAATTAATTGTTTTTGTTTATTTTGTTTAAATAATAGAATCGCTACAACAAGCACTATCAGAGCTACCACAATTAGCCCAAAAATAAAATAGGTATTTTTTTTATTTTTTAATTCCTGTATTTCATTTGCTTGTTTTAATTGTGAAACATTAGCTTCTGCTTTCTCAAGCGAATAAGTACTTTGCAAATCGCTAATACTAGTTGAATACGTTTCTTTATCAATCTGTTCTTTTAAATTTACATATTCTTGATAAAAATCGAATCCTTCTTTATACTTTCCTAATTTGTAATAGCTTTCGGCTAAAGCTTTTAAGGTTGTAATTTGAATATCTTTAATATCGTGACGTTTATTGAAGCTGTATGCAATTTTAAACTTAGAAATGGCCTTATCAACTACATTTGTTTGCATTTCGCATAAACCAACGTTTAACAAACTCACTACAAGAGTTGCTGAATCTTTCAATTTTTGATGAATCTCTAAACCTTTTTCGTTATAAAACATGGCTGAATTATAATCTTTTTGAAAATAAAACAAATCCCCTAAATTACCATAAAACTTCCCTAAGTTAGAATAAGATTTATAGGACTTAGCAAACTCAATTCCTTTATTAAAATATACTATTGCCGAATCAAAAAATTGTTTTGAGTTTTCTGATTCGCGAGTTCTATCAGCATAATAACTTGCTAATGCATTGAATATTCTCAATAATCCCGAAGTATCTTTAATAGATTGAGAAATACTTAAAGATTGATACAAATATTTATCTGATTGATAATTGTGTTGTTGAATGCATAAAATCCAACCAATATTATATAACGAAAAAGCCATTGCTTTTTGATCGTGTATAGAATCATTAATACGATATGCTTTGAAATAATATTGCTGCGCTTTTTCGTAATCTGAATGAAACCAGTAGGCATCTGCTAAACTATTGTAGGCTTTAGAAACACCTTTAACATAGTTTTTTTTCAGCGCTAACTCTAATCCCTCATTAGCATACTTAATGGCGCTTTTAAAATCAGAATTACTGAGATTATTAGACAAGTTAAGGATTTTCTTAATCTTGACGGTATCGTTTTTTTCGTAGGAGATTTCTTCTTTTAATTGACTAATAAGTTCTTTGTTTTGAGAACTTAAGCAGAAATTAAAAAAAAGGATGGAGATAAAATATAATGACTTTATTTTAAACATAATGTCATTAAAGATATAAAAATAAATTGAAGAAGATTACACATCTCATATAATCTACAAATTGAAACAGACTTGAAAATCAATTAAGATCAATAGATTAAATAAATGATATAAAAACTTTTAGAGTTTTATATTATGCACCCCCTAATAATAAAATTACTTTTTTCATTTTTTCGATTTAGTTAGTTTAATGTAAAACAAATGTACAGGAGAGCTAATCAAAAAAATAGAGGGTCAGCCCCTCAATTCATAAAAAAAGCCCATTCAATTGAATGGGCTTTATACTTATTACAAATCAAATTAAGCTTTTGCTTCTTGAGCAGCTTTAATTTTAGCTTTAATTGCTTCAGTAGTTGTAGAATTAGGACGCTCAATAGCTGAACCTGTTGCTCTATCCCAAACTAAACTTGCTAATACACCTAATGCACGAGATACACCAAATAATACTGTGTAGAAATCATACTCATGCATTCCGTAATGAACTAATAAAGCACCAGAGTGTGCATCTACATTTGGCCAAGGGTTCTTAATTTTTCCTGTAGACTCTAAAATTGGAGGAGCTACTTCATATACCATTTGAACGATTTCACAAATATTATCGTGTTTGATATATGTTTTGTAAAAATCTTGTTGAGCTGTGAAACGAGGATCTGTTTTACGTAATACGGCATGTCCGTATCCTGGTACAACTTTTCCTTCAGCTAATGTTTTCTTAATGTATTCAGCAATTTGTTCTTTAGTTGGTAAACCACCTCCTAAATTTTCTTTCAATTCCATAATCCAGCTTAACACTTCTTGATTTGCTAAACCATGTAATGGACCAGCTAAACCATTCATACCAGCCGCAAATGCTAAATAAGGATCAGATAATGCAGAACCAACTAAGTGAGTAGCATGTGCCGAAACGTTACCTCCTTCATGATCAACGTGAATTGTTAAATACAAACGCATTAAACGTTTCATATCAAACTCTTCATATCCTAACATGTGAGCAAAGTTTGCTGCCCAATCTAATTTATGATCTGGTTCAATATGCACACTGTTTTTGTATTTACGACGGTAGATATAAGCTGCAATACGAGGTAAACGTGCAATTAAATTCATTGAATCTTCGTACACATAATCCCAATAATCTTTTTTATTAATCCCTTTTGCATACGCTTTAGCAAAAACAGATTCTGTTTGCATTGCCATAATACCAACCACAAACTGAGTCATTGGATGTGTATCTGTAGGTAATTTTTCAATTACATCAAACACATGTTTTGGAACGTTGCTACGTTTTTGCCATTCGTTGGTAATAAAACTAACATCTTCTTGCGTTGGTAATTCTCCAACCAACATTAAATAAAAAATACCTTCTGGTAATGGTTCTGTTCCACCTGGTGCTTTAGGTAAATGCTTACGTAATTCAGGAATTGAATACCCTCTAAAACGAATACCTTCTTCCGCATCTAGTTTAGATGTTTCTGTAACCATACCAACCATACCTTTCATACCTTGGTATACTTGAGCTACAGTAATTTCTCCTAACTTTAAATCACCATGATTTTTGATAATATCTTTAATCTCTGCCGCTAAAGGAACTGCTTTCTCGCGGAACTTATCTTTTAATCTATCCATTTTTATGTCGTTTTATTTAACCTTGTAAATTTATGCAGTGTATTGATTTAAACAAATTTAATTTGCATTATTTTTTAGTTTTTTAGGAAATAATTTCATGAGGTTGATTTAACCTATTCTTAACCTATAAAACTCAGGTAAAAACTGATATTTATCAAGCTTTTTACTAAAAAAACTTACCGATTTTTTTCAGGCTAAATATATGTTAGCCAAAACAAAAAGCAGGGGATTAAAATGAGTTTAGAAACTTTTTTTGGGCGTAATAACAATGTTACTTAGTACTAAGCCTGCTACTAACGATACTGCTGTTATCGTCATAGAAAACGCCGTTTCAACGCCCAGTAGTGTTTCGTTATCTACTAAGTTTGATATGCTTTTAAAACCCAATGAACCTGGAACTAGCAAAATAATTCCTGGAACTAACATAATTGAAATTGGCTTTTCGGTAATCAATCCAAAAATATTACTACTTAATCCCAAAATAAAAGAGGCTATGAATACTGATAAATGCACACTTCCAAAATTAGATCCAAGTTTTAACGAATAAAACGAACATAAACATGCCAGTAAAATCCATATAAAATCTTTGAATTGAGCTTTAAACAACACCACAAAACCCAAAGGAACCGTTAATAGTGCTACATAAATAGACCATTGGGGCAATACTGGTAAAGAAGAACTTGCTGGAACGATAGCCCATACTTTATCAATTTGGCTGCCTACTCCTATCCCCAATCCTATCATTAGCAATGTAATGATTGTATTTGAAAACCTAGCCGTTCCAGCCAATGCATGTCCATTCACTAATTCAATAATAGAAACCGTAAACGAAAAACCTGGTATTAAAATAATAAGACCTGTAATGGTTGCTATATCTACCGAATAACTCCCTAAATAAATAACTGATAATTTTGCAAATGCGCTCGCAAACAAAGCTGAAATCACAATTAACATTCTCCCTAACTTAGGGACATAATTTGTTAAATCAATTAAAAAACCAATAAAACAACCTATCAAAAAAGACACTATAATTTCTGCATAACCTCCTCCAAATAATCTGGCAGCACTACCCGTTGAGATACCAAAAAACAAAATTTCAATGAATGAGTGGTAACGTTTAGGAGAATTTTCAATTAAACGTAACTCACGAATAGCATCTGAAACTCTTATTTTTTTATCAATAATATCCTGATAAACTTTGTGAAGTGTATTTAATTTCTCAAAATTCAAATCTCCGTATGGAGCTTTAATAAAAAAGGTTTTAGGGTTCCCTTTCTCTCCCACATTAACCATTAACCCATTTGGAGAAGAAAATACATCACCCTCTAAGTCTAAACTTTGACAAAGATTGAAAAAAACATCTTCCATTCTGTGAGCAGGAATGCCATTTTTTTGTAATATTTTAGACAGGAATATAACTAGCTCAATCTCCTCTGTTTTGTCTGATGTTATTGTTTTAGTCATACTCTGTTTCAAAAATGAGTCAAATTTACTAATTCAAACTAGTAAATAACAACAAAGTCCCGAATCCTTTCTTGGCTTTGTTATAGTTGAATTCCTAAGGAAGTGTATCCAACATAAATTTTATTGTATTTTTCTGAGTATAGAGTGTATACGATAAACATATCTCAACAAAAAAGCCCTGAATTGCTTCAGGGCTTTGTAGTGAGAAGGAGATTTGAACTCCTGACCTTCGGGTTATGAATCCGATGCTCTAACCAACTGAGCTACCTCACCAAATATTAAAAACAAAACCCTCTGCTTTTTCAAAGGGTTTTGTTTGTGATCGTGTAGGGATTCGAACCCCAAACCTTCTCATCCGTAGTGAGATGCTCTATCCAGTTGAGCTACACAACCAATCCAAAAAATTGGAGTGCAAATATACATATTTTACTTAACTTGCAAAACAATTTTTATACGTTTTTTATGCAATCTATTATTGAATCTATTTGGAACAATAGAGAATTACTAAAAGAGCCTGCTAATCAGCAAGCTATACGCCAAATTATAGAAGATTTGGACAAAGGAAAGATACGGGTAGCAGAACCTAAAGCTGATGGAACTTGGCAAGTAAACGATTGGATTAAAAAAGCGGTTATTCTTTACTTCCCTATTCAACAAATGGAAACCATGGAGGTTGGGCCTTTCGAATTTCATGATAAAATGAAATTAAAAACCAATTTTGCAGAAGCAGGTGTAAGAACAGTTCCTGGCTCTGTTGCCAGATATGGAAGCTATATATCAAAAGGAGTAATTATGATGCCTAGTTTTGTAAACATAGGGGCTTATGTAGATGAAGGGACCATGGTTGATACTTGGGCAACCGTTGGTAGCTGTGCTCAAATAGGCAAGCATGTGCATTTGAGTGGTGGTGTTGGTATTGGTGGTGTATTAGAGCCAGTTCAGGCCGCACCTGTTATTATTGAAGATAATTGCTTTATTGGATCACGCTGCATAGTTGTTGAAGGTGTTCATGTTGGGAAAGAAGCTGTTTTAGGTGCTAATGTTTGTTTAACTATGTCAACAAAAATTATTGATGTTACTGGGCCAACGCCAATTGAAACGAAAGGTTTTGTACCTGAAAGAAGTGTTGTTATTCCCGGTTCATACACTAAACAGTTTCCTGCTGGCGAATATCAGGTACCTTGTGCTTTAATTATAGGAAAACGCAAAGCTAGCACGGATTTAAAAACATCTTTAAACGATGCATTAAGAGAACATAACGTAGCTGTATAATATTTTGACTCATAAAAACATACTTGTTATTCAAACGGCTTTTATTGGCGATGCTATTTTAGCATCATCAGTATTAGAAAAATTACACGCGTTTTATCCAGAATCTAAAATTTCGATTTTAGTTAGAAAAGGTAATGAATCGCTTTATCACGAACATCCTTTTTTAACTCAAACTTTGGTTTGGAACAAACAAGAAGGGAAATACAAAAGCTTATTCCGTTTATTAAAAATCATCCGTCGCCAAAAATTTGATACGGTAATTAATCTCCATCGCTTTGCAAGCTCTGGCTTTTTAACCGCTTTTTCGAAAGCATCATACACAGCAGGCTACGACAAAAATCCATTTTCGTTTTTGTTTAATTTAAAAGCAAAGCATAAAATTGGAGATGGGAGACATGAAGTAGATCGCTACAATGATTTGATAGAATTAATTACTGACAAAACGGTTGCTAAACCTAAATTGTATCCTACATTTAAACAGTTTTCTAAAATTGAATCATACGTAACTCATGCGTTTGTTACAATGGCGCCATCATCGGTTTGGTTTACTAAACAATTACCAAAAGATAAATGGATTGAGTTGTGTAATTCTATCCCAAAAGAAACAATTATTTATTTACTTGGTGGGCCAACTGATAAAGATTTATGTGAGGAGATAAAAAACACAAGCACTCATTCTTCTATTCAAAACTTAGCAGGAAATTTATCACTTTTAGAATCGTGTGAATTAATGAAACATGCCCGAATGAATTATGTGAATGATAGTGGCCCTTTGCATTTAGCATCTGCAGGCAATTCACCAACAACGGCATTTTTCTGTTCAACAGTTCCTGCTTATGGTTTTTACCCTTTATCTTATCAATCAACTGTAATTGAAGTGAAGAATCTTGATTGTAAACCTTGTGGATTACATGGTTATACATCTTGTCCTAAAAACAACTTCAGATGTGGAAATGAAATAAAACTACCTTTATCTAAATAAAGAGAAAGCTCCTTGTTTTTTTATTTCCTTGTTATTAATATCCTTTGCGTTAATCATATAAAAATAGGTACCTGCTGGCACTTCTTTATTATTAGATTTGCCATCCCATCCATTACTAATACCATTCCATTCAAACATTTGAAGTCCCCATCTATCATAAATGGCACAATTAAATTCAATAATATTAAATCCTTTTACTTTAAAAATATCATTTATACTATCGTTGTTGGGAGTAAATACATTCGGAACAATAATAAATGGTTCTTCATTTAAAACAGTAATTACTAAGTAATCAATATCAGAACAAGAGCCGTTAGTAGCTGTTAAAGTTACTGTATATGTTCCTGCAACAGAATATGTTTGAGAACTCACTGTAGATGTATTGGCAGTACTTCCATTTCCAAAATTCCATAAATAGGAATTAGCATTAGAAGTATTATTAGTAAAACTCACAACAACTGGCAACACACCACTTGTTGGATTTGCAGTAATACCAGCATTTACATTTGTAACATTTACAACAACAATTGCCGAACTAGTACCACAAGCGTTCGTATTTGAAACTGTAACTGTACCTCCATTAGTTGTTACAACAGAACCAGTGCTTGAACTATTAGACCAAACATAAGGAGCTGCTCCTCCAGTAACAGTTAATGTGGCTGTTTCATTTGGACAGATTAAAACCGAACTTGGCATTAAAACTAAAGAAGGTGTTGTGTTAGATTGAATCGTAATAGCAGCTGTTGGTGAACCACAAGCATTTGAAACACCAACGGTATATGTTCCAGTGCTTCCTACAATAATTGTAGAAGTATTTATTGACCCATCACTCCATGTTTCGTTAGATATATTACTTAAAGCTGTAAGTGTTGCTGTAGAACCATTACAAAGTAAACTTGATGATGATGTCAATGAAATAGTTGGTGTTATAATTGCATTTACTGTAAATGAGCTAGTTGTTGAACCACAACTTGGTGTGGTAACTGTAGCTGTATAAATTCCTGGTGTATTTACAATAGTGGTTTGAGCATTTGAACCATCACTCCAATTATACGTTCCTGTTGAACCTGAAAGTGAAAGTGTTGCTGTTTGGCCACTACTACATAGTGATGAAGATGTTGAACTAATTGACAAAGTTGGAGAACTATTAATAGATACAGAAGTTGTTGCTGTTGTTGTAAAACAATTATTTGAAGAAGTTACAGTATAAATTCCTGTGGAGTTAACTACTAAAGTATTAGTTGTAGTAGAGCCAGGTAACCATAAATAATTTCCTTCGCTGGATGTTGCAGTAATTGTTGCATTTTGTCCTGTGCACAAACTAATATTTGAACTACTAACACTTAAAGTTGGTGTTTGAGTAACCGTTAAAGTAAAGTTACTATTTGCAGAGCCACAGCTATTTGTACTTGTTACAGCGCCAGTTGTTGTTGAAGCTGCTGTAATAGTAACAACAGAACTTGTAGAGATAGGATTACTCCAATTATAATTTCCAGTATTTCCATTAGCACTCAATGAAACTGTACTTCCAGCACATGCTGTAGGTGTAGTTGAACTTAAGGTTACTGTTGGTAAAGCCAAAGGATAAACATCTACTGTTTTAGTAGTTACCCCACAAGCATCCGTTAAATTTAATGTATAAGTAACAGGGGCTGTTCCTGTTGGAGCAGAAACTGTATACGTTGAAGTTGTTGCATTAGGAGAACTCCATAATGAACTTACTGTTCCTGTTGCTGTTGAGTTTGTTAGAGAATAAGACAAAATTGTAGAGGCAGATGGGCATAAAGAATATCCATTAGTTGCATTAAAGGTAGCTAATGGTAATTGTAAAATATTAAGTGTAATACTATCTTTTGTAATAATCAATTTTGGAGGACAATTATTAGCAACTGTACAATATAATTTAACACTACCTGTTTCTCCAGCTCCTGGTGTATAAGTAGTTGTTTGAGCTGACGTAGATGAAAAAGAACCACCACCACCAGACCATGTTAAAGAATTATATGTTCCACTAACAGTTGCACTTAATACAGAGTTTGCATTAAAACATACATTATTATCAGGCCCAACATCTACTGATAAAGGTTGAAATGCCGCTTGACACCCTCTATTTACATATGTTGCATTTCCAGCATTATTATAATCTACAGCATCTCCGTTACCTCCAGATAAATTTGTTAACAATGAAACATCATAGGTAACCGTATCCGAAAAACCATTTAAATTATCAAAAATAGCTAAACTTCTAGTTCCTGGCGTTGCATTATAATTTGCAAAATGCCCTTGAACAGCATCAGTAACTGTATCTTGAAATACCATATAAATAGTATCGTTTAAATTTGCAAACGAATTTAATGTTGTGCTTATATATTGACTAGTAACCATAATTACTTCTTTATTAGCAGGAATAATACCTGCAGGAGGCTCTTTAATATAACCACATCCTAAAATTGAAGAATTTAAAATAGCTACTCTAGATGCTGTATTTGCATTTTCCACTAAACCATGCCATAACTGTACTGGATTTGGCCACTTATTTGCACTAAATGTACCTGTATTTCCTTTTCCTGCAATTGAAATGGATGAAATAGGTAATGGATTAGTTCCTGTCCTAAAATTTACCATTTCGTTATATGGCTCAGAAGCTAAACTAACACCCGAACCATTACAAGCGTCTACCAAAAGGCCTCTAATTTGAAGGCCTGAAGCCGTACCAGTTGTAGTTAAACTTCCTGTTAATCCAGGAACTAAATAACAAGGTGTACCTGATGTTGTGTTATATTCGAAAACAGAAAAATAATAGTTAGTTGCTGGAGACAATCCTGTTACATTAACAGATGTTCCTGGACCGTTATATACAACGTAATTACTTGTACCTAATAATTGCCCCGAACCAAAAGTACTATTAGCAGTATACGCTACACCACTTACAGGTGACGTATTTACTGGTGAACCTTGACGGGCTAAAACCAAAACATTAGTTCCACTTCCTGACACCCAATTAACTGTGGCTGATGTATTTCCTATACCAGATGCATTATAGCTTGTTGCTTGTAATGTAGGTGAGGTACAACTTGAAACAGGGTAAACACTTCCGTATAAAGTAAAGTCATCTAATCTAAAAGTACCTGTACTTGACGCTCCTCCTAATTGTAAAATTACATTTACAGTTCCAGATAATCCTGTAGCTGCATTTGACACAGCTAACGTTCCCGTATTTGCACCTGTGGTAGGCACTGTGCCAGTACCAATAGTTGTTACGCCATTTACAGTTAATGTCCAGTTTTGAGCACCAGATGTACTTCTTTGACGCCAGAAACTATACGCAGTAATATCACAATTAAAACCACTGCCCACAGTAAATGTTAGTGAATAAGTTGGAGTACCTCCCGAATTACTTAAACTTAAAGCTTGACCAGCAGATCCGGCTAACGAACTAAACCCAGATACAAAAGAGGTTGACCATTGTGATGCGCTTAAATTTGGATCAATGGTTGATGGGGCAACTCCATATGGATTAACGGAAGTAAATGTAGCTGTTCCATAATTATGTTGGTAAATAATTTGTGCAAATGAAAAATTGCTTACACAAATTAAAATCAAAAGAATAAATTTATTCAAATAGTTATTTTTCATAATGGGAGATTATTGAGAAATGATAATTTTAAAGTTTTCAGTTTTATAAGGAGTAGATACCTTAACAAAATATATTCCAGTAGATAATTGACCAGTATATATTTTAGTTTGTAAGTCCTTTATTGAAGACTCAATTAATAATTTTCCTGATAAATCAAATACATTAACCTGTGCATTTTTTGGAATGGCATTTTTAAATTCCACCACTAAATCATCATTATTTTGATACAATAAAGTTTTCCATTCTTTATTGCTTCTATCAACATCAATTATTTTATAATGATTTACTTTACCATTGCTTTCAAGCGTACTTAATTTATAATAGGTTATACCTGAAAAAGGGGCACTATCTTCACATGAGTAGGATTGATAAGCACTTTCTATGCGATTAGCTCGTATACGAGTCAATTCAGTAAAGTTGATACCATCTTCACTTTTTTGAATAACATATTGCGTCACATTTTTTTCTGTAGCTACTTTCCAATTTAAGAAATTAACACTTCCGCTTTGTGTACCATAAAAATCAATTAAATCAATTGGCAAAATTACAATGCTAGGAGCACAAGTACCATTTCCATTAACATAGCTTGCTGTCGTTCCGCTATATGTAACAGAAGCACCATCTGTACCAAAACTAAATGTTGATGGGTTATTATAATTGTATGTAGTTAAACCACAACCCGAATTAACAGAACTAAAATCTGTACGGAAATAACGGGGTGTATTATTATTACCAAAATAACCTCCAGCAGACCAATCTGCATCTGTACTGATAATAACATAAACTGGACCCACATTACAGTAAGCAGAAAAATCGCCATTGAGACAAGAACCACTATTTAGTATCATAAAATTACTATTTGACGGAATAGTTCCTCCGCTTGGAACAAAAACAAATGGAGTATTGGTACAGCCACTAGTAGCAGTTAGCGTATTTAAATTAGTTACGACTGTACCTGACGAAGCCGCAAAAGTATTAGTAAAATAATGATTAGTACCTCCACTATAATACAAATTAATATTTGTACCATTTACAGAAATTGGATAACTACCAGAATTCATAACCACAATTTCATTACTACCTTCGGCATTACAAGTACCTGAACATGCATTTATCACTGCAGAAACCAAATATGGGCAACCAGCGGTTCCGCCTCCACTCGAACAATTCCACTGGGCATATAATGTTACATCTGCCGTAAAACTATATACGGCATTATTTGCATAAGTTGTTCCATTCGCATTCGCAGAATCGTTCCAGGCAACAAAAGCACAGCCACTGTTGGTAAACGCATTACTAGTTAAACTCGTAGCCGTGCTAGATGTTTGATTACTCATTGTCCCTGAACCACCATTAGCATTAAAAGTCACAACATGTGGCGAACCACAATTAGAAGCTACGGATATTGAAAAAGTACCGCCACTTGTATTATAATCAATAACTCTAATATAATATGTAACACCGCTAGTAAAAGTTTGCGAAACAGTTTCAACAGTAGTAGTACCATGTGAAGTATATGTTGCTGTTCCACTTGCCGGACAAGCCCCTGTAGTAAATACATCTAAGTCATAATCAGCTCCACTAGTCGTAAAATTCATAGTAACTGTATGCGAAGCTGTACATGTAGGAGTAAAGGCATACCATACATCATTTTTAGTAGCAGCGTATGTAAGCCCTGATGAAGGGCTAGCACAGGTTAAATTTCCGATGACAGGGCCAGCATCAATCACAACTGGTGTAGCACTCGAACATAAATCGTTAGCTGGTGTGGCAGTAACAGTTACCGTAACTATATTTGTTGTTACTGTACCGCAACTATTACTAATGACACATTGGTAAGTATAAGTTCCTATGGGTTTTGTTCCATCAATATCCAAAGTACTAGTGTAAGTACCCACACTGATAGTATACGGAGAACCATTAGTAACATTAGCAAATCCAGATCCAGTATTCTCTTGCCATTGATAAGTCATCACGGTAGATGAACTCGCGCTCATGGTTACTTTAATACTTGCTGTAGTTCCTTGACATACAACACTACTAGTGGGCTGCGTACTAATAGTTGGAGATTTGACAACAGTAACAACAACCGAATTAGTTGTTACTGTACTATTCCAACAGGTTCCAACATCACTCATAGCTCTTATATAAACGGTACCTGATGATGTAGCACTATAATTATTAACGGCAGAAGTATAAGAGACAGGTGAATTAGCATTACTAGACCAATACCAAGTAACTCCAGCTGGTGGTGTTGCAACAACAGTTTCTGATATAATAGCTGGGTTACAAGATGTAATTAAACTAGGAGTTGGAGGAGCAGTAGGAATAGCAATTACCGTTAATACAACTGGTGTTGTTGAAGCTGAACTACATCCTGAAACTGAAGCGACGCATAAATACGAATAAGTATTCATACTAATTGTTGAGCCGGTTAGTGTTAACGTTTTTGTACCTGTACCCGAGTAAATACCTGTATTTGAAAGAGAATTATAACCAGCACCAGTATTTTCATACCATTGATAAGTTGGCGAGCTTCCACTCGCTGATGCAGTAAAAGTTGTTCCTGATCCTTCACAAACAGTTTTACTAACAGGTGCTAATGTTATACTTGGTGCTGTATTAACTGTTACTGCAGCAGATGAACTACTAGCTGACCAACACAAACCTATGTTATCTTGAGCTCTAACAAAAACTGTAGCTGTTGAAGCAGTTGTGTAATTGGATGATGTTGGCAAAGTGGTTGAAGTACCACTTGCGCTTGTTTGCCAATACCAAGTTACACCAGATACATTACTACTCATAGCAGAAAATGTACCAGTAGTACACGCTGGATTAAAAGGTACTGATGGTGCAGGCGGTGCTGCAGGAGTTGTATTTACAGTTAAAACAGCCGCATTTGAAGTAGCTGATGAACATCCCGCAACGCTTACTACACATTGATATGAATATGAATTCATAGCGCTTGTTACCCCTGTTAAACTTAATGCTGACGATGTAGCTCCTGAAATATTACTATAACCAGAACCAGTGTTTTGTTGCCATTGATAAGTTAATGGCGAACCACTTGCTGCTACAGAAAAACCTGCGTTATTACCACTACACACCGTTGTATTTGTTGGCTGTGTTGTAATACTTGGAGGAGTGTTAACAGTTACAGCCAAACTTGAACTAGCTGTAGACCAACACAACCCTGTATTATCTTGAGCTCTTACAAAAACTGTTGCTGTTGCTGCTGTTGTATAATCTGAAGATGTTGGCTGTGTGGTTGATGTACCACTTGCACTTGTTTGCCAATACCAAGTTACACCAGAAACAGTGCTTGAACCTACACTTAAAGTAGCTGATGAACACGCTGGATTAGATACTGTAGTAGGAACCGGAGGAGTATTTGGATTAGTGCAACCGCAATTTCCATCTACTTTTATTGAAACATCATCCCAACCAATATTATCTGAACTCGACCCCCCTGCATGAAGAAATCTAATGTAAATAAAATCACCATTTGCTATAGAAACAGAAGATACAACATATGTTAAAGTAGTACCTGTTGATATGTTTGTAGTAGCATCATTAAATGTACCTATTGATGTTAAATTACCATTCGCAGGAACAGTTCCTGAAGTATTTGTAGTGTATGATAAAGTAACGTTAGGGGATGCTGTACCCGTTTTCCACATCCTTGCAACAAATGAAATAGTAAAACTTGTGATAGTACAACCAGTGTTGTTTTGCAATTTCCAAGTAGCATTTCCGTTAGAAGCAGAACCTGAACCTAAAAATGATAAGTTATTGTTCCCATACCAACCGCCAGAAGTGCCTGTAGTTTGAGCAGTTCCTTGCCAATTATTTGCTGTTGAGATAGTCCAGTTTGCAGGAGAATTTGCGGCAGTCACCGCTATTCCAGCAGCAGGAGAAGTGAAGGTTGAAAAATTATCAGTATAGGCAGTATTAGTTGTAGTAATAGACACCTGTCCCCAACTTTTTGAAAAAGAAAAAAACAACAATATGAATAATACATAAGGTTGTAAGTTTTTGATGATTTTATTATTATTCCTTGACATTTAAAAAAATTTATTAAAAATTATTTAAAGCGGTTTCGGATTAGTTTAATTATCTGTAAAAAAAATTAAACTCCTGTAGGGTGTTCACTTTATATTTTATTAAAGTGGTTTCGGCAAATTTTTAAAATAACACAATGCTACTTAAAAACTCCTCTAGGGTGTTCACTTATTAATGGTAAAATTAAACTATTTAAACATTATTATCGCATCTATTTCATTAACAAATTGTTAAAAATCATGTAATTATGATTTTTTTTAGAGTTAGGTTTAGACGAATGTTATTAATTTTTCGAGGAATTAAGATTCTTAACTAAATCGTTTTGCTAACTTTACATTAAATTAATTTTAAATTAAATGAAGAAGGGTTTTATATTTTTTATTCTATTAGTGGCTTGTGGTTTTTTATTGTCGTTTATCAATACAACCTCAGGTGCTGAACTTGGGTTAAATGCCCCACTTCCTCTGGCTGACGAAAAAATGAAAGACGTGAGCGGGAAAGAAATATCACTAAACAATGCTAAAACAGCAAAAGGTTTATTGGTTATTTTTTCTTGTAATACTTGTCCATACGTAAAATTAAGCGAATCTCGTATTAAAGAATTATCAGACGACTGTATCAAACAAGGCATTGGATGTATTATTGTTAATAGCAATGAAGGTCAACGAACTGAAGATGATAGCTTTGACGAAATGGTAAAATATGCCACTGCTCAAAAATTCACGTGTTCTTATGTGGTTGACGCTAACTCTAAATTAGCTGATGCTTTTGGAGCAACACGAACTCCTCAGTGTTTTTTATTTAATAATAAAGGCTTAGTTTACAAAGGAGCTATTGATGATAATGTAAAAGACCCATCGTTGGTAAAAGCACATTATTTAAAAGATGCCATTGATGCATTGGCAAAAAATGAAATCCCAAAATTACAAGAAACCAAATCAATTGGATGTACTATTAAACGAGTTGAATAAAACAAATTATACACACAACATACTTCACAACAAAAAACCCCGATTCACTAATCGGGGTTTTTAATTTCATGTCTTATAGTTTTTTAAACTTTAAATAAACTTAAACTGTTAAAATTTCTTTTTCTTTTTGCTCAAGATGTTTTTCGCATTTTGCCACAAACTCATCAATAATCGTTTGCATTTTGGCTTCACCGGCTTTAGCTTCATCTTCAGGTGTTCCTGCTTTTTGTAAAGCTTTAATCTTATCAATACTATCCTTTCTGATTGTTCTTAAACCCACTTTAGCATCTTCGCCACAAGATTTTGATGTTTTCACTAAATCTTTACGACGATCTTCTGTTAAAGGTGGAACGATGATACGGATAATTACCCCATCATTTTGTGGATTAAAGCCCAAATTTGCAGCTTGAATAGCTTTTTCAATTGGTGTAAGCATTGTTTTTTCCCATGGTTGAATAACGATAGTTCTAGAATCCTGAGTATTAACGCTTGCTACATTGCTTAATGGCGTTTTAGAACCATAATATTCAACTAATACATTATCCAACATCGCTGGATTTGCTTTTCCTGCTCTAATTTTTGCTAACTCAACTTCTAAATGCGCAATGGTTTTTTCCATTTGAGTTTTAGCACTGTCTAATATTGTTTTTATATCGCTCATAAATAAATTTTGCGTAAAGTTAATTGTATTATAGTGATTGATGAAATTTAATTTTAATTTTTATACCGCCACCTCGGCTTTAATATGTGGATGAGGGTCATAATTTTCCAGAGTAAAGTCTTCAATCTTAAAGTCAAAAATAGATTTTACTTCTGGATTAATTTTCATAGTTGGCAATGGTCTAAAATCTCTGGTTAATTGCAATTTTGCTTGCTCTATATGATTTGAGTATAAATGTGCATCGCCCAAAGTATGAACAAAATCACCCAGTTGCAAATCGCATACTTGCGCAATCATCATAGTTAAAATAGCATACGATGCAATATTAAAAGGAACTCCTAAAAATATATCTGCACTACGTTGATATAACTGACAACTTAATTTACCATTAGCTACATAAAACTGGAAAAAAGCATGACATGGTGGCAATTTCATGTTATTGATATCTGCAACATTCCAAGCACTTACAATCAATCTTCGTGAATCTGGATTTTTTTTAATCATATCCACTACCTGAGTAATTTGGTCAATATGCTTACCATCTGGCGTAGGCCAATTGCGCCATTGGTAACCGTAAACAGGTCCTAAATTCCCATCGGCATCAGCCCATTCGTCCCAAATACGAACGCCATTATCCTTCAAATATTTAATATTTGTATCGCCTTTCAAAAACCATAAAAGTTCGTGAATAATTGATTTTGTATGCAACTTTTTTGTAGTTAATAATGGAAATCCTTCCGCTAAATTATAGCGCATTTGATACCCAAAAACACTCACTGTTCCTGTTCCTGTTCTGTCTTCTTTTTTTACTCCATGTTCTAAAACATGACGCATTAAATCATGATATTGCTTCATCGTAATTATATAAATACTTTACGAAAATAAAAATCCTTTCTTCAAAAACAGAAAGGACTTATCAATCTTTATTAAACATCTGTTTAAACCAAAAATTTCACTTCTTTTATATCAAATTCTTTTAATGTCTTATCTTCTAACTCCAGCATTAATTTACCCATGTGTGACACGCCTATTAGCTTAGCTTTAAATTTCAGTTGCTGCACATCTTCAAACTCTATCGTTTGATTTACACCAAACAAAACATTTAAGTATGAAGCATCAATAAGTTCGTGTTTTTGTTCTTTAAGCTTAAAATACCATTTTTCTAGTTTCGAAAACAAAAGCCGCATGACCTCATTTCTGTCAAAATCTTTATTTAAAACAAGTTTCAATGAAGTTGCCGTTCTTTCAAAATCACCAAATTCATCTTGATTTACGTTTAAGCCAACACCCATCACCGAATGCTGAATTGAATTAGTGGCAAAGTTGTTTTCTATTAAAATTCCAGCAATTTTCTGTTTATTCACCAATATGTCATTTGGCCATTTAATTTTAATGTCATATTGGCTACTAGATAAGATTTCCGTCAATACGTCATAAACAGCCAAAGCACTTATTTTACTGAGGTAATAAGTATCATTAATTGATAAAAAATGAGGTTTCAACACAACCGACAAAGTGATGTTTTGCCCTATTTTACTGGTCCAAACAGCTCCTCTTTGCCCTCTGCCATGTGTTTGATTATCCGTATAAACAACTGTTCCCTCTATGGTGTTAACATTCCTTAACAAGTTCATGGCATAAGTATTGGTACTTTCTACCTCGTGTAAAAAAAGCGAGTTCTTTCCAATAAACAATGTTTCCATTTAGGCAAAAAGGTTAAATTTGTTGCTTATAGCAAAAACAAAAGTAAAAAACGGAATAGCATTAGCAACAAAAAAATATGGCAAAATTACCAGCAAAAAAAACAGCTACTAAAAAAGCATCTTCAAAAAAAGCGAGTCCTAAAAAAGGCGCAGCTAAAAAAGTGGTTAAAAGAACCTTAACTGAAAAGGAAGAACTTCAAAAAGAAGCTAATCGTATTGCTAATACAGAAAACAAAAAGAAAATAACTAGTGGCGCTAAGCGTCCTAAAAAAACAGCTACTAAAGCGCAAACTACTAGTTTATTGGATGCCATTGTAGAGGGCATGCAAGAGAAAAAAGCAAAAAACATTACCATTATTAATCTTGCTGGTTTAGAAAATCGTGTAGCAGATTATTTTGTGATATGTGATGCAGATAGTACAACACACGTAAATGCCATTGCTGATACATTAGAAGAATGTGTTATTAAAAACACTGGCGAAAAACCTTACCACAGCGAAGGTCATCAAAATGCAGAATGGATTTTGATTGATTACGTAAATATTGTTGTGCATGTATTTATGCGCGAAACTCGTGAGTTCTATAATATTGAAGGATTGTGGGCTGATGGAGAAATTACTAGAATTGAAGACTAAACAAACACTTAAACTATACGTTATATAATTTTATTATGAGCGACGAACAACAAGATAATATCCCTAAAAACGACGAACCAACGCCTGTTTCTTCGCAAGAAGAAGAGAGAAAGAAACAATTTGAAAAAATGAAAGATCGTTTTGGCAAAAAACCAGCTAATCCTTTTGGTGGTTCTGGCAGTGGTGGCAATGGCGGAAATAGCTTTTATTGGATTTATGGATTAGTGATACTTGGCCTTTTAGGTTTTGTATTTTTTGGTCAGGACTTTGAAGGAAGACTTTATGACATTAATCAATCTGATTTTGAAAGAGAAATGTTATCAAAAGGAGATGTGAGAAAAATTGTTATTGTGAACGAAAAATTTGCTGAAATTACCATTGCAAATGATAGTTTGAGCTTAGACCGTTACAAGTACGTTGACAGTAAAACAAAAAAAATAACTCCTTATTTCCCGAATCCGAAAACTACTACTGGTCCACATTTCAGAGTTTCAATTGTTGATGTGAAAGACTTCGCAGAACAGGTGCGAACGATTCAAGCAAATTCAAATGTTCCTGATGCTCTTCGTATTTCTCCAACTCGTGAGGACAGAACTGAGTGGAGCGATCATTTAGGTTGGATGCTACCAATTGCTATTATGGTTGTATTGTGGATTGTGATGATGCGCAGAATGGGAGGCGGTGGTGCCGGTGGTGCCGGACAAATTTTCAACATCGGAAAATCTAAAGCTGTTTTATTTGACAAAGACTCTAACGTTAATGTTACTTTTAATGATGTTGCAGGTTTAGACGGTGCGAAAGTGGAGATTATGGAAATTGTTGATTTCTTGAAGAATCCAAAAAAATATACTGATTTAGGCGCAAAAATTCCAAAAGGTGCGTTATTAGTAGGGCCTCCAGGTACAGGTAAAACTTTATTAGCAAAAGCCGTAGCTGGCGAAGCCAAAGTTCCTTTCTTCTCATTATCTGGTTCTGATTTTGTGGAAATGTTTGTGGGTGTTGGAGCATCTCGTGTACGTGATTTATTTAAACAAGCAAAAGAAAAATCACCATGTATTATTTTTATTGATGAGATTGATGCCATTGGTAGAGCTCGTGGTAAAAACGCAGCAGCAGGAGGAAATGATGAGCGTGAAAATACCTTAAATCAGTTATTAACTGAAATGGATGGATTTGGAACGAATAGCGGTGTTATTATTTTAGCAGCAACAAACCGTGCAGACATTTTAGACAGAGCCTTAATGCGTGCTGGTCGTTTTGACAGACAAATTTATGTTGACATGCCAGATGTTGTGGAGCGTCAAGAAATTTTCAAAGTACACTTAAAGAAAATTAAAATTGATGCGAGTGTTGATATTGACTTTTTAGCAAAACAAACACCTGGTTTTAGTGGTGCTGATATAGCTAATATTTGTAACGAAGCAGCATTAATAGCAGCCAGAGCAAACAAAAAACAAGTAACTAAGCAAGATTTCTTAGATGCTGTTGATAGAATTATTGCAGGTTTAGAGAAGAAAAATAAAATCATTACTCCTGACGAGAAACGCGTGATTGCTTTTCATGAAGCTGGACATGCTACTGTTAGCTGGATGTGTGAGTATGCATCACCTTTGGTAAAAGTAACCATTGTCCCTCGTGGTCGTTCATTAGGTGCAGCTTGGTATTTACCAGAAGAAAGACAAATTACTACCACTGAGCAAATTATGGATGAGATGTGCGCAACATTAGGCGGACGTGCTGCAGAAGAAATTATTTTTGGAAAAATTTCAACAGGAGCATTAAGTGATTTAGAAAAAATTACCCGTCAAGCATACGCTAGTGTTGTATATTATGGATTGAACGATAAAATTGGAAATGTGAGTTACTACGATAGCTCAGGACAAAGCGAGTATAGTTTTAGCAAACCATATAGCGAAAATACGGCTAAAACAATTGATGAAGAAGTGAAGAAAATGATTGATATTGCCTACGCAAGAACCAAAACTATTTTACTTGCTAATAAAGAAAAATTAACTCAATTAGCCGAAAAGCTTTTGGAACAAGAGGTGATTTTTAAAGAAGATTTAGAAACTATATTTGGGAAAAGACCTTTTGCTAAAGATATAGCTGAGGAAAATCAAAAAAATATTGCAGCTAATGCTTCTGCTTCTCAAAACGAGGAAAAACCTACAGAATAAAATCATCATCTTATTTGAATATAAAAACCCTCCCGTTTTAAGGAGGGTTTTCTGTTTTGAGGAATACTATTTTTTTATATCTTCGTTAAGTAATTATATTATTTAATAATCATAAATTGCAATTTACTTAATCAGTTTAAAAATTACATGAAACAATTACTAGGATTAGTTCTTATATGCGGGGTTTTATTATCATGCAAAAAGAAAACAGAAGATGAAGTAACGCCAGCAACTCCTGTTCCGACAGTTGCAGATGATGGATATCCAGACACTGTATGGACTCCAACTGGTACAGGCCCAAGATTAATTTTTAAATTTAAATTTGATTCAACACAAGTACGTTTAGATAATTTTGGCAATCCTTCCTCTATTCCTACTGGACACGGAGCGTATTCGCCAAAATTTAACCAAATGGCGGCGCATTATATTGAGCTAGCACAAGGAGATTTTACAGCTTTAGGTGGCGGCAATATTTTATACCATGCACCTGAAACGGCTGTTGGTGGCACAACTGCCATTCAATTTAGTAAATCAGTAGTGGTAAGAGAAAACGTTATTTTTTATTCTACACCATTAAGTCAAGTAACCCCAGGTACTTATAAATGGTTACGCTTATCGTTATCATATCAAAACTATGATATTCCTTACAAATCATCCTCTTTACCAGGCAATCATATTGGTAATGGAACCATTGCCTCATTTGTAGGATATAGAACTTATGTTACTAAATATAAAATTAAAGACAAAGATTATATCCCTTCAGCATCGGTTGGTGGGCCTAACGTAAATCATCCACAAGGATATTGGGGCTTTGAAACCTACATTCCAGGTTATACAGTTAATAATGGATATTGGACTGCTGACGGGCAAGCTCCAGCCGGTGCCACAACGGTTGTTAATCCAAATTTTGCAAATTCACCTATTCCAGCTGGAAGTTGTGTTGTAACTGCTCAATTTACTGACATGTCTAACGTTAATCAACTATTAACGATTACTGGAACAGAAACTCAAGACATTGTTATTACAGTATCATTATCAACTAATAAAAGTTTTGAATGGACAGAAGTTGGAACTCCTGATGGATATTATCAACCTGATATTGGTGAAGTACCAGTTGATATGGGTATTAGAGGCATTATACCAAAAGTTCAATATTAAAAACAAATAGCTATGAAATTGCAAACAAAATTTTTTATTTTTTCTGTTTTTATTTTTTGTATGAGTACAAATTTAAAAGCACAAACGGTTTACATTACAGAAAGTGGCAAAAAGTACCACGCAAAAAATTGTGATGTAGCTAAAACTGGTAAAAAAGGAATAGAATTAGCAGAAGCAAAAAAACAAGGTTATGAGGCTTGTAAAGTATGCAAAGTTGGTTCTGAACAAAAAGTGGCAGATAAGCCCAAAGAAAAAAAATTAACTGATAAAAAGCAGAAATAGTTTTTTAATAATTTAACACATAACCATTAAACTGGTTTACTTTTTGAAAGTCAAATACATATAAAATTAAAACCCAAACAAAATGAAAAAAATAATCTTTTTAGCAGCTTGCTTACTTACACTCTCAACTGTAGTAACAGCTCAAACAGCTCAAAACAAAAAAGTAGAAAGAGCTCAGAAACAAAAATTAACACCCGAACAACGTGCTCAAAAACATGTTGATCGATTAAATACAGAGGTTAGCCTTTCTGAAGATCAAAAGCCGAAAGTATATGATTTAGCTTTAGCAACAGTTAAAAAAGTAGATGAAATAAAAGCAAAATACAATGGACAGCCTGAAAATAAAGACGCTGCTCAAAAAGAAATTCAACCAGTTAAAAAAGAATTTCAGCAAAACGTAAAAGCAATTTTAACTCCTGAGCAATTAGAAAAGCTAAAAGTTAAACAACAAGAAATGAAAGCTTCCGGAAAACAAAATTCATTAGATCAGGATTAATTAGGATACTGATTAATTAATCAATAAAAAAGGTTCGCAGTTTGCGAACCTTTTTTTTAATATTCATCTTCGTTGAAAAAGAAATCATCTTTGGTTGGGTAATCTGGCCAAATTTCTTCAATGGTTTCATAGGCTTCGCCTTCATCTTCCATTTCCTGTAGGTTTTCAATTACCTCCATTGGCGCACCAGAACGAATAGCAAAATCAATTAACTCATCCTTAGTTGCTGGCCAAGGTGCATCTTCTAACCATGATGCTAATTCTAATGTCCAATACATAATTTTATTTTTAAATTTTCATGCAAAAGTAAAAAAATAATTGAATTATGCTAATGAATAATTTAAAAAATAGGAAATTCCTTATTAAAACATATCTTATTGATTTTAAGAGATTTAATCGTTCTATATTTTAAATGATTTCTCAAATAGAGGAACGTCTTTTCCTTCCAAAATAAGTTTGTATTCTCCTTTTTTTAATCCAGCCACATTAAAATTTGCACTATAAACAGCATTTTCTGGCAAAAGCCATTTCCCGAAAATTTCTGACACTTTTTGTCCATTAGCATCTACGATATAGCAATATGAATAGCAAGTTTCGCTAACCCTATAATTAATATCTGCCTTAAATCTTACGGGATGATCAGAAACATCACCAGAATTTGACACTCTTGCTCTTTTTAATAAAGTATACCATGGCAATGGCTCGCCTTTTACTTTAGCAACAAACGTCCTTAAAAGTGATGCTATAGAATCGTTGCTGCTAGTAATATTTGCGGTTTCTTTACCATCGCTTATTGCCCAAACACTATATTGCTGAGTATTTTCATCCGTTTTATGAGAATTTAAATAACGAGCTAATGACACAAGGCTACTATCTGCCATTTTACCCGTTGTGTAAGGCGCGCCTTTTATAGGCCCACTTTTAGTTGCTTCACAACAGTATCCTTTTATATCAAAAATTTTAGTTTGCTTAGGCCTTAATACTAGTAATTCCTCATGAGTCATTAATATATCCTGATAATCATTTTTACCAGCATTTGAGTTAAAACGCCACCCTGCCGGAACTACAATCACCAATGAATCTTTCATTAAATTAGAAACAGAGTAATCTAGCTCCAAACCGCCTTTACAAATAGCTTTTGCTGTAATATATTTTTTATCAAATGCCTTTTGTAATGAAACAAACATTTTTGCATTTAGATAAGTGGATGAAAAAAGAAAGTAAATGATAGTGAATAAGAAAAGTGGAGCGTTCATAATTTCTAGATTTTAACACTATAATACTTGACTAAAAATTTAGTTACATTTTAAATCTTTTTTTTATATCTTGCTGATGAAATAAAAATTAAAACAGAGGGTATGAGTTTAAAAATGCGTTTGATAATTATGAGCTTTTTACAATTTTTTGTATGGGGCGCATGGTTAATTACGGTAGCTAATTATTGGTTTGGGACTAAACAATGGGATGGAACTCAATTTGGTGCTATTTTTTCTACAATGGGAATTGCTTCTATTTTTATGCCAACACTATGTGGTATTATTGCAGATAGATGGCTAAATGCAGAAAAGTTATATGGTATCTTACATATATTAGGAGGATTAACATTAATTTATGTTCCTCAAATTAATAATCCTTCGAGTTTTTTCTGGGTAATTTTAGTAGCTATGATTTTTTACATGCCAACTATTGCCTTATCAAATTCTGTAGCATATAACGCACTAAAAAACAATAATTGTGATGTTGTAAAAGACTTTCCACCTATCAGAGTTTGGGGAACCATCGGGTTTATTGTAGCTATGTGGATTACAAATTTAACAGGTAATAAAGCATCCGAAAATCAATTTTATATTGCGGCTATAGCTGCTATAGGCTTAGGCATTTATTCTTTTTCGTTACCACAATGTAAACCTCAACATAATACTGAGCAAAACAAATCATTTGTGGATTTAATTGGTTTAAGTTCTTTTAAATTATTTGCCAACTACAAATTAGCCTTATTTTTTGTATTCAGTATGTTTTTAGGAGCTGCATTACAATTAACAAATGCTTATGGTGATGTTTTTTTAGATGACTTTAAACACCAAGCCGAATATGCTGATTCTTTTGTTGTGAAATACTCAACCATCATTATGTCCATTTCTCAAATTTCGGAGACATTATTCATATTAGCTATTCCATTTTTCTTAAAAAAATTCGGTATTAAACAAGTAATGTTATTTAGTATGATTGCTTGGGTTTTACGTTTTGGCTTATTTGCATTTGGCAATCCAACTGATGGATTATGGATGATTATCATGTCGTGTATTGTATATGGAATGGCATTTGATTTCTTCAATATCTCAGGATCGTTATTTGTTGAAACTTCAACAAGTTCTACTATCCGCTCATCAGCACAAGGATTATTTATGATGATGACAAATGGATTTGGTGCAGTACTTGGAAGTATTTCAAGCGGTTATATTATTGACCATTACTTTACAACTGAGATGGGTAAAGATTGGCATAACATCTGGCTAACGTTTTCTGGTTATGCTCTTGTAATTGCTATATTGTTTGCTGTACTATTTAAACACAAACATGACCCAAAGGCATTAGAAAACATTAGTCATTAATAATTAATTAAATTCACCCTAACTAAACTATACTCATATGATACACTTAAAGACTAACAAAATTATTATTACAACGGATTTTTCTGAAACTTCGTTTTTAGCTATTAAGCACGGTGCTTTTTTAGCACAATACACAAAAGGAGAAATTTATTTAGTACATATTATTACAAAACATTGGGAAAAATTTAATGTTTTTACACCAAGCATTACATTAGACAACGTTGAAAAGGCATCAGATGCTGTACAAAAAAAATTAAATGAATTAGCTAGTGATATTAAAAGTCAATATGGCGTTAATGTTACTACTGTAGTTAATACTGGAAATCCAACTACAGAAATTGTAAAATTTGCCAAAGAAATAAAAGCAGATTTAATTGTGATGGGAACGCACGGATACAGTTCATGGGAAGATTTAACTATAGGAAGTAATACATTAAAAGTATTAACTAAAAGTCCATGTCCTGTTTTAACCATGAGTCAAGCAGTTGACACTTTAGGTTATCATAAAATTATTTTACCAATTGATACATCAGAACACACAAGGCATAAAGTTGTATTAACCTTAGAATTAGCAAAGCAATTTGCTGCCCATATATATGCAGTTGGTTTATTAACTTCTGATGAAGAAAGTAAAAAACCAGCTATGGAAGTAATGTTAAACCAAGTTGCTACTGCTGCAAAAGACAAAGGAGTTGCTTGTTCTACTGAGTTACTTGAGAATGTAAAAAACAGAGCTGTGGCAACTGTAAACTACTGTGAAAAAATAGGCGGTGATTTAATTTCCATCATGACTGATCAGGACGCTGAACTAAGCGGTTTCTTTTTAGGACCATACGCTTTACAGGTTATTCATCACGCAAAAGTTCCTGTCATTAGTATTAAGCCTGAAGAACACCCCGACCAAGTTAATTGGACAATGTTATCTGGCACATAGTATTAAACCAAAAATTAAAAAAAGCACATTTATCTAAAATGTGCTTTTTTATTTTTAAATAACTACATTTGCATCGCAATTTGGTTTTTGGATATAATTTTTATACCTAAAATTAAAAGGGAATCATGTGAAATTCATGAACAGTGCCCGCTGCTGTAAGTCTTATTAACTGTTTTTAAAACATGCCACTGTCGCTAAATAGACGGGAAGGCTTAAAAACAGAAGACGAGTCAGAAGACCTGCCAATATGCATTTTGAAGCTTTCGGGGAAACAAAGGCTAACAAAAAACAGAACGTTTAGGCAACGTGCTGTTTTTCTATTTTCCCAAAAGAATATAAAAAAATGAATTGTTTTAAAACATACAAGGTTTTATTTTCAAACTATTTAGTTTGTTTAATCTTATGTATTGGCTATTCTATAAATTCTTATTCTCAAAATAAAGACAGCAGTCTGCATCAACTCAATGAAGTTCTAGTTTTAGAATCAAAAGAAAATATCATAGAGATATCAAAAAAAACGGTCAAATTTGATAGTATTTTATTACAAAAATACAACACTAGTTCATTGGCAGATTTACTATCCAGTCAATCTACAATTCATGTAAAAACATATGGAAACAGTAATATTGCAACTACGAGTATGCGCGGTGGTAATGCCAATCATACTGCCATTATATGGAATGGTTTAAACATACAAAATGCCATGCTTGGGCAAGCTGATTTAAGTATACTTCCAACTTTGTTTTTTGATGATGTATCTTTAGAATATGGCGGGGGCAGCTCTATTTGGGGAAGCGGAGCTATTGGAGGAAGCATTCATCTTCAAAATAAAACATTATTTAACCAGGGATTAAAAACCAAAATACAAATGAGTGTTGGAAGTTTTAATTCAAAAAAATTGGCTACATCTATCAGTTTGGGAAACAAAAAAATAACTTCTAATACAAAAATATTCTACAATAAGTCAGACAACAATTACACATATAAAGACACTACTGACAAAGAAAATCCAAACAAACAAATGAATCATGCCAATTATCAAGCAAAAGGAATCATTCAAGAAGTATCAATTTTAATAAAAGAAAATCAAAAAATAAACATCAGAGGTTGGTACAATAACTTATTTAGAAACTTACCATCACTAACATCATTTAACAACAAGCACTCTCAAGAAGACGACAATTTAAAATTAAATGCAGATTGGAATTACACAAAAGGCAACTTAAATTCAATTATTAGAATTGGTTATTTTAATGATAGAATAAACTATATAGATAGTAGCGCAGCCATTTATAGTAACAGTAAAATAAAAACATTTATTGTGGAAAATGATAATTTATATTACTACAAAAAACACAACTTTAATTTTGGAGTAAATTATACCCAATACAATAACACACTTATTCAAAGCCAATCGTCAATAACAAAAAGTGATTATTCAACCCACCATCACTTAATTAAATTTGCCGTATTTGTTTCTTACAACACAACTTTATTAAAGTCAAAATTAAATTACAACTTAAACGTTCGAAAAGAAACAACTAGCATATCTTCCATTCCTTTTACTGGAAATACTGGATTTCATTATCAATTATTTAAAACAATCGCTACAAAAATAAGTGCCAATAAATCATACAGACAACCCACATTAAATGATTTATATTGGCCACAATCGGGCAATCCTAATCTTAAAGCTGAGGATAGTTATGAATTTGAAGGTGGTTTAGTATTTAATTACAAAAAAAATAATTTCATTTTCTTAATGGAAGGATCATACTTTAATAGACATACTAAAAATTGGATTATCTGGTTACCAGCAGGAAATTCATTATGGAGTCCAAAAAATATAGCAGAAGTTTATAGCAGAGGTACTGAAACAAAAACAGAATTATCCTATCTAAAAAAAGATGTATTTATTAAACTTATATTACAAACTTCATACGTATTATCTACCAATCAAAAAGCAACAAGTGAAAATGACAACTCCGAAGGTCGTCAATTAATTTTTACACCAAGGTATATTGGACAAGGTTCGTTAATTATAAAATACAAACAGTTAAGTGTATTATTTAATAGTAATTACACGGGGTACCGTTTTATTACCAGCGACAATACAAGTTGGATGACTCCATACTATATAGCAAACTTTAAATGTTCATACAGTTATACGGTTAGCTCAGTAAACATTGAATTATTTGGCAGTATCAATAATTTATTTAATAAAAACTATCAGGTTATTCAAAACAATCCCATGCCTTTAAGAAATTTTGAATTTGGGATGAGCATGAATTACCATAAGAAAAAGAAAGACAAACAAAAAACAATAACACCATACTAAAACAAGTACACATGAAAAAAACAATTACAAAAAAGGCATTAGCGTTAAGCCTTATCATATCTGGATCAAATTACGCTCAAACCGTGAGTTTTGATACCTTTACTCTATCTACCAATTCTTATTACAAAGATACTACAGGTACAGACTTTAGTAATAGCGGAGCAACATTTCGCTACAACTGGAATACATCTTTTGGTGGATACTGGGAATCGGGTACTGCATATACAAATGTATTAGATACATCAAATGGTTCATATACGAACTTATATGGTTGTATTCCAGGTACTGCATTTAGTGGCAACAATTATGCAACTGTTCAAAGTGGTGCTGTTATTGCTTTTTCAAATACAACTACAGCCGTGAGTGGTTTTTATATTACGAATACTACTTATGCTTGGAAAGAAATTAAAAAAGGTGGCTTTGGCAGAAAATTTGGTGATACAACTGGCACTGGTTCTGGAGCGAGCATTCCACAAGGACAATACCCAGATTGGTTTAAAATTTTAGTAAGAGGTTATCGCGGAGGCAATATGCTGACTGATAGTGTTGAGTTTTATTTAGCTGATTACAGAGCTGCAGGAACAACAAATGACTACGTAATTAAAAACTGGCAATACGTAAATTGCATTTCATTAGGACAAGTTGATAGTCTTACATTTGAAATGAAATCAAGCGATAATAATGCTTTTGGAATGAAAACACCTGCTTTTTTCTCTATTGATAATTTTACGATGGTAAGCACTGTGGGTGTTAAAGAATTAAGTACTGCAACAAATATTAATTTATATCCCAATCCAACAACTCAAAATCTATTTTTAAATTTTGAAGCTATTGATGAAAAAGAATTAACTATTACCATGATTGATGTTACTGGAAAAGAAGTAGAAAAACAAGTTTCGAAAACAGTAACTGGTAAAAATGAATTATTATTAAATACAGAAAAATTAGAATCAGGAATTTATTTTGTTGAGATTTCAGACAACATCACTTCTAAAAAAATTAAATTTATAAAACTTTAATATCAAGACTCTCCGTAGTTGAGTGTATTAACTGCGGAGATTTGCACAAAGTATGAAATTTCAGATAAGCATATTCATAACTATTTTATTAGCTTCTTGCATTAAAGACAAACCTCAAGAACCCACAAAAACAGCTATAAATATTAATTCAGACAATAAAGTATTAGTAATTAACGAAGGCAATTTTGGATGGGGTGTTGGCAGTGTTTCATTATACGATCCAAGTTCAGGGTCTGTAGTTGAAGATTATTACAAACAACAAAACAATAACGCAACCTTAGGGAATGTTTGCCAAAGCGTTACTAAGTACAACAATAGTTATTATATTGTGATGAATAATTCTAATAAAATAGTTGTTGTAAACGCCAATGATTTTGTGAAAACGGCAACTATAACAGGTTTTAATTCGCCAAGGTATTTTTTACCAATTACATTTAATAAAGCTTATGTAAGTGATTTATATGCTAATTCCATTCAAATAGTAGATTTAAACACCAACAGCATTTCAGGAAATATTGCATGCAAAAATGGAACCGAACAAATGGCCTTAATCTACAATAAAGCATTTATAACAAATAGTAATTCTAATTACTGTTACATCATTAATACAGCAAACGATGTTATAACGGATAGCATTTTGGTTGGAAAAGGTAGTTCAAGTATTTGTATTGACAAAAATTCAAAAATCTGGATTTTAAGTTCTGGAGATAATTCTCAAAGCCAAACGGGAAAATTAACTCGAATTAATCCTGTTTCTTTACAGATTGAATTAAGCTTATCTTTCTCAAATGGAGAAGTACCAAACAAATTATGTGTTAATAAGACGCATGACACTTTGTATTACTTAAATAATGGCGTTTATCAAACTTCAATTTTTTCAACCACACTACCTTCTAGTCCACTTATTAATCAAGGAACTAAAACTTATTATGGTTTGGGAATAAACCCTAAAGACTACAGTATTTATGTAGCAGATGCTATTGATTATGTCCAAAAATCAAAAATAGAGATTTACAAACCAAACGGCATATACATCAGTAATTTTAATGCAGGCGTCATTTCAAATAGTTTTATGTTTGAATAGCAAGATTCTTATATCTTTGTTGTAATGCAAAGTCATTTACATATTATTTCCTTTGATATACCCTACCCTGCTAACTACGGAGGGGCTATTGATGTATTTCATAAAATAAGATGTTTACATAACAAGGGCATTAAAGTAATTTTACATTGCTTTGAATATGGAGGCAAGAAACATTCAACCGAATTAGAAGGATTGTGCGAAAAAGTGTACTATTATAAAAGAGGAATGTCTTTTATCAATCAACTATCCTCATTACCTTTCAATGTAAAATCTAGAATAAATAGTGAACTAAAACAAAATTTACTAAAAGACAGCTACCCTATTTTATTTGAAGTATTACATACGTGTTATTTACTAAACGACCCAGGTTTAAAAAATAGAAAAAAATTATTTAGGCATAGTAATATTGAACATGATTATTTTTTGGAGTTAGCTAAAGGAGAAAAATCTTTCTTTAAGAAATTATATTTACAAATTGAAGCCAATAAATTAAAACGTTTTGAAAAACAAATCACACATGCTAATTGTATTCTTTCTGTATCTGAAGCTGATTTAAATTATTTTAAAAAAACATATCCAAATACAAAAAGTATCTATTTACCAAGTTTTCATGAATTTGATGAAATAAAATGCAAAGCAGGAAAAGGCGATTTCATTTTGTATCACGGCAATCTATCTATTTCCGAAAACTACAATGCTGCTTTATGGCTAATTAAAAATGTATTTTCAAAAATAACTTACCCTATTATAATTGCAGGTTTAAATCCTCCATCTCATTTGGTAGAAGAAATTAAAAAACATTCTCATATTGCTTTAAAACAAAATTGTACTGAGCAGGAAATGCAATCGTTAATTAAAGATGCTCAACTACATTGTTTATACACAGAACAAGCAACAGGATTGAAGTTGAAATTATTAAATGTATTGTACTCAGGAAAATTTATAATTGCCAATACAAATATGTTAGTTGGCACAACGTTGACTGAAGCTTGTATTATTGCTAATACTCCACAACAATATAGTGATTCCATTAATCAGTTCTTTGAACTAGAATTTACAAATGAGGAAATAGAGAGAAGAAGAAAACTAATCGCATCGATGAATAATGAAGCAAAAACAAAAAAACTGATTGAACTATTTTCCTAATTCTGTCTTAGCTTCAGTAATCACATTTTTCGAATTACCAACAAACACCTTCTTTCCTATAAAAATAACTGGGCGTTTCAAAAAAGTGTATTCTTCTAAAATAAATTTCTTGTAATCATTTTCTGTTAAGGATTTTTCGGATAAACCTAATTCTTTGTATTTACGAGCAATTCGGCTAAATAAGGCTTCATAACTACCAACTGCATTTTTCATTTCCTCTAATTGAGTAGGCGTAATTTTTTCTGTTTTTATATCTTGAAACGTAAAGTTTTTTTCTTTTAATCCTAATTCAGAGATGATGCGTTTGCAAGTATCACAAGTTGAGAGATAATATATTTTTTTCATTTTTTTGTTTATTAGACTCACTGATTTTTTCAACTACTAATTCTCGAAGTTCATTTGAATATAAATATAAAAAAAGAGATGTACATTTCGCACATCTCTTTTATCTCTTAAGTCAAATAGTTTTTCCTCTATTAACCTAACATTTTCAAGAAAGAAATTTCTTTCTCTGTTAAAAAGCGGTATTTTGATCTAGGTAAATCTTTTTTAGTTAAACCAGCAAAAGCTACTCTATCTAACTTTATAACCTCGTAGCCTAAGTGTTCGAACATACGACGTACAATACGATTTTTACCACTATGAATTTCTACACCTAATTCAAATTTACCAGTACCAACAAACTCTACAGCATCTGGCTTAATAAAACCATCTGCTAATTCAACTCCTTCAGATAGCGTTCTGTAATCTTCAGTAGTAAATTTCTTATCTAATGTTACATGATACACTTTACGAACATCAAATTTAGGATGTGTTAACTTAGCAGTCATATCACCGTCGTTAGTAAATAATAAAATACCAGTTGTATTTCTGTCTAATCTACCAACAGGATATAAACGCTCTTTACACGCTTTTCTGATTAATTCCATTACTGTTCTGCGTTCCTCAGGATCGTCCATTGTTGTAATGTAATCTTTTGGTTTATTTAAAATCAAATATTTTTTAGTTTCATTTTTAATGGGTACACCTCCATACGCTACTACATCTGTTGGATTTACTTTATATCCCATTTCTGTAATAATTTTACCATTAACGGTAACCACTCCTGTTGCAATTAAAACATCAGCCTCTCTTCGAGAACAAATACCTGCATTGGCAACATAACGATTTAAACGAACAGCATCATCACTCACATTTGTTTGAGTTGATGTTTTTGATGGACCTGCTTTTTTAGATTTTTCAACAACACGTTCCGACTTAGATAATTTTGGTTCATAAGGTTTACCAAATTCTTTTTTATCACCATAAGATTTTTTTGATCTATCAAAATCACCTCCGTCACGTTTACCAAATGACTTTCTTTCGCCATCTCCAAAACTTCTACGAGGCCTGTCGCCATCTTCTCTTTTTGTGTATGAACGTTTTTCACCATCTCTATCTCCAAAACTCTTGCGCGGTCCAGAACTTTCATATTTTCCATCTTCACGTTTTACAAATGGTTTTCTTTCTCCATCTCCAAAACTTCTGCGTGGCCTGTCACCATCTTCTCTTTTTGTGTATGAACGTTTTTCGCCATCTCTATCTCCAAAACTCTTGCGTGGTCCAGAACTTTCATATTTTCCATCTTCATGTTTTACAAATGGTTTTCTTTCTCCATCTCCAAAACTTCTGCGTGGTCTATCGCCATCTTCTCTTTTTGTGTATGAACGTTTTTCGCCATCTCTATCTCCAAAACTCTTACGTGGTCCAGAGCTTTCATATTTTCCATCTTCACGTTTTACAAATGGTTTTCTTTCTCCATCTTCAAAATTTCTGCGTGGTCTGTCACTATCTTCTCTTTTTGTATATGAACGTTTTTCGCCACCACCAAAGCTTCCGCTTGATTTTGATTTAAAACTTCCGTCTTGGCGTTTGCCATAAGTTCTTTTTTCGCCTGAAAATGATTTTTCGGAATCACTATAACTCTTACGAGGTCTGTCTCCATCTTCTCTTTTAGTATAAGAGCGTTTTTCAGAAGAATCTCCTGAAGTACGAGGACGTTTTGGTTTATCGGAACTTGAAAAAGATTTTCTTTTATTAAAATCTGATGAGCCTCCTTTTGAAAACGTTTTTCTAGGCCCTTGACTGTCTCTACTCATTTATTGTATTTTTTTGCAAATGTACGCATTTATTAGTGATTAGTGGTAGAGTTTGCCGATTAGTGACATTATTAGCAATAATAACTAAGTTTAGAGTAAAATATTACCTTTGCAGCATGTCAGATTTAGCCTATAAAAAAGCCCTTACCGAATATTTAGAAGGTTTTGTGAGTGAACGACGTAGAGGTCGTTTACATGAAGTTTTGAACGAAAGAACTAACCACATGCAATTAGTGTTGGAAGATGTTTACCAAACTCACAATTTCAGTGCTGTACTCAGAAGTGCTGATATCTTTGGCATTCAAACAACTAATTTTATTGAAAACCGCAATAAATATAAAATTAGCGAAGACGTATCCATGGGATCAACTCAATGGCTAACTTTAAACCGCTATCAAAACAACGAAAATAACACTAAAACTTGTTTGGCAGATTTAAAAAACCAAGGCTATAAAATAATAGCTACTTCTTTACACAAAAACAGTGTTTCGTTAGAAGAATTAGACATTTCGAAGCCTTTTGCTTTGGTATTTGGTACCGAATTAACTGGCATTACCAAAGATGTGGAAGATGCCGCTGATGATTTTATTAAATTACCAATGTATGGATTTACTGAAAGCTTTAACATCAGTGTTTGTGCGGCTTTATGCATGTATCACTTGAGTTCACGCATTCGAAAAGAAATACCTAACTATGGTTTAGCTGAACAAGAAAAGCAAGATATTTATATTGATTGGTTAAAAGCATCTATCAGAAAACACGACTTAATCATCAAGGAATTTGACACTAAATATTACTCAAAATCTTAAAAATCTCCTCTTGATTTTTTAGAGAAAACATGTATATTTGAGAGATGGAATTTTCTGCAGCTCAAATAGCAGCCTTATTAGGCGGAACAGTAGAAGGGAATGAAAACACAGCTGTTTCAAACCTTTCAAAAATAGAAGAAGGTTTACCAGGAACATTATCGTTTTTGGCAAATCCAAAATACACTAATTACATTTATGAAACCAATGCTAGTATTGTTATTGTAAACAAAACTTTAGCTCTTGATAGACCAATAAAATCAACCTGTACACTAATTCGTGTTGAAGATTCATACGCAAGTTTTGCTACTCTATTGGAAATGTATAACCAATTTAAAGGTAATAAAACAGGCATTGAACAACCTTCGTTTGTTGGTGCACACTCATCATACGGCACAGATTGTTACATTGGAGCCTTTGCTTATATTGGGAATAATGTAAAAATAGGCAACAATACTAAAATTTATCCTCATGTATACATTGGCGACAATTGTGAGATTGGAGATAATACCACACTGTTTTCTGGAGTTAAAATATACCACGAGTGTAAAATTGGCAGTAATGTAGTTGTGCATTCGAGCACAGTTATTGGCAGCGATGGCTTTGGCTTTGCACCACAGGATGGAAAAGAATTTGCTAAAGTTCCTCAAATTGGAAACGTAGTGATTGAAGATAATATTGAAATAGGCTCTAACTGTTCGATTGACAGAGCAACACTAGGATCAACTATATTACGTAAAGGCGTTAAATTAGATAACTTAGTGCAAATAGCTCACAATGTTGAAGTAGGCGAAAACACCGTTATTGCTGGTTTATCAGGAGTGGCAGGCTCTACTAAGGTTGGCAAAAATTGTATGATTGCTGCCCAAGTAGGTATTGTAGGTCATATTAAAATAGCTGATGGCGTTAAGATTGCAGGACAAGCAGGTGTTGGTTCATCTATTGACAAAGAAAATGAGATTGTGCAAGGTTCGCCTTCTTTCCCGTTAGGAGATTTTAGAAGAAGCTATGTGCTTTTCAGAAGCTTACCTAAGATGAACGACAGACTAAAAGACATTGAAAACAAATTAAAATAATGAGTTGATGAGTCTATATGACTATCAGACAATTAAAAGAAATAAATAATAACAATTCGCAAATTGTCAAATTGACTAATTACCGAATTAACTAATTAAAATAATGGCAGACAAACAAAGAACAATTGAGAAAGCAGTATCCATAACTGGAAAGGGCTTACATACAGGAGCTCCTGTAACTTTAACATTTAACCCAGCTCCAGAAAATCACTGGTATAAATTTCAAAGAACTGATTTAGAAGGTCAACCAATTATTGATGCGGATTGCGATTTAGTAGTAGATACATCTCGTGGGACAACTCTAGAGAAAAATGGCGCACGTGTTCACACAACTGAACATGTGTTAGCGGCTTTAGTTGGTATGGGCATTGATAATTGCTTAATTCAAGTTACTGGTCCTGAGATGCCTATTATGGATGGTAGTTCTTTAAACTTTATAGAGATTTTAGAAACAGCTGGTATTGTTGAACAAGAAGCTGAACGTGATTATTTTGAATTAACGGAGAACCTAACATACGAAGACCCTATTAAAAAAGTAGAAATGTTAGCCGTTCCTCAAGATGACTTCAGAATTACTGTAATGGTAGATTATGGTAGTGAAGTATTAGGTACTCAACATGCAAGCATGTATAACGTTAGTGAGTTTAAAAAAGAAATTGCTCCTTGCAGAACATTTGTATTTTTAAGAGAGTTAGAAGCATTATTAGCTCATAACTTAATAAAAGGTGGCGATATGGATAATGCTATTGTTTTAGTGGATAGCGAATTACCTGAAGAAAAATTAAATCATTTACGTAAAGTATTTAATAAACCTGATGTTGAAGTAAAAGGAAAAGGTGTATTAAACAATACTAAACTTCGTTTCTTTAACGAACCAGCTCGTCATAAATTGCTTGATATAGTTGGTGATTTAGCATTAGTTGGCAAGCCAATGAAAATACATGTGTTAGCTGCTCGTCCAGGTCATGCTGGCAATGTTGATTTTGCTAAGAAATTGAAAGCATTAGCTAAAATTCAAAAAACAGAAAGAGATTATCCAAAAATTGATATGAATAAACCTCCGGTTTTAAATATCATGGATATTATGAAATTATTACCTCACCGTCAGCCAATGTTATTGGTAGATAAAATCATGGAGCTTTCTGAGCAACATGTTATTGGTGTTAAAAATGTTACTTTGAACGAAGAATTTTTCAAAGGCCATTTCCCTGACAACCCAGTAATGCCAGGCGTTTTATTAATTGAAGCCATGGCTCAGTGCGGAGGCGTATTAGTTTTAAAAACAGTTCCAGATCCTGAAAACTATTTAACTTATTTCATAAAAATTGATGGCGTTAAATTTAAACAAAAGGTTATTCCTGGTGATACAGTTGTATTTAGCTTACAATTAGTTACACCTATTCGTCGTGGAATTTGCCACATGAAAGGCGTGGCCTATGTAAACAATAAACCAGTTATGGAAGGCGAAATGATGGCGCAAATTGTAAAAGTAAAAGGCAACGAAGTAAAAACCACAGAAGCTCAATTGGCATAAAAATGTTTTCTTGTTGTGTTGTTTTATGTTTATTGAACAATATGACAGCAAAACAACTAAACATAAAAACATAAAACATTTATATGATTTCACCTCTTGCAAACGTAAGCCCAAAAGCAAAAATAGGCAATAACGTTACCATTGAACCTTTTGCAACAGTTTATGAAGATGTTGTTATTGGCGACAATACATACATTCATCCAAATGCTATTATATACCCAGATACCACCATTGGAAACAACTGTCAAATATTTCCTGGCGCTTTAATTGGCATTGTATCTCAAGATTTAAAATATAAAGGAGAGAAAGCAAAAACGACTATTGGAAACAATACAATCATCAGAGAGTACGTTACCGTGCATAAAGGCACTTCAGATAGAATGTTAACGGCCATTGGCGATAATTGTTTAGTTATGGCTTATGCTCATGTTGCTCATGATTGTATTATTGGGAATAACGTTATTTTAGCCAATTATGTTGGTTTAGCAGGGCATGTTACCATCGAAGACTTTTCAATTTTAGAAGGTTATGTAGCCGTGCAACAATTTGTTATCGTTGGAGCACATACATTCTTAGCTGGTACATCAAAAGTTCGTAAAAATGTTCCTCCTTATATTCGGGTTGCACGCGAACCATTACAATACATAGGAGTTAACTCTGTTGGATTATCACGCAGAGGATTTGATAAAGAAACCATTAACCAAATTGAAGACATTTATCGTTTAATTTTTGTAAGAGGTCACAACACTTCAAAAGCTTTAGAACTAGTAGAACAAGAAATTCCTGATTCCCCTGTTCGCAAACAAATAATTGAGTTTATAAAAAATTCGACAGAAGGTATTGTAAAAGGAATATAAAATCAGATGTTGATTTAATGAATAATTGATTTTAAAATTCTGATTCATGAAGTCTATATCTCAGTAATTCAATAATAAAACATGTCACGCATATTAACCGGAATCACAAGTAACAACATTCCTCATTTAGGAAACATATTAGGTGCTGTATTACCAGCTATTGAACTTAGCAAACAAGCAGAAAACGAATCACTTTTTTTTATAGCAGATTTACATTCTCTTATTTCTCAAAAAGATGCGGCTGCCAGAATTGAAAGCGTAAATTCGGTTGCTGCAACTTGGTTAGCTTTTGATTTCGATACACAAAAAAATTTATTATACCGTCAAAGCCGTATTCCTGAAGTATGTGAATTAACATGGTATTTAAATTGTTTCACTCCATACCCAATGTTAGCCAACTCACATTCTTTTAAAGATAAATCAGATAGATTGAGTGATGTGAATTCAGGATTGTTCACATATCCTGTGCTAATGGCTGCAGATATTATATTATATGATGCCGAATTTGTTCCAGTTGGTAAAGATCAAATACAACATTTAGAAATTACAAGAGATATTGCTTCTGCATTTAATAACAAATATCAACAAGAAGTTTTTGTTTTACCACAAGTAAAAATAGATGAAAATGTAATGACCATTCCTGGCACTGATGGTCAAAAAATGAGTAAGTCATATAATAACTTTATCAATATATTTTTACCTGAAAAAGAGTTATTGAAAGTTGTAAAAACAATTATAACAGATGCCACTCCTTTAGAAGAACCAAAAAATCCAGATACTTGTAACGTGTTTAAAATATTTAAACTATTAGCAAGCGATGCTCAAGTTGATGAAATGCGTAATAATTATTTAAAGGGGGGTTATGGTTATGGGCATGCAAAAACTGCTTTGTATGAAATCATTCTTAATAAATTTGAAAGACCTAGAGCTCGATATACTGAATTAATGAGCAATACAAGTTTACTAGAAAAAGAGCTACAAGTAGGTGAAGAGAAAGCCAGAAAAAGAGCTCAAGAAAAATTAAAACAAGTGAGATCTGTTTTAGGTTTTTAGTGACTAATATCATTGCTTTATAAAATGACGTTATAGTACTTAGCTTAAAAGAACATCGGCCCTAATTTATTTAATCATATCAACCTAAATTATCATGAAAAAAATCTACATTATTTTTATGTCTCTAATGGCGTTTGCCTCTAAGTCTGATGCCCAATGTACTGGATGTACCACGAATATTACTGGCCTTGATACCTCTCCACATATTGTATCTGCTGGTCAAGTATTTTGTATTGCACCAACAGGAACAGTCACAGGACAAATTACAGTATCTGCCGGTGGTACACTTTGTAATCAGGGAACTATTAACTCATTTAATTTATGGATTGCTGGTGGTGCGTTAAAAAATTACGGAACGATTACTACTCACAATGTTTTAATATCTGCTGCTGGAACATATACCAATTATTCAGCTACAACTATCGATAGTTTATTAGTAACTGGTTCTTTTTCTTCATATACTAATAATGGTACTCAAACAAACGATGCCTTTGCAGTGGCAGATAATGCCTCAGTTATTAATACAGGAACAATTTCAACAATTTTAATGGCCGATTCTATTGGATCGATTACCAATAATGGAAATATTTCTGTTACAGGCGCAGGTTGTTCAAATGCCTATAACAGTGTATTTACTAATAACGGCAATTTAAATATCACTACTGATTTTGCAAATTCATATAGCAGTAATTTCACTAATAATAGTTACATGAGTATCGGTAGAGATTGGTATAATTCTACAAGCGCAAATTTTACAACAAAGTGCATGGTAAATGTGGGAAGAGATTGGTATAATTCTTCAAATGTATATGGTCCAACAACAGGCTGTGGTGGTTTTAGTATTACTGGCGTCTCATTAAGTTCAGGTGTTATTGGTTCTACATCTTCTCACATTGATATTTGTGATGCAGGACATCCTTTTACAGGAATTGATGGAAATAGTGGTTCTATTGCTAATACAACAACCTACTGTACATGCGTGAATAGCTGTGCTGTTGTAGCTGGAGTTAAAGAAATATCAAAAGGAACAGCCGTTTTAATTAATTCTATTTTCCCAAATCCTAGCTCAAATAATATTACAGTACAACTAAATAATTCTCGCACAGAAACTTTATTTATTGAAGTGAGAGATATGATGGGTAAAGTTCAATTTAGCAAAAGCTATGATTCTGAAATTGGTGATAATAAGACAGACATCAATGTATCGTCTCTAACACAAGGAACTTACATATTATCAATTACTGATTCGAAACAACTACAAGCCAAACGTTTGTTTACTGTAGTGAAATAAAAAATAATTCTAAATTAAAAAAAAGGCTTGATTAAATAATCAGGCCTTTTTTGTGTATCTAACTTCCTAGTTGTTTTATACATTTCCAGATAATTACAATATCTTTTTCAATACGGTAATCTTTAGCATACCTCAAATTCATTAATTTAATTTTATTATTATCCATTTCATTATCCAAAAGCATAGATGGAGATAGAACAGAACGTTTAATTTCGGGTAAAGATTTATCCGTAATTTTTCCATATCCCACCCACGAATAAAAACCAAATAATACATTAAAACAATTTAAAAAATAGTTTGATTTTTTGTTTTGAATAAAAAATAAAATTGGACTCAGCACAATAAACATTACGGTTACACCAATATCTAACAATCGTTTATTGCGTCTATTATTTGATTTAGTAACACTATTTACCTCTATTACATATAAATCTCCTGCTGTATCAACATCATTACTACCAATAATAGAAAGACTCTCGGGAGGAGCAATTTTAAAATCAACTCCACTAGAAACGAGTGTTAACATGTTATTTATTATAAACTGTGAACTGATATCTTTAGCACAAAATATGATTTCATTAATTTGATGTACTTTAATAATCTCATCTATTTGATTTATTTTACCAATATAAGATGGATTATGAACCCCATTTACTTCAGCACTCACAAAACCAACAAAGCCTGGGTTTGCATGCGTCTGCTTAAGCAAAGAAGAAACTCTATTAAACTCTTGCTCTTCACCTATAATAGCTATACGTTTAGTTTTAACACTACTTAAAGTATATGATTTTAATTTAAGGAAATGATATAATAAACGAGTAATTAAAAAACAAACTAAGGCCCAGCTTGTACCTAATAAGATTAACGCTCTAGAAAACCTCAGAGATTCTGGCAACAAAGAATAACCCATTAAAATAAAAACTGTACCAACTAACACGCCCCTACCTATTTTTAAAAGCTTAATAGGTTTATCGTAGCCTCCATTAAAATACACCATAATTATCCATGCGAGTGCATACAACGGAAAAGCAATGCTTAGTAATTTTTCGGAATAAATATTTCCATGAATACCAGTATTATCCTGGTAAATATTTTTTATAAAAAACAAACCATATGTTATAACACAGAAATCTATAATAGGAACTGTGAATGCTTTAAAAAATCGAGATAATAAGGCTAAACTAGCTTTTAAAAATATGGCTAAATGTATTAAAGCATTAAACCAAAAAGCATTGGATCCACTAAAATGCTTATTTGAAAATATGGCCATAGCTTTATAAAAAATAACCACATAATTTAAACTACTTCTTTTAGTACTTTCTCCCTTATAATGTATGATTTGAGTATCAGGAAAATAATAGTTTTTATATCCAGCTAATTTAATACGATAAGACAAATCAATATCCTCGCCATACATAAAAAATGTTTCATCCAGGAATCCAATTTTATCTAGAACCGTTTTTCGAATTAACATAAATGCGCCACTCATTACATCTATTTCACTCAATTCGTCTTCCGACATGTAAGTTAAATGATATTTCCCAAAGCGTTTTGATTTAGGGAAAAGTCGCGCAAAGCCAAACATTTTATAAAAAGCTACTTCTGGTGTTGGCAGTCCTCTTTTTGATTCTGGTGCAAAATTACCTTGTCCATCTAGCATTTTCACTCCCAAGCCACCAGCTTCGGGATGAGTATCCATAAATGCTAAAATTTTAGAAAAAGTATCCTCTTGAACAACCGTATCTGGATTTAAAAGTAACACATACTCTCCTTTAGCAATTTTAAGTGCCTGATTATTAGCTACTGAAAAGCCAGTGTTAATTTTATTGACAATAAGATTTACTTGAGGAAATTTCTCCTGAATAAGCGTTACAGAGCCATCTACAGAATTATTATCAACTATAAATACCTCACAAGCAATATTTTCTGAGGCTTTAAGCACAGAAAACAAGCATTGTTCGATGAAATGCTTAACATTATAATTAACAATAACGACGGATAATTTAGTCACAAGCTATAAAGCGTTAAAAATAACAAAATATTGTAATAATTAAAGTATTAAAAAAAGACCATTTATATTGAAAAAAAAGTATTAAATTCGCATTCCAATTTTAAGTTTACTTAAAAACTGGTCCCGTAGCTCAGCTGGATAGAGCAACAGCCTTCTAAGCTGTGGGCCATTGGTTCGAATCCAATCGGGATCACGTCATGGGACAGTAGCGATAAATCGCTGACTGTCCCATTTTTTTTGCGGCTGTATTGCCCGATAACGCTAGAAACTAACGTTATCATTCTATTCAAAGTTACCGTTCGAACTCTATCTTTTTCAAATTGCAAGTTTTCTTTACATATCGAACGGATAAGCTGTTGTTTTTTAGGTAGAGAGGCTGTATCGTAAACAGAACCAAGGGTTTTCACAATTTGCAACCCTTTCTTTAGATATTTTTTGAATTCAGAGTCCGCTTGGGTACTACCTAAATGTTCTTGCACCAAACCGTCTATAATTGGCTCGTAACGTTTTTTAATTTCCTTGTACTCCGATGAGCTTAATGCCCCATCAAGCATCATTTGTTGGGCGTTATTTATCCGTTCCCGGTTCTTGTGAATTTCGGCTTGGATTTGATTTTGGTTAAGAGCTTTATGTTCACTATTCGAAGTAAAAACAGTCTTTACGATACTTTGATATAATTCCTGAACCTCGTTCTTAAATATGAAGGTTTTCAAGTAATCCGAAAAAGTATCGTTTATTTCAAAAGCTTTCGTTCTTTCAGGACACCCCTTTGTGCAATGGTAATAAAAATGCTTAATTCCACTTCCTCCTGTTGATGCACTACCAGTTAATTTTTTACCACATTTTGGGCAAGTAATAAAACCTCGTAATGGGAGCTCCTCTTTCGCGCAAATCTTATACGCCAACTTTCGCCTTCTACCAGTCAACACATCTTGAACCTTTTCAAATAATTCTTCGGTAATTAATGGTTCGTGACTTCCATCCACAATACTAGCTTCCTCATCTTTATAAGCAGGTATATGAAGTTTACCACAATAAACCGGATTCTTTATTAAATGCCAAAAATTATTTTTACTGCACTTTAATCCTTTTTGATTGCAACTTCTTCTAATTTCATCGACATGATAAATTCCTTTTGATAATTCTCCAAAAGCCCATTTTATTGTTGGAGCATCTTCACTCGGTACGATTACTTTTTTTAATTCTTCGTTAGTTATGTTTTTATAACCCCTAGGAGCTGTTGCCATCCATCTACCTTCTTTTTTTGCTCGCCGCATCCCAACAAAAACATTTAACGCTCTTCTATCATTTTCAACTTCGGGTGCGGCCAAGTAAAAAGCCAACATAATTTTGTTTTCAGGAATTGTTAGATCAAGAGGCTGTTCAATTGCTTGAGGCTCGGCTCCTAATTTATTTAAGGTGTTTATCATTCCATAGGCATCACCTGTATTCCGAGAAAATCTATCCCATTTTGTGAAGAGAATTAAATCCGCTTTTGCTCTATGTTTTTTTAATCCATTTAATAGTTTTGTAAACTCTGGTCGATTAAAAGTTTTGGCGGAATAATCCTCCCTAAATAATTCTACAACATGGATATTTTGCATCTCGCAATATTTCCGAAGTTGCTCATCTTGGTGTTTGAGGCTGTACCCCTTATCAGCCTGTTCATCCGTTGAGACTCGGATGTATAAAATTGCTTTTCTCATTTTATGCTGCGTTTTTATAATTTATACTTTCTTCATTTTCTATTTTTTCAAATTCCTTCTCTCTTAACTCTTCCTTATTTTGGTTGAATACAAATACTTCATAATCTATTTGAGCCAACTCAAATAGGTAGTTTCGGATTTCAATTATTTCTTCATCCGAATAATTCTCTCCACCGCTTGTTAAAACATCTTTGCATTTTTTTAAAGAAATTTTATCAATCAACTTTTTTTCTTTATCAGTCATTATCGCTTTGTTTACGCTGTATTCAGAACTTACAGCAACATAAATACATCCTTTGAAAACACCTCCTGAATTGGGCAATAGTTATCCGCTCAGGCAGATAAAGCACAACAGACTTGGATGTTTCAAACAAATAGTGCATACTCTAATAGCCCACAATTCAACAACCGTTATGAGTCATTAATTAGCGGACATTGCCTTAAACAGGCAGATTTATTACTTAGTGAATTCTTCCTCATCATCGGAAGCGAAAGTATGACGAGGGTTTTAGAGGCTTTCCGAAAGTTTAGAAGCCGTTACCAATTATTAATTTATGTTATTTATTATGTTGAATCGTCTAAATATATTTCATTTCGTTAAGTGCTATGCTTTACGATTAATGATTATTTAATTTGATTGAATGTTGTTACTAAAAAAAGGATGGGGATGTAATGCAGAGTTCATGGCAGAGCCATGATGTACTCCATGTGTATGTCATGGAGAAGTCATATGAAAGAATGTGTATGTGATGGTGCAACCCATGCTGTCTTTACAATACCTTGGTGCAACAACCAATCTTTAATAATTAAAGCATACGATTTTAGTTTAACATAATCTAAGGCATAATTTCAAATCCACATTAACCAATAATTGTAATGCGCTTGTTGTCAGTTTTATACTTATATGATTTATATCATAATAAAAATTCATTTAAAAGACATGTTGATATAAATATCTTTAATACATTTGTAAGTGAACACTAACTAACATTTAAGTTATGAAGAAACAACAACATCGCAATACGTTTTATAGTAATGCAGTATAAGAACATTGAATTTTCAGAAAAAAATCAAGAATTTATTTTATAAATTTTAAGGCTATGAGTAATGTATTCCATAAAGAAGAGCAAAGTTTCTTCAAAGGCCCTAGGGCACGATGGCAAGAGTTAAAGTATACAATTGGTGTTGTAATGCAATTTGTAAAAGGTTTCAGGACCTTACATTTTATTGGGCCGTGTGTAACCATATTCGGCTCTGCTAGATTTAAAGAAGAGCATCCTTATTATAAACTAACTAGAGATGTCGCCGCAGAAGTGTCAAAATTAGGTTTTACAATAATGACAGGTGGAGGTCCTGGCATTATGGAAGCGGCTAACAGAGGGGCCAAAGATGTTGGTGGCCTTTCCATTGGTTGTAATATAGTTTTACCACATGAACAAAACACTAACCCATATTTAGATAAATTTGTAGATATAGAATATTTTTTTGTAAGAAAAGAATTACTTCGCAAGTATTCATTTGCATTTATTGTGATGCCGGGAGGATTTGGAACCCTTGATGAGTTTTTTGAAACTATAACACTAATTCAGACTCGTAAAACAGAACCATTTCCAATAATAATTATGGGAACAGATTATCATAAAATTTTAATAGATCATATAAATAATATGGTTCTCTACAAAACAATTAGTGAAGAAGACTTAAGTTTAATACTATATACAGATAGTGTAAAGGATGCAGTAAATCACATTCACAACTATTCAGTAAGTAAACCTAATATTAAATTAAACACACTATATAAACCAAACTGGCTGTTAGGAGAAAAGTATTTGAGCCATAAGTAACTGCTCAAAAATGATTTTTCTTATATTTAGTGAAAAAATTTGCGGAGAACAAAAATCTTTAATACATTTGTAAGTAAATACTAACTAACTATGATTTATGAAAGGAAAAAACAACATAGCTATCGGTTTTCTTGTAATGGGATTATTCATGGCATACGGCTTCTTACTGATTTATTTACGAGATTTTGCTCCCGGCAAGGAAGAGTGGATTAATTCTTACTCAATAGGTAAACACTTTGAAACAAGGTTGGCCCACGTACATGGCAATCTTTTTGCCTTCTTAAATATTTTAATAGGTTACCTATTATTACATTTTAAAAATCAACTTAAAAACACAACTGTTATATCATGGTTGGGGTTAATTGGTCTTTTAATGCCAATAGGGATTTTACTTGAAGTGTATTTGGGTGCGCCTCCTGTTTTTGTACTTATTGGTGCAATTAGCATGACGGTATCGGTAATCTGGTTAGGAATTTCTTTTTATAAAATGAAACTTAAAAATGAAAAATAATAAATTCACAGAAAGACAAATAGAAATCATTGAAGCTGCCACCAAAAGAATTGATGAGCATGGCATTCAGGATTTAACAATTAAAACATTGTCGGCTGATTTAAATTTATCAGAAGCAGCACTGTATCGCCATTTTAAAAGCAAGAATGAAATTTTACTCGGCTTATTAACTTACTTTATTGAGGAAATGAAAGATCGACTTGCGAAAATCCTATCAAATAAAGATCGAAATTCATCCGAATTATTAAAGGAACTGTTCGACTCTCAATTAAAAACATTTGTTCAGAAACCATCAGTTGTGAGTGTTATCTTTTCCGAAAGTATTTTCCAATTTAATAAAGAATTGTCAGACACTGTTTCATCTATGATGGAATTAGTACAAAATCATATCGAAAATATTGTAAAAAAAGGTCAGGCGGATGGCACTTTCAGTAAAATAGTTGGCATCTCTACAACTTCAACCATTATAATGGGTGGAATGCGAATTACAGTACTTAAATGGAAATTATCAGGGCATAAATCTGATTTAATTAAGGATGGAAGCAAAGTTCTGAGTGGCATTTTAAAGATGATTGAGATTAAACATTAATAATAAAACTTATGAAAAATATAATTTTAAAAACAGTGGCAGTAATTATTACATTATTTGCATTGATAACTCTCTTTATGAGTACTTCTGTAATCTTCGATTTATTTGGAATTAGAGAAAAAGAAGGCAATTTTGTTTTATTTGTTGTTATTTCCAATTTTATTGCAGGATTCTTATATCTGTTTTCTGCATATGGTTTATTTACCGAAAAAAAATGGGTCACAAAACTGTTATTAATTACAACGGCAATTCTTATTGTGAGTTTTTTAGGATTATTGATTCACGCTAAAACAGGTGGGATTTATGAAGAGAAAACGATTAGCGGTATGATTTTTCGTATTGCAATTACAGGCGTATTTGCAGGAATCTCTTGGTTTTTCATTTCTAAAAACAAAAAAGACAAACACATTCACTCTGTGTAACAATTGTTACGTGTTAATAATTGCAACCATACTACCTTTCTTAGAAATAAAATAAAGATGAAAAAAATATTTACAATTATAATTGCCATGAATCTCATGGTTACCGTTAGCAAAGTAACTTAATTAAATAACATGCGTTTTTTATTAATATTATTAATAGTCGGAACAACATTTCTTTTTTCTTGCACACAAAAGGAAGAAAAACAGAATGAAGTGGAATCACAGGTGATTGAAAATCATTCTCACACAGAAAGCGATTCTATTGAATTAAATAACGGAGATAAATGGAAAGTTGTTTCGGAAATGATGGGACATATCAGAAATATGGAATCAGATATTAATCGGTTTGCTGAAACTGAGCATTCAGATTTAAAAGATTATTCTCAACTTGGCTCAAGTTTACAAAAAAATATTGATCTGTTAACCTCCAATTGTACAATGGAAGGAAAAGCCCATGATGAGTTACATAAATGGTTGTTGCCTTATATTGATATGGTAGACAAATTAAATAAATCAAAAAATAGCGATGAGGCGTTACACACCTTTGAAGAAATAAAGTCTTCTTATAAAACATTTAACTTATACTTTGAATAAAATAGAAACCATGAACATAAAATCAATTCATACCGAAGAAAAATCTGTAAGTGCTAAGAAAATATTTTCTACTACAGAGGGAAATGTTACCGCTTTACAAATTACTGCTAGTAACGTATTAAAAGAACACATCACAACTGTTCCTGCCTTACTAATTTGTATTAATGGCAATGCCGTTTTTAAAAATGAAAAAGGCGTAACGGAAAACCTTTCAAGTGGCGATATGGTCAACATTGAGCCAAACGTAAAACATTGGGTTGAAGCAATAATGGATACTCAATTAATATTAATCAAATAAAAAAATTTGTTTCATTATGCTAGTAAATACTCACTTATATGGATCGAAAATAATATTGGTTCTCACTGTATTATTTTTCACGACAAATGTAAAGGCTCAAAATTGGTCACTAAAGCAATGTATTGATACTGCTTTAGTGAATAATAAAACTTTAAAAATAGCAGAAGGTGATATTGAGATTGCCAAGGAAAGGAATAAGGAAGCCAAAGGTGGTTTAGTGCCCAAATTGTATGGCAATGTTGACTATCGATATTACACTGATCTTCCTTATCAGTTACTTCCTGCGTCTGTTTTTGGCGGGCCAGCAGGCGTTTACAAAGAAGCTCAATTTGGTGTCCCACATAATTTGAATGCAAACCTAACTCTTGATGTACCATTATACAATCCCCAAACTATTGGAGCAATTACCGTTTCCAAAAGAGCCAAGGAATTAAATCAAATACAGTTTCAGCAAACTGAAGAGCAAGTTGTATTTGATGTTTCGAATTTGTATTACAATGCACAATTAGTATCAAATCAAATTGTATTCATTAAAAATGGTTTAAGTAATAGCGAAAAACTACTTAGCAATATTCAATTGCTTTACTCACAACAAATGGCAAAGGGTACAGATGTAGACAAAATTAAGCTTCAACAAAGTCAGCTTAATACACAGCTAAGTAAGGCTAATGCACAGTATCAACAAATTCTAAATTTATTAAAACTTCAATTAGGCATAACACCATCCCGACAAATAACAATTGAAGAAACATTTAACACATCATCTGAAGTAGTAAAGTATACAACTAAACCAACCTCCGATATTTTATTGTTTAATACAAAAACATTGCTGTTAAAAGCAGAGATGAAAACATTAAAACTATCACACCTGCCATCTTTCTCACTTTATGGAACATATGGAACAACGGGATATGGAAACTATAATGGCACAAATGATTTCTTTAAAACATATCCCATTGGTTTTGCAGGAGTTAAAATGTCATGGTTGATGTTCTCCGGTACTACTTTAGAACATAAGATTTTTCAAAAGAGAGAAGAGATAAAGCAAAATACAACTCGATTAGAATTATTAAATGATAAACAAAACGTTCAGATAGAAAATGCACAAATGCAATATGAAGTTGCAAGTTCCAATCTAATAAATTCCAAATCACAATTAACTTTGGCTGAAACAATTTATTCAAAAACACTTATTCAGCAAAAAGAAGGTGTCGCTTCGTTAACAGATGTATTATTTTCAGATAATACCCAAAAGGAAGCTCAGCAAAACTATTTATCTGCTTTGGTGGATGTAATGAAAGCAGACTTAGAACTAAAAAAAGTATCGGGAAATATTTTAAACACGAAATAAATTAATAATTAAAAATAACAGAGAATGAAAAAGGCGTTATACATCATCATACCATTAGCATTAATTGCAATTGTAGTTATCAAATTAAAAAGCAATAAAGAAATCGTAAACGATAAAGTTTATCAATACGATAAAGAAAAAGCCATCAATGTTCAGGTAGATACAATAAAATCCGAATTAATAGGAACTGAATTCGCCTATTCAGGTACATTTGAGCCTAATAAGGAAACTAAACTTAGTGCCGAGATACAAGGCAAGATAAATGATGTTTTAGTTGACATTGGAACTTTTGTAACAAAGGGGCAATCTTTAATTCAGTTAGATAATTCATTATTGAAACTGCAATTACAATCAGCAGAAGTTCAAGTTGAAGGATTGGAAGCGGATGTGAAACGATTTACTGTTTTGGCGAATGCAGATGCGGTACAAGGTGTTCAATTAGAGAAAGCAGAGTTAGGTTTGAAATCAGCAAAAGTACAAAGAGCAACCCTGCTTGAACAAATTAATAAAACAACAATCAAAGCTCCTTTTAATGGAGTGGTTACCGCTAAACTTACTGAAGAAGGGGCATTTGCTGCACCGGGTGTGCCATTGCTTCAAATTACAGATATTTCAATTTTAAAATTTACAGTCAATGTATCTGAAAATGATTTGAGTTTATTTCAATTAAATCAAACTTTCTCAATTAATGCAGATGCTTATTCAGATGTTTTATTGTCGGGTAAAGCAACAATGATAGGCAGCAAAGCCAATATGGGGAGTAGTTTTCCTGTTCAGTTTATTGTAAACAACACCTTCGATTTAAAAATCAAATCCGGTATGTTTGGTAAAGTAAATTTGAAAAGTGAAAATCAAAAAGCTGGAATTATTATACCGGCTTCTGTTATTGTAGGAACGTCAATACAACCACAAGTTTATAAAATAAAGAATGGAAAAGCTGTTCTAAATGACATAACTATTGCACAAAAAATAAAAAATAAAACTGTTGTGGCAAAGGGATTAGAAGAAGGCGATGTGATTGTAACAAATGGATTTATTAATCTATTTGACAATGCGAATGTAACCGTCAAATAAATCAGCACACAATATGAAATAGCCGTGCGCAACTAGTTATAAAGAGCAAAGCAAAGAGCATGGCATATACCATGTAACAACTAAAAAAATAAATTATCTACAAATGAATATTACAGAAATATCAATCAAACGTCCATCGCTGATAATCGTTCTTTTCAGCGTCCTTACATTATTAGGAGTTATCGGATATAAAAACTTGAGCTATGAATTGATGCCTGATTTTAATCAACCAGTTGTGGTTATTAAGACTGTGTATCCCGGTGCAGAGCCAAATGAAGTAGAAACTTCGGTGTCTCGAAAAATAGAAGATGCCTTGTCTAATTTAGAAGGAGTAGATTATTTGGTAACTAAATCTTTACCAAACGCCTCTATCATTATTGCCAACCTGAAATATGGAACTGATTTGGATAAAACAATGCAGGATGCACAACGCTACATTGATAACATTCGCAAAGATTTACCACAGGATATTTTAAGTCCGGTAATGAGTAAAGTTTCGCCCAATGATTTACCGATCATGTCAATTAGTGCAACAAGTAATTTGCCTGCAACTGAGTTTTATCAAAAAATGAAAGACGAGTATCTTCCACAAATTCAACAAATAAAAGGAGTTGCAGAGCTGACAATTTTAGGTGGCGAAGAAAGAGAAATACAAGTAAAAGCAAACCGAGATAAATTAAAATTGTATAAAATTTCATTGTATCAGCTTGTTGAGGCTATAAATCGTTCGGGCTTAGATTTACCTGCCGGAAAAGTACAAACGGATCAGGAAAACAACTCCGTTCGTTTAACCGGAAAGTTTGCAACAATTGATGATATAAAAAATGTTCAAGTCGCTATGCCAATTTCAGGTAGCCCTGTGTATGTAAAAGATGTTGCTCAAGTGGTTGATGGAATAAAAGAAACTACATCTATCAGCAGATACAACGGAAAAGATGGTATTGGAATTTTACTAAAAAAACAAGGAGATGCAAATGCTGTTGATGTTTCTAAAATGGTTCGCGCAAAATTTAAAAGTATCGAAGCACAAAACAGTAATTCAGCTGTGAAATTTATCATTGCAGATGATAGCACTGATAATACAATTGCAGCAGTTAATTCAGTTGTATTTGATTTGGGTTTAGCAGTTATATTGGTTTCATTAGTGATGCTTTTGTTCTTGCGAAGTTTCAGAAACTCGTTAATTGTAATCATTGCAATACCTACTTCATTGGTTACAGCATTTGCAGTTATGTGGCTATTAGGATACACTTTAAATTTAATGACCCTACTCGCCATGTCATTAATTATCGGAATCTTGGTGGATGACGCTACTGTGGTATTAGAAAACATCCAAAGGCATTTAGATATGGGAAAAGAAAAACGCACCGCATCAATGGATGGACGTATGGAAATTGGATTTTCTGCATTGTCGATTACATTGGTTGACGTGGTTGTGTTTTTACCAATATTATTTTTGCAAGTATTTGTGGCAGATATGCTCAAACAATTTTCAGTAGTTGTTGTAACCTCTACACTAACAAGTTTATTAGTTGGCTTTACGCTTACGCCTTGGTTAGCATCAAGAATAGGAAAGAAAGAGGATTTACAACCTACTAACTTCTTTAATCGTTTTTTACTTGGCTTCGAACATCAATTAGAAAAATTTACCAATTGGTATGGCAAACAATTAGAATGGATACTTAGCCATAAGTTAATTTTTACAGGAATAGTTCTTTTACTTTTCGCTGTTACTTTAGGAATAATGAAACAAGGTATAATTGGTAAAGAACTTATTTCTACTGGTGATCAAGGTAAATTTCGTATGAGTTTAGAGTTTGATAAAACTACATCAATTCAACAAAACAACTTAGTAGCAAAAAAAATCGAAACGTATATTGTCAAACAAGCGGATGTATCCACCGTGTTTAGTAACGTAGGTGGCCCTAGTACGGGTATTGGAAGTTTAGGTGTAGGTTCCGCTAATAAAACTGAATTTACTATTCAGTTGAAATCTGCAAAAGAACGCAACAAACAACCTACTGAAGAGTTTATGAAAAAACTTCGGGAAGATTTAAAAATGAAATTCCCCGGAATAAATTATTCGATGGCAGCATTAGGATTGATACCACGTTCAGCTCCAATTGAAATTACCTTAAGCGGAAGCAATTTAGATTTGGTAATGAAAACAGGAAATGATTTAAAATCAGTCATTGAAAAAATACCGGGTTCAGATAATGTGCGTTTATCTGTAGAACAAGGTAGCCCTGAATACAAAATAATTCCCGACAAAGATAAAATGCAACGCTTAGGATTAACGACAGCTTATGTTGGTATGAATTTAAGAACAGCGTTCACCGGTAATGATGATGCAACATTAACAGAAAATGGAACAGAATATCCAGTAAGAATTTGGTTTGACGGTTACAATAGACAAAACTATGAGGATGTACAACGCCTCTCTATTGTTAATCCAATGGGTTTACCAATAGAAATATCGCAATTCGCAACGGTAGAGCGAGATAATTCTCCATCCTTATTAGAAAGAAAAGATCGTCAGCCAGCAGTTACCCTTACCTCCGATGCTCTCGGTAGACCTTCGGGAACAGTTGCTGATGAAGTTGTAGCCTATCTTAAAAACAATCCATTACCTGATGGAATTGAAATGACTTGGGGTAGCGATATCAAAAGACAAAATGATAGTTTTGGAGCATTGGGTTCGGTATTACTTATTTCATTTCTATTGATTTATTTAATCATGGTTGCTTTGTATGATAGTTTCATTTATCCATTTGTGGTATTATTTTCAATTCCCGTGGCTGCTATTGGTGCATTTTTAGCCTTGAATTTATCACTCAATAATCTTAGTTTATTTGCATTACTTGGTTTGATTATGCTAATGGGATTAGTAGTAAAAAATGCCATATTAATTGTGGACTTTACAAATCAGCTGAAAGCACAAGGCAAACATTATAAAGAAGCTTTAATCATTGCAGGCAAAGGTCGTATGCGTCCTATTTTAATGACAACTATTGCGATGATTATTGGAATGTTACCAATTGCCCTTGGTAAAGGAACAGCCAGTGAATGGAAGAACGGATTGGCTTGGGTAATTATTGGTGGACTTTTCTCATCATTGATATTAACGGTTTATTTAGTGCCAATGGTTTATTATTTAGTAGACCGATTAAAAGAAAAATTCACAACTAAAAAAAGCAATTAAAATGAAGCCGTTAAAAATATTTACACTTGCTATAATATCATTATTGACCTTCTCTTCTTTTAATAACCAAAAAGGAGAAACTTTTTCTTTAACCGTGGAAGTAAAGGATCTACAAAACTCGAAAGGGGTTGTACAGTTTGCATTATATAATAAGGACGGAACTATTCCTGATGAAGATTACAAAAAATGTTGTAAAATATTAAAAGAGAAAATCCAAAATGGATCGTCTAAGGTAACTTTCAGTAACCTTCCCTTGGGAAAGTACGCAGTAAATATACTTCATGACGAAAATGAGAATGGTGAAATTGACAAAGGGTTTATTTTACCAATAGAGGGGATTGGTTTTTCAAACTTTCAAACTATTGGATTTAGCAATCGTCCGAATTTTTCAAAAGCTAGTTTCGAGTTAAATAATAACAAAACTATTAATGTAAAAGTCATTTATATGTAATAATTGCCATTTCACAAATATAAATGAGATTTGATATAGTGATGTATTCAACAAAAGTACTAAATGATAAGAAAATGATTTAAGTCGTAAAACATTATAAAAATGGACACAGAACAAATCAATAGGCGAGACACAAATGAATTCATCGCAATGACAGCACATGACCTACGAGTTGTCATAGCCAGTATTTACGGGCTGAACCGACTTTTAGAAGAAAAATTACAGGATCTTCCCGACAAAGATACTAAAGAGATGACTGCATTAATCACTTCCCAGTGTGAACAAGGAGTAGCCTTGACAGCGGGACTTGTTGGCACATATAAAACAAGTCTTTGCTCATTAACAAAATTGCTAACCAAGCAAATAGATTTATATAAAATTCAAACAGAAAACAAGTTCATTGAACTTAAAACCGATATTCCACAAAGGGACATTTATGTGGAGACGCGACCAACACTTCTTATTCGAGTGTTTGACAACCTAATTGACAACGCAGTGAAATTCACTCCTCGCAACGGAAATATAAAAATCACTTTAGCACAGACGGACAGCAAGGTCGTTATATCATTCAGAGACTCTGGAATTGGTATCCCTGATAGTTTTCAATCATCCCTTTTTGATAAGACCTTGCAAACACAACGATTAGGAACGGAAAATGAACCCTCATCAGGTTTGGGATTGTACATCATCAAGGAATTGATCAAAGAGCTGAAAGGGGCAATTTGGTATGAGAGTCAAGAAAATCAAGGGACAACATTTCATATATCATTAGACAAAATAAAATTTTAACGTAATTAGTTTCTTAACGCTAATCTTAAATAAAAACAAAATATACATTAATAAATACAATTATGAAAATCACAGAAAAAACATATGTATCAGAAATATTAAAGGAATACGGGGACATTGCAGATGTTATGGAAATATTCGGTGTAAAAAGAGTTGGGGGGTATGGATTGCGGAAATTCATTGCCAAATTTATTACCGTTAAAACAGCAGCCTTTGTTCATAGAGTTCCATTAGATAAATTTATTTTGATGCTCGAAAATGCAATAAATGAAAAAACAAAGTCAACAAGTCATACAAGTTTTAAATAATAATAAAATGAAACGTTATCTATTTCTCATTTCCTTTTTTCTTTTGCAGTATCAGTTTATTATTGCTCAAAAAAAATATACTTTAAGTGGTTATGTAAAAGATACAAAAACAGGAGAAGAATTAATTGGGGCAACAGTATTTACAAAAGAACCTCATGTTTTAGGAACTACAACTAATGCTTATGGCTTCTATTCCATTACACTTCCCGAAGGCGAATACAGTATTATTGCACAATATATGGGGTATGAGTATAAATAATGATGCGCTTGGCTATTTTAATGCATATTCAATTACATCAAAAATAATCATACTTCCGTAAACTTTTCACCAATATGTTACATGTTTGCAAAACATATTTATCAGTAATTTAAACATAATAATAAATGAAATATTTTTTTTTAGTCATCAGTATTAGTTTACTGAATCAGTTTGTAAATGCACAAACAGTGCTTAGAATTAATAATATTGATTCTCTTTTCAAGTATGCTGAGAATAACAGTCAATCTATAAAAACAGGTGAACAGCAGGTGCTATTGGCGAAATGGCAAAAAATTTCGGCACAAGCGGGTATTGTAAATTTTAGAGTTCCAACAAATTTTAATTTAACTGATAATATTGCACAGCAAGTTACCTTTCTTCCAGCAGAAGCGTTTGGTGGACAACCGGGCACTTTTAAGCAAGTAACCACAGGTCAGCAATATGTTGGAAACTTTAACATTGCTCCTCAAATTGATATAGTAAATCCGGCAAGTTGGGCAAAATTGAAAAGCGCCTCTGTTAATTCCGAACAAACTGAATTGAATAATCTAATTGTTAAAAAAACACTTTTCGAATCCATTTCTGCTACCTATCATAATATTATTTCAATGCAAGAACAAATAGAAATAACTCAAAATAATTTATTAGTTTCCGATACATTGTACTTGAATATGCAAAACAAATATTCGCAAGGAATTGTTCGACAACAAGACTTAAACGATGCTCAAATCAATAAAATAAATCTTACAGATAAGTTGGAGCAACTAAAATTATCACTTAAACAACAATATCTAAGTATCAAAATACTCTGTGATATTCCTGAGAATACTGAAATTATAATCTATGAATCTCTACAATATGCCCAACAATTCCCGTTAAGTTTAGTGGTAGATAATCAACTGCAATACAGGTCATCTTTACTAAAGGTTGAACAAGTAAATACAGATATAAAAACAAATCGCTTGATGCAACTTCCTATTTTATCTTTTGTTTATTATGATGCGTGGCAACAAAACAGCAATATTCAATTCTTTGATAATAATGTAAATTGGATTAACGCACAATATTTAGGATTAAAATTAACAATGCTATTCCCAGATGTCAACAGATATACTCTCACTCAAACGTCAAAAATCAATAAAATTATTTCATCACAAAATGCAGAACATAGTAAAACTCAAAATGTTTTGGTAAATAAACAATTAGTTTTAGATTATGAAAAGGCATATTCACAATTTAATACCACCAAACAAATTTATGAACTTAAAGAACAAAATTATCAGTTAGCATTTAACCAATTTAACGCATCCATTCTTCCCTCAGATAAACTGCTGATTGCATTTAATGACTTGCTTGTTAGTCGATTAAATTACTGCAACGCAGTATCAAATTTACTTTTCACGAAATCAAAAATAGACATAAACAATAAAATAAAATGAAAACATTTAAGTTGATAATTCCTATTTCTATAAGTTTCCTTTTGCTAAATGCTTGTGGAAAAAAAACAGAGGAAACAAAACCTGTTAGAAAAAATATTACTGAAACAGTTTTTGCTTCGGGAATATTGGTTCCTGAAAACCAATATAATTTAACAGCACAAAGTGATGGCTATTTAATTAGTCTGAATTTTGAAGAAGGAGATATTATAAAAACTGGTGATTTACTAGCCGTCATAGATAATAAAACCTATGATATTAATTCGCAAGGTGCCACTTTATTATTAGAAATAGCAAAAACGAATACCTCGCCCAACGCACCCATACTAAAGCAAATTGAGGCAAATTTAAACGCATCAGAGCAGAAATTAAAACAGGATAAACAACAAGCGGAGCGGTATAAAAAATTATACGAATCGAATAGCGTTTCAAAACTTGAATATGAAAATATCCAATTAGCTTATGAGACTGCAAGCGCAAATTATATTGCATCACAAGAGAATTACAAATTACAAAAACAACAAACCGAGCAACAATTAATTAGTCAACAAACTCAAAGCGATGTCAATAAAGTATTGCAAGGGAATAATGAACTTAAGGCTGTGATTGGAGGTAAAGTTTACAACAAATTTAAAGAGCTAGGAGACTATGTGAAAAGAGGTGAAGTTATTGCTGTAATTGGGAATCCTAAAAATATCTATGCTAGGTTAAGTGTTGACGAATCTAGTATTTCAAAAGTGAAATTAAATCAACAAGTTATTATTCAACTTAATATCGATAAAAACAAAAACTACAATGGTCTCGTTACCGAAGTTTATCCTGCTTTCGATAGTAAAACCCAATCTTTCTATTGTAAAGTAAAGTTTAATGATAGTATATCATTTGGTATATCTGGCACGCAGGTTCAAGCAAATATAATTACAAATAAAAAAGATAATATATTGGTAATTCCTCGCAATTATCTTGACTTTGGCAATGTTGTATTAGTGCAAGGGGTGGGGAAAATAAAAGTAACAACAGGATTTGTGTCGAATGAGTGGGTAGAAATAATCAGTGGTATTGATGAAACTTCAACAATACAAACAGAAAAAAAGTAGACATTATGAATACCTTAAAAAAATATTTCAAATTAAGTGTGGATTATGAAATTGCTCTTACGCATATTTCAACAAAAAAAACGCAAACCTTTATTGCTGCCTTGGCTGTTGCAATAGGCATAGCCGCATTTACTTTTTTAAATTCGCTTGTACTTGGTTTCAATAGAGACTCCGATGAAACACTCTTTAAATCTATTCCACACATTCGCCTGTTTGTTGATGATGATCTAAGTATGCCGTTGATTAAAAACGATTCAAATAAATATACAGCAGTTATTACTAATCCTAAAATAACAAATAGTAGTAAAAAACTATCAAATCCCCAATACTTAGTCAATCAAATTAAATCCAAAGATTATGTTGAAAATGCTGCGTCCTGGATGAACATAAATTTGTTTTACAACAATGGAGTAGCTCAATTAAATGGATCAAGTTCAGGCGTAAATATTATTGAAGCCAATGCACTTTTTGATATTCAGACAACAGTAGTTGAAGGCAATATTAATGAGTTACTTAGCACATCAAATGGTATTATTATTGGTGTTGGGATTGCCGAAAACTTAAATGTAAGGTTAAATGATAATATAAGTGTTGTTTCTTCGATGGGTGTAATTAAAGTGATGAAAGTTGTAGGGATATTTAAAACTAGTAATTCTTTTGTTGATAAAACTAAATCCTATATGAATTTATCATCTGCTCAGCAATTAATGGCACAGGGTCCTGATTATTTGACAGATATTTATATAAAGGTCAAAAGCCCTTATGATGCGCCAAAATACACCGAAGATTTGAAATTACTTTCTGGTTACGATGCTGAGAGTTGGCAGATTGCAAATGAATCTGCACTATCACAAAGTAAAACAAGGACAGTGATGATGAGGTCAATTTCCTTCATCATTCTTTTAGTAGCGGCTTTTACTATCTACAATATTATTAACATGACAGTGAAACAAAAAATGCATGATATTGCTATTCTTAAAGCACAAGGCTTTGGTGGCCCAAGCGTAGTGAAAATATTTCTAAGTGAGGCGCTAATCATTGGCTTCATGGGAACTATAGCAGGAATGATTTTGGGCGCTATTTTAGTAAATATTTTGAGCAAAGTATATATTGGTGGCGAGAATGAATATTTTCCTATACAATTTGAACCTACCGTTATGATTGCCAGTTTAATAGTAGGCATGACGGTTACAGCCATTGCTGGTTATTTTCCGGCACGACATGCAGCCAAAGTTGATCCAATAACCATTTTTAGAAGTTAATATATTATGGCAACGATACTTAAAGCAGAAAACATCATCAAATATTTTACTACACCTATAAAGTTTAAAGCACTCGACAACATTTCTTTTGAAATACAGGAAAGTGAATTTGTAACTATTATGGGTAAATCGGGTTGTGGCAAATCTACATTGCTGTATATTCTTTCTACAATGGATACTGACTATGAAGGAAAAATCTATTTTGACCAACAACTTATTACGGGTTTAAAACAAAATGACCTTGCTAAGTTAAGAAATGGCAGCATCGGATTTATTTTTCAGTTTCATTATTTATTACCGGAGTTTACTGCACTAAAAAACATTATGATTCCGGCAATGAAACTTGGCAGTTATTCATATGAAGAGATTGAACACCGTGCTTACGAAAAACTTAAATTATTGGGTGTAGAGGAACAAGCATTAAAACCTGCCTCAAAGCTCTCAGGGGGACAACAACAACGAATAGCTATAGCACGTGCTTTAATTAACGATCCTAAAATAATAATGTGCGATGAACCTACTGGAAATTTAGATAGTAAAAACACTGCCATTGTTTTAGAAACATTCAAACAAATATCAAAAGAATTTAATCAAACAATAATAGCTGTTACACATGATGCAGACTTTGCAAAAGCCTCGGACAGAACTATCGAAATGGCTGATGGCAAAATTATTAGTCACGGTTTGAAACAATAAAAACGAACATGAAATGAAAAAACAAATTACTTTCATTTACGAGACAAGTCGAGTTATTAATCTGTAAATAATGAAGAAATATTTATTTTTATTTTTTATAAGCATAACTATTTTCTGTTCAGCTCAAGAGAAAGAAACGATAACTCCCAAAATTGAATTGAGTGCAATTTCACAAATAAACCAAGGTAATAGTTATATTACTTTCCCCACAGATATTGGAAATATTGAACATCTATGGTTTGAAGGCAACGTAATTCCAAATTTTTTTATTAAGAAAAATAAAAACTCACGGTTAATAGGAGTTCTTACACCACAAATTATTATCCGTATGTATCAGAAAGAATCCTTTCCTGTGCAAACTCCGAGTTATATTCCACAAATTTCAGTTTACTATTCAATAAGTGATAAATTTATCTACAAAAATTTGACTTTGTTTGGTAGGTTAGCTCATCATTCAAATGGACAAGAAGGAGATTTCTATTCAAGTAATGGTACAATAAATCTATTATCTGGTAATTTCACTACAAATTATTTTGAAACTGGTTTAATCAAAACAAATTTCAATACCCGCTTGGGTGAACATCAATTTTTTAGAACATCAATTGAAATTCACCCTCAAAGTTGGATGTCAGAAGATCTTGTTGGGAAATATAGCGCTTATCGTTGGCATACCGGGGTTTCATTTTTCAAAATTGAATCAAAAAGAATTCCGAAAAAAGCAAGTATTTCTCTTAAAGCAGAAGCAATCTGGATGTTTGGAGGAGTTAATAATTGGAAGAGCCTTTCATCGGATAGGTTGAATTTTAAACTAACATTTTTTTACCATCCTGAATTTTTTAATGAAATTGGATTATTTGCTCAATTTTATCACGGCATGGATTATTACAACATATATTTTAACCATCAATTAGATATAATTCGTTTCGGAATAATGACTGAAATTTTAAATTTTTAATAAATTAAGTATCGTATACAATTGTGCAAAATTACTTCACTAAACTACTAACTGAAACAGATGAACAAATTCAGTTTATTAATGCGGAATTTGAGATAAGTCAAAAGCGAGCTGAGGAATCTTATATTATTATAGCAAAAGCATACGAACAATTACAAGTGTTTGTCATAAAGCATAAATTCAAAAATCAATCAGAAGAAGTAAAATATTTTAAAATACAAAAACCAAAACTAATAGCGAAACTTATATATTTTGGCAAAGTTTATCACATTGAAACAAATAAACCACAAGGCACCCACAAATCAAAAAGAAAATATTTATTAAATGAACTAGATAAAATCAACCGTTATTTTGATAACAATATTGATTTTATCCGCTATTACCGTTCAGGAGAAAGTTATTTAGATCATAAATATTTCGTAAGAAATAAAATTGATTTTAGGCAATCTCACGAATCTTTTTCTATCGAATTAGATAAAAAACAAAGCACGAGTTTTGATTTTAAGATTGCTAAAATAATTGCTAATGATTTACTACAAGTGTATTTACATGATGAATTAAATTATTTAGAGCTACATAACAGTAAAGAAAAATCCAATGCTATTCCCAAAGCGAAACAATCGTGGACTGACCCCAAAACCGCGTTAATAGAGCTAATCTATGCTTTGCACTCTCATTCTTCACTTGACAATGGCAGACCCGATATTAAAGAAATTGCTTCTAGCTTTGAACAGGTATTTAACATTGATTTAGGCGACTATTACAAGACTTACCTTGAAATTAGAGTAAGAAAATCATCCCGAACAAAATTCTTAGATTCATTAAGAGAAAGCTTGTTAAAGCGTATGGATAATACCGATGATTTAGCATAACCATTAATTTTACTTGTTTTTAGTAAATATTTTTCCCCAGTGGGGAACAACTGGGGAAAAAGTATAAAACATTTCATTCACCTTTGTTGCTGTAACAAATTAAAAATGTTTTATGGCTACAACAGAAAAAATCGAAATTAAACCTTATTCTAAGAAAGAATTAGCTGCCCTATATAAAATTGGTTCACGATCAATGGATACATGGTTAAAACCTTTTGAAAAAAAAATTGGTAAAAGAAACGGCTGGTATTATAACGTAAATCAAATCAGATATATTTTTGATAAACTTGGTTTGCCGGGAGATTAAATTATTCTTTTTTGATAGTCAAAATAATAAACTCTCGTTCGGTTGTACTACCATCAACATTATTAACACTTTCCTTTTGCCTAACAATTTGTTTGTTCAAAAGTATGAATTGACTTAAAAAAGTATTTATCCTTTCAAGATCATATAATTGAAATCCATGCTGAGTAAATGGCATTTTCTCCATAGACCCTTTATCAACAAAAGCTATACTAAATGTCCCTCCCGAAATTAAGACACGAATTATTTCAGCCATATATTGATTAGGGTTTTCCCAAAAGTAAATTGTATTTACAGTAAATATTTTATCAAAGGTGTTTTTCGGAAAAGGAATCAATTGCCCATCTGAGTGTAAAAAAGATGCCTTACCGGATGATAAAAATGGAGCGTTAATTTTTTTAGCCTCTTTAATCATAGTTTCAGATACATCTACTCCATAATATTGAAGGTTTTTTGCAACACTCATTAATTGGCTTAAGTGTTTGCCATTGCCCGGGCCAATTTCTAATATTGTTTCATTATCAGTTATTTTCAACGTCTCTAAAGTGCAATTAATCATATTTGAATTGGTATCATTCATTTTAATACCAGTGCTAACACCATTCTCTCCACTTGGATTCCTTAATTGTCGTGCAAGTTCAATTAATTGTTCTTCTGATAAATTCATCTCTATACTTTAATCGTTTTTAAATAACAGCTAAAACAAAAATACCCAAAATTACCACATCCTGCAAAAACGCACACATCGCACAATTATGAACAAATTTAACCACTTCGTTCAATAACTGCGTCTTTCGGAAACTACCCAATTCCACTACCACACCTTTGCGTCATAAATTTTAAAACCAAAAATTATGACAGCATTAAAACAAGAACATCACTCACACATGCGAGTGATAAAAGGTGGCAAACACCCAAGTAAAAAATTCTCAAAAAAATCAAGATTCTATTTTTTAAAAAGAGAAGAAAAAAGAAAACAGAAATACTTTGATTATGCAAAGGTTTGTGTTGAAACATTAGGCTTGATGCAAAAAGTAGCGAGAGCAATTAATCCGGCATTCTACTTTGAAAGACTAGTACCTCACTACGAAGTATTAAGAAGCAGTATTGCTCATTCAACAGAAGCTGAAACATACAGCATAAATATCATTGAACGAGAGCTCTGTATTTATAAAAGCTTTGCGCACATGAATCCACAACGCTTGGAGGATTACAACAAAGTGCTCATGAAAGGCGAAGATGAATACACAGCCCTTTACAAAGAGCGAGAAGAAAATCACTTGGATAAAGTTTCCGGTTTACGATTCATTGCTAAAAAAATGATGCTGTACGTTGCTAATTCAGAAGTGGAATTGTTTTTAGAGATCAACGAAAAATTAATCCAGTATCAAGATGAAAAACTTACACAACTTTTTTACAACATCACGATTCATGTAAATTTTTTAAAACAATCAACGCATGAGTTATAAAGTTGGCGAGGGGAAATTTATGCTAAGAGCATACACTCCAAAGGAAATCCGCAACCTGTATGGTGTTTCGCCACACATATTTAAAAAGTGGACAGAGGACTTTCAAGATGAGATAGGCGAATTAAAAGCTAATTCTTACACCATTGCACAGGTCAAAATTATTATCGATAAACTGGGAGTTCCCGGTACTGTTGAATCATAACCAACAAGCTATGGAACACATATTCGATAATCACCATGTTTTACAAAGCTTGGTTGTAAAAGCAGGTTACAAAAAATCAATTTATCCATGCTCAAATAAATACCACCTCACATTTGATGATGTAGAAAAATTCTTTTTCGCTAATCTGAATGATTCTGAAATTATTAAAATAAAAGAATCCCCTTCTATTTCAGCTATTAACGGATGGAGTCGTGAAAAAATAATTTCGTTATGTAAAATTATTTTAGAAGACACAGTACTTCATTGCACAGCATCTTTTAGGTATGGCCCGGAGAAAATGAGTTTGAGAGAAGTTGCTATGGAAAGGGTTGCAACAATGGGTTGTGCTTATACTATCGTTTTTCTAAAAAAATATTACTGGAAAAATGAAGTGAACGAATCATTTTTTAATTCAAAATCTCAAAAAACATCAAACGATTTGCAACAGTTTAAAATAATAATCAATAAAGTTAAACCAAGTGCAAACTTTCGGAAAGTGTCTAAAACCATTGCCATTCCTTTGTTCTCGTAAAGTAATTATCACTACAAAAAAAGGAGGGCAATATGAAAGAAAATCAAAGTAGTACAGATAGCAGCAGCAATATGTTTCTCACAGGAACAATTCTGCTTGCTAATCTGGACTACTCAGGACTTGCCGATTATGCAGTCAAAGCACTCGTGGGCGGAGTGATTTGGATGGCATTTAGAATCGCAGGAGACTATATCAGCGAACGATTAAAAAAGAAGTAATGGAAACTTGGAAAAAAATAGCTGTAGGAACAGTAGTCGGAGGAGGATTGATTGGCGGAACAATTTATTTGTTACGACTTAATAAAATGAGTGCAGAACTTGAATCCGTACCGATGGTAAAAATACACAAGTTGGATTTTTCGGGATTAACATTAAGAGTGGATGTGCAATTAAAAAATCCAACACGCACACCATTCAAAATAAAGTTCCCATTTATCAAGCTCGTGTACAAAGGCACAACGGTGGGTTCTTCACAGGTACTGGATAAAGACATTCATATACCGGCTTTTGGAGAAGCAGTCATCGATAAAATGATGATTAAAGTTCCGCTCCTGAATATTTTTTCTTTATCAGGAGGTTTAATCAGAGCGATACAAAACAAAGAAGGTGTTAAGCTCGATGTGAAAACATTAACATCAATTGATCTCGGTTGGAAAAAAGTACCCTATACCAAATCAGATACCATTACACTAAGCCAAGCGAAAGGATAATATGGAACGAAGAGAAGAAATAAAAGTTAGGAGCGGAAAAGAATATGACCATTTGTTTCCAAGAGCAATGCTCACAAGCATCACAAAAAAGCAAGGCGCAACGGTAGCGGATACAATTAAGTTTATTCCAACTGTAGTCAGAGATACCTTGTTTCATACGGAGAAGATTGCAAAAGTATTAGAAGGTAATAATATCCGAGAAACCTGCTCTAACATTTGGCACTTTGTTTACGATCACATCGCATACAAAAAAGATGAAGATGGAAAAGAACAGGTACGCAGTCCGGCAAGAGCATGGCACGACAGAGGAAACATACAAGGAGTAGATTGTGATTGCTATACGGTATTTATCAGCAGTATTCTGAGCAATTTAAATATCAGACACAAGCTACGGATTACCAAATACAAAGAAGACCGCTTTCAGCACATCTACCCTATTGTTCCTTTAAGCGATGGCTCTTATATCACGATTGATTGTGTGGTAAGAGATTTTGATTACGAAGAACCCTACAGCGAAAAAAAAGACACAAACATGGATTTAGAATATTTAAATGGCCTCGGAGAGGCGAGCAATTACAAAAACAACACGGATTCATTAGACTTGATAGGCATCTTCGATGATAGCCAAGCGATGGCGGACTTAGGAAAACTCTTCCGCAAAAAAGCAAAAAGTGAAGGAGGCGACAGCGAAGGTGGTGGTTCGGAAGGTGGCGGAAAAAAGAAAGGAAAATTTAAAAGCATCTTAAAAAAAGGATTACACCTCACTAACATTTTAAATCCTGCAACAGCCACTATTCGTGCAGGAATTTTACTCTCAGCAAAATTAAATGTGATGAAAATCGGAGAGCGTTTAAAATGGTCATATCTGACGGAAGATGCCGCTAAAAGTAAAGGTCTCGATATGGGGAAGTTTGCTAAACTAAAAAGAATACGAGAAAAACTGGATAAGATATTTTACGGTATGGGAGGCAAACCGGAAAATTTAAAGAAAGCGATTCTTACAGGAAAGGGAAATAAAAATCATGATGTAAGTGGTTTAGGTGCAGGCTACGATCCATTAGAAGGGCTTGATGAAACATCTGATGCTTCCACTATCCTGGGAACAGATATGTATCATGATGAATTATCGGGAGTAAATGAAGAGTTCGGAGGATTAGGTATTGTAACAGCTACGGCCATTGCATCAGCCACCGGAGTTATTGGAGCCATAGCTGCCTTACTTAAAAGTGTCGGGAATATGTTCCCGAAAAAAGGAAAAGAAGGCGAAGGTTCGAGCGGAGAAGGATCAGGAAGCGAAGAAGGCGGTGGTGGTTCATCTGAAGAAGGTGGCGGATCAGGTGATGAAGAAAGTGGTGGCAGTAATGTCAAAAGCAAAAAATCCGGCTCTTCAGGTTCAGGAGGCGGAAGTGGTGGCGGTGATGATTCAGAAGGCGATTCCAACATCAACGGAAAAAGCAAGAGCAAAGAAAAAGATACTTCTGAAGATGATAAGCCCGAAGGCTTTTGGGACAAAAATAAAAAATGGATAAAGCCAGTAGCGATTGGTGTTGGAAGTTTAGGCTTACTCTTCGCGGGTTATAAAATTGTTACTCATAAAAAAGTAGAGCCTGCACAACCCGCACAACCTGCTTTATCCGGTGTTCCGAGAAGCAGAAAAAAACACAAGCACAAAAAACACAATCATCTTAAAAGTAAAAAACACAAAAAAGAAGCAGTTGCATTACTGTAAGAGAAAATAATTTTTGAGTTCAATTAAATAACAAAAATAAAAAATGGGAAAAAGTAAAAACAGGTATGTAAAAAAAGCACATCAGCATGAAATGTTGAATGGAGCAAATCCACTTGCCAAAGGCGATTTTAAAAAGACAGCGATTGAAACAGGTCGTGATGTATTAATCGGAGCAATTGGAGGAGGCTTGGCGGGTGCGGTGGTGGGACGTTCTTCTTTCATTGTCGGTATTGCAGTAACAGGTGTTGGGCATTACATGGGCAGTAATGGCGCAGCAGCATTCGGTGTCGGCATGATGGCATCGGGAGGTTATCAGGCTGTAGCAGCAATGAATGGAACTGAAAGAGATGGCTTTGACGGAGTGAAAGACAGATTGATGGCATTCAAAGATGAGTTTAAACACAAACTCTTTTTGGATAAGATCATCAAAAGTAAAGAAGAAGGCGCTAACGGTATGGGCGAAGTACAATACATCACTTACCCGAATGGCAAAGAGCTTGAAGGAGCAATGGATGACTTAGACCGCATCGAAAGACAAGTGGCAGAGTCAGCAAAAAACTTTGAGCGCAAACAATCCTTTTCGGGTGGGATGGGAACATTAGGTGACGAACCTATTTTATAAAACCTGAAACCCTCATCATCAATCATCACATCAAACAACAATTAATTACAAATTAAAAACAAAAAATTATGTTAGGAGCATTAGAAGGAATAGAAGAATACAACAACTCAGGAGCTTTATTGGGCATTGATGGCCCTGAAACGCAAGAGTTATTGGGCGCATTAGGACGCATGAATCCAATTCAGCGTATGCGCGTCATGAATAAGTTGGCAGGAGGAGTACCTGCAAGTAAAGGCTCTCGTGCCGAAATGGAAAAACATTTTAATGAGCTACCACAACACATTAAAAACGGTTTATTAAAAGGAGAGTTGCGTTTGGCAGATACCATCATCTACAGCATCAAACCTGTGAATTCAAAAACGGTTAAAATGTTTGAGACACAGGACGACAAAGAAGTAGGCTTACGTAATATCAGCAATGCAAAATTACCAAAGAACCAAGCATTACTTGTAAGCGGTATCTTTTTATTAGCGACCATCCCAGCTGATTTAACAAAAGATAAAGTGATCGGTTCAAAGTTCGATGGTATCGAAGATTTCGCAGCCATTGCCAATGGAGAGTTCAGTTTAAAAAGTAATAAGAAAATCATTATGCCTGAAACGGTTAATACGATTTTCAAAACCAAAACGATGAACACCGTTCCGGTTGGTTATTACAAACTGGCAAATCCACGAATGATACACGATGATATTTTGGTGGAGGCAACTATTGACTTAGGCTCAATGGAAGGGTTAGATCCAAAAACACATTTGTATGTGGGATTACACGGAACTATTACTACTCCATAATTTTTTAATAATTAAAAGTTTAGAAAGTTGGAAAGTTCTGAGCTCACAAACAGAACTTTCTAAACTTTCAAACTGATTAACTTTTAAACTAAAAAAGATGCTAAAATATTATTCCAAGCAATTTGATGTGCAGATAACCGAGGCAGGAAAAACGGTAAAGAAAACTTTTGAGGTAGATAAAAGCGTGAAGACCATTTATGGTGTGTGCATCCTTTCCAACCGTGATGACTTGGCTTATTACAGAGGATCGTTCCGATTGGAAATCAACAAAGATGAAATCTATGCCGATGGTTATTCCACTAAAAAAATAATGTCATCGGAAAACGTAGAACCAAATAAACGTTGTTTTTACATCGGTAAAATTGTTGTTGGTAATGGCTTGATCACTTTTGAATACACGGATAGTGAAGATGGCAGAACAGTATTTGCGCCCTATGTTGTGTCTTTAAGCGTGGATGGAGAAAGGGAGAGCGAGATATGAGCCGAGTAAGAATCTTAGTAACAGAAACAAGCATTACCAAAGCGGGACAGGTTAAGCACTTTCAAATTAAATTATCCAAACACGCTTATAAAATTGTTGGTATTGAAACCGATGTGTTTTTAAAATCAAAATCAGGAAAAGAAATCATTGCTCCTTTAGCTACAGCAGAAATTAAACCAACAGAAATGGTTGTTCCTGCAAGAGAATTAAGAAAAGAAGGCTATTACAATGTTGCCGGAAAACTAAGTCTGCAAAGTATGGAAAGAGAAAATATATTTTTCTCGGATTGGGTAAGAGCATCTGTTTTTTACGAAGGGTTTTTAAAGTCGAATTCATTTCAGATACACACAGGATTAAAAGATATCCGTGGAAAAACTGCTCCCAAAAAAGTAGATGTGCCTGTTGAGTCCACCGTAATCAATGCATTGTATCGTGATAATATCGGCAAACATTTAAAACAGGATATCACTTATACGCTTAAAGTATTTGTGTGGATGGAAACAAACGAACCGCAAAACGGAGTGGCTTTTGAATTTTTAAATAACGAAAAAGAAGCAACAGAAAAATGACAACAGCACTCGCATTGGAATACATCCCCCGCAGAATGGAAGAGTTGGGTTATGGCAAAAACTATTACATACGCTTCAGGCATTTGGTATTACAAGCTGGAGAACTGTTGGAGTTAGAAGCCTATAATCAGTTTTACATCATGGTTGAAGATGCTCCGGTAAGTATTAGTGTAATATCTGATTTTGGAATGTATGATTTGAGTTTTGGAAAAACCAACGAGCAGACGTACGAACATCAAGGTTTAATATACATCAACAACTATGCAACAACTGCAAATCACTTACGCTTCATACAAGTAATACCAAAGCATTTAAAAACGGAAGAGAAAAAATAATATGGCAATCACAAGCGAAACATACGACCAGTTAAAAATCGACAAACTAAAACTGTATCTGCAAACACAGGCAGATAGAAACGCAGCACGTTATTATGAAATCTATGTCGATAATTTAAAAGCCGTTCATAAAACAAGCGATATCCAGGAGTTTGATTCTTACGAGGATTATATGACCGAAGACACAGATCGTATCCGCATATTGGTTTACTCCACCAATTCTCAATCTCCACGCAACGATCAATATGTGTACCGCATGAAAAAGCAAGAGGAACAAAAAACGATTGTTCAACAGCAAGGCTTAAGCGGTATCGAAATAGAAAACCGTATGGAGGAGAAACTTCAAACACACCGAGAGCGATGGGAACACGAAGCTCTTGTCAAAGAACTGGAGCAAACCAAACAGCAACTCAAAGAATCAGAAGAGTATGCAGAAAAATTGGTGGCGGAGTTGGCGGTATATCGAAGTAAAAAAATGCATTGGGGTAATGTGAACCTTGGAGAATTTGCATCGGTTGTTGTAGAAGGTATTGTGAGACGCAATCCTCAAATGGTTGCCAAACTACCCGGTGGAGAAGCATTGGCAGGAATCATCGAAGATGATAATAGAGAAAGAGCCTCTACTACTCCAACACCTGAAACAGAAGTGAGCTTTAAAAAGAAAAGCGATACTCCTGAATTAAGTGAAGAAGAAAAAGGCTACTTAAACTTTATGCGTGGAATAGCTGAAAGTTTTGATGATGAAGAGATAATTATTTTAACTCAGGTCATTACTAAACTCGAAGAGGATACAACACAACTCAAACCAGTTGCAGAGCTCTTAAACATTAACGTAACTGAAGTTTTAAGAAGCGTTCACAAAAACTAAGTCATTAAATCATACAGAAAATTCTTTAAGCGGGTTGTAAAAAACAACTCGCTTAAAAGAAAACTGTGTCAACACGAAAAAAAACATGGCAAAATATAATTACGATATCAGCATCGAAGCGCCTACAGAACAAGAAGCAGAAACAAAAATGAAAGCTCTAACTGTACTCGCTTCACGCCTTATTGCAAAGGAACTGGAGAAGTTGGCGCACATCGTTAAAAATGATCCGGTAAAACTCGCATTCGCAAAAAAAGCATTAGGGGTGTGAGCGGTGAGCCACCGTTGGCAATTAAAAAATAAAACAAAATGCAAGAAATAGTGCCATATAATTATTCAACTGTTCCTAAAGAGCAAGGCATGAGTGTGAAAGAAAAACTCATTTACTCAGCCATTGGTTTAGCGGTATTAGGAGGAGGTGTGTATTTCGGCAGAAAGTTGATTTTAAATAAGGTGGCGAACAAAGAAGAGAATCAAAGTTTTGAAGACGGTTCTTCAGCAACAATCGCCAAGCAAATTAAAATGGCTTTTGACAATGATGGTTGGTGGGGAACAAATACCAATGCTTTACGAAATGCCTTGCGGCAAATATCAAGCAAGGATGAATTTATAAAAGTGCAGAAGTCTTATCAAAAACTCTACAACTCCAATCTATTAAAGGACATGAGTGATGAGTTACAAAGCACCGAGTACAATGAAATGTTACAAATCATTGCAGGTAAGCCTCCAAAGAAAGGACAAGCACCAACAGTTAATGCTTACGATGCGTGGGCAAAACGATTAAAAGCAGCCTTTGATAAAGTCTATGGTTTTTTACCGGGGACAGATGCAGATGCCATCGTTGCAGTCTTTAACGAGATCCCAACACAAACTGCATTTATTCAAACTGCTGTTTCTTATAAAAAATTATACGGAACAAATATGTTGGAGGATATGCAATCAGAAGCAGAGTTTGGGCAGTACTCTGACTGGATGAAAATCATCACGATCAAACGAAAAAAATAAAAACGAATTACAACAACAAAAAAATGAATAACCAAAGAAACATAAAACACATTGTGGTGCATTGCACAGCAACACCCACCAATACCACGCTTGAGTCCATCAAACGTTTTTGGAAAGAACAACGAGGATGGGGAGACACACCCGGTTATCATTATTTTATTCTACGAGACGGAACAGTCATTCAGTTGTTGGACGAGAATAAAAATAGTAACGGTGTGTATTTGCATAATTCCGCTTGTATCAATATCGCCTACTTAGGTGGAGTTGATAAAGAAAACAAACCCATTGATAACCGAAGCGACTCGCAAAAACACGCGATGTTCGATTTGATTGTATCACTCACTGAAAAATATCCTGCCGCTGAAGTATTGGGGCACCGTGATTTTCCAAACGTACACAAAGCCTGCCCCTGCTTTGATGTAAAAGATTGGTTAAAAAATTACGAACCCGATTTAGGTAACGTAGCATAAGATGATACTTGGAAAATTACGAGCCATACTCCGTCACAAACGGTATGAACTTTATACTCGTCCATACGAACTCAATATTGTAGGTCTTCGAAGTAACAACACGGAACCCAACAAATTTGATGACGAGATTCATGTGTTCTATAAGATTAGCCCGATCAAATGGAATTATCATGTATTTAAAGCCACAACCGATCCCGGTACTTTTTGGTTAAAAAACCCATTGCAAAAACAAGGCACTGCGATCCTCTCAGAAGGTCAGTATCTCAATTCCTATCAGTTAGGATTGCATCAGGGAAAATATAAAGCATTAGTACAGCGCAAACCTGTGACGGTGATTCGTGATTATGACCGCAATGCAAAACTCGACTTTCTAAACGGTACAAAAACAACAGGCATGTATGGAATCAATGTCCACAGAGCCAATAAAACAGGTACAACAAGAACAGTCGATAAGTATTCGGCAGGATGCCAAGTCTTTGAAAATGCAGAAGCCTTTCAAGAGTTTTTAAAACTATGCGAACGCCACTACCAGTTATATGGTAACAAATTTACTTATACCCTGATAGATTTCAGGGCAGTAAAAAGAGAAAACATTAGGCGTGCCGCATACGGTATAGGAACACTTGGATTAATAGCAGTAGGATATTTTTCTTTTAAAAGCAAAGAAAGAATCGTTCAATTTTTTAAATCAAAAAAACATAGCTAAAAACATGAGTAAAGAAAAAGAAAGATTAAAAGAATGTTTGCATTGTCGTTTGCCCTTTAAGTACAAGCGAAGCGATACTAAATACTGTGCCAACTCATGCAAACAGATGGCGTATTTAAAACGCAAAACGATTGTGAAAATAATTGTGACGATCAGCCCGATTGTACCTGAAAAGAAAATCGGATTTGTTAAACGCATCCTAAACTGGTTTCGCAAAAAATGAAAGAGTTCATTCATCAATTATTAAAAGACAAAGATGGCAACTTCTCACTCAGAGAAGTCATTACATTCATCTATGTTTTAATGTCCATTATCTCTTGGGTTGGTCAGCAGTTCTTTGGCGTTGTCGTTCCTGAATTTATGTTCTACGCTTTCATTAGTATGATTGGCGCAGGCACGTTCGGATATTCTTTGGAACGAAAATCTAAAGACGCTCCACCCACAAAATAAATTAAACCTTAAACAATTTAATCTTAAAAATATGAAACGAATTCCAATAGTTATTTTTCTAACAGCACTCATTACAGGTATGTTCCTGTTGTTTGGCAAATGTTCATCCGATCAGGTTTACAAGCCGGATAAAACACAAGTCATTCAAAGTGAAAAACAAATTAGTGTGGTTGACAAGCATTATCAACACGCTATTGTATCTCTGCAAAGGCAGAGTGATAGTTTGCAAAAGGAGTTAACCCAAACACAGTATAAACTCAAAGTTCTCAAACTAAAATTACAGCAATCCAAATTTGATGTAGTAGAGCTCGCAACAAAAGATACCACCGGAATAAGTCAGATGCAGCAGTTGAATGATTGCGATTCACTCAAACAGCAGGTTCTTTTATTTACAAATTGGGTGGATAGTACGCAGACTGATTATGAAAAGAATATTTCCGAGCTCAATAATCTGCTTGCCGTCAAGGATTCGCAACTAGTCATTTGTAGCACTTCATACACGGATTTAAAAAGTATTGCCGATGATAATTTACAGCGAGAGCGAAAACTCACGGAAGATTTAAATACTGCTTATAAGCAACAGCGAAAAAATCGGATTCAAAATAAATTCTTGGCGGCAGGCTTTTTAATCTTAACAGGAATCACCACAACATTTTTAATCAACTCTCGAAAATAAATGAGCATGAAAGAAAAAACAATTGTATCAACGGTAACGCTCGCGGCTTCTTTAATCAGTTATTTCTATGCAAAGGAAACAGCAAAAGACGTAGTTCCTTATGTTATGATTGGTGGATTTATTGGAGCAGTAATAGGCGAAGTCGTTGTAGGGGCAATTAAAGACAAGGACGAGAATAATTAACAAAAAAAACAATTTATTATGGCAACAGAAATTTTAAACAATGGCGCAAGCCTTAAAATAACAAGCGATGGATCACCACGCTTTGTTTTGAAAAATCAAATCCGTGAGGTGGCAATCGTCAGAGATACCATCATCAAAATTGATATCGGACAGGGAGCATTGTACAATGTATTTGTTGACCAAGCAGATGTAACCACTCCTGTAAGTGCAAGTGTAGATGATTTGCGTGACCAAATTATGGCAATGCTTCAAACGACCGTTGGAGTGGGTTTAGCAACACAGGAATTGCAAACCGCTGAGATCAATCAAATCAAAACCTTGCAGGAATCTGTAACCGGATTAAAGGATAAAGTAAGTTCACTTGATAACAAGTTGTTTTTCGAGCCTGCAATTATCGACCAAAGCAATGCAAACGTGGTGTATGAGGGATTCTCCAGTCCGGGTGTAAAAACATCCGAACCGCTATGGGCTATTCTTAAAGTTACCAATGCGAAAGGAGTGTTGTCTTACCAATGGTCTGGTGGCAACAAAAATTTTGATAAGATTTGGGATAACCGTAAAACTTTAATTTATAGCTAGAACAAAATCCAAAAAGCAGGGTGCTAATTCGCATCCTGCTTTTATTTTGAAAACATGAAGCTACCTGAAATAAAATTAAGCTATCTCAATCCTGTTAAAAAAGCGGACAGAATTAAAATCAAAACGGCTGAAGGAGCAGTAAAGGTTTTAAGAGAGATTTTTTCTCCTGATGAATTAGAGTTACGAGAACAGATGATGGTCTTGTACTTAAATAATGCAGGTGATGTGATTGGTTACATCAAACATTCTGTTGGTGGCATTACCGGAACACTCGTTGACATTCGTTTGATTTTAGCAGGTGCATTAAAGAGTCTTAGTACAGGAATAATTATTTCACACAACCATCCTAGTGGTAATTTACAACCAAGTAATTCAGATATCAGTATTACAAAAAAATTAAAGGAAGCCGCCAAATCTTTAGAGCTTGAATTAATAGATCACATCATTATTACCAAAGAAGGTTTTTTCTCATTTGCAGATGAAGGAATGAACGGACTGGAAGGATTTTATGAGTGTGTTAATCCAAATGCCAATATCATCCACGAAGCCATATCAAAAAAGAATGAAATTGTTCTACTTGATTTATTTAGTGGAACAGGTGGCTTTTCAAAAGGATTAGAAGAAGCGGGCTATCATATCAAACAACATTATTTTTCGGAGATTGATAAATACGCAGTCGCTAATTATCAATACAATTTTAAAAATTCAATTAACCTTGGCGATGTTACGAAAATCAATACCAAAAAAATCCAACGGCCAAACATTATCTGCTTTGGTTCTCCCTGCCAGGATATTTCCATTGCTGGCAAACGCAAAGGGCTTAAAGGAAAACGAAGCAACTTATTTTTTGAGGCAGTTAGAATCATTAGGGAATGCCGACCCGATGTTTTTATCTTTGAAAACGTCAAAGGGCTATTCTCCAGTAACCAAGGCAAAGACTTTGAAATCATACTGCAAACGTTTGCCGACCTTGGGCTTTATGACATCCAATGGCAACTGCTTAATACTAGCTGGTTTCTACCCCAAAACAGAGAGCGGGTTTACTTTGTCGGATGTCTTAGAAACAAGACCCAATTCCAAATATTTCCTATCGGAGAAAGCACTCAAAGGAGTGATGCGTTCCATCAAAAAGAATCTCAGAGGAAAAATATAAGTCCAACCATTGATACCAAAGTTGGCGAAAGCACACACCGATCTCCTTATGTGTTGCATTGGAAAGGCTCTTCCACCAAATGGAATTTATCTAAAATGAAACAAAGTCCGACTCTAAATACGCAACAGGACTGGATAAGACAACCATTGATTGCAAATGGAGTGGCTTATCGCACACGAAATTACAAAGGACAGAGTGGTAAAATTGAATTACGAAAAGATAATAACGCCAATCAATTAACCTCCGTTCAAAAAGATAGCATGGTGATGTTGCGTGAACTAACTAAAAATGAATCCGAACATAACAGACTATACGATTCTAAAAACGGTATTTCAAAAACAATAAAATCATCCGGTCACGGAAGCGGATCACAAACCGGAAATTATTTAGTCAATAAAAAAATAAGAAGATTAACACCTACTGAGTGCGAACGTTTACAAGGCTTCCCTGATGACTGGACAAAGAACGGAGTATTTCATATTCCTGAAGACACACAAAAAGGATATTCAACAGCTAAAAAAGGAGACAGTATTAATTTGTCTTATTTGGAAGCGAACAAACGAAGAGGACGTGTAGGAAAAGGAATTGCAGGAACGATTGATACAGGAGCACAACAATATACACTTGCTAAAAACAACTTACGAAGATTAACTCCCATAGAATGCGAACGCTTACAGGGCTTTAAAGATAACTGGACAAGACCCGGAATATTTAACGGTTCTGTTTCAGAAATATCCGATTCACAACGCTACAAACTATTAGGTAACGCAGTAAGTGTTCCTGTTGTTCGTGCTATTGCAGAACGACTCATCGGAATGCAAGTAGTTGAAATAAAAACTGACAACACAATTAAAAACTTAACACTTGAATTGCAATTAGAACTATTGAACTTTAAACAAGCGGCCTAATAAAAAATATGAAAACACCAATCACTTATTACGGAGGTAAACAAAATATGATAAAGCACTTGTTGGATATTATACCGGCTCACACGATTTATTGCGAACCATTCTTTGGAGGTGGTGCATTATTTTTTGCTAAACCTAAATCCGAAGTTGAAATCATCAACGATAAAAATGGAGAAGTAATAAATTTTTTTAAAGTAGTTAAAACAAAATTTACGGAACTGCAACAAGAAATACAAGGCACATTACACAGTCGCGAGCATTATAAAAAAGCAATGGTGGTTTATACACATCCCGATTTGTTTACCGATGTAAAACGTGCGTGGGCATTGTGGGTATTAACTAATCAGGGCTTCGCCAGTATGATTGGTTCCTGGGGATTTGGTAAAGAGAATTCTAAAGAAAAATCACTCGCCAATAAACGAGATGATTTTACAAGAGTGTATGCTGACCGTTTACGTATGGTGCAAATTGAAAACAACGATGCCATTAAAGTAATTCAAAGAAGTGATACCAAGGATACATTTATTTATGCTGACCCTCCTTACATCGGTTCCGATATGGGGCATTACAAAGGGTATTCCGAAGAAGATTACAAACAACTCTTAGATGCATTGGTAAAAGTAAAAGGTAAGTTTTTACTGAGCTCCTATCCTTCTTCTATTTTATCTCAGTACATCAAAAAGCACAAATGGAAAATCAAGAAGGTAGAAAAATCAGTAGCTGTCACAAAACATACTGATAAAAAGAAAACAGAAATGCTTGTAATGAATTATGATCCGACAAAGATTAAATCCATTTTTCAAACAGCAGAACCAAATACCAAAAACATTTCCGTTAAAAATTTAGAATCCAAACTCAAACGATTAAAATTCGCAGCATAATGAAAATCACAACTAAAAATTATTTTGACACCGTTAATAAAATTGGTTTTGAAAACCTGCCATTGGTATTAAAACAATCGCACACAGTTATCCTTACCAAAACAGTTAATGGAGAAGATTGGAGCAAGTATCAGAATGATACAGATTTAAAACGCATGATTGATTTGGTATTTAAAAAACTGGAAGAGTTTATGGCATCAAATAAAAAGAATTTATCCGGCACAGAAGAAAAAGAAGAAGAGCAAATGGAGGGAACAAAAAGTAATACTAATAACCCTAAAAAAGAAAACCTTTATTCTAAAATCGGAACGGAGATAAAATTCATTCATCGCTTTTTGGCTTTCCACGATAAAATACTTTACAAAAACACTTTTGAAATTTTTATTGATGAGTTGCAAAAAGCAATTCAGAAAAAGGAGATTACAAAAAAATCTCCTGTGGCGAAAGATATCATTGCGATGCAAAATGCTGTGATTAATGCATTCAATACGATGAAGAATGCCAAGCATTTTGTTCTCAAACCCGAAACTATTAAACGGTATAAAACCATCATTGAAAAGTATGAGAATGCTTATGAAGATTTGGACGATGAACCAACAGAAAAGAAGCCCAAACGTAAATCGATTGGCTTAAACGGAATCACCCAAAACAATGGCAGAATTATGAGCAGTTTGGATTTTGCCAATCTTGAATTCAGTACCATTGGCCTTAAAGACAAATGGCTTGAATTTATAGGTGATCCTGCGCCCGGATTCACAGCTATGGTATATGGACGCCCAAAGATGGGAAAAAGCTATCTGTGCGTAGATTTTGCGGGTTATTTGGCAAGAAATCACGGCAAAGTCCTGTATGTGGCTAAGGAAGAGAAACTGGATGCTACTTTACAGAAGAAATTGAAGGATAAGGACGTTTCCAACGAAAATCTTTTTGTTGCCGATAACCTGCCCGACAGCTTATCAGGATATCAATTTGTTTTCTTGGATAGTGTAAATAAACTTGGTCTTTCTCCTCAAGAACTTACCAAGTTAAAGACGGATAATCCGGGTGTATCTTTTATCTATGTTTTTCAATCTACGAAAGAAGGAAAATTCAGGGGGACAAATGAATTTCAGCACGATGTAGATGTGGTTATTGAAGTACCGGAAAAAGGAATCGCTATTCAGAACGGTCGTTTTAATCAAGGCGGTGAGATGCGGATTTTTGATGATGGTATTTCGGAAGGAGATGATTTGTCGGGAATCGGAAAAGTAAAAAAAAAGCCCACACGCGACCCAATTATAGAAATTGAAACGGAGTTCAGTATTCCAGTAGAAGAATTAGCAATGGAATTAATACCCGCTAAAAAACCAAAGGAAGGAATTGTTGATTTATTAGATCATCATTCTGAAAAAGCCGAGGTAGCTATAAGAAAGATAATTGCCGATTTTATTTTGCATGAAAAATTAAATATTGATGCTACAAAAATAAAATTCAATCAAATGGATTCTGCAAAACTAAGTACAGGGGTGGCATACTTCGATGTTAGTTTAAGAGGCAATAAAACAGAGCTTAAAAAAATTACCGGCAACGATGCCATTTTTATTTATGATTGGGATAACCGTTCAATAGAAGGAGTTTCAAAGGATGAAAAATCGATTGTTATTAAACCAACCTTTAGTGTTCCTTTAGAAGAATTTGATTTTCTTATTGAGCGAGGCGAATCTGTTCAGGAGGCTATTAGAGCTCATAAATCTGAGGCGGAACGATGGGTGCAAAAACTCGTGGAAGCTCAAATTAAAAAGGCGCAGGCGAAAGCAAAAGTTGAGTCTGTTTATTTTTTGTCAAATGATGATGAAGAGGAGGTTGAAGTGAATGAAGGTGGTTTTTCATATTACGATTTGAGACTGTCAGGCTCAGAGAATGAACTCAGAAAGGTGGCTGGTAAAGACAAAGATTTATATTACCACTGGAAGGATAAAGAGGATGTTAGCGGAACTAAAAATAATTCTTCAAAACATAACTTGACTTTACGAAATAATGTATCGATGTTAGACGGCAACAATAAAAAAGCTATGAAAAAGACTGTAAAGAAAGACGATTGGACAGAACCAAAGTATTTAAATGCCGCTGATTGGGGCAATTTAAAAACAATAAAAAAGTATTGCGATAAGGGAGATTTTGAATCAGCCATGAATCATGCTATGAATTGTGACACTGTAATCCGAGAAGAAATACCACCTGATGTTTGGAAAAAGATGGGTGGTCAATTAACGAAAACTGGAGAAGAGAAATTAAAAGCAATGAAACAAAAATCTTCTACAAAAACTGCGGAACAAAAAAATAAAAAGCCAGTAATCGTTTTTAATAACGGTGTGCATGTATTAAAGGGAGTTATCGAACGTGAGTGGGATTTAGAATTAACCGATGCAGATTATATTGAAATTTTAGATATCGCGCAGGAAAGAAGTTCTAATCTTCCCGAAGTTATAAATGCAATCCACGATAATCTTTCTGAATTTTTAATCATTATGAAAAAGGCTTTAAATGAATGGGATAAGAAAACCGGAAAATCAGTAGAAAAATTAAGAGGAAAATTTGACCCAAAATTTTATGTCAACAGAAAAGACGATGAAAACCCTGCATTTATTTTCAGTCTTATAAGTTCAAAATTACTTTCCGAGGCATTACAAGGGGATTTTGACCTTATTTATTTGGTTCGGAAAGAATTAGCCAACAGAGGGCAGGACAGCAAAGGCAAGTGGGTAGGCTTTGATGAGGCAAAGAAGATTCATCGGGTTGATTAAGAGATTAATATAATGGCAAGTTTAAAGGCGGGAATTCCCGCCTTTTTTTGTTTAAATGACAAAATGACTTAATTATCGGCTCGGTGCTATGTTTGATAGGATATAAAGGGTAAATTTATATAATAAGGAATTAAAATAAATAAAATAGATGGAAGAGAATAACGATGAAGAATTAATAGCAGATCAATTAATTACCTTAGAATCAGAAGTAAAAGGATTTGCCGAGGGTTTACCATATTGGGCAAAATTTGTTGCAGAAAAAATTTTAGCTGGAGCTGTAATTTCAGATAGTGACATAGATAGCTCATACACTTATTTGCTCGAAGAACTAAAACTTATACCTGAAAGTACAAAACCCAATATTATAATTGGTAGCGGAACGAGTAATTCCGGAAATTATAAACTTGATTTGCTCTTCAATAAACTTACTGATGTTGAAGGTGTAAACGCTCTTTCAGAAAACCAAACCATTGACTTTAGTCCCAATCTTACCATACTTTATGGAACTAATGGATCTGGTAAATCAGGATATATAAGGTTGTTTAAAAAAGCCTTCTATTCTAAAGCACCCGAAGATATTCTAAAGAATATACACATAGCAACAGGTCATAAGCCAGTTAATGCAAAATTTACTTTTCAATCTGAGGAATCAGAAACCATATTAACTTATCCTGAAAACGCTGCCAATTCAGAATTTGAGCAGTATGCAGTTTTCGATGGGAAAAGTGTTTTTAGCCACCTTAGTCAAAAAAACGAATTTGAATTTAGGCCTGCGGGATTAAGTTTCTTTGGTGATTTTACCCTCACAGTAACCCGTGTTGAAGCTAAGCTAAATGCTGATGTTACATTAAAACAATCCTCAAATGATTTTGCTGATTTATTTGAAGGTGAATCAGAAATTAAAACCCTAATTGAAAACCTTTCCTATAAAACTAAAATTGAGGACCTGAAAAAACATACTCCGTTTTCAGAAGAAGATAAAACAAAAAAAGCTGAAGTTGTAAAACAGTACGATGAACTTTTACTTGCATCAAAAGGAAAAGAGAAAGAAATTAAAATTTTGGAAACTGCCAAACAACTTATTACCACAAACAAAACGAACATTGAAGCTTTAAATAAACATTTCTCAGATACAAACATAAAACAAGTCCAAGCCAATATTACAGATTGTGTAAATAAAGAAGCGACAGCAAAATCGGAAGGGATTGAAAATTTTAAAACCGAAAAAATTGATGATATTGGGAGTCCTGAATGGAAAAATTTTATTGTAGCCGCTGAAAAATTTGCTAAAAAACAAAAAGTAGAGAGTGTTATTTATCCTGAAACCACCGACAACTGTTTGCTTTGTCAACAGCCATTATCTTCAGACTCTCAACTATTGATAACTAATTATTGGTTATATATCAAAAGTGTTGCAGAGCAAGAAGCAAAAAATGCAGCAGACTCCCTTGATAAATTAAAAATAGTGTTTGAAAAATTAAATTTTGACCTATTTCCTTCGGACGCTACTTTGACTGCTTGGCTTACAGAAAAACACCCCGTTGTTTTATCTACTCTTCAGGAAAATATTTTAAGCCAAAAAACACTTGCTACAGATATTATTTCAGATATAACAGCGAAAACAATAAATGAGCGGGCAGAAATAAAAATAAGTATTACTAATCATGATACCATTATAGAAGCCATTGATGCTTCGATAAAATTGCTTCAAGATGATGAGCAAGATAAGGAGTTGGGAAAATTATTGAAATCTAAAACAGCCCTTGCTCATAAAGAAAAATTGGAATTACACTTTTCCAAGATAGAAACATACGTTAATAATCAGGTATGGATTAACAATGCAGGTAAAGCTAATTTTGAAAAAAAGAAAATCACCTCAAGTGAAAAAAAACTTTCCGAAAAATATTTTAATCAAAAGTATATTGATACGTTTAATCAGGAGTGCTTGGCATTGAATGGCAACTTCGGCATCGAAATAAGCCACACTGGATCGGGAGGAAAATCTTACAGGCAATTAAAGTTAAAAGGAAATAACCCGAATGCTATTTTAAGTGAAGGTGAGCAAAAAGTAATTGCTCTTGCGGATTTTATTACAGAGATGCAACTTTCGGAAGTAAACAGGGGAGTAATTTTCGATGATCCTGTTACCTCTTTGGATGATAAGAGAAAAGGTACAATTGCAGAAAGGCTGATTAAAGAATCAACCAAAAAACAGGTAATTATCTTTACACATGATCTTATTTTTGTATCTCATTTAATTACTCTTTGCGAAGAAAGTAAATCTGAATTTTTGTGTCATTGGATTGAAAATAGGGATGGTAAGCCGGGACAGGTTTGGTTGAAAAATGCACCTTCTTATGAGAAAGAGTATAGAAATGCAGAACCCGTTAAAAAACTTTATACTGAAGCAAAAAAGGATACGTGTCCACCCGCTCAAAGGGAATCACTTCTTAAAACTGGATTTACAGCATTAAGAACTTGTTATGAGGTTTTAGTTATAAATGATTTATTTAAAAATGTTGTTCAACGGTACAACGAAAGAGTAAGTGTAGATTCATTATCAAGTGTTTATTTTGATAACGATCTTGTAAATGAATTATTAGACAGTTTTGCTCAATGCTGTCGATATATGGAAGGGCACACCCACAGCGATAAATATGCGTATGTAAAACCGGAGGCTGATAATTTGAATTCAGAAATTCAAAGATACGAAGCCTTAAAAAGTAAAATAAAGAAAACAAAAAATCCAAACTCATAAAATGGTTGCTTAAATAAAAAAATGGTAGAAAAGAAGAAAGAATTATCTGTTATTATAGGTGCTGGGTTTTCATGGCATGCAGGATTGCCATTAGCAAATGGAATAAAAGATTTTTTTATTCGGGATAATGTAGACAAAATATTAAAATTTGGTTCCGGTGAAAGTAAGTGGGCTGATTTCGCAAATGATGTTTATAAAAATAATGGGAAATTAGGGTTTGATCATGTAGCGTACGGCTACATTTTAAATTGTCTTGTAAAAAGATTTGTAAAAGAGAATGGGGATTTCACTAATTACGAAGATTTTTATCAATTTTTGATAGATAATTTTAAGACCAAACAGTTTATCGATACTATTCTGCTTGAGGCAAAAGAAACTTGTTTAAAGGAAAAACCAAATTTAGGAAGCAACCCCCTGTTAGATTCGTATCTCTATGCATTTAAACATACTGATTCAAGTCATTTGACTAGCCTTATCAATCACCTAATCTCTGATTTATTATATTGGAGAATACCCAAAGAAGAAATTGCTAATGCCTATCGGCCTTTTATCTCCTTTCTGAATAACTACGATAAGATTTTTTGCACAACATTAAATCATGATCTATTGCTCGAATATTTAATTGAAAGTAATTTAAAACGTGGATATTCGGACGGTTTTTCTAGGGATCAAAAAATGCTTCTTACAGAAGAAGGAAAGCCTCTAAATGTTTTTACCGATGATTTTAAAGAAGCTATTTCCGTTATTAAACTTCATGGAAGTATCGATACATATAAATATATTTTTTTTACAGAAGATAAAAAAACAAGTGTTGTTACACCTACTGGAGAGTATTTATATTTTAAAACACTTGATTACTACGAAAAACAACATCCTGTAAGACATAATGTAGAGACAGGTGAAAAAGTTCAAACATTTCATTTTGAAATTACTCCTCAATTTATAACCGGAACAAAAAAAGAAAACCTTATTGCTTCCGATAAAATGTATTCCAGTTTATACAAGCGTTTCGAAGAAAATATTATTTATAATGAAGTCTTATTGATTATTGGGTATTCTTATGCAGATAAGCATATTAATAGCCAAATTAAAATAGCTATAAATAAAGGAAAGCTAAAAAAAGTAATAAATATTAATCCGGGAATGAATTTCCCCTTTTCAAAAGAAGGCGTAGAAATAAGTAATTTAAAAAATATTAATGAGTTAAATAATTAATTTATGTCATCTAACCCAATCCAACATAAGAAATTAGCGGAATTCCTTGACAATAATGATATTAAAATGGGAACTGATTTTCAAATGAGCCCTCCTTTATATCATCATTCATTGGAAGATGGTTATTTTAATTATTTTAATACCTACAGTACTGTTCGTGATAGCTTTCATTTGCTAATAAGTACAGATTGGTGCAATAGAGAATCTATGAGCTTTAATTATTCACAAAATGGCTTCAAAGAATCATGTGTTAGATGTATTACCGGATTTCATCGTTTCTTTGAACTATATATTAAAGATATTTTAAGTAGATATGATGAAAAACTTGCTACGGATCATTTCAAAAATATTACTGATGTAAAAGCATTCTTACAAGGGCAAACTTATATACCAAATCCTAAAGCAGAAAACCGAACGATAGAATTTAATGAATCCTTAAAGAGATTTAAACTATTTAAAGAATTATTTGATTCGAATCTTTTAGATTCTGATTTTATTTCCTCTTCTCAATATTTTTATTTATTAACTGAAGACGCAATTGAAACATTGGATAGCTTGTGTTTTTGGAGGAATCGTATTTCTCATAATGGTAAAAAAGTTCTCAATTATTTGGCTCTTGAATATCTTGTTTCTCAAAGAGTGACTCCTTTAGCCATTGAAATGTACACAGTGGAGAAACCGGCAATGCAAGATTATTTTCCAAAGTATTTACGAAATGCTTTTAAAATTCAACTTTTAGATGAGATAGCTAACACTAATGCTAAGTTCGGATATAATGATTTCTGTAACGCGACATTGAGGGAAGGGATGCAAAATAATCTCATGTATTTAGCCCACCTGAAGGAATTAGGCAGAGCTTCCTTCCTTAGCCCATTTGCGCTATTCGCTCCTGGAACATACGAAGAACATCATAATAAACCTCTAAGAGAAAAATATGAAAGGTTCGTGAAAGTTGAAACGAAGAATAAAAACTTTTACAAACTTTTAGTTTGCCCTTGTTGTGGGTCAAAGTCATTGGTAGTGTACCGTATAGAATTTGAAAGTATCTTTTTAAAGAAAGGAGAGGTTGATGAAAAATTCAACTGTATATGCTATGCATGCACATACGAGATTAACAGTTTCAATATTGATCCTTTCCATATCGGTTTATTTTCAGAACCGCTTTTTAATAAAAAAACAAAAGCAGGTTTTTGGGAATGGCTAAAGTCGATTTTTGTACGTTTGAAAGATGAAAAGAAATAGATTTTTAGAAAACATATAACACTTCACGGAATGCGAAATTCCAACCTTAACTAACAAAGCAATGAAGTTTATTGAAAAAAGCAGAATTGAAATTTTCTTAAAATCAAAAGGATATAGCGCTGAACATATAGAAATTAATAATGAAGAAACGCATTGGTCTAAATCAGAACAGGAGAAAGTTGTTGTTCCTAAAAAAGACATAGTCGGTTCACATGAACTGTCAAAGATATTTAATGATGATAGTCTATTAAATGAATTTAGGAAATATTAGCAAATCAAATATCCGTTTGATTAAGATTCTTTTTATACTCATATATTTCTTTAGCAATTTTTAGTAGTCCTTCATCATCTTCAAATGCTTTTAACCTTCCTGAAAGAACGCCAAGTCGATAATCAATTCCATCTGACATAAGCCTCCAATTAGTTAGAAATAAAGACTCTTTTAGCCCTGTGGTTAATTCATTAATGCTATCCTTTTGCGCACGATCTGATGGATCTTGCACTGAAAACGAAGCAATAACAAAGCCTTTAGTTGTAGTATTATCAAAATTAAATTTTGTGAACTCCAACTCTTCAGCGATTTTTGCCAATCGCGCCTCTAACTTAGGAACATTAATTTTTTCGATTTTATCAACTTCATAATATTCTTTTATTTCCTTTTCCGATTTTTGTTTATCAAATAACATTGCAAAATCAATTAAATCCTCCACATCTTCATTAAAAGATTTCCTTTTTATCCAATCAGTACAATATTTTTTTCTCTCCTCTTCATTAATAGGTTTAATTGGCTCAATATCATACTCGTCGATTATAACATCTCCGCAACCCGAACAAGTATCGGTGAAAATCATGGTATTTCCCTTTCTATCTGTTTTAGAATATATTTCCGAACCGCACTTATCACACCCTCTTTTTTTCGGAAAAGTCCATTCTTTCCCATTTGGATAGATTGCTTTTTTGGGAGGGTGATTGTTTGGGCAAGTATATAAAAAAAGTAGCGGCGCGTTATCCTCTTTAAATAAATGCCCTTCAAGGTGCATTTCGGAATCACATTTTTTACATTTAATATTTTGGGGAATGGGGGCATTCATTACTAGCTGATCCTTTCCCTCATCCGCTCTCTTCAAACTTATAATTACCTCATCTTTCATTTGTGCCCGATTAATAGCTGTTTGAAAAAAAGAAGTTGTAGGATTAAATTTCGAGAGTGGATCATCCCATACCCAACTCGGGATTTTTCCAGAGCCTGGGATGTTTTCCAAATCATTACTCACATAAATTTGTTCAGAAGACTCCTTCTCAAGACCTTTTAAAGTTTTAATTGTAGTTCTATCATAATTGTCGATATATTCCTGATCTGGTTTGCGGTATTTATTTTCCATAATTAAACTCAAAATTAAAATAAAAACAATTCATTTTAACAGCTCAAATTTATATTAGATTCTGAAGTGGCAAAGCAAGGGTAAATAGTAAATAATTAGGTTCCCAGTATAAATTAAATAATTTATTATACTTTTACTCCTACATTAATCTCTCATCATTATGGCAAAAAAAATAGAAATACTGGGCATAAGTAAAAGTGAAAAACATCCCGATAAAGAATTTATTAAACTAAAGGTAATTGAGGCAATCTCGAATCTTAGTAATTTTGCTATCCTCGATAATACTTATAAAGGTGGTGTTTTATCAAACCTTCATATCCACATGTTTATATTACCAAAAATTTCAGTTAAAGTGAATGATGTTTTACTTGTTTCAACTGGCAAACATGGCAACCACTCAGAACCTACTGCTGATAAAAAAAATGAAATCCATCACATTTTTACTCAAACCGACACTCCAAGATGGAATAAAACTGGGGATGTTGCTACTGTTATCCTTTTTAATGTTTGCGATTCTAAACCCTTAACAGCCGTTGTTTAATGCATTATTCTGAAAAGAACAAGTCATATAATTCTGCCATTTCCTTAGTATCGGCAAGTAATTCGTTCGAAATGAATGTTATGGGGCTCACGATTAAACCTCCTTTTTTAAGGAGGTTTTTTTGTTTTATAAAATCTCTTATATTTATTAAATAATAAAAACTATATGCAATCAAAAGTTACAAACATAAAAGATTATTTAAAAGAAGTACCTGAAGATAGAGCGCCTTATTTTAAAAAATTACGAGATACTATTGTACAAAATATGCCAAAAGGATTTGAAGAATGTATGCAATATGGGATGATTGGATATGTTGTTCCTCACTCCATATATCCAGATGGTTATCACTGCGACCCAAAAATACCTTTGCCATTTGTGAGTATTGCTTCACAAAAAAATTTCATTGCTCTTCATCATATGGGAATTTATGCAAATCCTAAATTATTAGAGTGGTTTGTAGCAGAATACCCTAAACACTCTAAAACCAAATTAGACATGGGAAAGGGCTGTATTCGATTTAAAAAAGCCGATCAAATTCCCTTTGACTTAGTAGCAGAATTGATACAAAAAATAACCGTGAAGGATTGGATAAAAATATATCAAGATGCTTTTATAAAAACAAAAAAGAAATAAAATTTATTAATCTATTTTATAGTATTTTTATAAATACTAATTATCATTTTCATGAAAAAACACATATTAAATTTATTTTCATTCATTCTTACTTTCACACCTGTATCTTATTATTCTCAAGGCTTTCAGGTGAATTTACAGGGGCAACAACAACAAGGTATGGGAGGAGCAGGAACCGCATTCATGCAAGACGCCTCCTCACTTTTTTTCAATCCAGGTGGTGCTTGTTTTGTAAATAATAATTCCATTATATTAGGGGTAACACCAACTATTGCCAGAGGCGCATTTTTAGATGCAAATACAAAACAAGTTTCAAGAACAAACTCACCGGTGAGTACTCCTTTTGCGGCTTACGGTTTGTTTGAAACAAAAGACAGCTCTAAATTAAAATTAGGATTGGCAGTGTATACACCATTTGGCAGCACAGTTCAGTGGGAAGATAACTGGACAGGTAGATTTGCCTTAACGAGACTAGAGTTAAGAGCTATCTTTTTTCAACCAACAGTAAGTTATCGAATAACTAAAAAAATAGGTATTGGCGCTGGATTTGTTTATGCTAATGGAAAAGTAAATTTACAAAAAGACATTCCTTTAAATGATGCAAACGGAGGCTATGCTCATGCCGAATTAAGTGGAAAAGCAAATGGATTTGGATTTAATGCAGGTGTATATTTTCAACCTATTGAAAAATTAAGTATTGGATTAACCTATCGTTCAAAAGTTAATATGGAAGTAAAAGATGGTGACGCAACTTTTACAGTTCCTCAATCAGTAGCATATAATTTCCCTAATGGCAAGTTCACTTCTAAGCTCCCATTACCAAGCGTTACAACATTAGGTTTTGCATATAAAGTAAATAACAAATTAGATATTGCATTAGATATTAATTATGTTGGTTGGAAAGCATACGACACACTATCTTTTGATTATGAAAATAATACCGAAAAATTAATAGACACCAAATCAGCAAGAATGTATAAAAACACATTTGCATTTAGAGGTGGTGCACAATATAAAATCAACACTCATTTCAAAGCACGATTAGGTTTAGCTTATGGCATTACTCCTGTTCAAAGTGGCTATGTAACACCAGAAACACCAGATGCAAACAGAGTTAATTATACTGCAGGTGTTAGTTACGAAGTTGGAAAACATTTACATATTGATGCCTCATTTTTATACACACATCTCGAACGAACCGACACAAATATGGAAACTAATTTAAGTGGTACATTTAAAACAAATGTCTGCGCACCAGGAATTTCAATTGGTTATAAATTTTAAAAACACATTACAATGAATATATATAAATTAACAAGCCTATCCATTTTCGCTTTAATAATTAGTAGTTGTAATCCAAAGTTTAATGAGCCAGAACCTGATAAAGGAACTATAGATGCGTCGAACTATGTAGCTATTGGAAGCTCAATGACTGCTGGCTATGCCAATGGTGCTTTATATTATGATGCACAAAGTAATTCGTATGTTAGTTTATTAGCAGAACAATTAAAATTAGTGGGCGGTGGCGATTTCAAAATTCCTTATGTGCCTCAAAACTCTATAGGTTGCGGTAATGCCAACAATGCTCCATCTATTTTAGGAAACAGAACAGATTGTCAAAATGTGGTATCATTGGGTCCAGTTAAAATAGCAACTCAAGGTGATGTTTCAATTTTTACAAATAACGTTTATAACAGTCAAGGGCCATTTAACAACCTAGGTGTGCCAGATGTTAAAACAATTGATGTCGATGTAAATGGATACACCAATCCTTTTTACACACGTATGGCTTCTAATGCATCCTCATCTATTTTATCTGACGCAGTAGCTAAAAACCCAACATTTTTCACAGTGATGTTAGGCTTAAATGATGTATTAAACTTTGCTTTAAAAGGCGCTGCTTCTGAAAGTATAACTCCTGTAAACGGGGCTGTGGGTGTAGGATTTGAAGCCAGCATTAACAATGTAGTTAACAAATTAACTGCCAATGGAGCTAAGGGAGTTATTGCAAATATCCCAAGCATTAAATCAATGGCCTATTTCAATACCATTGCCTGGAACGCATTAAAATTAGATGCAACAAATGCAGCAGCATTATCACAATTTTACTCAACGCTATCACCAACGGTCAATTTTCAAGAAGGAACTAATGGATTTATTATTGCAGATGCTACACAACCATACGGATATAGACAAGCATTAGAGGGTGAATTTATTTTATTAAACATACCACTAGACTCTGTAAAGTGCCATAAAATGGGATCATTAGTCATTATTCCTGACCAATATGTTTTAACTTTAGCTGAAATTAGTAATATTGAAAATGCCATAAACAACTACAACTCTATCTTAAAAAGTATTGCAGAAACAAAAGGACTAGCTTATGTAGATGTGAATTCATTTTTTAATAAAGTGAAAACAGGATATGTATACAATGGAGTAACTATAAATGCTAGTTTTGTTTCTGGTGGTTTTTATTCTTTAGATGGTTTAAATTTAACCCATAGAGGTAATGCATTATTAACAAATGAATTTATCAAAGCTATTAATTCAACGTATAAATCTTCTATTCCTGAATTAGATGCCATGAAATATCCTGCAGTTATTTTTCCATAACTAAACCATTTAGTACATCTAATGTTAATTATTACATTAACACTAAATTGGTTAAAAAAAACATTAAATTTATAATCACTTAAACTTTACTACATGAAAAAAATTTACCTTTTATCGCTTTCTGCATTATCCTTTTTAGGCTCCATAAAAGCTCAATCTCCTTGTGCAACTGGAAGATATGCATCTGATACATTTACAAATGTAACTGTAACAAGTAACGTTGTTTATGGATCTAACGTTAAATCCAGCGGAACTACTCAGTCATTAACCATGGATATATATCAGCCTACAGGTGATATTGAAACAAATCGTCCGTTAATTGTTTGGGCACATGGTGGTAGTTTTCAAACAGGAACAAGTACTGATGGTGATGTTGTGGCATTGTCTCAAGCATTCGCTAAAAAAGGATTTGTGTGTGCATCTATTAATTACCGATTAGGATTTTTTCCGTTAGATTCTGTAAATGCTATCAAAGCTGTTTTAAGAGCTGTGCAAGATATGAAAGCTTCTGTTCGATTTTTTTATAAAGACAAATTAACTGCAGATGCTTATAAGATTGATACCAATAATATTTTTATTGGAGGAAGCTCTGCTGGTGCTATTACGGCATTGCACACTGCTTACTTAGATAAATCATGCGAAATCAATTACTACGTTTCTCCTAGCGTATTAAGTTCATTAGGCGGAATGGAAGGATATAGCGGAAATCAATGTTACTCTTCAAAAGTGAAAGGTGTAATTAATTTATGTGGTGCTTTGGGAAGATATGGTTGGATTGAATCAGGCGATGTACCATTTTGTTCGATGCACGGAACAGTGGATGGAACTGTAAAATACAACAGAGGCATTGTTAATCCAGGAGTTCCAATTTTATTATTAGATGGCAGTAGAATGTTAAAAGAACAAGCTAATGCATTAGGTATTAATAATCCATTTTATACTTGGTATGGTAAGGATCACGTTCCTTATGCATCATCAACACAATACATGGATACCACTATTAGTTTTGTAAGAGATTTTTTAATTTCTCGCTTAGGATGTACAAATGCAGCATTACTTCCTGAAAACACACCAGCTCAAACAGCCACATTATACGCATATACAACTTGCACAACAAATGTAGTAATGAGTTGTTCAGCAGTTGGTATTCATGAATTAAGCCAAAATTCAATTATTTCAGAAGTATACCCTAACCCATCTGAAAACGACATCACGATTGTTTTTGCAAATAATAATACAACACATAAAATTGAATTGTTTGATGTTACTGGAAAATTAGTTTCTTCAGATTTCACCGAAGATTCAAAATATGTTATCAAGAAAAACACGGTTTCTGAAGGATTGTATTTTTTAAAAGCATCTAACAAATCAGGAGAAACAACTACTCAAAAAGTAATTTTTAAATAATTAAATATCTCAATCATCTAAAGCCCGAATATGTATATTCGGGCTTTTTTATTTTCTGCTATCAGATAAACTATTAATTTTATACCAATGTTTGCAATTATAGATATAGAAACATGTGGTGGTAAATTTGATTATCCAAAAGGACGAATTACAGAAATATGTATTTTAGTTCATGATGGGTTACAAGTGGTAGATAAATTTACTTCCCTAATTAATCCTGAATGTTATATCTCTCCTCTTTACACAAACATTACAGGTATTACCAATCAAATGGTAGCCAATGCACCAAAGTTTCATGAAATTGCAAGCACCATACTACAATTAACCGAAAACAGAACCTTTGTAGCTCACAATGTTAGTTTCGATTATAATTTCATTAAAGGTGAGTTTGCTTCATTAGGCTACAATTTTGAAAGAGAAAAATTATGCACCGTAAAACTTAGTCGTAAATTAATTCCTGGTAAAAAAACATACAGTTTAGGCCCACTTTGTGAATCATTAGGCATTAGCAATAATGCACGACACAGAGCAGAAGGTGATGCTGTTGCAACCGCAAAACTATTTGATATTTTATTGCAAATAAAAAGCAGTAGTCGATAATCAAATTTGTTGTTTTTGTATATTTACCCTATGCTAAAAATTTTAATTACAGGTTCAAACGGCCTTTTAGGTCAGAAATTAGTTTACAAACTAAAGGATAAATTTAACACACTATGTATTGCTACTGCACGTGGTGAAAACAGATTAGTTAATAAATCTGGTTACGAATATGCCGAATTAGATATTACTAATTACGATAATGTAAATTCTGTTTTTAGTAAATATATGCCAGATGTTATTATTAACACAGCTGCCATGACTAATGTGGATGCATGCGAAACTGACAGAGAAGGTGCATATCTCTTAAATACAATATCTGTAAAAAATCAAGTAGAGGTTTTAGAAAAATTGCAAAAAGAAAACCCAGATTACAAACCTCACTTCATACATCTATCAACCGATTTTATTTTTGACGGAACTCATGGTCCATTGGATGAAACCGAAAAACCAAATCCATTAAGCTACTATGCTGAAACGAAATTAGAAGCAGAAAAAATTGTACAAGCCTCTTCATTGCAATGGGCAATCGCGCGCACTGTTTTAGTATATGGCATTGTAGATAATATGAGTAGAAGTAACATTGTACTTTGGGTAAAACAAAATTTAGAACAAGGTAAAACCATTAATGTGGTAGATGATCAATATAGAACACCAACACTTGCCGAAGATTTAGCCGATGGCTGCATTTTAATTGCTGAGAAAAAAGCCAATGGTATTTATAATATTTCCGGTAAAGACTTTTTAAACATTTTAGAAGTAGCTCATTTAGTTGCCGATTATTATAAGCTAGATAAATCTTTAATTAAACCTTCAAAATCAGCCGACATTAAACAACCTGCAAAACGCCCGCCAATTACTGGTTTTATTCTTGATAAAGCAAAACGTGATTTAGGTTATAATCCACATAGCTTTGTAGAAGGCATTCAATTTTTGGAAGAACAACTGAAAGCAATGGGAGCTTGATTACAATTACCGAGTTTGTCGAAACAAAATCGAAACTAACGGCAGCTGAGCCTGCCGAAGCTACCACTTACATTTGCAACTAGGCGACATATAAACTTTGGCGCGAGGTAACATATTATTGATATTATTTTGCACCTCATCACTAATCAAAATATTTCGTAAATCCAATACTTGCAATGATTTTAAGTTTGAAAGAGAAGAAGGAAATTCTTCTAAGTTATTGCTCCATAAATCTAAAATTTCTAATTTTTCAAGATTACCAATTTGCGGTGGTAATAATTCCAAATCATTTTGATTAAAATTTAAATACAGTAAATTAGATAACTTACCAATTTCTTTTGGCAGACGTTTTAAGCCTGTTTTACTGCAAGCAAAATACTGTAATTGAGTTAGTAAAAAAATACTATCTGGCAATTCAGCTATCGAGTTTTTGCTTATATCTAAATATTGTAAATTTTTAAAACGAAGTATTTCTTTAGGAAAAGATTTTAAATGCTGCTTTCGCAATACCAATTTAATAACAGCATCTGGATTTTTCATCGCCTCGCTAATAGATATGATTTCCTGCATTGTATCTAAAGACAGAGAGTCTAAAAGCTGAGCTTTACTTGTAGTAACACAAAAAGAAAATACAAATACTACAACTATTTTAATAAAAGATTTATACATGTAAACTGGCCTTTTTATCGTTTGCTAAAGCTTCCTTCAGTTCATCTAAGTTAGCAAATTTTTCTTCATTTCTAATCCATTTAACAAATTCAACTTTAATATTTTGTCCGTAGATATCTTTATCGAAATCAAAAATATTAACTTCTATTTTAATACTATTGTCTTTATCAGTAGTAGGATTCGTTCCAATATTAAGCATGCCTTTATATTTCTTATCATCAACCAATACATTAACGGCATACACGCCAATTTTAGGCATTAGCTTATCAACGTTATCTACAAAAATATTAGCAGTAGGATAGCCAATTGTACGGCCTAACTGCTTGCCTTTTACAACTGTGCCAGTTATAAAAAAATGATACCCTAAAAATTCATTGGCAGTAATAACGTCTCCCTCATCAATTGCTTTTCTAATACGAGTACTACTAACATTTAATTGATTAATTTCTTGAGCAGGAATTTCTTCCACATCAAATTTATAAACACTTGATAGCATTTTTAATGTTTCAATATTTCCTTCTCTATTACTGCCAAAACGGTGATCGTAACCTATAACCAAAGTTTTAGTTTTTAATCCATTAGCAATAATATCAGAAATATATTGCTGAGCGGGCATTTGAGAGAATTCTTTAGTAAATGGGAACACCAAAACATGATCAACGCCAAACTGTTTTAAAACTTCACATTTTTCATGGGTTGTTGTAATCAGCTTTAAATCTTTTTGTTCAGGAAATAACACTTTACGAGGATGAGGATCAAAGGTAAAAACAATTATTTCTCCTCCTTGTTTTTGTTTTAATTCAACAAGTCGTTTAATAATTTTTTGATGTCCTAAATGTACTCCATCAAATGTTCCAATAGTAACAATAGAATTTGTTACGTTTGAAAGTTCGGATATATGATGGAAAATACTCACAAAAATAGATTGTAAAGATATAAGAATTAAAATACTTTGATACTGCCGTTTTTAATAATATAATCAACGCCGTTGATGTTGAATTTTTTACCTGTACTTTGCTTCATTAAATCTGTAATATCTTGTTCTATTGTATGTACAGAGCCTTTTGTTTTATAAGCAATATTCAAATAATCTTCATTAATTTCCATTCCTTCATACACGCCACATAACACTACTCTTACTGGCACTTTAACTCTTGCCAACATTTTTATATCCCTCACTTTTGCCCAATTATCAGCAATTAACACAACATCTTCCACTTTTCCACTTTTATTTAAACCAAATATAATGGCTTCAATAACGTTTTCAGGAGCATCGCCACCCTGACCTTTTTTTATGGTTAATTCCATCGTAGAAATTAAATCATCAATATTTTTTGCTTTACAGTGATATAAACCTCCAGTTGCTCCAATCTTTTTATCTTCATCTCTCTTTTTATCGCCATCATTAAAAAAAATAAAATGCTGACTGGTGGTATCTTTCACAAAATGTAGTTTTAACCATGTACTCATTTGTTGAGCATACGGATACATACTCCCCGTTAAATCTGCTACAATTAATTTATTTTTCCATTGCGTGTTACGTTTCAAAACATTAAAAATGACGTTATTGGCAGTATCTAAAATATTAGGCGATAAATTAGTTTCATTATCAGAACTCCTACTTTCAAACGAAAATGCTCCATTCTTATCAAACACTTTGTAATAACCATCTAAATTTCCTTTTTTAAATTTCCCTTCGGCCTTAACCCTTCCATTGGGATAATACTCTAACTCTAGCCCATCTTTCAATCCATTTTTAAATGTTTCAAAAAACTCTTTCTTACATTTTTTAGAATAAGAAATAGATGGTCCATCTAAAAGTCCGTCTTTATAGTATGCTTCAGATTGCACACAATCTGGTTCATCAAACCATACAATTTCTAAACCTTGTTTTTTATTGTTTTTGTAAAGAACTTCACTTTTTAAATCGCCGTTTGGCCAAAACTCTTTCCAGACACCTTGTTTTAAACTATCCTTATCCAACACATTAATTGTATCATGCTCAAAAACAGTATAGCCCAAAATTACTTGAGCCTTTGAGACTTTTCCCAAAAACATGGTGGAAATAAAAAGGATATATGCTAAAAGATGACTTTTCACTACCTAAAATTGCTTAAATTTGTGCTAATTATCAAATTTATTATGTTAGAAAAAATAAACAGTTTATTAGTTGAAGTTGAAGGATTTGCAGCTCAAAGTAAAGAGCAGGTGGAAGAATATCGTATTAAATGGTTGAGCAAAAAAGGCGAGATTACCGCTTTGTTTGATGATTTTAAAGCGGTGGCTCCTGAAATTAAAAGAGAAGTTGGACAAAAATTGAATGAACTTAAAATAAAAGCTCAAGATAAAATTAATGAGTTAAAGGAAAAACATGAAGCTTCATCAAATGCTGCTGCTAACAAACAAATTGATTTAACTTTACCTGCCGATCCAACAATTCAGGTTGGTTCTCGTCATCCATTATCATTGGTTAAAAATCAAATAATTGATGTATTTGCTCGTATTGGTTTTACTGTGAGTGATGGAAGAGAAATTGAAGATGACTGGCATAATTTTACAGCGTTAAATACTCCCGAAAACCACCCTGCACGTGATATGCAAGATACGTTTTATGTGGAATTAAATCCTGAAATGGTACTACGTACGCAAACATCATCTGTGCAAGTACATATTATGGAGAATCAAAAACCTCCTATCCGTACTATTTCCCCTGGACGCGTATACCGCAATGAAGCAATCAGTGCGCGCGCGCATTGTCAGTTCCATCAAATTGAAGGTTTGTATATTGATGAAAATGTATCGTTTGCAGATTTGAAACAAACCTTAAATTTCTTTGCTAAAGAATTATTTGGTACTGAAACTAAAATTAGAATGCGTCCTAGTTATTTCCCATTTACTGAGCCAAGTGCCGAAGTAGATATTAGCTGTACGATTTGTAAAGGCGAAGGCTGTAATGTTTGTAAATACACAGGCTGGGTAGAGATTTTAGGTTGCGGTATGGTTGACCCACAAGTATTAGAAAACTGTGGAATTGACAGCAAAAAATATACAGGCTTTGCATTTGGAATGGGTATTGAACGTATTACGATGTTGAAATACAGAGTAAAAGATTTACGTTTGTTTTTTGAAAATGATGTGCGTTTCTTGAAGCAATTTGCAGGCGAATAATTCATGGAAAAACTTCCTAGAAAAGAATTAATTTTTGACATGTTGTTGAAAGAACCAAACGACGTGTTTTTAAACTATGCATTGGCTATGGAACATCTTTCTTCAAACGAATTTAAAGAAGCCGAAGCCCAATTTAAAAAAGTACTTTCTATTAATCCTCAATACCTCCCTTGCTTCTATCAATTAGGACAGGTAAACGAAAAATTAGGGAATAATGAAATTGCTTTAGAATATTACAAACAAGGAGTTAACTCAGCTAAATCACAAAATAATAATAAAGCTTTAGGTGAATTAAATGAAGCTATTTGGATGCTGGAAGACTAATCCAAATCAGCTAGTTCTCGACTTCGCTCGAACTGACAATTAAAAATCTTTATTCAAAACAGTTTTATTCCCTACTTTATCAATTACTTCTATTCTTAATTTTTTTGGGTTAGCTTCTGTGAAATAGCATGTAACTGTCTTTGATTTCGCGTCATATTCTGCAATTTGCCAAACCTCATTCACAAATACATTGTAATCAGCAATACCACTCATATTATCAGCAATTTTAAAAACAATATGGTTTATTAATTTAGTGGTCTTTTTTTTCTTATTAACTGGAAAAATAATGGTTGGCGCAATGGTATCATATTTATAATCAAACACTCCAAACGACTTAGCATCGGCAGATAACCAACCGTCTTCAAACTTACCTCCTATTACATCATCATTAACGGTTATCACTAATTTTGATTCTTTGTTTTTAATAGGCTTTACTTTCAAAGCTATTTTTATGGGCTTAATCACTTTTTCATTTTTATCTCCCAATTCAACACCTTGAACAGCCTTTATATAAACACGTTTATGAATATACATGTTATTTACAATGGCGCCTTGCGGGATAAATAATTCAAAATTATCTTCTTTCAATTTAAAGTCTTTATTACAAAACACATTATACTTTGCCAATGATCCAGCATATCCACTCAGCATTTTAGTTTTAATAAAAAACGTTAGTGTGTTTTTATTGCCTTTCTCATCACTTATATACATATTAACTTTATGAGGCAATGTATCATTCAATACTATTTTCCCGCCGTTCAACAAGGTTTTATAAATTGCAATATCATAACATGAAGGCGCAAAACATTTTTGTATTTTAATATTCCCTTCTTTTTCGCTAAACACATTTACAAATCGCCCATTATCAAAACTAATATTATTAAGCTGGTGGTGATAAATAATACGATCATCTAATACTATTTTAGCTTCGTAAATATTGTTTTTGTTAGTGGTAGCATTGGCTCTGTCGAACCCAGCAAAACCAAAGGCAAATGTATTTTCGTTAATTACCTGTGTATATTTTGGTAAGCCTAATTTATCACCTACCTGTTTTACAGGAATAGTAGCAATACGTTTTATATTATTTGTATCGGCAGTACTATAAATAGCTAAATGAGTTAACTCTGGTTTTACATTATCTTTTATATCATACACCAAAGCTGGATTAATTGGAATTTCAGATTTTTCTTCTCTGATTTCAAAATGCAAGTGCGGACCAGTTGAACCACCTGAGTTACCAGTAAAACCAATTACTTCGCCTTTTTTAACTGGCAGTTCATTTGGCGTTACATAAATTTCTATTTCATTTTTTTTCTGTTCAAGTTGCTTTTGTTTAATGTAACTATCTATTTTTGGTGCATACATTTTTTGATGGGCATATACAGATACATAACCGTTAGGATGTGTGATATATAAAACTTTACCATAGCCTACGCTACTAATTTTAATTCTACTAACATAACCATCGCCTATACTTTTGATAGGTAAATTAGCCATTGGATCTGTACTAAAATCTAAGCCAGCGTGAAAATGATTTGGACGTATTTCGCCATAATTTCCAGTAATTACGGGTTCTTTATCTAATGGATACGAAAACCCTAAACCGTTATATTGTGAATAGTAAAACTGAGAATAAGTGAGAAAAAAAATGAAAAACAGTATTCTGAAATTTATCATTATGGCAAGGTTAAATTGTGTAAAGTTAATTAACAACTGGTTGTTGATGTAAAGTTAACAGGTCAAGTAAATTGAGTTCGGCTAAACTCTATTTTTAACCAACAACAAACTGTTTATTGAGCATGAACGTAGAAAACATAAAATCGGAATTACAACAAGTGTTAGATAGCGATGTAGCGCTGCGTAAGGAGTATAATGAAATTAAAAGATCATTAAGCGACTACCGCAACCAACTTATCCAACGCGATGAGGATTGCAAGCGTTTGCAAGTTTCTATCGACGTTTTAAACACCAAATTAGCGGTGATGGAACGTGATAACACCAACTACAAAAGTGAGGTGAGCTCATTTAAAGAGTTACGTAATTCTATTCGCGAGCAATTGCAAGAAAAACAAGATGAGATTAACGGTTTGTTAAGTAAAATTGATGAATTAAATAATCAATTAGCATCTATTTCATCTGAGTATGAAACGAAGATGGCTGATTTACAAGCTTCTTCTCAAGAAGAGATTTCAAATTTAAAATCATCATACGAAGCTCAATTAAACGAATTAAAGTCAAATACTTCATATCAACAAAGTGGTATTCGTACCGAGTTAGAGTCGAAAATAAGCGACTTAACTAACACCTACAATACTACTTACCAAGAAACGGTTTCTTCTTACGAATCTCAAATTGAACAATTAAAATCTGATTTTAACGCTCAATTAGAATCAGTTAAACAAGAATCTGAAAGTCGCATTGCTTCTTTATCAGGTTCTAGCGAAGAGTTGATTGCTAAATTAACATCAGACTATGAATTAAAAATGAGTGGTTTAACCGCTCAATGGAATACCGAAAAAGCTGAAATTACTTCTTCATACGAAAATCAAATTTCTTCTTTATCTGGTGCTTATAGTTCAGAAAAATCTGAATTAATAGAATCTTATGAATCTAAGATTGCAGATTTAAATACAGAACTATCAAATAAGCAATCAGAATTTGAAGCTGAATTAAGTTCTACGATTGAATCATTAACTCAATCATACACTCAAAAAGAAAACGAGTTAAAAGCATTTTACGAAAACGAGTTATCAAATACATCAAACTCTTCTGGTTCATTAGTAGAATCTATCAAAGCGGAGTACGAAACAAAAAATATATTATTATCTGATAGTATGAATAAAGTGGTTGTGGAAAACGAACACTTTAAAGAAAAAATCAGAGAGATGGTGTATTTTATCGATGAGCAAAATACCAAAATTGATGCCTTAACTCAAGATATTGAATTTAAAACTAGTGAAATCAATAAACATATTGATAGCTATAATGCATTGTCAGGTGAATTTGATGCATACAAAGCGTCTCAATTATCAAGCATTGATGAGCAGGTTGGTGCTTTAAATTCTAAAATAGCTGAATTTGAATCTACTATTTCTTTAAAAGATTCAACAATTGCAGAATTAACAACGTCTGTTGAAGATAAAATTAACCAAATTAGCAGTTTAACTTCTTCTTACAACGAATTACAAGACCAATTTAATGTATTAACTGTAGCTTTCAATACAGAAAAAGAAAACTTTGAAAACTTTAAAAACGAATTAGAAGTTTCAAATTCTCAATTATTACAAAGCAAAGATGTTGAATTCAATAAATTATTAGCGGAGAACACATCTTTAATTAATGAGATTGATGCTACTGCTGATAAATTAGAAGCTACTGAAGCCGAATTACAATTAGTACAAACAGAATTATCTGAATTAAAATCGGTTGCAGAAGGAAAAGCGGCTGATTTAAAAGAAACTTTAAATTCTAAAAACTACGAGATTACAACATTATCTGCAAATAATATGGCTCTGCAAACTGAGCTTGATATTTTAAAAGCAGAATTAGATAATGTTCGTAGCGAATTAAAATCAGCAGTTGAAGCCAAAGAATATAGTTCATCATTACAAGATGAATTAAATTCATTATTAACTGCTAAAACTTCTTTAGAAAATGAATTATCATCTTATAAATCATCTATTGTTAATTTAAATTCTCAAATTTCTGAATTAAACGAATCTATTTCGGGATACCAATCAGAAATTAGCAATTTAAAATCTGCAACTAAAGTAGATGAGCAAGATGCGTTTATTGATCGTTTATTTAAACAAATCGACATTTTAAGTGACGAGCGTTTAAGTTTATTAAACGAGAAAGAAGAAATGGCAAATCAATTGTTAAAAATGAACGAAACGGTTGCTTCTATTTCGCAACACGTTGATTCTCATAATATTGACATAACAGAATTGGATAATCACAGAAAAAATGTTATCTTAGCAGGAAGTTCTAGTAACGTGAGTTCTGAAAAGACCGTTATGAAGAAACAAATAAATGAGTTGGTGCGTGAAATTGATAAATGTATAGCTCTGTTGAGTGCTTAAAAAAGAAAATTAGCTTAGTTTAATGAGCGATGTAAGTGTAAAAGTAGAAATTGCCGGCGGTTTGTATACGCTGAAAATTAAAAGTGAGGACGAGAACAGCGTTAAACAGGCAGTTGAGTTAATAAATCAGAAAATTTCGGAGTTTGAAAGAAACTACGGAGTAAAAGATAAAAAAGATGTGATGGCCATGGTGGCTTTACAATTGGTAAGCCAATTAGCAAAAGAAAAAAACCAAGCCGAAAAAGAGTTAAGCACTCTAAGATTAGTGTTAGAAGATGTAGAACACATGTTAGTTCAACATAAAGATAACATCAAAAACACAGAAGAGTAAAACAGATATAAGTCTTTAAATAGACCCTTTTTTGACGCACAAACCTTGAATTAATTCATCGTTTGTGCGTTTTTTATTAATAAGCTATTTGGATAGTCGCCCTGAATAGTTTGTTAAGTAGTATAAACAATGTGCGACAAAACAAAAATTATGAATGTAGTAGCCATTATATTTATTGCTGTGGCCTTAATTGCTGGTGTAGTAGCTGGTTTTATTATTGCCAATTCCAAACTAAACAAATCAACTGTTTTAGAAAAGGAAAATTTAATTAAAGAAGCTGAAGTAAAAGCCGAAAGCTTAAAGCAAGAGAAAATTTTGCAAGCCAAAGAAAAGTTCTTGCAACTAAAAGCGGAGCATGATAAGTCAGTAAACGAACGAAACCAACATTTATCGCAATTAGAAAACAAAGCTAAACAACGAGAAAGTGAACTAGCTAAAAAAGTAGAAGAAGCTACTAAAAAAGATAAAGAGCTAGAACACCAAAAAACACAATTAAACTCACAAGTTGAATTGTATAAAAAGAAAAGTGAGGAAATTGAAAAATCTCACCGCAAACAAGTAGAAATGCTTGAAAAAGTATCGGGATTAAGTGCTGATGAAGCAAAAGCTCAATTAATTGAAAGCGTGAAAGCAGAGGCTAAAACCGAAGCGATGGCTTTTATTAAAGATACGATGGATGAAGCAAAAATCAATGCCAATAAAGAAGCAAAGAAAATCATCATCCAATCTATTCAACGTTTAGCAACAGAAACAGCTATTGAAAATTCGGTAACGGTTTTCCACATTGAAAGTGATGAAATTAAAGGGCGTATTATCGGTCGTGAAGGTCGTAATATCCGTGCTTTGGAAGCAGCAACAGGTGTAGAGGTTATTGTAGATGACACACCAGATGCGATTACTTTATCTTGCTTTGATTCTATCAGAAGAGAGATTTGTCGTTTATCCTTACACCAATTAGTAACAGATGGTCGTATTCACCCAGCTCGTATTGAAGAGATTGTGGAGAAAACCAAAAAGATGATTGATGAAGAAATTGTTGAAACTGGTAAACGTACTTGTATCGACTTAGGGATTCATGGTTTACATCCAGAATTAATTAGAATGGTAGGTCGTATGAAATACCGTTCGTCTTACGGACAAAACTTATTACAACATAGCCGCGAGGTAGCAAACCTTTGTGCGATTATGGCTAGCGAAATGGGCTTAAATCCTAAAATTGCTAAACGTGCTGGTTTATTACATGATATTGGTAAAGTGCCTGATGAAGAACCAGAATTACCACACGCTATTTTGGGTATGAAGTTGGCAGAAAAATATAAAGAAAAACCAGAAGTATGTAATGCTATTGGAGCTCACCACGACGAGATTGAAATGACTACTTTATATGCCCCAATTGTTCAGGTGTGTGATGCGATAAGCGGAGCAAGACCAGGAGCACGCCGTGAGGTAGCAGAACAATACATGAAACGATTAAAAGATTTAGAATCGTTAGCGTTAGGATATGATGGTGTAGAAAAAACATATGCTATTCAAGCAGGACGTGAAGTACGTGTATTAGTGTCTGCTGATAAAGTAGATGATAAACAATCTGAACAATTAGCGTTTGACATTTCGCAAAAAATACAAACAGAAATGACTTACCCAGGGCAAGTAAAAGTAACGGTAATACGTGAAGTACGAGCTACGGCGTATGCAAAATAATAACGTTTGTCACACTGAGCGGAGTAGAAGTGTGATAATTAGAACTACAAAAAAGCTGCATTTAAAAGATGCAGCTTTTTTATTATATTTGATATAGACTTGTAAGTAATTACTGTCGTTTGCAATTAATTATAAACGAATAAGTGTCACTTAGCGAGTAGTTATAGCCAATGGTAGAAAAACCACCAAGACAATGAAAATTCCGACAATACACGGATATATCGACAGAAGAATTCTAATCAACTTCACGGCTGACCCAAAAGTGGTGGAGAAAATTATTCCGTTTCCTTTTAGACCAAAAATTTATAAGGACAAAGCAATCGTTGGTATTTGCCTAATAAGACTAAAAAACATTAAGCCAAAAGGACTTCCTGACTTTATTGGCGTAAACTCTGAAAATGGTGCTCACAGAATTGCAGTTGAATGGGACGAAAACGGAGTGACAAAATCAGGTGTTTACATTCCTCGCAGAGATACTTCACTTAAACTAAACACACTTGTCGGTGGACGAATATTTCCTGGAAGACATTATTACGCAAAATTCAATGTGCAAGAAAATAACGGAAATTATCACATTGACTTTAAAAGCTCTGACGACACCGAAATTTTAATTGACGCCACCGAGACAAATATTTTTAACGACACATCAATTTTTGAAACACTAAGTAACGCTTCTAACTTTTTTGAGAATGGCGACCTTGGTTATTCGCCAAACAAAGACAAATTTGACGGACTAAGACTAAAAGCATACAATTGGGAAGTTCGACCACTTGATGTTCAAAATGTAAAATCAAGCTTTTTTGAAAACGAAGAATTTTTTCCAAAAGGTTCGGTGACATTTGACAACGCATTACTAATGACAAACATTGAACACGAATGGAAAAGCGAAACGGACAAATAACCACTGGCTATAACCCACGCTAAGCAAACAGTTTGGCAGACAACAAAGCTTTTGCAAATAAGGTCGCTTCGCGAAAGACATTTATTTTTTCTTTGCAAAAGTCCATTAAGCATTTATCTTTGTTATTAATATTTCGGCAGACAATGTTTCAAATCAAACCGTTGCTTAGCGCGAAAACGTTAGCTGCAAGCGTAAAGAAATAACTATGACAATTAGACAATCAGAAATAAGAGTTGAACCTAGTACGCCTTTCTCAAATTGCAAATTAGGCAGGGAAAAATATGCAAATGTCTTAACTAATATTATTGAATCTTATCCCGAAGGCTTCGTGCTATCAATTAATAATAAATGGGGTACGGGAAAATCTACATTTGTGAAAATGTGGAAGCAACAACTAACCAACAAGGGTTACAACACTTTATACTTTAATGCATGGGAGAATGATTTTGAAGATAGTGCATTAACCGCATTAGTTGCTGAATTAAAAACCATCACAAAACAACCAACTGAGACCGAATTTAAAACGTTACTCAAAAGTGCGGCTATATTAACGAAGCATATAGCCCCCGCAATTGCTAAAGCAATTGCGGAAAAATATATAAGTACTGAAATTCTTAAAACTTCTATTGAAGGCGCAACAAATAGTTTCGCTGAAATTTTCGAACACCAAATCGATGAATATTCTAACAAGAAAAAAAGTATTACCGACTTCAGAGATTCACTTTACGAGTTTGTAAATAAAAATACTGAAGACAAGCCATTAGTATTTATTATAGACGAACTTGATCGCTGTAGGCCAAACTATGCGGTTTCCATCCTAGAACAAATTAAGCACTTCTTTTCAGTTAAGAAAATTGTATTCGTCCTATCAATAGATAAGGTGCAGCTTGGAAATGCCGTAAGAGGGGTTTATGGTAGCGATCGTATTGATGCCGATGAGTATCTAAGACGATTTATTGACTTAGAATATTCTATCCCCGAACCTGAACCCGGCATTTTTTACAAATACTTATACGATAAATTTTTCTTTGATGAATTTTTCCAATCACCAGAGAGACTTAAAATTTACGAGCTGCGATCTGACAAGGAAAATTTTCTAAAAATTTGTAAATTGCTTTTCTCAAAGACAGTTGTCTCCCTGAGACAACAAGAAAGAATATTTTCGTTATCAAGGCTTGCACTTCGTAGCTTTCCTCATAACTATTATGTAATACCAGAAGTTTTTTTGTTTTTATCCTATCTAAAGGTTGTCAATTATCCTCTCTATGAAAAGATAAATCAAAAAGATTTAACGATTCAGAGCTTGCAGACCGAATTTAAATCTATGGTAGATGAACTAAAAAATGATTTGTCAATTAGAGAACTAGTGTGGCTTGAAGCATATCTTATTAATTACTACAATAATTATTATTTTGAGTCAAGCCATAATAACAATAGACTGTTACAATATGACGCCGACTCTGGAAAAGAAAAACTTAAGATTAGTTCCGTCATAGATAACAACGATGAATTATTTTTGAGCATATTTACCGATTTACATCACGGTAGAAATACAGGCGATATGTCACTTGGACACTTTCTGAAAAAGCTTGACCTACTAGAAAATCTTGTTTAAAACGCCAGCAGCTAACAGCACCTACCAGTAATGCGGGCGGACAACAAAGCTTTTGCAAACAAGGTCGCTTCGCGAAAGACAATTATTTTCGCTTTGCAAAAGTCCATGAACATAGTATCTTTGTTAAAAGCATTTCGGTAGACAACGGTTTCAAACCGCACTAAAACTAGCCGCAAACCGTTAGGCGTAATATTATGAGACAGTTACAACAAGATATAGATTTTAACGAAACTCATAGCCGACTCGGACTAAAAATTAATTCTCACTTGAGCGGTCTAGACAAAACTAAAAAAGACGACGAGCAAAAAATTTTAGAATTATGCCAAATTGGAAAGCTATTAGCGACATATTTCAATGACTATGAAATCTCTCGTGTGACTGAAAAACCAGATTTTATAATATCAAACGGACAGACGCAAATTGGAGTAGAACATGAATTGATTTTAGACGTCAAATCTAAATCTGAAGAAGGCTTTTACCAAAATATTTGTAGCAAGGTCGAAGACAACCTGACAAATGACTTATCAGTTCCAAACTACCTAGTTAACTTATATTTAAAGGAAAATTTGAGTTTTAAAATCAATGACAAAAACAATTTAATTTCACAACTTACCGAAATAGCACGGCAATTCATTTTGACGGGAGAATTATGTGATAATGACATTGTTGACCGTGCATATAAAATGAAGCATTCTCGAAAAAGTGTAAATGCAAATTTTGGTGCATATTTGCAAAAGGTAATAACGGAAGAATTGATTTTGGAATACATAGCAAGAAAAGAGAATAAACTTGCAGCGTATAGACAAAATACATATCTACCTCAATGGCTAGTTTTAATAATTGGTGGCGTCGGACGAAGTTCCTTTGAAGTCAATAAAACTCTTATTCTGGACATTAAAACCGATTTCGACAAAGTATTTTTGTATGAGGACTTTCGCAATAAACTTTATGAACTAAAATAGAAATACTACGTCTAACACTCTCTATTCAAAAGCCTAGTAAGTTCATCGTATTTTTTGTACCTTTAAGTATGAACAAAAAACTTCTTAAATTTTTAAAAATATTCGGCATTGTTATTTTGGTGCTATATGCGGGCATTTGTGCTTTATTGTATTTTAATCAAGATGCTTTATTGTTTCATCCACAACCTAACTCCAAACAAGAAGTAGCCAAGATTTTAAAAAGCTATCCGGAGTTTGATACGATTACTTTTGTAATGAAAGATGGTAACAGAACTTGTGGTTATATTTCAAAAGATACTACTACACAAAAATTACCATTAGTACTTTACTTTGGTGGTAATGCAGAAGAAGTATCACATCTTGCCGAGAAGTATAAGTTTTTTCCTAATACCATCATGGTGTTAATGAACTACCGAAGCTTTGGTTTGAGCCAAGGAACCATCTCCGAAAAAAGTATGTTTAATGATGCCTTGGAAATTTATGATAAGCTAATGGCTAATCCTGAAGTTGATACCAATAATGTGATAGTCATGGGACGAAGCATGGGAACCGGTGTGGCAACGTATGTGTCATCACAACGAAAAACAAATGCCACGGTTTTAATTACGCCTTACGAAAGTATTATTGATGTAGCTCAAGAAAAATATCCTTTTGTTCCTATCAGCTGGTTCATCAAACATCCTTTCAAATCAAAAGAATATGCTGCAAGTATTACTACTCCGGTATTGTCACTTATTGCCAAAAACGATCAGGTAATTCCTCCACATCACGCTCATAACTTAATGGAAGCATGGAAAGGCAATACAGAAGTATTTGAAGTAAATGAAGATCACAGCACCATCATGAAAAACGAAGAGGTGTGGAAGAAGATTGAAGAGTTTGTGAAGGGGAATATCAAGTGAACATTATAGTCATGTCGAGTGAAAATTCTGCCTCTTTGAATTTTTGTATCGAGACATGTACATAGAAAGTTCTCGATACAATTTTTGAAAGAGACAATCAAAAATCACTCGAACTGACAGGAACTTACTTCTTTCGACTTTTTAAATAAGTCATTAAAACAGGAATGGTGGTAATGATGATTAATCCAACAACGATATAACCAATATAATTTTCAATAGCTGGGAATTGTTTGCCTAAAAAATAAGCAATGCTTGCAATACTACCAATCCATGCCGCAGCGCCAATGACATTGTACATCATAAAAGTTTTAAAATCTATTTTTATAACGCCTGCTAATATAGGTGCAAAGGTTCGGATGATAGGTAAAAAACGACCAAGTATTAATGTTTTGCCGCCATGCTTATCATAAAATTCTTTAGTAGCTATTAAATGTTTTTTTCTGAATAAAAAACTATCTTCTCTGGTATATAATTTTTCTCCTGCTTTTTTTCCAAACCAATATCCAAATACATTTCCTAAAATAGCTGCTAACATTAGCAACAACAGTACTACTAAAAATGGTGTATCCAGCAATTGTGGCCTAGTAGCGCACAACAAACCCGAAATAAAAATCAACGAATCTCCTGGCAAGAAAAAACCAACGAATAAGCCTGTTTCAGCAAACACCACAAACAACAATAACCATAAGCCACCATAATGGATAATACTTTGTGGATCGGTAAGTTGTTTGAGGAAATCGAGCATAGACAAAGTTAACAGAAATAATAACGAAATGAAACTGTCAAGCGAAGGGTTAAAATGTCGAAGTTCAAAAGACGATGTCACTTCGAGTAATTCCGACGGAAGGAGGAATGTATCGAGAAGCGTTCTCGATACGCTACACTCTGTTTCGCTACTCGAACAGACAAATCCAATGTCAGTTCGAGCGTAGTCGAGAACTAGGTATTGGTTTTAGAGCACTTCTGCTTCCCACTTGCTGCCCAAGAGTTCACTGAACTTTTGTCGTGCTCGAAGTGACATACTCAGGGAAGGCAATTTGAAGTAACAATAACCTAAGCAATATCAAAAGACATTCTCTTCTTCTCAATACTTGCTTTGATATCAGTTAATTGACCTTTAGGAATTGAGCTGATTAATTTTTTTGTATAGTCAGATTGAGGATTTAAATAAATTTCATCGGCATCACCCATTTCTTCAATCTTCCCTTTATTCATCACCACCATTCTATCACTCATAAATTTAACAACCGATAAATCATGTGAAATAAAAATATAAGTAAACTTAAACTCACGTTTTAAATCATTCAATAAATTTAAAACCTGTGCCTGAACGGATACATCTAATGCACTAACGCTTTCGTCACAAATAATAAATTTTGGATTTAAGGCTAAGGCACGCGCAATACAAACTCGTTGGCGCTGCCCTCCACTAAACTCATGCGGATAGCGATTAAATTGTTTTTCGGTTAAGCCTACTTTCTTCAATAATTCGTAAACTTTTTCTTTACGTTGGCTATTGCTTGATAAAATATTATGTACCTGCATTGGCTCCATCAAAGCTTCGCCAATAGTGATACGAGGATTAAGAGACGAGTATGGATCTTGAAAGATAATTTGCATATCTTTTCGCAACTGCCTCATATCCTCTGGCTTTAATCGCAATAAATCATTTCTTTGAAAAAATATTTTACCTTCAGTAGGCTCATTCAATCTTAATATCGTTCTACCTAATGTTGTTTTACCACAACCACTCTCTCCTACTAAACCTAATGTTTCTCCTTCGTATACATCCAACGTTACATCATCAACCGCTTTCACGTAATCAATCGTTTTTCCAAAAAACGTTTTATTTTTAGGAAAATATGTTTTGATATTTTGAAGTTCTAAAATTTTTGCTCTTTCGTATAATTCTTTATGTTCGGCAACTCTTTGTTCTTTTGTAATAATGACACTATTAATGGCTTCGCTAACAGTAGTAGGAATTTCAATCATGTTTCCTTCTTCATCTGTTTTCATAAAATCAGCCGACACTGGCAAACGCATTAAACGCTTATCTAAAGGAGGACGGCATGCTAATAAACTCTTGGTATAAGGATGTTGTGGGTTACTGAATATTTCTAAAACAGGTCCTTGCTCAACAACCTTTCCTTTATACATTACCATTACTTTATCAGCCAACTCAGCAATAACACCTAAATCATGTGTAATAAACATAATACCCATATCATGTTCGCGCTGTAGCTGAAGCATTAAATCTAAAATGGTTTTTTGAACAGTTACATCTAAAGCCGTTGTTGGTTCATCGGCAATAAGCACACGAGGATTACAACTCATTGCCATAGCAATCATCACACGTTGCTTTTGTCCACCAGAAATTTGATGAGGATATACATTAAAAACACGTTCAGGATCAGGTAATTGAACTTGTTCAAATAACTTTAATGTTTTCTTTTTAGCTTCTTTTCTTGATACTTTTTGGTGCAATAAAATGGCTTCCATTACCTGATTACCGCATGTATAAACAGGGTTTAAGCTTGTCATGGGTTCCTGAAAAATCATGGCAATTTCGTTTCCACGAAACGAGCGCATTTCTTCGGCAGGCAAATTTCTTAAGTTAACCACTCCTTTATTTTTTGAGTGATAAAGCATTTCTCCCCCAAAAACACGTCCTGGAGGATTAGGTATTAACTGCATAATAGATAAAGAAGTAACTGATTTACCAGAACCACTTTCTCCAACAATGCCGATAGTTTCTCCTTTATGAAGTGTAAACGACACATCGTTTACGGCTTTCACAAATTCACCATCTGATTTAAACTCAGTAACTAAGTTTTTAACTTCAAGTAATACCTCTTTTTGCATAATATATCACTACGAATATAGGAAATTTGAATGAAAACCAAAGGTTTTGGTTGGCTAAAATAAGCCGTTTATCGATAATAATCACCTAAAAATGGGCAGTAGGCATCCCACAGTCATCAATCTCTTTATTAAACAGATTATAATCATAATATTCTTTTCGGGCTTCTTTTGTAAAAAAACCATTTTTAAAAAAATATAAAATCTCTGGTCCAATAACATTAAATCGATAATACATTTCATCATGATTGATACAATCGTAAAAATAATCATCACAACTTTGTTTCAATGAATCTAACTTAAAACTAATTACTCCAGATTTTAAAGCTGTTTTTTTATGTTTCAAAAAAAGTTTAGTTGGTTTATTTTCAATAATAAATCCCAAACGTTTGTCATCGTTTTCAATAAATGGATAAGGCGTATGCGCAAACTCTTTTAGTATGTTACCTAATAATAGTTTAAATAAAAAAGGATTATCTGTCGACAAAGCCAGTGGTATCCGTTCTTGCATTGGACTTCTATCGTATACAATAGATGCAATGTTATTATTAGGATGTTGTTGAATCCAAAGATTTAAAACCCAAGTACCAGCAATATAACTGAACACGTGTAATTTTTTGTATTCATTTAAATGATGTGTATTCATAAAATCATTTACCGAATTAACACATTGTTGCAATGAGTCTCTTCCTAAATAATGAGGAATAAAAACATCGTATCCTTTGTGAGCAAAAAAATCTCTGATATCTTTTACACCATGTTTTTTTGAATTAAAACCTGGTAAAATTAAGATGGCTTCCTTGTCAGATATTGGTATTTCTGGATTATCAATTACAATAATATCTTTTGGGTGTGATAAACACACGTTGATATTTAGTAAGAATAAAACTAAAACAATAACTGATTTATATTTCATATTAGCCTTTGTAAAAAAGCCATTTTCCTAGTTCTTTCCAACTAGTTTTTTTACCATACATTAAAATTCCTGTACGATAAATTTTGCCTGCTAACCAAGTGAAAAATAAAAAACCAGCGACTAGCATTATCATAGATAAAGCCAATTCCCAAACTGGCACACCAAATGGCAAACGAACCATCATTACTATTGGCGAAGTTAATGGGAAGATGGAAAAAAACTGAGCCATAGAACTACTTGGATTTGACATAATAGCTTGAGCGATTACAAAACTTAATATCAAAGGAATAGTAACGGGCATAATAAACTGCTGCGTATCAGCCTCACTATCAACTGCAGAACCCACTGCTGCAAATAACGCGGCATACAATAAATAACCGAATAAAAAATAAAAAGCAAAGCAGCCAATTAATAAAGGAATATTTAGGCCATCAGCAAAATTAAACATATTAATAACTTCGTTAGGAGTAGCCACTTTTTGCATTTTATTAGATTGAGCTAAAATATCATTTTTCATTACTTTCTCAACCTGTGTATTTTGTGTCATTGTATCCTGTATTTGAGTTTTAAATACAGTACTTGTAATACCTACATAAATAAAAGTTGTTAATACTATCCACAAAATAAATTGAGTTAATCCTACCAAGGCAACACCAATAATTTTACCCAACATTAATTGAAAAGGTTTGACTGATGATACAATTACTTCAACTATACGATTTGTTTTTTCCTCAATAACTCCTCGCATTACCTGCGAACCATATAAGAATATCATAAAGTAAATAACAATACCAAAAAACATACCGATACCCATATTTAATTCGGTATTGGTTTTTTCATCTACTCCATCTTCTTTAACCTTTAAGGTTATTAATTCTACAGGACGACGTGCTTTATCTATTTTAGTTACATCAATACTATCACCTTGAAGTCTGAAATCAAACAATATATTTTCCATGGTATTGGTAATATACTGCTGCACATTAATTCCAGGTTGTTTAACATAGTATAACAAGGGTGTGGCTTTTTGTGCATTGATTGTCTCTATATCAATCTCCATAACCAAATCAAAAGGTCCATCTTTAAGCTTAGCTTTGGCTGATTCAATAGTACCTGTTCCATAAGTGAATTTTATTTCTTTTGTATTAGGAATTCTATCAACAAATAACCCACTGTGATCTAACACAAAAATTTGATGATCGGTTTGGTCACGCATTGCCAACCAAATAGGAACAATCATAACACCTGCCATTAATAATGGGCCAAGTATTGTCATTACTAAAAACGATTTTTTCTTTACTCTCGAAAAATATTCTCGTTGGATAATTAAAAATAATTTATTCATTTTATAAAACTGGATGAATGTTAAACTCTTTATTATTCTGTATAAGCGCTTTGAGTGTTTAATGTGGTTTTGTTTTCTACAACTGAAATAAAAATATCGTTCATAGATGGAACAATTTCCTGAAATGACAAAATTTCAGCAGTACTTAAAACTGCTTGCAATAAATCATTAGGTTTATTTTGGCGAAGTAATTTAACGGTTACTGAATGCATATCGTCATCTGATTTTTTATCAATCAATTCGGCACCTGCCCACAATGCATTTGTAAAACCCATTAAATTACCTTTAAATGATATATGATAGGTATTACTTTTATATTGTTTTCGAATATCTTTTACTGAACCATCTAATAATTTTTCGGCTTTATTAATTAAAGCAATATTATCACATAGTTCCTCAACGCTACCCATATTATGTGTAGAAAAAATAATTGTTGCTCCTTTTTCTCTTAGCTCTAAAATTTCGTTTTTTATCAGTTGTGCGTTAATAGGATCGAAACCACTAAAGGGTTCATCTAAGATTAATAATTTGGGTTCGTGCAGCACGGTTACTATAAACTGTATTTTTTGCTGCATCCCTTTACTTAATTCTTCGATTTTTTTATCCCACCAATTTTCAATTTCAAATTTTTTAAACCATTGTTGGAGTTTAGCTTTAGCATCAGCTTTTTTTAAACCTTTTAATTGCGCTAAATACATTACCTGCTCACCAACCGACATCTTTTTATACAACCCACGTTCTTCAGGTAAATAACCAATATAATCAACGTGTTTAGAAGATAGGTGTTCGCCATTAAATAAAACTTCGCCGCTATCAGGTCCAGTAATTTGATTAATGATTCTGATTAAAGATGTTTTACCTGCACCATTTGGACCTAATAATCCAAATATTTTTTGAGGTTCAATTGCTAAACTCACATTTTTTAAAGCAATGTGGTTTGCGTAATTTTTATGGATGTTTTTTACTTCTAATATTGGATTCATTGATAGAAAATAAAAATAGTTTATTGAATTTTTAAAACAATTGGCATTACATCAGCGTCTTTACCGCCAAGAAAAAATAATTCGTTGTTTGAAACTTTAAATCCTGTTAACGGAAATAAATGCGTCATGTCTTCCTTACCACCAACAACACCATCAATAAATGTGGTTTCTCTCACATCATTAATTGCTAAGTCAATGGTTTGAATAATAGGAATTTTAATCCATGCAATAGTTGGAGGAACAACAATGTATTTTTTTCCATCATGCTTGTATTGAAAATCATTATACACCACAACTAACTTATCGTTATGAAAAGCACCAAATACAGAGCCGTACAAACCACCATCTGCAATGGATTTATTGCTTTTTGAAAACTCGTACGATTTTACTAAGCTTCCTTTTTCGTTTAACGTATGAACATAAGCATCACCTTGAGTAATATCTGTTGTGTATACTAACTGATTGTTTGGACCCATTGTACTGTTGTTTACCTTAGAATAGTTTTCGCATATTAAAGCTACTTTTCCATCATCTTTAACTAATACTTGACGAATTTTAGAAGAAACATAAGCCTTTGGAAACTCAGAAGTTTGGTAAACTAATTGATCTCCTTTTGAATTAACTGCTAAACAAAAAACACCTTTTTGTTTTGTTCCACCAAAGCTCACTTTTCCATCTTCAGTATAATAACCAGCTATTACCAGTTCATTTTTAGTATTTAAACTAAAAGCATACGATTCTAATTTTTTGGGATCATCTAGCTTTACTATATTTTCCTTAATAGCATCACCTGTATTTGAAATAGAAAATACAGTTAATAAATCAGGCATTTTACTGATATCCGCTTTTTTTACAATGTAAACCGAACCATCATTTGCAATTACGGGTTTATTCACTGGGCCTCGTCTTGCGTCATAGGGCAATTCAAATTCTTTTGAAAACACAATTTTTAAAGTGTTATCAAAAACTGTAATCATTATTTTTTCTTTGGTTTCTTTTACAAAAGGTAATTCTGTTAATATAACTGCATATTTTCTGTTAGGAGAAGATGCACAGGTAAAATTTCCCGAATTCATGGCTTTTTCTGCAGGAATAGACATAATTTCTTTATGTTCATCTGTTTCATCACCATACTCGTTAATAGCATGCGCATAAACAAAAGTTTTTTTAGCATCCTTATTAAAAGTAGATTTAACAAGTTGCATGTTGTTCTCTAAATTTAAAATACCCTCATAAATTGAGATTAACATTTTTTCTTCAGGCACATATAGTTTTTTACTACATAAATAATCATTGTTTTCTTTAAAGCCTTGCAATTGAAGCTGCATACCATCTTTAAACGAATAAGCTTGATTTAAAATATATTTCTTACCGTAGTTTTCAAGATATTCAATTTCAGGATCTTCGATAGAAGTTGCCGAGCGACGCTCACCTACCTGAAAATTGAAAGTTTGAGAATAATAATTTAAAGAAATTATAGCTGCAAAAAATAAAAAAACTGATTTCATAAAGTAGGTTTAAAAAATAAATAATATTAATAAAAGTCTCTACTAATTTACTGAATTATTTGAGTAAACAAGCATCTTATAACAGGATAAACCATCCAATGAACAGGTATTAAACTTTTGTTTTAGCCAATGTTATTTGATTATAAACCCCATCCCACAAAACAATACGTCTTTTTAATGATTCAATAGTAGCCTCTTTTACCTCATTCCACTTTACCTCATCTGTGCCACAAAGGTTTTCGGTCATTTGTAAGGCTAAATGACTATGATGGTCTCCATCAACTTCTATATGTCGCTCTAAATAATATTTAAAAACAGAAATATCATCGGGGAATTTTTCGTGGATATCATTGATAATAGACATAAACATGCCTGGAATTAAATCTTCACGACCAAAAGTAAAAATAGCTGATTGTAAATAATCTTTTTGACTATTTATTATTTTAAATGTGAAATTTACAAAGTCTCTAGCTTCTCTTGGCGTTTTTGCTTTCTCAAAAGCTAAATCAAAATCTAAAGTTTCTTTTAAAGAAGAAACAAAACTATTCAGCTGAGAAGTATCTGCTCCGCATTGCATCATAGCATCAACATATAACTCAAAATGACTTTTTCTGTTTCCATGCATATCTACGTCACACTCTTCTCCAACAACTATTTCATTTATCAAAAAACGTGTATCAGCATTTCCCTTGGGAAACCAAGGAATTGTTGTGCAAGTTAAGTTATTTTGGAGAGATTTTAATAGAGACATAAAGTCCCAAACAGCATATACATGAAATTGCATAAAGACTTTTAAATCTTCTATATCACTAATCACTGAATACACTTTATGATTCATGATTTCTTGACGCAAAGGTTCAATAGCAACTTTAATTTTTTCTATATATGGATTTGAATTCATCATTTTATTTATCTTATTTATTCAACATAAAAAGCCAAGCCTTTTAAATATTCACCTTCTGGAAAATTTGGTGTAATAACATGATCTGCTGGCTGAGACAAAGTATGCAACAATTTCAAGTTTCTTCTAGATTCGATAGCTGCCGCTGTTACTGTATTATAAAATAACTTTTTATCAATAACTCCCGAACAAGAAAACGTAAATAAAATCCCACCCTTTTTGATGTTTTGCAATGCCATTTGATTTAATCGTTTATAACCAATAACCGCATTGTGAGACACGTCTCGGCTCTTTGCAAAAGCTGGAGGATCTAAAATAATAATATCGTAGTTTTTGCCATGATCTTTTAAATAATCAAAAGTATCTACTGCAAAGCCTTGATGATTAGTTGCATTATTTAAAACAGCATTTTTGTCGCACAAGTCAATTGCTTTGGCGCTTGAATCAACAGAATGGATAATCTCACAACCGTTTTTAGCAGCATACATCGAAAAACCACCTGTGTATGAAAATGTATTTAACACACGTTTTCCTTTACTATAATTACCTAACAATTGTCTGTTTTCTCTTTGATCTATGAAAAAACCAGTTTTTTGTCCATTAATAAAATCAATATAAAACTTTACATCATTTTCAACAACCACTAACTCATCATTACATGAACCAAATAAAAATTCATTTTTTAATCCCGCAGAATAGTTATTTGGTAAAGTTTCAGAGCTCTTATCATATACACTCATTAACTTAGAACCGTATACCTTAACTAATGCCTCTGCTATATCAGTTCTGCACTTATGCATTCCAATACTATGTGCCTGAAAAACAACGTGACCATTATAATAATCCATAATTAATCCAGGGCAACCATCTCCTTCTCCAAATACCAAACGATATACATTGGTACTAGAATTATCAGCCAAATTAAGGAATTGGCGATATAAAAAAGCTTTCTCAATTTTTTTAACCCAAAACTCAACATTTATTTGTTGTTTACTAAATGAGATAATGCGCCCAGTAATACTACCCTTTTGGTATTGAGCCATTCCTAAAAATTGCTGTTTAGCTGAATAAACTTCAACAACATCGCCATCTGCAATGCCCGAATCTTGGGTTTTTATAGCCCCCGAAAAAACCCAGGGATGAAACCGAAGTACTGGCAACTCCTTGCCATTATGTAATGTTAATTTTGGATATTCTATCATAGCACAAATGTATCGTTATTATTAGTTTTTGTAGCCAAATAAACCTAATTTTTTATTTAAATTAGCAAACAAATTCAAGTTTAAGATGTAAGACCAATACTTACACTTTATAACTTAAAATTTAAAATAAAAATATCTGAACCATTCATCCTTCAATAAACAATTTCATCAAGATGAATGCAATAGATGACAATTAAAAAAACAATGATATGAACACATCTGAAATAAAATTAAAAATTACGGTTGACGAAAATCAACTACCTCATAAAATTGAATGGGAAGCTCCTGATGCTAATGAAGGGAGCGTTTGTAAAAGCATGATGCTAGCACTTTGGGATGAAAAAGAAAATAATACGATGCGTATTGATTTATGGACTAAAGACATGAGTGTGGATGAAATGAAAAAGTTTTTTCATCAAAACATTACAACTTTAACTGATACTTATTTAAGAGCTACCGGCGATGAAGCTACTGTAAAAGATTTACGAGAATACATGAGTGGTCTTGGTAAACGTATGGGAGTTTTAGCAAATAACTAGTTCTAATTTTAATTTGATGAAAAGTTGCTTAAGCATATTATGTCTTATAATTTATTTGAGCAGCTTTTCTCAAAAAAAAGAGTTTGATGTCAGGAAGAAATATTCTGTTGCTCAGGTTTTAAAAGATATTGATTACACAGAAAAGTATCTCACTAAATTTCACCCCGATCCATTTAAGTATATCAGTAAAGACGCATTACATGCCTTTATTGAAGAAACGAAAGCCCGAATAGACAGTCCGTTAACGGAAATGCAACTTCGGTTTTACATTAAACGCATTGTTGCCAAAATAGGATGCGGACACACAGACGTAGCTGCTTCTAAACGATATACTAAAGCTCTAAAAGATTTTAATAGGCCACTTTTACCTATCAATGCTTTTGCAGTTGATTCAAACAAATTATTTATATTAAATAATTTATCGACTGATACAACCATAAAAGCTGGTGACGAGATTTTAAGTATTGATCATCATCCAACTCAGCGTATTTTACAATCTATTTTTTCGGTTTACACGTCTGATGGCTACAACGAAACGTATAAGAAACAAGGCACAAGATATAATTGGTTTAAGTATTATTATTCATTTTGTTATGGATATAAATTACAATATCAACTTACTGTAAAACACAAAGACAGAAGCATCACAAACTACACACTCAATGCGTTATCATCTAAAAAAGATACCGTCATCTTACCAAAAAAAGATTCAGTAACCTACTTAATAAAAACTAAAACCTGTAAATACTCTATTTTAGATAGCAACAAATCAATTGCCGTAATTGATATAGATGCCTTTAAAGGGAAGCATTGGTACCGTTTTTTCAAAAAATCGTTTAAAGATATTGAAGATAAACAGATTAAACATTTAGTTATAGACTTAAGAGATAATGGTGGCGGACAAATACACGAAGGCTTGAAGTTTTTATCATACATCATTCATCAAAACTTAATTTTACCTTTTGACAGAAAACCAAATTTATTAGTCTTTAACCCAAGATATAAAATGGATTTTGCCAGCAGATTAGCACCTATAGCATTTTGCACAATGATGCCTCAATGGCCTAAAAATAAGAGATTACGACATTATTTTATAACACTTCCTAAAAAGAAACATGCGTTTAATGGTAAAGTATACGTGCTAACAAACGGAAAATCTTTTTCGATGAGTGCTGTAGCGGCTAGTTATTTAAAGTATAAAGCTAATGCTACTGTTATTGGTGAAGAAACTGGTGGCAATATTGCGGGAAGTAATGCTGTCATAAGTGGTAAAATAGTTTTACCAAATTCACGAATTCAAATATTGATTCCAATGTATCATATATATCATGATGTAGAAGTAAAAAATGATGGACACGGTATAATACCAAACTATCCTACACAATACAGTAAAGATGATATCTTAAATGGAGTAGATATTGATTTAATAAAAGTTTTAGAATTAGTAGAATAATTAACTAATGCTATTTCTTACTCGCTGGCTAAAATCTCTTAATGCCTGATTGAATGGAGTGCCTTGTTCCATTTTTTCTTTAATATAAATAGAAGCCAAAACATGAGTTAAACATTCTCCCTCATCTTTACCTTCTACTTCAATAGCAGGTTTTTGCTCTTCCATCATAGCTTCTTCGGCTGATTGAAGCTGTGCTAAAGAATAAAGTTCTACTAGTTTTTTAATCACTGGTATCTGCATAATTATTTTCTTAAATCGTCAATCATTTTTTGTAAATACTCTTCTTTACTAGTAGCAGTTCCTTCTAATAAAACACCGTTTTTAAAACTCGCTAAATAAGGCAAATTATCTACACCTCCCATTTTACGGGCCTTTTCATTTTCTTCAGCATTTACTTCTAAAAAAATAATATCTGTATTAGCTTCGTCATTTGAATGACGTTTAAATTTTGGAGCAAATAATTTGCAAGAACCACACCAATCGGCATAATACTTAACAATTACTTTATTATTATTTTGAATCAGATTTTCAAAATCTGCATCTGTGCTTAATTGTACCATAATTTTAATTTAAAATAAATAACTCTATAAACTTAAACAATTAATACATACAATAGTTTGATAAATATTCACTTTTTAAAAACAAAAAAACCTCCTACAATTAAGTAGGAGGTTTTAACATATAAAATATTGTATTAATTAGTTACAATTACTTTTTGTTTTACTTGTTTCCCAACTAAGAAATAGATTCCACTTGATAAAGAAGTTACTTTACGAGAGAAATTATTACTTTGATTTAATTCAACTGTTTCAATCACTTGACCCAATTCGTTTGAAATAACAATAATATCTGCTTTTTGAGATTGAATTGTGAATTCTCCATTATTAGGATTTGGGTATAAAGCAAATGAGCTTGAGAAGTTCATTTCTTCAATACCTGTACAAGGAGATACAACAACTTGTATAGTAGCTGTGCCTGCACAACCATTAGCATCTGTTCCTGTAACTGTATATACATTAGTAGAAGATGGAATAAAAGATGTTCCATTTGTAACACTATTTGTCCAAACATAAGATGTTGCTCCAGAACCTGATAATGTTACTGAATTACCAGTACAAACTGTTGAAGCTGTTGTGTTAGCAGATACGACTGGTAAACTATTTACTGTTACAGAAACTACTGCTGTATTAGAACAAGATCCTACTGTTCCAACAACTGTATATGTATCTGTTGATGTTGGAACAAAAGATACTCCATCAGTTACACCTCCTGTCCACACATAAGATGATGCACCACCTCCTGTTAAAGTAACATTAGCTCCTGTACAAATTGAAGTTGTAGATGTATTTGCAGTTACCATAGGTAAACTATTAACTGTTACTGAAACTACGGCTGTATTAGAACAAGATCCTGCTGTTCCAATAACTGTATATGTATCTGTTGATGTTGGAGCAAAAGCTATACCGTCTGATACCCCACCTGTCCAAACATAAGATGATGCACCTCCGCCTGTTAAAGTTACATTAGATCCTGCACAAATTGAATTAGATGATGCATTTGCTGTTACAACTAATGAGTTATTTACAGTAACAGTGATAACCGCCGTGTTAGAACAAGAACCAGAAGTACCTGTAACCGTATAAGTATCAGTAGCTGAAGGAATAAAAGACGTTCCATCTGTAACACCACCTGTCCAAGCATAAGATGAAGCACCACTGCCCGTTAAAACAAGTGTAGACCCTGGACAAACTGTTAATGCTGATGCATTTGCAGTAACTGTAGGTGTAGGATTTACCACTACTGGAACAACGGCTGTATTTGTACAACCATTTGTTGCTGTTCCTGTTACAGTATAATTTAAAGTTCCAGATGGAATGAAAGAAACTCCATTTGAGATACCACCGCTCCATGCATATGAAATAGCTCCACTTCCTGATAACGATACACTACCACCACTACAAACTGTTGTTGAAGATGGTGTAGCAGATACATTAGGAAGGTTATTAACTGTAACAGTAACAACCGCTGTGTTAGTACAACTACCTGAAGTACCAGTAACAGTATACGTATTAGTAGAAGATGGTGCAAAAGGAGTTCCATTTACTGCACCACCAGTCCAAGCATAAGATGTAGCTCCACCACCTGTTAGTGTAATATTAGAACCTGCACAAACAGTATTTGTACTAGTATTTGCAGTTACTGTTGGTGTAGGATTTACAACAACTGAAGCCACAGCTGTACTTGTACATCCATTAGCTGCTGTTCCTGTAACACTATAATTTAAACTTGCTGCAGGAGTAAATGAAACGCCATTAGTTACTCCCCCTGTCCATACATAAGATGATGCGCCACCACCAGTTAGTGTAATATTTTTTCCACTACAAATTGTTGTAGAAGAAGGTGTGGCACTAACCGTTGGGTTAGGCTTTACAGTAATTGTTCCTTGAGCAGCCGCTAAAGATCCGCAGGCATCTGATGCTATTAACAAGGTTGTATATGTACCAGCAGCAGTATAAGTTGCAACGGGAGTTGCCCCTGATGCTGTAGGTGTAGAAATTGCACCAAAAGACCACTGATATGTACCCGCTGTTGAACCAGCTGAATTATAACTTACACTCTGTCCTGCACAAATTGTACTTCCTGATGTAGAATATGTTGCTACAACAGGCGCTTGAGTTAAAAATGGGTGTATTAATAAAGAAATATTTAAACTCCAAGAATTAACCGCATCAGCATAATTGTACCATGTATTATTTGATTGTTTTTCCCATGTTGGGGTTGGTGTTGTTTGTGGGCTTGTATTACTTACAATACTTAAAGAATCTTTAGCTCCTGCTGCTGGCCATTGTAACCCAGAAACGTCTACACTGGCAAAAAACTTTTTCGAAACTGGTAAATTAATTGGGGTTGGGAAAAACACAACTGAATAACGATTGGCAGCTACATCCGACATGATTGTTCCCATAGTGATAGTTGATGTACCTAAAGCAGCACCTACTGTACCACCTGTACCATCATAAATACGAACAGCAACTGTTTTACTAGGTGTTGCTGAATATGCAATATCAAACCCAACATAAACTTGCGTTATCATTGTATTGGCACTCGCAGAAACATCGAAATACATTGCCTTTTCTTTATCGCCATATGTATTAGGACCATTCACAAAACCATTTGTAAAGATAGGAGTTCCTGTACCATAATTTGTTAACGACCAAGTTGTTGGCGTAGGTAAATTAATAGACATACAAGAACTAGTTGTTGTTGTTGGAACTGGCGGCAACATAGCTGTTTTGTATTTTGCCTGAGTTGAAGAAAATGGATGTGATCCAAATGTTGAATAATTATTTTGTTTAGTTTGCTGGGCAAACACAAAATTAAAAGCTAATAAAAAGCTTAAGAATGATAGAATTTTTTTCATGAATTATTATTTTGGTTATTATAACAAATATAACAATTTCAGAATTTCTACAAAATTTATTTTAGTGTTAGTATTATTCTGATAATCATACAAACATTATAAAAATTGGAGGGCTAATACACAAATAATCGTTTGCAAAAAACATGACAATGAACATAAGGTAAAGTAAATAGTCAGACAACAAGAAAATAAAAACTAATACTAAAAAGTTAAGCGATATTGTGGTATCACAAAAAACTTTAACTGATAATCGGTTTTTATTGTTTGTGTATTTAAATCATATTGTTGCTGAAAAATATTATTATGCTTGGTTATATTTTGAATATCAACACTTATTTCGTGAGTAAAACGTTTTGTATTTAATTTATACGAAGGCTTTATATCTATTCTAAAATAGGGATTATATTGAGGGATATAAGCCTTAGTTCCATCTCTCACTTCATCTTTGTAAGCAATAGAAGCTGCTAAATCAATAGGCACATATCTTTTTCCTCCTGCATAAGTAACTTTTGCATCAATGGCCAAAATGTGTTTTTCTTTTATTTTAAATTCTTTTCCCGCTAAAGCATTAAAAACATAATTACCATTAAAAGCCGAATTTCTGTAAACTCCATCACTTCCTGTATATTTACTTTCAAACAAAGAAGCCGTCACTAAAAAATAATAGCCTTTACTATAAAATTTTTCGAGCGTTAATTCAAAACCATAATTTTCTCCAGTACCATTGTTTACTAAACTATCTACATTAGGACTATTAAAATCAGCGCCCAAATTCACTGTACTAAAATAATCTTTACGTACTTTAACTGGAACACTATATAAGTATTGATAATACACTTCTGTTTTAATACGCACGCTATTAAATAAGTTTATATCGTATGCCAATACCGCATGAGCTGCTTTAGTAAAATCTAAATTCCTGTTTGTTTCTTTTACAACACCTCCCCCTAAATTAGCTGTAGCAAAATACACATACAAAGGCTGTACCTGACTATGAATACCAGCTCCAAAACTTAAAGATTGTTTTTTATTGATTTCGTATTTCAATCCTAAACGCGGTTCTGGTGATTGTGAATTATTTAAGAGTAAGTATTGATAAGAAAACCCTGTATTTAAAGAAAGCTTTTCGCTAAAATGGTGTTTCCATTGAATAAACCCTCGCAATAAAGCAGTTTGACCGTTATAGTTACGCAGTGTTACAAAACCTGTTCCGTAGCTATCAATACTATCGCAAAAACTAGTATTGTATAAATCGGCATATACTCCTGCATTTACAAAATTTTTTGAATTAAATTTTTTATTATATGTTGTATTTGCTGAATATCTGGTTGTATAAGATATATTTCGATATTCTGGTCTAACAGTTTCAGGTTTTGTACTAGTATCAACTCTATCAGCTGTAATTAAATTATATTGTCCAGAAACTCCAATATTTGTTTTAATATACGAACTGGAATTAATTAAATAAGTATGAGAAATTCCTCCTGCTCCAACATTTGAGCGAAAAAACATATTTCTTCCACTATAGCCGTATAAGTTATTATCTTTTGATTGTTGACTCTGTAATAGCTCTGCATAGCTTAAACCACCTATACCCCATACAGAAAATTTACCAGCTTTTTTAGTAGGTAAATCAACTTTAAATGTTAAGTCTTGGTATTGAGGAACCGCACTACCAGTTCCAAAGTCTAATCCTATGTATTTAAATATTGATAAAGTAGAATATCGGTAATTAACCATGAAAGAGCCGTTTTTTTTCTTTTTACTAAATGGTCCTTCTGCCCCTAATTCAAATCCGTTGAAACCAACCATTCCTAAAAACTCGTACTTTTCATTATTTCCAGAACGCATCTTTAAATCAAACACACCTGCTGTAGCATTGCCATAGTCTGCTGGGAAAGCCCCACTCATAAAGTCAGAATTATCCAAAGTATTGTTGTTTAAGATACTAATTGGTCCTCCTGATGATCCCATACTACCAAAATGATTTGGATTTGGAATATCTAATCCATTTAATCGCCACAACACTCCTAGAGGAGAATTTCCTCTGATAATGATGTCATTTCTACTATCGTTTGCCCCACTTACACCAGCAAAGTTTGCAGCCATACGCGCTGGATCGCCTCTACTACCTGCATACCGACCAGCTTCTTCAGTACTAAATACTCTGGAACTAACGGTTGCCATTTTATTATTTGTCTTTGTTTTATCAATTTCTGCAGACACAACAACTTCCTGACCTTGCACTGCACTCTCTTCCAACTCAATATTTAAAACTGTTTCTTTACCAGTAGTTAAAACAACTGTTTGTGATTTTTCTTTATAAGAAATCAATGAAATTTTTAATTGTTTTCTTCCTAATGGAATATTATCAAAACGAAATTTTCCATTTTCATCAGTAGTAGTTGCTTTTAATGGTTCTGAATTTAAAATACTAATAACAGCTCCAGGTAAAGGGCTTTGCGTTTGCTTGTCAATAACAGTTCCTCTGATTGTTTGAGTTAATTCTTGTGAATAGCCAAGCTGAAAAAACAAAAAACAAATGAGTATCAAAATATATCTCATATTATTGAGGTAAATGTTTTTTAATTAAACATGGAAATAAATAAGGACATTTTAGAAGTGTTATATTATTGGCTACTGTAGTTGTTTTTTTGGAGACTACAATTCTCAAATCTTCTTTTTTCCATTCATCCTTTAAGCATTCTTTATTGATATTAGTAGAATCCTGACCTGGTGGCATTTTTTCATAATACTTCCAAGGTTCAAATAAAAGATAGGTTCCGTAATCCCACTTTGTTTTTAAATATCCTGACTTATCAGTTACAACTGTATCAACATCCAATTTTTCGTTAACTACAATAAGTTTTTTATTTGCGTATGCAATCGCTTTATTAGGTGTATTTTTTAAATCCTTATTTGGTTTTGCGCCACCGCAATAAGGAAAATACTGAACCATTTTAATTCTTACTTTCTTTGCCTGAGAAAATAAATCAGAATTAAAAAATAAAACGATGCAAAATATAAAATACTTCATAGTTTATGGTGTACTAGATGAAACTGGTAATATTTTTCCGTTATAATATTGATGACCTTTTAAAGAAAAATCAAAAATATATTCAGCCATCTGTTTTGGTGATAGTGGCGCTTGGTAGCCAGGAAAAGCTTCTGCCAACATTTCTGTTTGAACTGCACCGATAGCTAAACAGTTTACAGAAATATTTTTTTCTTTTAATTCTTCTGCCAAACATTCTGTTAATCCAACAACGGCAGCCTTAGATGAACTATAAGCGGTTAATCCTGGAAATTTAGCACTACCTTGAAAACCACCCATACTACTGATATTGACAACATGTGCCTTAGATTGTTTTCCAAGTAAAGTCAATAATTGTTGTGTTAAATAATATGGTGCAAATACATTCACTTGATATACTTTTTGCAACTCATCATAAGAAATCACTTCGTAAGGTTTATTAACCAATAAACCAGCATTATTGATAATACAATCAATACTCGAAACTTCATTTTTGATAAAAGTAACAGCGGCATTCATGCTATCCTGAGAACTTAAATCTGTTGAAATTGATTTAAGGTTTGCATGAACAATAGCTTTTAATGGTTCTAAGTTTCTTGTTAAACAAAAAACAATATGACCTGCATTTAAAAATTGTTTCACCAATTCAAAACCAATACCTCTGCTTGCACCTGTAACTATTATATTCATTGTACTAATAATTAACGATTTGTTCTTGTATGTTAGCTGGCAATTCTCTTTCGCCATACTGTTGATTTCTAAGTTGTGGTTCAAAACCAGCTTCTTTTATGGCATCTTGAATTGTTTTATAAGTAAAGCGATGAGGAGCACCCGCAGCACTTACCACATTTTCCTCAATCATAATACTTCCAAAATCATTAGCGCCACCATGCAAACATATTTGTGCCGTTGCTTTACCAACTGTTAACCATGATGCCTGAATGTTTTCAATGTTTGGTAACATAATTCTGCTTAAAGCAACCATTCTGATATATTCATCAGCACTGACGTTATTCGTAATTCCTTTTACTCTTCTTAATAAAGTGCCATCATCCTGAAACGGCCAAGCAATAAATGCTAAAAATCCTTTTGCGTGAGCCGGTTTTTCTGATTGCACTTCACGAATCCAAACTAGGTGTTCAAAGCGTTCGTAAATAGTTTCTACGTGGCCAAACATCATTGTCGCAGAAGTAGTGATGTTTAATTGATGACATGCACGCATCACATCCAACCACTCACGTCCTGTACATTTTCCTTTTGAAATTAAACGTCGTACTCGATCATTTAATATTTCAGCCCCTGCTCCCGGCAAACTATCTAAACCTGCTTCAACCAACGCTTTCAATACTTCAGTATGAGTTGACTTTTCTAATTTAGTAATATGTGCAATTTCAGGCGGCCCTAAAGAATGAAGTTTAATGGTTGGATATAATGATTTTAATTCCTTAAATAAATTCACATAAAAACTTAACCCTAAATCAGGATGATGTCCACCTTGTAATAATAATTGGTCGCCACCATACTTAATCGTTTCTTCAATTTTCTTTTTGTAAGTTTCTATATCAGTGATATATGCCTCTGCATGTCCTGGTATTCTATAAAAATTACAAAACTTACAATTGGCAATACACACATTGGTTGTATTTAAATTACGATCAATTTGCCAAGTAACTTTATTGGAATTATTTTTTTTGATATTACGTATTTCATTTGCCACAAACATCAATTCTGATGTAGGAGCATTTTCGTATAAAAAGATGCCCTCCTCAATGGATAAAAATTCAAGATTTTGAGCACGCTTTAAAAGTGACTGAACATTCATTATTTTAAAAAATTTTACAGAGTAAAAGTACGTTTTATATAGGGAAACAAAAAGCCCTTTTTAATGTTTACACCAAGAAGCCTGTAACTATTGTATGTATTTGTATTATAACATTATAACATGCCTAAATATGATTAAAACAAAGACTTTTACCCTTATATTCCTCTATTTTTCAACTACTTTTTCTTATGCTCAGCAAACGGTAAACTATCAAATGTTTTTTGAGACTGACAGTTTTAAAATTTCTGCTAGAGAGGAAATAATTTTTTCAAATTTTATTCAATCACTCGACACCGTCATCATTTCTCAAATTACGATTTCCGGATATTGTGACGATGTTGGCAATGAGGCATATAACAAAATTTTATCTGAAAAAAGAGCTGTTCATACAGGCAATTTACTACCTGTAGATATTACAAAGAGTATAACTCCTGAAATGATAGGAAAAGGAGAACTGCCTTCACAAAACGACCATGAGATTAAAAAGCTAAGAGCAAATAACCGAAGAGTTGATGTTACCATTTCTTATACTTTAAAAGAAAAAACTTCTAATGTGATTGAAAAGATAGTTGAAAAACCTCTTGAAAAAAAACTTGAAAAAAGAAACAGTCCTTTATCCGATAATCAAAAAGTGGGAGATAAAATCACTTTGCAAAACATTTTATTTATCGGAGGTCGTCATGTTCTATTACCAGAATCTTATGAAGCGCTTGACAACCTAACATCTACATTGTTAGAGAAAACACAATATCACATTTTAATTTTGGGACATATCTGTTGCATTGGAAATGGACAAGACGGAATTGATTATGATACAGGAATCAACAACCTTTCTGTAGCGAGAGCACAAACTATTTATGATTATCTTATCGTTCATGGCATTAACAAAAAAAGATTATCCTATAAAGGGATGAAGGCTGATTACCCAACAGGTAAGGGGGCAAAACAAGACCGCCGTGTAGAAATAGAAATTACTAAAATAGAAAATGAACAATAAAGTTATGCTAGTTTCTGGTAAGTTTGCCACCAGCGATCAGGAATCTCATTATTTACTGCCATTTCGTAATCTTTATAAGAGCAAGGTAATAATGTATGTCTTTCAAACTTTAATCCCTTAGTTGGGGGGTAAGGAATTTCCATCCACCAGCGATCGCTTTTCTTACTCTTAAAGAAGTTAATTTCATATTTCTCATCTTGTAGTACTACATGAAACTTTAGATAATCTGGACTTGTACGAGATGGGAAATCATTTTTACGATTGTAAAAACCATCCATAAAACACCAAATCATTTGCGCCGCTAGATTAGATGTTTTACCATGCGTATCAAACTCTGGATTAATTTCATAAATACCTATTGAAGATAGTTTGTCATTCATCCCAGCATAACGCATCATTTGGCAAGCCTCTTCCGAATAAAAACCATTTGGCGAAGCATTAGGATTTGCTGGCGCATCACTGTGTTTAATAGCTGTAATATCAAAACTCAACATATCTGCATGACGAATAATTGGTTCAGATTCCTCAATAGCATCGCGCACTTGACCTAAACGATAAGTATCAAAATACAAACGATTCATCATGCTTAAACTCGTTTGATCTACTAGATAAGTTTGGTAACCAATATTACTATAGTTAAATAAATAGTTTGGTTGATGTAAAATAATTTTACCTAAATAAGCTGTATTAGTGGTGTCTTCATCTGGATTTCCTAAATCAAACTTAGAATCAATAGCCACCACATTGATGGTTTGTTCTAACTTTTCATATCCTAAAAACTGAGCGTATGTTAAATCCTGACTCCCTCCAATAATAATTGGAATGATATTGTTACGAATTAAATAATCAACAGTAGATTTTACAGCATAGTATGTATCTTCCACATCATGACCCGCTTCAATATTTCCTAAATCAACAATACGCGGACGAAAACTACCTGGATATAAAGCATAAAAATAATCTCTTACTTTATCAGGTGCTATGGCGCAACCAATGTTTGTATGGGCACGTCTATCTTCACAAACGCCAACAATTGCCATATCTATATCTTTTAAATCAGGAAAATCTGAATCACTTGTATATGCACCTATTGTTTTTCCTATTTGATTTTCGGAATAAGAATCTGTATCTAATTCAATTGGTTTAAAAAAATGTTGAATGTCGCTCATTGTTAAACTTAATATTTATGTAACAGAATAAATTTATTTATAATGAGCTCTGGCATTCCACATTTAAACCAAACTTATTAACGAATGCGGGTTAGTAGTTCTGAAAAAACGACATAAAAAAGCAAGATTTTCGGAAAAAATTTCAGATTTAAACCTCTTTAAAATGTCAAAAATTCTTCAAAAACCCATTGGCACAGAGCTTGTCGATTTTGCAACAAGATTGCAATCATTAAAAAAATAAACAATAACCATAAAAAATAGGAGGAAGCCATGTTCTCAATAGCAAAAACTAACAACGACAGAAATAGATTATTTACGGATTTTCCGTTATTATTTGACGATGCGTTTTCAAAAAACTTTTTTGAAAAGCAAAACAAAATGTTTAGTGTTCCAGCAGTAAACATTAAAGAAACTGATAAATCATTTGAATTGGATTTAGCAGTTCCAGGAATGGATAAAAAAGATTTTAAAATTGAATTGAAAGACGGCAGCATTACCATATCTGCAAAACACGAAAATAAAGTAGAAGAAACAAACGAAAAAGAACGTTATTCGAGACGTGAATTTAGCTACCAATCCTTTAGCCGTTCGTTTGTGTTAGCTGAAGATTTAGTGGACACAGAAGGGATTAATGCAAAATATGAAAATGGAATTTTAAATGTGTCGATTCCGAAAAAATCAAACACTCAAATTAATTTATCAAGAGAAATTCAAATTTCTTAAGATACAAAACCAATAAAAAAGGGAGATTAAAAATCTCCCTTTTTTAATTCATAATAATTAAAAGGCTTACCAAATATTTACTCTCTTATTAGCCGGGCGATACATTGCATCTCCTTCTTTTACACCAAATGCATCATAAAATTCCTGCATATTACTTAATGGCCCAAATGCTCTGAAGATACCTGGAGAGTGAGGATTTGTAGCAATTAATTGTTTTAAAGAAGCGTCACGCATTAAGGTTTTCCAACCTTGAACCCATGCTAAGAAAAAGCGTTGCTCTCCTGTAAAACCTGCCATTACTGGTGATTTTTGACCATTTAAAGATTTTTGGTAAGCATAATATGCCATCGTTAATCCACCTAAATCAGCAATGTTTTCTCCTTGCGTTAATTCACCATTTACGTGTAATGTATCAATAGCTACATAACTATTAAATTGCTCAATGATTAATTTAGTTTTATCAGTAAAATTTTTATAGTCAGTTTCTGTCCACCACATTTTTAAATTTCCATCAGCATCAAATTGCGAACCTTGATCATCAAAACCATGTGTTAATTCGTGACCAATAATAGACCCCATAATTCCGTAATTAAAAGCATCATCTGCATTCACATCAAAAAATGGCACTTGCATAATTCCTGCAGGGAAAGCAATTTCATTTGATGTTGGATTGTAATACGCATTAACCGTTGGTGGTGTCATACCCCACTCCATTCTATCAACTGGCTTACCTATTTTTGCTAACATACGACCATACTGAAATTTACGACCAGCTGATACATTTTTCCAATAAGATTCTCTTCCAATAGTTAATGCTTTATAGTCTATCCATGTGTCAGGAAAACCAAGCTTCTTAATTATTTTATCTAATTTTAATTGAGCCTGAGCTTTTGTTTCTTTACTCATCCAATCACGAGACTCTATACGAATTCTGTAAGCTGCAATTAAATTGTCAACCATTACATTAACTCGCTTTTTTGAAGTTTCATCAAAATATTTCTCAACATATAATTTACCTAAAGCCTCTCCTAAAGCTTCATCAATAGCACCTTGAACTCTTTTGTAACGAGGTTTCATTTCTTTTTTTCCTGCTAAAACAGTTCCATTGAATTTAAAACTTTCGTTAACAAACTTGCTCGACAAATAAGGCGCTGCAGTTTCAATTAAGTTCCATTTTAAAAATACTTTCCATTCAGCAATTGTAACTGAATTAATGATGGTGTTTAATCCCTCGTAAAATTTAGGTTGATTTAAAACTAAATTTTCAGGCATTTTAATTCCTAAAGAATTAAAGTATGTTTCGAAATTTACATTTGGCGCCAGCTTTAATAATTCAGCTTTTGTAAATGGATTATATTGTTTTTGAGGATCTCTTTGTTCAACTGCATTTTGAGAAACTTTAGCTAATTCCGTTTCTATTTTCATAACGGTTGCAGCATTTGCTTTCGCTGATTCTGGGTAATTACCTAAACATTCAAACATACGTTGAATATGATCTACATATTCTTTCTTAATAGATTCATATTGCGGTTCAAAATAAAAATCTTTATCAGGTAAGCCAGTTCCAGTTTGAGATAAATAACAGGTATTGGCATTACTGTTTTTAAAATCTGAATACACATAGAAACCAATCATTCCTCCAACACCTTTTTTGTTTAATAAAGCAGAAGTTTTAATTAAATCGGCCTTTGTTTTAATTAAATCGATAGCCGCTAGTTCTGCGCTAATTGGCTTAATTCCATCTTTATCAGCTTTTACAGAGTCAATTGCCGTTAAATAAAAATCACGTAATTTTTGATTGTTACTACCAGCTACAGCCTTTGCATCTTTTGAAACAATGGCCATTAACGCTTTTAAATTCGCAACATTATGTTCGTTGATTTCATTAAAACTACCCCAACTACCATCACTTGCAGGTATTTTTTGTGTATTTAACCATTTACCATTAGCAAATTTATAAATATCATTTCTAGGATTTACTGTAGAGTCGATATATGATAAATTAATACCTGGTGTTAAGGTTTGAGATATTGCGCTTCCAACACATAAAAGAGTGGACGCTAATAAAACTATTTTTTGCATAAAAAGTATTTTTTATAAATATAAAAGGAATTTGTGAAGTAATTCTGAATTTTATTTGAATAGCGTATTTTATGGATAGACGGGATTACGCCACAAAAATTTGAGGTGCTACCCCCTCAATTAATTTAGTTTCAATGGCCTTATCAATCAATAACTGTATAGCGTTTTTACCAACAGTTCCTAAACTTATTGAGAACTCATTGACATACAATGCAATGTGTTTTTTCATTACCTCTTCGCTCATTTCTTGTGCATGTTCTTTCACAAAATTCATACAACTTAAGGGATTGGCAAATGCAAACTCAACACTTTGTTGTATTAAACTATCAATCGTTTTTTGAAGTTTAGAATCAATACTTTTCTTAACAACAATTCCTCCTAGTGGAATGGGTGCATGAATTAAACTATCCCAAAACTCACCTAAATCAATGATTTTTTCTAAACCTTTTTCTTCGTAAGTAAAACGGTTTTCATGAATTAACAAACCTGCATCTACTTGATGAGACAACACTGCTCCTTCAATATCGCTAAATAATAATTCTTTTTTATTTTTGGCATTTGGAAAAGCCAATGATAATAAAAAATTTGCTGTCGTATATTTTCCCGGAATTGCAATACTTGCATTATCAATATTTTCAACTTTAAATTTTGAACTTTGAACTAATAAAGGTCCACAATTAAAACCTAATGCACTTCCGCTATTCAGTAAAGCGTAATGTTGGGTTAAATAAATAAAAGCATGATAGCTTAATTTAGTAACATCTAACTCTTGCTTAAATGCGCTATTATTCAAAGCTTCTACATCTTCCATTACTACTGTAAAATCAACACCTTGCGTATCAATTTTTTTGTGCACTAAAGCATCAAAAATAAAACAGTCGTTAGGACAAGGAGAAAAACCAAGAGAGAAGTTCATTGAATTAATTATTTGAGTTGATAAAATTAATCAAAAAATCATTCAGATTTTTAATTGCTAAAGGCATTTGCCATTTGCTTTTATCTCGTTTCTCCACATAGTTAGAGATAGTGCGAATTTGAATACAATTTGCTTTTTTTCCTGAACAAGCGGCAAAAAAAGCAGCTCCTTCCATACTTTCAACATAAGGTTGATATAATTGCTGCACTTTTTTAATGTTTACTTCGTTACCATGAACTGTATTTACAGTAATCCCTTTTACTTTTTTTAACGGATCAATCCATGAATTAGGAATGCTATAATTTTCGGAAAATATATATTCTCCGGGAAGATTCAATTCATCATACTTTAAAAATTCTTCGCCATCTTCTGCACCCATTTCACTTAAAATATCGGATGTTACTCGAACTAACTGCCCTAATTCTAACTGCCTATCAAAAGCCCCACAAACACCCACATTGATAACTAAATCATATAAACTATTGATGTATCTACCCATCATAAAAGCCGTATTTACCATGCCCACTCCAGTAATTAATACTTCAATATCTTTATCTTCAAAATCCATATTAGCATGATTCATGCCTGTTGTAGGCATAGCAATACCAAGAAAATCCAATAAAGGTTTTACTTCAAATTGTGTAGCTGATACGATTAGAATCTTCATTTATAATTAGTATTTTTACAACTGTTAATTTACTATGATTTATATTACCCGCAAAGAACATTTTAACGCCGCACACAAATTATTTAATCCGGCTTGGAGTGAAGAACAAAACAATGCCACTTTTGGCAAATGTGCTAATAAAAATTGGCATGGTCATAACTATGAACTATTTGTAACTGTTAAAGGAGAAATTAATCCGGATACAGGTTTTGTAGTTAATTTAAAAGATTTAAGTACAGTAATCAGAACAGATGTTACTGAAATACTTGACCATAAAAACTTAAACATGGACGTAAAAGGGATGCCCATTATGCCTTCTACAGAAAATGTGGCCATCTTTATTTGGAATATTTTAGCCCCTAAAATAAAAGATATGGGAGCTGCCTTACACTGTATTAAATTGTTTGAAACCGACAGTAATTACGTGGAATATTTTGGAGAATAAACATTTATTTCCTTTTGTTGTTATTATAGAAAACTAAAATTATGCTAAACGAAGAATTTGAACACGATATAACAGGCTATAAAAAAATAGATCAATATAATGACAAGTTGGTTGATTCTATTTCTGATATGTATAAAAATATTTTGGATGATGTTGGAGAAAATCCAACTCGCGAAGGTTTATTAAAAACTCCTGTAAGAGCTGCTAAAGCCATGCAATTTTTAACTCAGGGTTACGACTTAAATCCTTCCGAAATTTTACGTTCAGCTATGTTTAAAGAAGATTACAGTCAAATGGTAATTGTGAAAGACATAGAAGTATATAGTTTGTGCGAACACCATTTATTGCCTTTTTTTGGTAAAGCACACATCGCCTACATTCCAAACGGACACATTGTAGGTTTAAGTAAATTACCTCGTATTGTAGATGCATTTGCTCGCCGATTACAAGTACAAGAACGCTTAACCAACGAAATTAGAGATTGCTTGCAAGATACATTAAACCCAATGGGCGTAGCTGTTGTAATGGAATGTTCACACTTATGTATGCAAATGCGCGGGGTTCAAAAACAAAATAGCACAACAACAACATCTGCATTTACTGGCGAATTTTTGAAAGATGCCACCCGAAAAGAATTTATTAGCTTAATTGCAGCTAATCTTCACTAATTCAAACCTTTCAATCCCTTGTAAAACAAGGGATTTTTTATTTTCTAAAAATTCAAAATTTATTTTTACTCAAAATAATTGTTTGAGTGAAAAAATATTATTCTATATTTGTCTCGTGAAAAACACCAAAACATATTCTTATTATGTAAATCGATTCTGTTCGAATTGTATGTGGTGTAATATTATGCGCTAGTCGTACCAACAGTTTTCACATTTTTTTATTTTCTATTTTTAAATTTTTTCAGCAATGTTTGCCTTTGATATACAGGATCAAATCCTAGATAAACTAAATACGCTCATAGTCGTTTTAAACAAAAGCGGCAGCATTGAGTATGTCAGTAAATCTGCACAGCAGTTATTAGGCTACAACCCGCAAGACTTATTAGGAAATGCGTGGTGGGAAATCATTCGCTTTTCGAAACCAGAGGGCGAAGAAGTAAAATATAAAATCTTAAAAACGTTTGATAATCAATCTATCACTACTCAAACATTTGAGCACAAACTAAAAACCTCAGCTGGAGGTACTAAGTGGGTGCGTTGGAATGTTTCGTACTTAAACGAAGATCAGTTAATTGGTATTGGTTATGACATTACTGATAATAAGTTGAATGAAAAACGTTTAACCGAGAACAATAAACAATTATTAGAGCAGAACAAAGATATTACTGATAGCATTTATTATGCCCAACGTATACAACAATCAATATTGCAAACTCAAGAACAATTGAGACATTATTTTAATAATTCATTTTTATTATATAAACCAAAAGATATTGTAAGTGGCGATTACTACTGGTTTTATGAAGATGAATTATATAAATACATAGCTGCTATTGATTGTACTGGACATGGTGTACCAGGTGCCATGATGAGCATGGTTGCTAACTCTATGTTTAAGGAAGTTTTTATGAATAGAAAAATTTCTCATCCTTCTGATATATTAAAAGCATTAGATGAAGAATTAGAAAAATCAATTAATAAAAACCAAGATGCAACTTTTAATGATGGAATGGATGTTTCGTTGATAAGAATCAACAAATCAAACAATGAATTAGCCTTTGCTGGTGCATTTCGTTCGATATTAATATCAAGAGATGGTGAAACAACTGAATTAAAAGGCAGCAGATATCCTATTGGATTTTATTCAGGCATCATAAAGCAATTTAATACACAACTATTTCAACTACAAAAAAACGATAGCGTGTATTTGTTTACGGATGGCTTTATCGATCAGTTTGGTGGAGAAAAAAATAAGAAATTGAACAAATCAAATTTCAAGGACTTACTAACTACAATTCAGGATATGAATATGGATGAGCAGGAAGCTTTTTTAGAATATTCATTTAACAACTGGAAACAAGATAACGACCAAACAGATGATGTATTAGTTATTGGAGTTAAAATTTAGCCAACACCTGTCAGGTTGCAAAGCCTGACAGGAGTTTAGTGAAGGAAAAATAAAGAAATTTTTTATATTTGATAAAGAAAATATATATTGTGTAATTAGTTTAAATAGTACTTAATGAAAAAAAACATTCTATTGTTAGTTATATTTTCAAATTTATTCTCGTTTGGACAAAACAAACTTATTCAAAAATTTAATGACGCACTTAAAGAAAATGACATTTATTCTTTACATAAATACTTCAAGTACGAACTAACATTTAATGAATTTAAATTTTTAGTTGAACAAAAGCATATTAAGAAAAGTTCCTTTATAGAAAACAAAACTGAATCAAATAATGAAAGACTATATTCAGAATGGCAACTTATCAAAGACTCTTCTAATTCAAAAATTGAATTATTTGATGTATTTATAGAGAATGTCAATTCAAATCCAACTGTTTGTTATATAAATATTCAAACTGGCACAATAAAAAATGTAAAACAGAATTTTTTAAATAATAATATTAGCATTCCATATATTACAAATGACTCCATGCGGCTTCATTCCTTTGACTCATTAACAAACCAAGTTATCATATTATTCAAAGAAAATAAAAACGAATTTATAAAAACATATTATAATCCTGATTACACAGATCAAAGTATTGGTGATTCTTGGGCAATGAGAGAATCTCTAAAACAAAACAATATTATTAATTTACAATATCAAAACAGTTTTTTTGACAAAAAAATTAATAGAGGAGCAATAACAGTTCTTTTAACCTTTTCTGATAATAGTCAAGAGTATGGAGTTCTTTACTTCAAAATACTAAAAAACAAGCTAACTTATTTTTATACTGATAGTGAATTTAAATTAGAAAAATTTTTAAAATAAATCTTTCATACACAAATAAAAAACATTTACAATTCCTTCGTTTCTAAACCAATATTAAACAAAGCATCTAAGCAACTTAAGTTTGGTGTAAAGCCTTTTTTATCTGCAAATACCTGGTAATAAGGCTTTACAATGAACTCATTTGAATTATTTAAATCTGATAACTTTCTAAAGTTATAATAATCACTCGCATTTATTTCAAACTCATTAGTAAACTCGATTTGTTTTTGCACTCTTAAAATATGAAGTACTGTTTGTAATAATTGAGTGTTATAATCAAACAAATATTCAAATTGCTTTTCATAAAAAGGTTTAAACTCATCTTCAAAAAATTCGAAATAGGGCGAGTTTTTATAAGCACTTGTAATTGCACGCCAATGTTGCTTTTGCCAGTCTTCTGCATAAGATATTTTTTTGTTGGCAATTAATTCTTTATCTGCTTGTTTTATTAATGGAATACTTAAGTTGAGTTTTCCGTTACTAGTCAATATCTCGCAACGATTACGATAGGTCTGCTTAACAAAATGTTCATGCTTTTCTAAAACAACAATATCATGTTTTAAAACCTGCTGTAAGTAATTGATATTTGGTAAATAGGCTGTAGATAATAGAACTTTAGTCATTACTGTATAGATTCAAATATTCTATTCCATCTAATACCTGTGTGATAAAATTTATCATTAGAAAACACAATGCGAGTTGCTTTACCAATAATATGATCTTCGGGTACAAATCCCCAATGACGGCTATCTTGAGAGTTGTGACGATTATCGCCCATCATAAAATAATAATTTTGTTTAATAACGTATGAGGTTCTGTATTCGCCATTAATCATAATACTATCTCCTTTTAATTCAAGGGTATTACCTTCATAAGCCGAAATAATTCTTTCAAAAATACACAGATTCAAAGTATCTAATTTTACAGTATCTCCTTTTGCTGGAATTTTTAAAGTTCCATAATTATCTACATTCCACTTATAATGTTCGTTAAAAGGAAATACAAACTCATCCCACATCTCTTTTTTCTCATTATTTTTTTGAATTTCTGTAATAAACGTTTTACTTCTTAATGTATCTGCTAAGGCTTTAGTGAGCGTGAAAGAATAATCATTATTATCTGATATTTTTCCTCCTTCTAATAAATGATAACGTGTTGTAAATGTAGAATCTATAGCTTTATCTGATTTAAAATGATAATTAAACTGTAAATTTTCTTCTTTATCAATAAGTTTATTATTTACATAAACCAAACCATCTATTATTTTCAAACTATCACCTGGCAAAGCCACACAACGTTTCACAAAATAAGTTCTATGATCAACAGGATGCTCATCTTCTAACGGGTAATTAAACACAACTACATCATTTATTTCAACATCTGGTGTACCAAACAAGCGCATATACGGTAATGTTACAATATCCGAATAATACCGTTGATTAATAAAAGGAATACTAAACACTGTTTTTAATAAGCGGGGGCCGTAAGATAATTTATTGATAAACATATAATCACCTGTCATCAAAGATTTTTCCATAGAAGGTGAACTTACTGGAGAAATTTCGAAAAAGAACGAACGAATAATTAGCACCACAAAAAACGAAATAGAAATAGCTTTGAGCCATTCCTTTATAGATTGTTTAGTGGGTATAAAGCGTTTCATTTTATTTAAAAACCTGAACTGTAGATTTGTTTTTATTAACTAACTGGCCACATGCTGCATCTATATCTTTACCTCTACTTCTTCTCACATTCACAATCACTCCTCTTCCTTCCAAATGCCTTACAAAAGCTTCTAAACGCTCAGGAGTAGTTTGTTTAAATTCACCATCATCAATAGGATTATACTCAATGATATTGACTTTAGCTGTTGTTTTCATACAAAAATCACCTAACTCACGTGCGTCTTGTATCCCATCATTAAAATCTTTAAACACAATATATTCAAACGTAACACGAGAACCGGTTTTTTCATAGAAATAATTTAAAGCTTCTTCTAAATTATCCAATGAATTAGTTTCGTTAATTGGCATAATGTGATTACGCTTCTCATCATTAGCTGCATGAAGCGATAAGGCTAAATTAAATTTCACATTATCATCTCCTAACTTCATAATCATTTTAGCAATTCCAGCAGTACTAACAGTAATTCGCGAAGGACTCATACCTAAACCATCAGGTGATGTAATCCTATCTACGGAGCGCATCATTTCGGCATAATTCAACAATGGTTCGCCCATACCCATATATACAATATTGGTAAGTGTTTGATTATATTTTGTTTCTGCTAAATTTTTAACCAAAGCTACTTGGTCATAAATTTCATCTGCATTTAAATTGCGTAAACGCTTTAATTTACCAGTAGCACAGAACTTGCAAGTTAAACTACAACCAACTTGAGATGATATGCAAGCAGTCATACGAGATTTAGTAGGGATCAACACACTTTCTACCACATTACTATCAGATAGTTTCATGGCACATTTAATGGTTTTATCATTACTAATTTGCATGTCACTTATCTCCACCGCATTAATAGAAAAATTTTCTTTTAACCAATCTCTTAATGGTTTAGATAAGTTAGACATGTCATCAAAATTATGAGCAGTTTTTTTCCACAGCCACTCATAAATTTGTTTAGCTCTAAATTTAGGTTCTCCTTTTTCTTTTAGGATATCTACAATTTGAGCTTCGCTTAGTGCACGTATATCTTTCTTGGTTGACATGTTATTTTACAAAGTTATCTATAAATACTGAAAAAGACACATCATTTTCGATGAATAAGTTCTAAATTTGAATATGCGTTTTATAAGTGCCACTCAATTTTTTTCTGGGAAAGAGTTTTTACCAACTAATACCATATTAGTACTAGATAAAAATGGATACATTGAGAATATAATTTCCAAAGAACACGTAGATTCTTTAAATATTGAACATTTTGAAGGTATTGTTTCTCCTGGTTTTATAAACACACATTGTCATTTAGAATTGAGTCATTTAAAAAATGTCATCAAACAGCATACGGGCATTGTTGATTTTGGATTAGCCATAATGAAACACCGAAATGATATTCCGATAGAATTGCAACTTGAAGCCATGCAATTGGCTGATAAAGAAATGCAATTACAGGGGATTGTAGCTGTAGGTGATATTAGTAATAGCAATAGTTCATTGCAAGCAAAATTAAAATCTGATTTATATTACCATACTTTTATAGAACTTATTGCACTGAATCCAGAACGTGCTGATGTAGTTTTTGATACTGGAAAAAAATTATTAGCTGAATTTACAGAGTGCCAACTCTCTGCCTCATTAGCACCTCATGCTCCTTACAGTGCTTCTCTTGAGTTAATAAAAAAGGTAACTGATGATTGCCTGCTATTGCATAAACCTACAACTATACACAATCAGGAAAGCATGGCAGAAAATGAGTTTTTTAATCTTAAATCAGGCGACTATTTAAGATTATATGAAACCATACAAGTTCCGATTAATTATTTTAAAGCAAATGGTAAAAGTAGTTTACAAACAGTAATTAACAGCTTTAATAAAAACGTCAATACTTTATTAGTTCATAACACTTTTAGTAATAAAAATGATATTGATTTTGCCTCAACGCAACATCAGCAATTATTTTGGTGTATGTGTCCAAATGCTAATTTATATATTGAAAACACCTTACCTGATGTTAATTTATTAAACAGCAATAAATGCATTTTAACCATAGGAACGGACAGTTTAGCAAGTAATTCAACTTTGTCAATTATAAACGAAATAAACACTATTCTAAAGCATCAACCAAGTATCCCGCTTGAACTATTACTCAATGCAGCTACTTATAACGGCGCAAAATTTTTAGGAATCGAAAACCTATTTGGATTTTTAGAGAAAGGCAAAAAATGTGGAATTAATTTAATTGAAGGGAAATCAGGAAACTACTCTGTTAAAAGATTAGCTTAAATTAACCGAGGATGTTAATGTAAATAAAGAAAAATCATCATTGATTTTTTTGAAATCAACTTTTAATTTATTTCCGCTCTTCATTCCGATTGTAATAAAACCTAAACCAGCACCTCCTTTGTCGCTGATAGTATTATTTTCAAGATGCTCTAAATAATATGCTTTTAAAGCTTTCTCATCATCAAACGAGTTAATTGTATTGATTTGTTTTTCTAATGCTGGTATTGAAGAATTAGCCACTAAATTAGAAGATATCACTTTTAAGTTAGCGCCGTTTTTAACTAAGATAAAGAAGTTGTGTTGTTCACCTTGTTTATTTTTTTGCCCATGTAATAACATGTTTTGCAAAGTTTCAACACTAATAAAGAAAATCTTTTTAATTGGGCCTTTTGCAATGTCTAAAGAAGTTATTTTCTCTTCAACATTTCCTTCTAAATTAGAAATAACGCTTTGAGACAATTCTCCATAGTGAGAAACCAAAACGGTTTCGTTTTGTTGATGGTCAGTAAGCATCTGCTCATACTGGGCCTTAACAAACTCTTTTTCGCTATGTGAATATTCGTTCAAAATATTTTATTTAAATAATCCGTTTACTTCTGCATCTATCATTCTGATTACTTTTCCAAAATCTTCTTTGTTTTCAGAAAAATTAATCTCATCAATATCAACTATCAATAATTTACCACCTTCGTATGTCGAAATCCAAGCTTCATATCTTTCGTTTAATCTTTTCAAATAATCTAAACGAATAGAGTTTTCATAATCTCTACCACGTTTTTGTATTTGTTTCACCAAAGTAGGAACTGAAGCTCTTAAATAAATAATTAAATCTGGTGCTTTTACTAAACTATCCATTAATTTAAATAATGTAAAGTAGTTTTCGTAATCGCGGGTTGTCATTAAACCCATTGCGTGCAAATTTGGTGCAAAAATGTATGCATCTTCATAAATAGTTCTGTCTTGAACTACTTTTTGCTTTCCTTGTCTGATTTCTTGAACCTGACCAAAACGAGAATTTAAGAAATATACCTGTAAATTAAACGACCAACGTTGCATATCGTCGTAGAAATCGTTCAAATAAGGATTGTCATCTGCATCTTCATAATGCGGAGTCCATTTATAATGCTTTGCTAAAAGTGACGTTAATGTTGTTTTTCCTGAACCGATATTACCGGCAATTGCTATATGCATAAATCTTCTTTCTAAAAATATCTTCGGTTTATAATATACTAAGATACAGTTTTCTATTATTATACAAAACTTTTTTTTATTTTTTTTTAAAATGTTAAAATTTCAATTATTTTACCGAATTCAGTTTCAATTCAGTATTATACCTCGTTAATACTTTTTTGGTATCATCAAATGCTTCGAGCATTTTTTGTTGATGTGAGTGATTTAAAAAATCGGGGAGTTTTGTTGAATCTGATGCCCATTGGGCTGGAAATAAAATATGCATTTTTTTGGCTCCATCTCCCCTATAAACCCACGTAGGAATATAACTTGCTTCTTTAAATTTAGTTGTTTTTTTAGTTTCATTTTTTTGAATAATCAATTTTAAAATAACACCTGCATCTGTGTATCTCCAATATTGATTGGATAAAAAATTCCCTAAACTATACGCTACAAAAACAGTATCGTTTAATGTTTTAGAAAACACCTTTTCTGTTGGCCCAATAACATGAGGATGCGCTCCAATTACTAAAGAAGCACCAGCTTCTAATGCAAACCTCACTGCATCTTTTTGGGCTTGGGTTGGCTCTACAATATTTTCAACTCCCATGTGATAAAATACTAATACAATATCTGCGCCTTTAGTTTTAGCTGATTTAATAGCATTTACAATCCCTGCAGAATCAATTACATTGAGCATATAATTATGTTCTTGAGTTGGATACGCACCATTAGTTCCGTATGTGTAATTTAAAATCCCCAACTTAATTCCTTTTATATTTACAATTCTTATTGAATCATGATCTCTTTGATTCAAATAAGTTCCTGCATAACCTAAACCATTTTTTTTAATTACTTCTATCGTTCTCAGTAATCCAGCTTCACGAGTATCCATACTGTGATTATTGGCTGTCACTAAAAAATCAAACCCTGCATTTTTTATTGCTGCACAATACGCATCAGGGCTATTAAATGCGGGATACCCTGCGTATGGCTGAATAGTTCCTGCAAATGTAGTTTCTAAATTACCAATTGTAATATCTGCATCTTGCAGGTATGGCTTTATATACTCAAAGCTTGGATTAAAATCATACTCTCCATTACTTAATTTAGCGTTATTTGTTTGTGGCAAATGACACATCAAATCACCCACCAAATTAATAGAAATTTCTGTGATAGAATCTGGTGGCGGAGGCAAGTAAGTAACCGCTTTTGCTTCTTCATAAACAGGGGTTTCTTTAGCTGGAGTTGTATTAACCGAAGTGCTTTCTGTAACTGTTTTTTCTGATGTTTTACAGGTACTAAAAAAAAGAGTAACTAAAGCTATTAAAGATAAAATATAAACGTATTTACGCATTTTATTTATTTTTTCAATTCTTTTATATACGCATCGCATATAAATTTAATGGTATTGTGTAATTCAATAAATTGATAATTAAGAAGCGTCTTAACTCTATGATTATTGTACGTATTATTATCTAATGCAGCCACAATAGTTTCCTTCGTAATTAATTGTTCTTTCCCTGTAATAAAGCTTTTCCAATAATCTAAAAATTTACCAATAGTAAGTGTAATCTTTCCCGCCTCAATACTTGGTTGTTTTTTTCCTAATGCTTTGTGAACTTGTGACAGAATATCTTTAAAAGAATAATTATTTTCTACCAACACAAAACGTTTACTAAATTCTTTTTTTTCTGTAAGAGCTATCATACAAGAAGCAACATCTCTCGCATCAATGGTGGCACTTGAACCTTTTGTATAAAAAGGATTTCCTTGATAACATGTTTTAAATAATTTTCCTGAGCTTTGATTCCAAAAACCTGGTCCTAAAATTATCCCCGGATTTACGATAACTGCATTTAAGCCTTCTTCGGTTCCGCGCCACACTTCTCTCTCTCCATTATATTTACTAATTGCATAATCACTCGCAGTAGGTGAAGACTTCCAATAAACCGACTCGTCAATATTTTTAGTAATATCTGGATTTTGAAGAGTGGCAATTGAACTCACATAACACAGTGCCTTAGTATTCTTTTCTAAACAAGCGTTCACAATATTCGCCGTACCTTCTGTATTAGTGCGATGCATTTGCTTGTTATCTTTTGAATTAAATGAAACAAATCCAGCACAGTGATAAACCGTTTCAATGCCATCTAAAGCATCTAAAATTGAATAGATATCACAAATATCTGCATCAATCCATTTTATTTTTTGAAATAAACTCTCGGCATCTGAAGTATAATAAGAAAACAAGCGTTTGGTTTTTAAAACATCACTTCCCTGACGTTTAATAGCCACAACTGGTTTATTTTGTTGCAAAAGCTGTAAAGCTACATGCGCTCCTACTAATCCTGTTGCTCCTGTTATTAAGTTCATACTTATTAAAAACTAAACAAATGTAAAACTTTGTGCAATAGAAAATAAAGAAAACTGCATTAAACAGCCAAAAACAAAACCTGCATATACCTGAGATGACGTGTGGGCATTTAATTGCAAACGAGCAAAGCCAATCAACCCAGCAACAAGTAAACAAGCGGTTATCGCATAAAATATGGGTATTTGCATAAAAAAACTAATAGCTAATAAAACGCCTACTAAACCGCCAATACCAATCATGTGCGCACTTATTTGCCACCATAAATTAATAATAGCAGCGCATAGTATACACATGCCTGCTCCTAAAACAAATAATTTAATAGCTGGCCAAATATTAAAATCATATATCATATAAAACAATCCAAAATAACATAAAGAAGTCATTATTAATGGGAAGGTGCGCTCTTTACGATTTTCGATTTTTAAGGATGATACATAGTTTAGCTTATAAAGTATCAATAAATTTAATGCTGGTAATAAAAAGGTGAAGGCAAAAACAGTTAAGGTTAATACCAATTTTAATTTAAGTGGGGTGAAAATAAAATAGATTGTATTAGTCAACCCAAAAAACACAATTAAACAACCGTAGGTTGCCATGAGTAATGGATGAAATAAAAAGGACAATACCTGAGCTAAATTCTTCATTTTAAAATAAAATGCTAAAATACACTAAAAAAAATCGAGATAATACAAGAATATAGTATATTTTAAAATCTATTGCTATTTTTGGATTCTGTATGATTACCTTATTAATTAAAGAAATACGAAGTTTTTTAAGCTCATTAATTGGCTACATTGCAATTGGTGTTTTTATAACAGGTATTGGCACGTTTATGTGGCTTGTTCCAACAGAAAGTGCTGGCTCTAATGTTTTAGAAAACGGATTCGCTAATATTGATCCTTTATTTATTTTGGCTCCTTGGGTATATCTGTTCTTAATCCCCGCTATTACTATGCGTAGCTTTTCTGAAGAGAAGAAAACAGGAACAATTGAACTTCTTCTTACGCGTCCATTAAGCGAATTACAAATTGTGTTAGCAAAATATTTTGCAGGAGTTGTTCTAGTTATTGTATCATTACTACCAACTTTAATTTATTATTACTCTGTTCATCAATTAGGTTATCCTAAAGGCAATATTGATACTGGCGGTATGTGGGGTTCTTATGTAGGTTTATTGTTTTTAGGTGCTGGTTTTGTGGCCGTTGGTACTTTTGCCTCTGCAATTTCCGAAAATCAAGTAATTGCTTTTATCATGGCTTTGTTATTATGCTTTATCACTTATGTTGGATTTGATTTTATTGCCTCATCAGGTGTATTTGGGAAATACGATGCTTTTGTAAAAGGATTAGGTATGAATGATCATTATATTAGTATGAGTCGTGGTGTGATTGATACACGTGATATTATTTATTTTGTGAGCATTATTGCTTTGTTTAATTTATTATCAAAACTCGTTTTAGAAAGCAGAAAGTGGTAATATGACGCAAAAAAAATCAATACGTAAAAAAAGAGACATTGCCATTTTAGTGGCAGTTCTTACCATTGTTATTCTTATTAATTTTGTTGGTGCCTTTTTATTTAAGCGCTTCGACTTAACTTCAGAAAAACGATATACTTTATCTGAGTCGTCACGTAAACTATTAAAAGATTTAAACGATGTTGTTTACATAAAAGTATATCTACAAGGCGATTTTAATCCGAATTTTACTCGTTTAAAAAATGAAACAAAAGAATTATTAGATGAGTTTAGAGCATACTCTAATGGTAATTTAGAATACGAATTAATTAATCCTTTAGATAATCCTAGCAAGGAAGAAACAGATAAAATAGAGAAACAACTTTATGATAAAGGTATTATGCCTGAGCAAATTGTTGATAGAAGTTCTCAAAAAATTTCGGAAACATTTATTTGGCCAGGAGCAGTTATCAGTTACAAAGGAAAAGAAAGTGTTTGGCAAATTTACAAACGTCAATTAGGTTTTGAAACCGAACAAAGCATTAATAATTCTATTCAAGAAATGGAATATGGCTTAACAAATGCCATCAAAAAAACAACTTTAGTAAGAAAACCAGAAGTTCTTTTTGTTGAAGGACATGACGAATTAGATACCATCAGAGGTGCTGATTTCATGCGTTCTGTGGCTGAGTATTATAATGTTTCGCGAGTAAAAATAAACAATAAATTATATGCATTAAAAGGTGCCGACGCTATTGTTATTGCTCAACCCGATTCTGCGTTTGATGAAAAGGATAAATTTATTATTGATCAATATGTAATGCATGGTGGTAAAGTTTTGTGGCTTATAGATCCTGTTTATGTAAACAGAGATACCTTAACTACAAGAGGTTATTCACTTGGATTTAAAAATGATTTAAATCTTGATGATATTCTTTTTAAATATGGAGTTCGTTTAAATCCTGTATTAGTTCAAGATTTACAATGTGCTCAGGTTCCTGTAAATGTTGGATTTAAAATGGGTCAACCTGATTTTAAACCTTTTTACTGGAATTACTATCCTTTACTTCTTCCTTCATCTAATCATCCAATAGTAAAAAATCTTGACTTAATTAGAACTGAATATATTGGAACATTGGATACTGTTTATGCAAGAGACATTAAAAAAACTATTTTACTACAAACATCCAGGTATACTAAAACTCAGCCCACACCAGTAAGAATTTTAGCAGCTCAGGTAAAACTAAAACCAAACGAAAGTCAATACACTAACTCTTTTCAAAATGTAGCTTGTTTGTTAGAAGGCGAGTTCGAATCAAACTATAAAAACCGAATTACAAGCAGGATTTTAACCGATAGTATATTTGATTTTAAAGGAAAAAGTAAAGCTACTAAAATGATAGTAGTGGCAGATGGAGATATTGCTAAAAACGAATATCAACGTGGAACGGGCATGATTTTTCCAACTGGATATGATATGTATACGAAGCAACAATTTGCTAATAAAACCTTTTTATTAAATTGTATGAATTACCTTTTAGATGATGAAGGCTTATTACAACTTCGTTCGCGTGAAGTGAAATTAAGATTATTGGATAAAAAGAAAATTGCAACTCAAATTACAAAATGGAAATTAACGAATGTTGGATTACCGCTTTTAATTATTATTTGCTTTGGATTAATTCAGTTTTACATCCGAAAGAAAAAATACAGTAAATAATTTTCTGAATTTTTAAACTTATTATATAAATGAAAAAATCAAGTATCATCATTTTATCAATTTTAATTGCCTTAGCGGGACTTTCCATATACATCTACAAAAGCAAAGGAAAAACCTCAACTATTGATAAAGAAGCTAGTGATTTTAAATATAAAGACACCGCAAATATTGATAAACTATTTTTGGCAGATAAAGATGGTAAACAAGTTTTAGTAGAAAAAAAAGCTGACGGATGGATTTTAGATGGAAAATACCCTGTTCGTAAAGATGTAGTTGATTTATTATTATATACGATTGCTTCTGTTGAAGTAAAATCTCCAGTTTCAAAAAATGGCCGTAATTCAGTTATAAAATTAATGGCAGCAAAATCAACAAAAATTGAAGTATACAGCAAAGGCGAAAAAGTTAAACAGTACTATGTAGGACATCCAACTCAAGATCATTTAGGTACTTATATGATTTTAACGAATTTAGAAACTGGAGAAAATTACGAAGAACCATTTATTACACATATCCCTGGCTTTGATGGCTTTTTATCTACACGTTACAATACTGACGAAATTGATTGGCGAGATCGCTTATTAATCAATTATCGCCCCCCTCAAATCAAACAAATTAAAATGGATTTACATGAAATGCCTGATTCATCGTTTATTATTGATTTGTTTAGTATGCAACGTTTTGGTTTAAAAACAAAAAAAGGATCTATCAAATTTGATGAATCCAAAATGAAACAATACATCGCCTATTTTCAAAATGTAAACTGTGAAATTGTTTTAGATCAAAAAGATCATTTAGTGGATTCCTTATCAAAAGGAGCTTTACCCTTTGCAACTTTAACTATTACTGACAGAAATAACGAACAAAACGTTTGTGAATTTTTTCATAAACAAGTAGTACCTGGAAAAAATGAACAGTATGGAGTAAACTATAAATACGACCCTGATAGATTATTTGTAAAATACAACAAAGGCAAGGATTATGGTGTAGCTCAATTTTATGTTTTTGGCAAAATATTACAAAGTTATAGCTACTTTTTACCTCAATATTAATGTTAAAAAATAGTTTATAACTACATTCTTTTTAAAAGCAGTTACAGGTTTCATATCGTTAAATTTGATTGATTAAAAACTAACTATATATGAACTTTGTAGTATCATCATCTACTTTATTAAAACACTTAAAATCTATTAGCGGGGTTTTAAACTCTAGTAACACAATTCCTATTTTGGATTGCTTTTTATTTGAGCTTAAAAACGGCATGCTTACATTATTTGCTAGTGATATGGAAACAACCATCACTACAAGTATTAAGGTTGATGCTTCTGAAAATGGCAATATTGCTATTCCTGCCAAAACCTTATTAGAAGCTTTAAGTAATTTACCAGAACAACCTATATCTTTCATCATTGATAATAAAAAATTTAGTGCAAAACTAAAAACAGAAACAGGTGATTATACCTTAACTGGTCATAATGGAGATGAATATCCAAAATTACCAAAAGTTGAATCAGCTACATCTGTTATTATTAAAAGTGACGTGTTAGGAAACGCAATCAACAAAACTATTTTTGCAACAGGTAATGATGATTTACGCCCTGTAATGAGTGGCGTATTTTGTCAATTTAATGACGAGAACTCTATTTTTGTTGCAACTGACGCTCACAAATTAGTAAGATATACTCGTAATGATGCCAAAGCAGGTGCTTCTGCCTCTTTCATTATGCCTAAAAAACCATTAAATGTTTTAAAGAATTTATTATCAGGTATTGATGATGCAGTAAAAGTTGAATTCAATAAAACTAACGCCTACTTCAGTTTTGGTAACATTAATTTAGTATGCCGTTTAATTGATGGAAAATATCCAAACTACGAAGCCGTTATTCCAAAACAAAACCCAAATAAATTAACTGTTGATAGAACATCGTTTTTAGGAGCCATTCGTCGTGTGAGTGTATTTGCTAATAAAGCAACCCACCAAATTCGTTTAAAAATTGCCGGTAGTCAATTAACTATTTCAGCAGAAGATTTAGATTTTGCAAACGAAGGACACGAAACATTAATGTGTACTTATGTTGGCGAAGATATGGAAATAGGATTTAACTCAAAATTTGTATTAGAAATGCTTACGAATTTAGAAAGTGATGAAATTACTATTGAAATGAGTGCTCCAAACCGAGCTGGTATTATTGTTCCAACTCAAAAAGCAAACCCTGCAGAAGATGTATTAATGTTGGTAATGCCTGTGATGTTAAATAACTAATCTAGTATTTATATTAGCATAAAAAAAGGTGATTCGATTGAATCACCTTTTTTATTTTATTAACTTAGATTTAATTGATTGCTTTACCATTAAAATTAACCATAATCAATTCCTCAAGTGTAAAACGTTTACCGTCAATAAACGCTACCAACCAAGCATCTTTTTGTCCTTTTGCCATAATTTTTTGGCGCGCTGCTTCTGCCTCTTTTAAAGTTGAGAAATTCAACTGCGTAAATCGTGTAATGCCATCTGGATAATTTACAATTTCAGGTGCACCAAATTGCTTTAGATGATCATATTTGTAATTTTCAGGATTTCTATAAGCTGCTATCTGAACTTTAAATACTAAACCATCAGCACACATATTACCTCCAAGCGATAATAGTTTTTTGTAAACCACATCATCATTTAAAGATTTCCCTTTTATTTCAGAAAAATCTGGAATAGGAGAACCATTACAAGGCGTTACAGTAGTTTTAACTGGCTCTGTTGGATTCGTTTTAGTATTAGCATCTTTTACATTACTAACATTAGCATCATTTTTAAAATTATCATGAGATACAGGCTTATTTAATAAGCTATCTAAAATAGATTTTACAGAAACTTGATTCTTTTTATTTTCGAATTCAGGTGTGTATAAATAAAAATCTTTCTTTATCTCTACAAATTTCTGCAACTTCTCTACATCAATTTCCTCTTCTATAGGATCCATGCCTTGCACAGAAATTTTGATTTTATAACCACTACCTGGTGAAATAGCCATTAAATACTTACCAGTTTTAGAATTAGCGTAATATGGCCCTATCACCTCGCTAGATTCCTTTTTCACAACTTCAATTTTTGCTTCAGTTGGTTTATCATCAATATAAACACTTCCTTTTAATAATGCTAATACTGGTTTTTCTCCTAATATACCAGGTGTTACCATGTAAATATCTTGTTGTCCTTTTCCTCCTGCACCTCCTCTATTCGAAGAAAAGTACCCAACATCACCTTTTGCATTAATTACATAATATCTATCATCTTCAGTTGTGTTTAATGGGATTCCCATACTTAATGGTTCTATCCAGCCATTATCTTTTTTAATGGAATACATAATATCATATCCTCCAATACTTTTATGTCCTTCTGAACTAAAAAACAAAGTAATTCCATCAGGATGAATAAACGGAGCATCTTCATTATATTTTGTATTGATTTGTGGGCCTAAATTTACAGCAGGTCCCCATTCACCATTAATTTTTTCGGATATATACAAATCTCTACCCCCTAAACCTCCTGGTCTCTCTGATGCAAAATACAAGTATCTTCCATCTGCCGTAATTGAACAACTTCCTTCCCAATACTCTGAATTAATATTAGAGTTTAATTTCTCGGGCTTACTCCATTCTGTTCCAGTATAAGAACTTGAATATAAATCACCAGGATTTTTAACGTCGCTTACAAACGTAAATAATATTTGTCCGTCAGGAGATAAAGCCACTGCAGCATCATTTCCATTTGAGTTTAATGATGTAATACCTACTGGTGTTCCCCAAACAGAATCGTTTGCTCTCGAACTAATAAAAATATCTTCGTGATAAGTTCCTTCTTCTTTGTTTGGTTTTAAAAAATCATCCAGTAAACCTCCTGTACTTTTTGTACCAATATAGGTGTAAATCATAATAGATTCATCTGCAGAAATAACTGGAACTCCCTCTGTTTCTGCTGTATTGATAGGAGAACCAATATTTTGAATATCTGCCACGACTTTCTTTAAAATCAAATCTTTTCCATTTTTACAATTTTCAATTCCTAACTTAGCATCTTCAACAAAGGCTAAATCATCTTCCTTTATTTTATCTCCTTTTTCAGTAATAAATGTTTGATAAGAAGTTATTGCATCATCAAATCTATAATTAACATGGTAAGACTTTGCCAAATAGTAGTCAATATCAGGTGATTTGTCGGTTCTTTTAATATCCTCAAATAACTCAATAGCGCGTGCTTTTTTCTCTGGATAAAACAAAGCCGAATAACCTAATCGAAACTTATACTCTAAATTTTTTGGGACCTGAGTATATAACTGATCATACAATTCGTAAGCTTTCTTAAAATCTTTTTGATCAAAATAATAAGCTGCTTCTTCTTTTATATCCTTGTTTTGTGCTGAAATTGTTACTGTCACAAAACAAATTAAAACTGATATTAAGAATTTAATTTTTTTCATAATTTTTGTATTTTGATTACTAAAAAGCATATTATGCCATTAACCAAAGATTAAATTTTTATTGATTTTTTTTATAGTAAAACAAAATGATTATTAACAACCTGCCGTTAAAAGCAAAAAGCCCGCTTTCAGCGGGCTTTTTTAAATATAATGAATAGATTTTAATTATTTTCCAGCTGGCTTAGTGGTGCCTGGTGCTTTTGGAGTTCCTGTTTTTGGAGTATTTGTTGTTGCTCCTGGTATTTGTGCTGGTTCCATTGTACTCATTTTTTTAATCACTAATCCAATAATATCATCTGATGGCTCAGAATATAAAATACTACCTGTACTAGTATCTAAAACATATTTATAACCATTTTCTTTAGCTACTAAGTCAATTGCTTTTTTTGCTTTATCATAAATTGGTTTTGATAACTCACCATATTTACGTTGGTAATCTTGTTGAGCTTGTCCTTTAAAATCCTCAATACGTTTGTTTAAATCTTGTAATTCAGTTTCTTTGGTATTAGCTACTAATGCTGAATAAGTATCCTTATTTTTCATATAATCAGCATATTTTGTTTGTAACTCGCTATCCATTGTAGCTACTTGATTTTCTAGGTCTTTTAAATATTTTTGAGCTACTTCTTGAGCTGTTTTGCTCTCAGGCATAGCTGTAATTAAAGAGTCTAAACTAATGTGCGCAATTTTTTGTGCCTTTGCTAATGTGATCGTTCCTACCGTGAAGGCTACAATTGCAATTGATTTTACTAAGGTTTTCATTGTTTTTGTTTATTTTACTTTATTTGTTATTTTTTGATTTGTTATATCCTAATAAGTTTAAAACATCTTCGCTTTTATCATATTTACTATTTGAATACAATAAAGAAACCTGACCTGCTTTGTCAAATATAAATGCTAAACCACTTTTTTCAGCTACTTGTTTTACAGCGCTGTAAACTTTATCCTGAATTGGCTTTACTAATTCCATACGTTTAGTAAATAATTCACCATCAACTCCAAAGCGTTGTTTTTGCAAATCCTTTACTTCTTTTTCTTTATTAATAATCTCATTTTCACGTTTCTTTCTCATATCATCCGTCAATAAAACTGACTCTGCCTGATATATTTTATAAAGTTTATCTATCTCCGCATATTTGGCTTCAATTTCTTTTTGCCAATCAACTGAAATTTTATCCATCTCCGCTTGAGCTGCCTTGTATTCGGGGATGTTTGAAAGAATATAATCTGTGTCAACATATCCCATTTTTTGTGCAAAAGAAATCGTTGAAACAAAGATGATTGTGATTAATGATAATACTATTTTTTTCATACTGTTATAATTTTTTAGTGATTAAACATAACGTGTGCCAAGATACATTTATTTTGGTAATTAACATTTTTTAGTCTACAATTCTCCTAATTGTGCTCCAAGTGTAAAATGGAATTGACCTTTTCCATTACCTGAACCTGAGTTTCCAGGAATGTTATCAAAGCCCCAACCATAATCTAAGCCCAACAATCCAAACATTGGTAAAAACACTCTTAAACCAAATCCTGCACTACGTTTAACTTGAAATGGATTAAAATCTTTGTATTTAGCCCAAGTATTACCAGCTTCAGCAAATCCTAAAATAAATATTGTAGCTTGTGGGTTTAATGAGATTGGATATCTTAATTCCATCGTATATCTAGCACACAAAGGATCACCACTTGAACTAGACAATGAATTATCTGTATATCCTCTCAAAGCAATAATTTCACGGGCAACAAAGTTTTGATATCCACTTAAACCACTTCCTCCCATATAATATCTTTCGAACGGAGAAACTCCCACTTTTTTGTTATATGTTCCTAAGATACCATATCCTATTTTTGTTCTTAATACTAAATTTCTAGCCTCTTTTCCTTCACCACCTTTTTTATTGGTTAATTGGGTAAACCATTCTGCAGTGAATTTATATTTTTGATACTCAATAAATTTATATTTTTCGGCAGCCGTAAGATGTGAGTAGTCTTTACCATTTAACAGAGAATAAGGTGGAGTAAACTGAGCTAAGAATGAAAAATTAGAACCGTTTTTAGGAAATATTGGTCCATCCACACTATTTCTAGAAATATTTATTTTACCATTAAAATCATTAGCATAACCATTAGCTAAAATGAAGTAAGGATAGTTTTGCAACTCGTAATAATTATAACTTAAATCTGTAAAAATTGAGAAAAAGTCATCTGGTTTTTTTAAACGTTTACCAAATCCAACAGATCCGCCAATAATTGTCATCGTACTTCTATTTGGATTAATGACTTTATTGCCTTCAGAGTCTTTAATATATTTTTTTTGTCCTGTTGAATTAAACAAAGAGTAAAAAGCCGATACGCTTAACGAATTAGGTTTTTTACCCCCTAACCAAGGTTCTGTAAAAGACATGTTGTATGATTGGTAATACACTCCATTTGTTTGAGCTCTGATACTAAATTTTTGACCATCACCTGTTGGCAAAGGACTCCAAGCAGAAGGCTTGAAAATATTTTTCATTGAAAAGTTATTGAATGATAAACCTAATGTACCTACTACACGGCCTCCACCCCAGCCTCCAGATAATTCAACCTGATCGGATGGCTTTTCTTCAACTTTATATTCAATATCAACCGTACCATCAGCAGGATTAGGTGTAGGTGTAACACCTAATTTTTCTGGATCAAAATAACCTAATTGACTTAACTCTCGTTGTGTACGAATAATATCTGAACGACGAAATAACTGGCCTGGTCGTGTTCTAATTTCACGATAGATAACATGATCGTTTGTTTTTGTATTACCCATTACGGTAACTTTATTAATCGTAGCTTGTTTTCCTTCTGCAATATGGATATCAATATCAATTGTATCATTATGAACATTAACCTCTTGTGGCTGAACATTAAAAAATAAATATCCATCATCCATGTATAACGATGAGATATCGTATCCATTTGGATTCATAAATAATTTTTGGTCAAGTTCTGATTGATCAAAAATGTCTCCTTTTTTAATATTTAAAATCGTATCTAATTGGCCACTGCGATACTTAGCATTACCAAACCATTTGATGTTACCAAAATAAAATTTATGTCCTTCTTCAATGGTAATATCAATATTTACTCTGTTTTTCTTTACAAAATAAACAGTGTCTTTAGCAATTCTGGCATCACGATAACCTTTGCTATTATATTTTTCAATGATTGTAGGTAAATCTTTTTCTAAGTTATCTTCTAAATATTTTCCTGAGTTCCAAAATGTATATAATCTGAAAGGCTTACTATCTTTCATTTTACTACGTAATTTCCAATCTTTAACAACAGAATTTCCCTCAATGTTTAAGTTTTTGATACGAACTTTTTTTCCTTTTTTTACATTAATGTAAACAATAACATGTGGTGTTTTAGCTGTTTTATCAGCTTCTGTAGTAATAGTAACTTCGGTATGATAAAAGCCTTTGTTAACATAAAAATCTCTCACAATATTTTTTATGTATCCTAAAGTGTAATCCGTAACTACTTTTTCTCTTACTAATCTTATCTTACCTCTAATTTCATCAGCATCATTTTTTTTCACTTTTCCTCTAAATGAAAACTTAGATAGTCTTGGTTTCTCAACAACTGCAATTTTTAAAAATGCATCATTTCCAATCGTTTTTACTAAATAAATTTTTACATCTTCAAATAAACCTTGTTTCCATAAATTTTTTATTGCTTCCGAAATTTTATCTCCAGGTATTTGAACTTTATCTCCGTATGTTATTCCTGATAAAAGTCTAACAATGTTTTTGTCAGTATATTCTGAACATTCAACTTCAATACCTGCAATAGTGTATTCTTTTGGTTTTGACCAATCTAAAGATTCTATTGAAGTAGACTCAATAGGTTGTATTTGAGCAAAATTAATTTTGCAAAAAAACAGCAAGAAAAATAAAGTAAAATATTTTAAAAATGTCATTATTTAGATTAAGTTAATTGCTCACTTATTTTTCCGAAGCGGCGTTCTCGGTTTTGATAATTTAGAATGGCTTCATACAAATCATCTTTTCGAAAATCTGGCCACAACTTTTCAGTAAAATAAAATTCTGCATAAGCTAATTGCCACAATAAAAAGTTACTAATGCGATGCTCACCACTAGTTCTAATCATCAATTCTGGATCTGGAATATGCTTAGTACATAAGTACTGTTCTATATGTTTTTCATCAATATCATTAACGTTTAATGTTCCGTTTTTTACATCAGACGAAATGTGTTTAATAGCATCAATTAATTCCCATTTAGAAGAATAGCTTAATGCTAATACTAATGTTAAACCTGTGTTTTTAGAAGTTAAATCTATTGATTCGTTTAATTCTAGCAAACATGCTGGCGGCAATGATTTTAAATTACCAATAGCTTGTAAACGAACATTTTTTTTATTTAACTGAGGGGTTTCTGCACTAATTGTAGAAACTAATAGTTCCATTAATGCATCAACTTCTTCTTTAGGTCTGTTCCAATTCTCTGTACTAAACGCGTAAAGAGTTACATACTTAACGCCAACTTCTCCTGCAGCTTCAACAACGGATCTAACTGAGTTAACACCTTCATAATGTCCATAGATTCTATTTTCGCCATGTTGCTTTGCCCAACGCCCATTTCCATCCATAATAATAGCGATGTGCTGTGGAACTTTTTGCTTATCTATTTGATCTATTAAACTCATTATTTTTTTCCGAACCACGAATTTACACTTTTACCTGAAATAGCACAAATATTAGATAGTTTTAGTCTTAAAAGGTGTTAAATAGAAGTGATTGAATAAATAAAAAAACGCCAAGCATGTTACTTGACGTTTTTATAAAAATTAATTTATTTATTAAAGTTTAGCTTTAATTTCAACCATATCGTAACCTTCAATAATATCGTCAACTTTAATATCATTAAACCCTTCGATATTTAATCCGCATTCGTAATTAGCAGTAACTTCTTTCACATCATCTTTGAAACGTTTTAATGAACCTAATGAACCTGTGTGAATAACGATTCCATCACGAATAACACGAACTTTAGTATTACGCATCACTTTTCCATCTAATACATAAGCACCTGCAATAGTTCCAACTTTAGTGATATTGAATACTTCACGCACAACAATATTACAAACAATTTTTTCTTCAAACTCAGGAGCTAACATTCCTTCCATCGCAGCTTTTACCTCATTAATTGCATCGTAAATAATAGAATATAAACGGATATCAATTTCTTCTGATTCTGCTAATTTACGTGCTGTTACAGAAGGGCGAACTTGGAAACCAACAATAATAGCATTTGATGCACTTGCTAACATAACGTCTGTTTCGCTAATAGCACCCACCGATTTGTGAATAATATTTACTTGGATTTTTTCAGTAGATAATTTTAATAATGAATCTGATAAGGCTTCAATAGAACCATCCACATCACCTTTAACAATCACATTTAACTCTTTGAAATCACCAATTGCTAAACGACGTCCAATTTCATCTAATGTAATATGTTTTTGAGTACGTATACCTTGTTCGCGTTGTAATTGTAACCGTTTATTAGCTAATTCACGTGCTTCACGTTCATCACTCATAACATTAAATTTATCACCAGCTGTAGGAGCACCATTTAAACCTAACAATTGCACTGGCATAGATGGACCTGCCTCTTTTACATTTTTACCGTGCTCATTAGTCATCGCTTTTACTCTACCGCTGTAACATCCTGCTACTACAATATCACCCACTCTCATTGTTCCTTTTTGAACAATAATATCTACAACGTGACCACGACCTTTATCTAATTTTGCTTCGATTACAGTACCTGATGCCTTCGTTTTTGGATTTGCTTTTAATTCTAAAATTTCAGCTTCTAAAACAACTTTCTCTAACAACAAGTCGATGTTTTTACCCATTTTAGCAGAGATTTCTTGACATTGTACTTTACCACCCCACTCTTCTACTAAAATATTCATAGCAGCTAATGCTTCACGAATTTTATCTGGATTTGCACCTGGTTTATCAATTTTGTTAATAGCAATAATCATTGGTGAACCTGCTGCTTGCGCGTGATTAATAGCCTCTTTTGTTTGAGGCATCACGCTATCATCAGCTGCAACCACAATAATTACAACATCCGTTACTTTAGCACCTCGAGCACGCATTGCCGTGAAGGCCTCGTGACCAGGAGTATCTAAAAATGTAATTGATTTACCGCTTTCCATTTTTACGTTATAACTACCGATATGCTGAGTAATACCGCCAGCTTCACCTGCAATAACGTTAGATTTACGAATATAATCTAATAAAGACGTTTTACCATGATCAACGTGACCCATAATAGTTACAATTGGTGGGCGTTCCACTAAATCATCTGGATTTTCTGCTTCTTGTTCTTCAATCGCTTCTTGAACCTCAACACTTACAAATTCTGTTTTGTAACCAAATTCTTCAGCAACAATTGCTAGAGTTTCTGCATCTAAACGTTGATTAATAGATACAAATAAGCCTAAGCTCATACAGGTAGAAATAATTTGAGTTACAGAAACATTCATCATTTGTGCTAATTGATTAGCTGAAACGAATTCTGTTACTTTTAATGTTTTCTTTTCTAAGTCTGATTGCTCTTGTTCATCAGCCATTTTCTCTCTCACATCATCACGTTTATCACGACGATATTTAGAGGCTTTTGATTTAGAACCTTTATTACTTAAACGAGCTAATGTTTCTTTAATTTGAGCTTGAATTTCAACATCAGTCAAAGCAGGGCGTGCTTCGCGAGCTGCTGGTTTTTTTGCACGTGGATCACCGTATTTTTCTTTGGCTCTATCTTTTGCAATTTGAGCTTGCTCTGTTCCAACTTTTTTAATCTCTTCTTGACTCATACCACCTTTACGAATACGCTTACGCTTTTTCTTATCGGCAGCACCAGCACCTGTGTTTGGAGCATTTCCTTTTTTAACTTCTTTAACTACAGGCAATTCAATTTTACCCATAATTTTTGGTCCTTCAAGCTTTTGATAGACTGTTTCGTGAAAAACTTCTTTTTGTTCTTCTACTTCATTAGGGACAGTAACTTCTGGAACAGCAACTTCAATCGGCTTAACCTCTTCTATAGACTGCTCTTCTTTTTTCTTTTTAGCTTTTATTTCCTTTTGAACTTTTTCTTCAGCAGCCTTCTCCTCCTCTTTTTCTTTCTTAGATTTTTTATCCGGTTTAGTCTTTTGATTTAATGTACTTAAATCTAATTTTCCTAATACCTTTGGACCAGAAATAACTGTTGCTGCCTCTACTGTTTCGGGTGTTGTTTCTACAACAACTTTAGTTGCCTCTGCTTCTTTTGCAAGTTTTAAGGCAGCAGCTTCTTCAATTTTCTTCTTATCATCAGCAGCTTTTGCAGCGGCCGCGGCAAGCATTTCACGTTCGCGTTGTTCTTCTAATTCTTTAGCTTTAACAGCCTTAGTATCTTCAACAACAATAGACTCTCGTTTTAATTTATTAAGATTTAACCCAACGTGTTGAGCTTCTTCTTTAGCAGATTTATCCCCAGAAAACTCTTTTGATAATAAAGAATATTCTTCATCACCAATTTTAGCGTTGGGATTATTTTCTACTGGGCGACCTTTTGCAGCAAGAAATTCAGTGATTTTACCCAAAGATAAATTGAATTCCTTTGCTACTTTACTTAATCGCATTGTTTTTGCGTCTGACATATTATAATATTTCCTTGTCTTTTATGTATTCAAATTTTGCCTTTTTATTTTTTAAAAGAAAGCTAACTTTTAAACTTAATAATAAGTTAATCTATGCTATTAATCTTCGAACTCTGATTGTAATACTTGTTTCACATCTTCAATTACATCTTCAGATAATCCTGTTCTACGAACTAAATCAGCCATATCTAATTCTAATACAGATTTAGCTGTATCGCAACCAATAGCTTGTAAAGCATTAATTACTGATTCTTCGATTTCGTCAGAGAATTCGATTAAGTCAACATCTTCTACATCAACTGCCGCATCTTCATTATCACGGAATACATCAATTTCGTAACCAGTTAATTTACCTGCTAATTTAATATTATAACCACCCTTACCAATTGCTAATGAGATTTGATCTGGTTTTAAGAAAACTTCAGCGCGTTTTGTATCTTCATTTAATTTTACAGAAGTTACTTTAGCTGGACTCAAAGCACGTTGAATTAATAATTGAGCATTTGATGTGTAGTTGATAACATCAATATTTTCATTTTTCAATTCACGAACAATTCCATGAATACGTGAACCTTTCATACCAACACAAGCACCAACTGGGTCAATTCTATCATCGTAAGATTCTACAGCTACTTTGGCTCTTTCGCCTGGTTCGCGTACAATCTTTTTAATTGTAATTAAACCATCAAACACCTCAGGAACTTCCATTTCAAATAAACGCTCTAAGAAAGTAGGTGCTGTACGAGACATGATAACAGAAGGTGTTCCGTTTTTCAATTCTACTTTATAAACAACAGCTTTTACTGAATCGCCTTTTTTAAAGAAATCAGAAGGAATTTGTTCAGTTTTAGGTAACAATAACTCGTTTCCTTCATCATCCAATAACATAATTTCTTTTTTCCAAACTTGGTAAACCTCCGCGTTAATAATATCTCCAACACGTTCTTTGTATTTGTTATAAATGCCAGTTTTTTCTAATTCAAGAATTTTTTGAACTAAATTTTGACGCACTGACAATACATTACGGCGACCAATTTCATCTAATTTTACTAACTCAGTAACCTCTTCTCCAATTTCAAAATCTGGCTCAATTTTATGAGCATCTGTTAAACTGATATGCTTATTTGGATCATAATCAAAAGAATCTTCAGCAAACTCATCATCTACAATTGTTCTGTTTTTATAAATTTCAATATCACCTTTATCAGGGTTTACGATAATATCAAAGTTTTTGTCCGAACCATATTTTTTGATTAACATAGTACGAAATACATCTTCGATGATGCTCATTAACGTTGCGCGATCAATGTTTTTGTCTTCTTTAAATAACGAGAATGATTCAATTAAATTTACACTTTCCATTGTTTTGTTTTTTTAAAATGGTAATACTGATTTTGTTTCTTTTATTTGATTATATGTTAGGGTTATGTTTTCAACTACCGTGTGATTTCCTTTTCCAACCGTTTTTTTCTCTCTTCTTGTTTCTTCTATCACAAATTCATTTTCATCAGCGCTCTTTAAAATCCCTTCATGCTTAGCGCCTTCTTTTGTTACTACTCTTACTTTAGTACCGATGTATTTTTTATATTGATGAAGTACTTTAAAAGATTCTGTAGCTCCTGGCGAAGAAACCTGTAATTCAAAATCTTCTTTTTCTCTGTCTAAACTTCCTTCAACATGTCTGCTAAGAGCTACGCAATCAGCAATCACAATATGATTAGGGGCATCAATATAAATTTCAATTTTATTACCAGCCAGTACTTTCACGTCAACCAAAAATTTATCTGTGCCAGCAAAATGCTCGTTTATTAAATCTATTATAGTTTGTTTTTTTATCATAACTTAGGTAAAATAAAAAAGGGACTTTTGGTCCCTCATCTTTTCTATCTTCTAATTTTCGGACACAAATGTAAGCATATCTTTATTAAAAACCAAATAATATTAACACAACTAAATATGATTTATATCGTTAAATTAGATAAGCAGTCCCCGAAAAAGCAAGTTTAACCGTTTTTTATTTCTTACCGTCCCTCATTAGAAGTAAAGGACACAACATTAAGAATCATGAAAACAACAGAAAAAGCAGCAAGCGGCGGCACTTTACTTACAATTTTATTATTATTTTCATCCTCTGTTTTATTAGCTCAAGAAAACAGAAAATTTTTGAGCGACAAGCCCGAAGATTTGATTGTAAGCGGTTACATTGTTGGAGGTGTAGCAATATTTGGCATTTTGATATTTGCTATCTCCAAAATTTCGGCTAAGTACAACAAAGAAAGCGATGGATCTGTTAGAAGACCTAATCGAACAATTTCTCACCGACATCATCATCATCACAATAAAATAATAAAAAAATCGGCTTAATTATTTAGCTCGTAAATACTTTTTTAACCCTTAATTTACTATTTTAAAATAGTGAAAAAAGCGATTATTTGATTAAATGTTTGAAAAACAGTTAATTACTTAACGGCTTTTTTTTTTGTTTTTTAATTCATACAACTATCTTTGTCCCGAATTTTAAAAACTAAAACACAATGTCAGACATTTCATCAAAAGTAAAATCTATTATCGTAGATAAATTAGGTGTAGAAGAAAAAGAAGTAACTCCAACTGCAAGTTTCACTAACGACTTAGGAGCAGATTCTTTGGATACAGTTGAATTAATCATGGAATTTGAAAAAGAATTTAATATCGCTATTCCAGACGATCAAGCTGAGAAAATTGCTACTGTAGGAGATGCTATCTCTTATATTGAAGCAAACGCAAAAAACTAAGAATTTTCTAAATCTAAAAAAGTATTTTTTATGCAATTTAAGCGCGTAGTAGTTACGGGACTTGGTGCTGTTACACCTTTGGGCAGTAATGTTAACGATTATTGGACAAATTTAATTAATGGCGTAAGCGGTGCCGGACCTATTACACGTTTTGATGCATCTAAATTTAAAACCAAATTTGCTTGTGAAGTAAAAGGTTTTAAAATTGAAGATTACTTTGATAGAAAAGAAGCTCAACGTTTAGATGCATTCTCTCATTACGGTATTGCTGCCTCTGTTCAAGCGGTGAAAGATGCTGGCATTGATGTGGAAGGCATTGATAAAAACGAAATTGGTGTTATTTGGGGATCAGGTATTGGTGGTTTAGATACTTTCCAAACAGAAACATTTAACTTTGCAAAAGGTGATGGGAATCCTCGTTTTAACCCTTTCTTTATTCCAAAAATGATTGCTGATATATGTTCAGGACATATATCAATGCGTTTTGGATTCAGAGGTCCTAATTTTACAACTGTTTCAGCATGCGCATCATCAACTTCAGCTTTAATTGATGCTTTTACTTATATTAAATTAGGTAAAGCAAATGCTATTGTTGCTGGTGGTTCTGAAGCTGCTATTAACGAAAGTGGTATTGGTGGATTTAATGCTTGCCAAGCGATGAGTACTAGAAATGATAGCCCAGAAACTGCTTCTCGCCCTTATGATGTTGACCGTGATGGTTTTGTATTAGGCGAAGGTGGTGTTGCTTTAATATTAGAAGAATTAGACCATGCCCTTGCAAGAGGCGCGAAAATTTATGCCGAAATTATTGGTGGTGGCATGAGTGCTGATGCGCATCATATTACTGCTCCTCATCCAGAAGGATTAGGTGCTACATTAGTAATGCAACGTGCTTTAAAAGATGCAGGTATCGGACCAGAGGTTGTTGATTACATCAATACTCACGGAACAAGTACTCCTTTAGGTGATTTAGCCGAGTTAAAAGCTATCACAAACGTGTTTGGAGAACAAGCTTACAAAATGAACATTAGCTCTACAAAATCTATGACAGGTCACTTGTTAGGTGCTGCTGGAGCTATTGAAGCGATGGCTACTGTATTAGCAGTTCAAAACGATATTGTTCCTCCAACAATAAACAACGTAAATCCAGATCCAGAATTAGATCCTCGTTTAAACTTAACGTTTAACAAAGCTCAAAAACGTACTATTAATTATGCTATTAGTAATACATTTGGTTTTGGAGGACATAATGCAGCAGTTGTTGTTAAAAAATACATAGCTTAATACATTGCTTTGATAAGAATTTTATCAGCATTAACACCACTCAACAAACAAGATAAGGAGTTTAAGAAAAAACTCAGAAATATTTTGGGATTTACTCCCAAGAATATTGCTTTGTATAAACAAGCGTTTAGACACAGCAGCTCTACTAAAGAAATAAACGAACATTTGCAAAGTAACGAACGCCTGGAGTTTTTGGGAGATGCGGTACTTGGAGCAGTAGTTGCCGAATATTTATTTAAATTATTTCCTAAAAAAGACGAAGGATTTTTAACTCAAATGCGAAGCCGCATTGTGAACGGACAAAACTTATTTATGCTTTCTAAAAAATTTGGATTTGATGTATTACTCAACTCTCGTTTAACTAAAAAAGAAAAAGTAAGTTCAAGTGCTTATGGCGATGCTTTTGAAGCCTTAATTGGCGCCATATTTTTGGACAAAGGATTTGATGTAACCCGTAAATTTATTTTGAACCGAATTATTAAAGCGCATTTAGACATTAATGAACTTTTGCAAAATGATACGGATTATAAATCGCAGTTTCAGATATTAATGCAACGTCAGAAGAAACAATTTGAATATAGTATTTTGAAAGAAGAGCATAACGGAAAAGAAAAAACCTATACCATTCAATTATCTATAGATGGTATTGAGCAAGGTGTTTTTGAACATAAATCAAAAAAAGTAGCTGAGCAAAAAGTAGCACAATTAGTGTTGGAGAAATTAACGAGTGAAAATCTAATTCCTACTAGTTAACGAATACAAGTAACCATTGCCTTTTTTATACTTTCCAAATATTTTTAAGATATAATTAATATCATCCGTTTGAATAAAGTCTGGGCATTTTTCAACAGCTGAATAGTTTTCTTTTTCTGTCCATACACCCCAAATAGTAAGATGAATATTTTTATCGTGTGCTCGTTTTACTTGCTCGGCAGTTACCGAAGAGTTAGACATCGACAAGCCCCAAAAGCCCCATTTTTGAACGGTTTCCGTGCCATAATCAAAATTATCGGTTAGCAAAAATAAATTAGCATCTGGCTTTAAATCCTTAATAGCCAATAAAAAACCAGGATCTAGATTCTCTATAAAAATACGCGGGCCTAATTGATGTTTGTTTAGTGTTTTTACAATGGTACGAGCAAATAATTTGAAATAAGCTGATTGATCGAAATTACCATAAGTAGACTTACAATCTAATGTTATAAAAATATCTTGTGGATTAGATACATTTTCTATAAACTCATCAAACGTGATAATTTTAATATCATTAAAATATTTTGCTTTACGGTTGCAATCCGCCATCTCGCTCCAATTCAGGTCTTTGATTAAACCACTGCAAGAAGTAGTGTTCTCATTTAAATTAGGGCCATGTATAATTATTAAAACACTATCTTTTGTAATCTGAACATCCATCTCTGTACCGTCTGCTCCTCTTCCAAGACAAGATTGAAAACTTTTTAGTGAATTAATAGGATAAATAGATTCGGTGCCCATACCAGCATGACCAAAACAACCTATTTCATTATTATTAAGGTTTTCTAAATGAAAGGTTGCAGGATCTTTTGAGCATGAAACCGTTATGATTAAAAAAGTTATGAAAATTAATCTCAACAAACTATTATGTTTTAAAACACATAGGCACATAGTTATAATTTCTATGCGCCTACGTTGTTATGTAATTCAAAAATAGAAATAAAATAAGAAATAAGTTCAGCATAGAAAACTTTATTTTGACATAGAATTCTATGAAACAGCAAAGCTGTCTATTTTCTACTTTGACCTATAATTAAAATCTATGTGTCTATGTGGTTAAAAAAACTAATTAAATAGCTAATTTTTTATAACGAGGGCGTTTTGGTTCAACATTTCCTAAACGTTTTTTACGGTTCTCTTCATATTCAGAATAACCACCTTCGAACCAGTAAACCGAACTATCACCTTCAAATGCTAAAATGTGTGTACATACACGATCCAAGAACCATCTATCGTGACTAATAATTACAGCACAACCTGCAAAGTTCTCTAAACCTTCTTCTAAAGCACGCAATGTATTTACATCTAAATCGTTTGTTGGCTCATCCAGTAACAACACGTTACCTTCATTTTTTAAAGCCATTGCTAAGTGTAAGCGGTTACGCTCACCACCTGATAGCACCCCCACTTTTTTACCTTGATCGCTACCTCCAAAATTGAAACGAGAAATATAAGCTCTTGCATTCATCGGTTTACCTCCCAAGCTAATATTATCTAACCCTCCGCTTAAAACATCATATACTGTTTTGTTTGGATCTAACTCTTTATGATTTTGATCAACATAAGAAACTTTAACAGTTGGACCAACTTTAAATTCTCCACTCGTTGGTTTTTCTTCACCCATAATCATACGGAACAATGTTGTTTTACCAGCACCGTTTGGACCAATAATACCAACGATTCCAGCAGGAGGTAATTTAAAGTTTAAATGTTCATATAATAATCTATCTCCAAATGCTTTCGAAACTTCAAGCGCCTCGATAACTTCATTACCTAAACGCGGACCATTAGGAATGAAGATTTCTAATTTCTCTTCTTTATCCTTAATATCCTCGTTCATCATTTTATCATAGTTATTTAAACGGGCTTTTTGTTTTACACCACGCCCTTTAACTCCCTGACGAACCCACTCTAACTCACGTGCTAATGTTTTTTGACGTTTAGATTCAGTTTTCTCTTCTTGTTTTAAACGATTCCCTTTTTGCTCTAACCAAGAAGAATAGTTTCCCTTCCAAGGAATACCTTCGCCACGGTCTAACTCCAAAATCCAGCCCGCTACATTATCTAAGAAATAACGATCGTGGGTTACAGCAATAACAGTTCCTTTATATTGTTGTAAATGAATTTCTAACCAATCAACTGATTCAGCATCTAAGTGGTTGGTAGGCTCATCTAACAATAAAATATCTGGTTCTTGAAGTAACAAACGACATAAAGCTACACGACGACGCTCACCTCCAGATAATACCTTGATTGGTGTATTACTTTCTGCACAACGTAAAGCATCCATGGCACGCTCTAAGCGAGAATCCAAGTTCCATAAATCATGTTGATCGATTAACTCTTGTAATTGTGCCTGACGATTAATTAACTTATCCATTTTATCTGGATCGTTTAATATTTCTTCGTCCATGAATTTGTTGTTTACTTCTTCAAATTCATTTAAAATATCCACGTGTTTTTGAGCACCTTCGCGAACCACTTCAATAACTGTTTTATTTTCATCAAGTTTGGGTTCTTGCTCTAATAAACCAATACTATATCCAGGTGATTGGTGAATTTCTCCTAGGTAATCTTTATCAAGACCCGCCATGATGCGTAATAATGATGATTTACCTGAACCATTTAAACCTAAAACACCAATTTTAGCTCCATAATAAAAGGAGATATAAATATCTTTTAATACTTGTTTTTGTGGCGGATGTATCTTAGATACATTTACCATACTGTAAATAATTTGTCTTCCTACTTCTGACATGATTGAAAATTTAAGGGTATAAAGTTATGAGAAAAACCCGATAAAAAAAGGCGTAAATCATACGCCTTTAAAACATTTTACAAGAAATATTATTTGGACTTAGACTTCCAAATATTATAATAATCAGATGTAATTTGCTTGATAACGTGTTTAACTGCTCCTGCCCAAAAATTACGTAAGCCAATGCCTGCAGGTTTTCCAACCATTCTATCCATAATTAAAATATTTTTAGTTTTAATATCAAATACAACAACATAAAACACGGCTTCATCAATTGATTTATTAAAACTTTCAACAATAAAAGTCACGCCTATTCCTTCTGTTTTTTCTCCTCCTTTTAACTTTGTAACTATATCTTTTACTGCTTTTTGAGCATCTGGAAAAGTATAGGAATTAAATGTCATTAATTGTTCTGCATTAATTGTTTGGTTTTGTTTTTCGGTAGCCGTTATATCATAAAACACATCATCTTTTCTGAACGCTTCCTTTAATTTAAAGTTTTTTTGTTCCGTTAAAATAATGGCATTCCAAGCAGGAATCCATTTATCTTTTAAATCGCTACCTGATGCCTGACCTGCACCCATGGCTTGATCAAACTGACCAATCATTTTTGATTTAGAAAAATTTAAGCCATACCAAACAATTGATGAAGAACTAAAGACTTCTTTAATCGTATTTTGGGCAGATACAGCAAAAGATAACACTGTTAAAGCGCTGAAGATGATTTTTTTCATATTATAAATTATTTGTTTTTAGAGTTACCAAATTAAATCTTAATATTTAAAAAGTAGTTGATATAAATCACCCTTTTGGAAAATAAACAACATGTTTTTCGTTGTACATTCTAATATACTTTGTAGCAAGCTCTTTTCTCTTTTTTTTACTTAAAGCAATATATTCTTTATAAATAACATCATCTCTTTTTAAATATTCTTCTAGTTTTTCAATACTAAACTGTACAATTTCTCCACTATAAAAATCAAATAAATACTGTCTTATTTCTCTCGTTTTTACAGCCGTGCTATTCATTGGTGCATTCATAAAAGGATCATATCCTGGCGAATAACCAACTACCTCAACTGTTCCAATAAAATTACTGATAGAACCAAACACGGGGATTCTAAAAAAGTTTTTGTCTTGATTAATATATATCATATTATTTTGACAATATCCCCATACTTTTTCAGACTTCACTTTAGTTTCAGAGCCATCTCTTTCTGTGTAATCAATCAAGTCCTCTTCAATTAATTTTGAATAAAAATCAAGTTGGTCTTTATTAATAGCTGTATTTATTTTTTCTTTAGGGATAGGCCAATTGTATCTAAAATCTTGATAACTCAAATAAATCCCTTCATACAATCTAAAATCTTTTGTATAGGCTATAGAATCTTGAGCCTTGAAAAAAGTAGTTTTTAAAAGGAAAATGGATATTAAAAAGATCGTAAATCTCATATTGTAAATATCTAAATAATTTGTAACTTAACGTATAAATTTTTTGTTCATGAAATTGTATTTGACATTTTTTATCACATTACTTTTTGTGCAGTTACAAGCGCAATCTGTTCTTAATATTGAACTGATAAAAAAATTAGAATCAAGTTCTATGAATGAAATAATCACTGTTTTAGTTCTTCAAAAACCTAATTCAAATCCAGATTTCTCAAAGTTTGCAAATACAACAATAAACTATCAAGCAGGTAATATTTATTCGGTTACAAGTAGTTTACAAACTATTAAAAATATAGCAAAGCTTCCAAATGTTTTAAGAATTGAATATGCCAAATCGCATTATCAACTCATGGCAGATACGGCTGTGGTAAAAAACAAAATAAAAGATATAAAATTAGGAACTCCTCCTTTAACTCAAGCCTACGATGGATCTGGAGTTATTGTTGGTATTATAGATTCTGGAACCGATTTTAATCATCCCGATTTTAAAGACGCTTCGGGTAAATCTAGAATAAAATATTTATGGGACATGACCAAGCCTTCAGCAGCTAACACTCCCACTGTTTATGGTTACGGACAAGAATGGAGCAACACCGAAATAGATTTAGGACAATGCACGCATACAGATTTAACACATTACGGACATGGAACCAATAGCAGTGGCATTGCTGCTGGAAACGGTTACTCAATAAATAAATATGAAGGAATGGCACCTAAAGCGGATATCATCATAGTTGCTTTAGATTTTAATAGAGCTGGATTTATTATCTCTGATGCCTTACAATACATTATCTCTAAATCTCAATTATTAAACAAGCCATTAGTTGTAAATGCAAGTGTTGGAGATTATTATGGGAGCCACGATGGGACCGACTTAGAATCACAAATTATAAATAATATGATTGCTAATTTTCCAGGAAGGGCATTAGTTGCATCTGCTGGAAATGCAGGTCCTGTAAAATTTCACGTAGGATACACTATTAATAATACAGACACAAATTATACATGGATTAGCAATAACAACTCACAAATCTATGTTTCGGAATATGCTGATACTAATCAAATTAAAAATGTAAAATACAGTATCAATGTTACCAATCCATCATTTAAAGATTTAGGAAATACCTCTTTTAAAACATACAACTACGCTTTAAATACGATTAAAAGAGACACCATCTATCATAACTCAAACAGAATTGGAATTGTAGAAAGCTCTGCTGATATAAATACTTTTGGAGTTTATGAACTAGCCATAACCATAAAAGCAGATAGTATTGGTTATTTATGGGGAATTCATCACACAGGAAATGGAAAAATTGATTCCTGGAATTTTGATTATGTGACCAATAATATCCCTTCTGCAAGTATATATCCAAAAATAACTCATTATAAAATTGCTGATACATTACAAACAATTGTTAGTGGATTTCAATGTAGTAATGAGGTTATTACCGTTGGTAATTATATAAACAGAAATCAGTATATAGACGTTAATAATGTTTTACAAAGCAATTCGGAAACACCTGGACAGTTACACATCAGTAGCAGTTCTGGCCCAACCAGAGATAATAGAATTAAACCAGATATCATAGCAACTGGGGCAACAATATTAGCCAGTTCTCCTTTAGCACATATTTTAAATTTAAAAGTAAATGCACCTTATTTAGTTGCTCAGGGAGGATTTCATGTCACTGCTGGCGGCACATCTGCTTCTAGTCCTGTTGTAGCTGGATTAGCAGCTCTTTACTTTCAAAAACATCCTACTGCAACGAATCAACAACTAAAAGATGCCATTATTAATTGTGCCTATCAAGATGCTTTTACTGGTATAAATTTACCAAACAATAAATGGGGCTATGGCAAATTAAATGGTTTTGCAACAATGACCTGTGGGGAATCACCTCAAAATATTAAAGATCTTGGCAACGCATCAGATATACAAGTTTTCCCTAATCCACTCACATCTGAAACCAATATTTTATTTCCAAATTCGGATTTTAAAACTATAAAATTATATAATTCATCTGGTCAATTGGTAAGGTACGAGGAGTGTTCGGAGAAACAATATCAATTACATCGTAATCAATTGGCTACGGGCTTGTATTTGTTAATTAGCGAAGAAAAAAACGCTACATATAAAATTAAAATCATTATTTTGTAGCCTGATTAACATTTAACATACTATTTAAGCTACAAATTCGTTATACGATTTGAAATGAAATTTTGCCTTTACATATTACTTTCTTTTTTAATAGCGACAAGCTCATTATTTTCTCAAACTAAAAAGAGAAATTTTCGTCAACATGAAGTAGGTATTTTTATTGGTGGCGCCTATTATATTGGCGATTTAAATCCTCGTAAACAATTTGCTTTAACTCAACCTGCCGCTGGAGCCTTTTATAGATTTACACCAAACTACCGTTATGCCTTTAGAGGCGGCATTTATTGGGGTAATATTATGGGTGATGATTCACAAACAGATGACCCAGATCAATTACAAAGAAATTTAAATTTTAAGTCGCGTATAATTGAATTTAATGCTATTGCAGAATTTAATTTTTTGGAGTACAGAATTAGCAATGATAAATACAAATTTACTACATTTTTATTTTTAGGAATAGATGTGTATAATTTTAGACCAAGAGGGCAAGTTGGCAATAACTGGATTGATTTACAACCATTAAGAACAGAAGGGCAATCAAAAGCATATAAACTTACTCAAGTATCAATACCTTTTGGGATTGGTGCAAAAATGAATGTATCTAAGCAAGTTGGGATTGGTTTGGAATGGGGACCTAGAAAAACATTTACAGATTATTTAGATGATGTAAGCGGTACATATCCTGATCCTTCTGTAAACCCTTTTGTTTCTGCCGGCGCCGCAAAAATGTCTGACCGTTCAAAAAATGCTGGCAGTAATATAAATGAGCAAAGAGGAAATCCAAGAACGAAAGATTGGTATTTCTTTTTTGGGATTACCCTAAACATTAAGCTGAACTTAAAACCTTCTCCTTGCTATGCTTACGATCACTAAGCCTTATTTTTTCTTAGTTTTTTGTTTTGATTCATTCCAGGTTTTGTATTCATTTTGTTGTTCTGGTCTGTATGCAGGCATTCTTCTTAAAGGCTCACAAGGTTTTAAAGTAGCATAACAATCCGCAGGTAGTTGCTGATATAAAGCTGTTCCTTTTGTTTTCCAAGCAATCATATCGTCACTAACATCTTTTACCACTTTAGCGGGATTACCTACTACCACTTTTCTATCTTCTATCACTGTATCAGCTGGCACAAAACACAAAGCGCCAACAATACAATTATCTCCAATTACGCAATTATCCATTACCACGGCATTCATTCCTACCAAAACATTTTTACCAATTGTACCTCCATGTATAATTGCACCATGGCCAATATGAGCTGCTTCTTTTAATAAAACAGTTGTTCCTGGGAACATGTGAATAGTGCAATTTTCTTGAACATTACAACCATCTTCAATAATAATTTGCCCCCAATCGCCACGAATTGCGGCACCTGGGCCTATATAAACATTTCTACCAATAATAACATTACCCGTAACCGTTGCGTTGGGATGAATAAAAGATGTTTTATCAATTACAGGTTTATAACCATTAAACTCGAAAATATTTGCCATAATTTTTTTAATAAGAGATTATACATTTTTCAACATTTCTTTTTTTAAACTATTAATCCATAATACTGCACTTTCTTCGCTATTAAACATTTTTGATGGTATTTTGGGTTTATTAAAAGAGATGAAAAAATTAACCAAAAGCCTCATCGGCAAAGAATTTACAATAAATGCATCTGCATATCTATATTTTGAATAATCGCTTTCTGCATAAAAATTTCTAGCTTCAAGGGTTGAATCGTAGGGAGCAGTTGTATCAATAACAGCAAAATATTTATTAGGTGAAGTTAATTGAACCGCTTCAATTAACAATTGTTCCATTTCTACCTGCCCTAAACTTACTCCCTCTTTCATTCTAACAAATAAAATCTCATCTTCATAAGATAGAAATGCGACAGATGTGTCCTGTGTTTTTCTCATAATTCCTAGTTAAAAATAAGGAAAAAAGAAATGCATTTTAACGCTCTTAAAACTCACTTTTCAGATGAAATTTAATTTCAGGAAATTTAGTTTGAGCCATCTCTAACAACCAAGCAGATTCAGCTAAAAACACTAAACGATTTTCTTTATCGTAAGCAATATGATTTGCCTTATCAATTAAAAATTCATCTAATTTTTTCTTGTCGTTAGATTCAATCCAAAGTGCTTTATATAAGTTTACGGAATCATAACCACACGAGGCATTATATTCTGATTTTAAACGATGTTGTATGACCTCAAATTGTAATGCACCAACAGTACCAACAACTTTTCGGCCATCTGCTTTTTTAGTAAACAATTGCGCAACACCTTCATCCGTTAACTGCTCTAAACCTTTTTGCAATTGCTTCGTTTTCATCGGATCAAGATTAGTAACATATTTAAATAACTCTGGAGAAAAGCTTGGTATACCTTTGAAATTATATTTTGCGCCTTCAGTTAAAGTATCCCCAATTTTAAAATTACCAGCATCATATAAACCAATGACATCACCAGGAAATGATTCATCAATAACCGATTTTTGTTGAGCCATGAACGCTGTTGGATTACTAAATCTCATATCTTTTCCTTCGCGAACGTTGTAGTAATATTTATTTCTTTCAAACTTACCTGATACAATTCGTAAAAATGCAATCCTATCTCTATGTTTAGGATCAAGATTGGCGTGAATTTTAAAAATAAATCCACTGAATTTTGAAGAATCTGGTTCTATATATCCAGCTGAGTCAGTATCTCTTCCTTGAGGTGTTGGAGCTATCTCCACAAAACAATCTAACAATTCTTTTATACCAAAATTATTCACCGCACTTCCAAAAAACACTGGACTCACATTTGCTTTTAAATATTCTTGTTTATCAAAATCATCATAAACCCCATCAATCAATGTAATATCATCACGTAATTGATTGGCAAAATCTTCACTGATGTATTTTTCAATTTCAGTATCATTTACATTATCTAAAACAACACTCTCTTCAACGGTTGTTTTACTTTCTCCTTGGAAAAGAGATAATTTTTTTTCGTATAAATTATAAACTCCCTTAAATGATTTACCAATACCAATTGGCCAGGTTAACGGGCGCACTCTTATTTTTAATTCTTTTTCAATTTCATCTAATAAATCAAATGCATTTTGCCCTTCACGATCCATTTTGTTTACAAACACAATTACAGGTGTATTTCTCATACGACACACTTCTAATAATTTACGTGTTTGTGGCTCAACTCCTTTCACACAATCAATTACCATGATTACGCTATCTACAGCTGACAATGTTCTGTAAGTATCTTCCGCAAAATCCTCGTGACCAGGCGTATCTAAAATGTTTACTTTAAAATCACGATAATCAAACGCCATTACAGAAGTAGACACGGAGATACCACGCTGCTTTTCAATTTCCATGAAATCGGATGTTGTAGCTTTTTTAATTTTATTTGATTTTACAGCACCAGCTGATTGAATAGCCCCACCAAATAATAACAATTTCTCTGTTAAAGTAGTTTTACCAGCATCTGGATGGGCAATAATGGCAAACGTTTTTCTTTTATGTAATTCTTCTGTAAAACTCATTGATGTTTGAAATAAGGGTATAAAGATAACCTTTTTTAAGAGATAGAAAATGACAGTTTTTAGAAAGGATAACCGATCCCAAAATTTAAAATAGCAGATTCGCGAAGTGTTTGTTTTCCTATAACCCAACGATGACCTTTAGCATAATGAGGATCGTGTACTCGCATCGCCCCATCTAATCTTAACACAAAAAAGCTGAAATCATATCGTAAACCAAACCCTGAGCCTACAGCCACCTCTTTATAAAACTCATCTAATTTAAATTCGCCATTTGGTTTATTAGGATCTTTGTGAGAAAGCCAGATATTACCAGCATCAACAAACCAAGCTCCAAAAAATGATTTAAAAATATGAAATCGGTACTCGATGTTACTTTCAATTTGTATATCACCAATTTTATCATAACGAGAGTTAATGGAATCTGGCTGCGCATAGCTTCCTGGTCCTAATGTTCTGGCTCGCCAAGCACGGTTACTGTTTGGGCCGCCACCAAAAAAGCTTTGCTCATAAGGTAAAGATGTTAAATTTTTTAATGGTTTCCCCACTCCACCTGCTAAGCGATATACAAATTTACTTTGTTTTCTAATTTTAAAATAAAAACGATAATCCACGTCAATTTTTACAAATTGAGAAAAAGGAACATTTTGAATTAAATAACGTCCCTGAGCATCTTTAGGCTGATTTGTTACTGAATAAAGTCCGCGTAAAATATTGCCAGATGAACTGATACTCATTCTCAAATACATCAAGTTTCTTTTTTTAGCCACTCCTTGATTATTGAATGTGGCACTAACCTTAGACAAAGTGGTAATGTGATCCTGAAAAGAATTAAGTAAATAAAAATCATTTAATTTAATCAAATCACTTTGAAAGTTGCCAAACAATTTAGCTTTAACGATGTATGCCTCTAAAGGAATAACATCATAAGAAAACAAGCCTTTGCTATTTTTAAATTTAAAACCGTAAGAAATGTTTGAAATTGTTCTATTAAATTCAGGACGAGATTGATAATTTACTGAAAGATTTAAAATTGTTTTTGGTTGAGAAAAATATCTTTTTTCATTAGCATCTTTTTTAAAGTAAAACAAAGTAAAAGGAAATAATGGCTTAGGAAAATTGATACTCAACTCAGGACCAAATTGAACAGTATTAAACGTACTTTGAACATTATTAATATTAGCTGTTTGTGTTGTATTAAATTGTTTTTGAGCTGTTAGCGACCCTTTCAATTTTAACTCAACTAACTCAGCACCTCTAAACGCATTTTTATTTTGAAACACTAAACTACCTGCAACTCCTAAGTTACCCGAAGTATTTGTTCCTTCGGTTTCAATAGTTACAGCTTGTTTTACAACTGGCTGACAAACAATATAACAATCTAACTTATCAGAATAGTAAGGATTTTTAACATATTGAACATATACACTTTTAAAAACTTTTAATGCGCTTAATCCTTTATAAGTTTCTTCTGCAAAATTTTGCTGATACAACTGTCCCGGTGAAATTGAGATATCTCTTGTTAAATCTTTTTTATTAAATAAGAGTTTGTTGTTATGTAAAATTTTTAATCCATTATATTCCAACGTATCTTTCATATAGGCATCATTGGCTTTGCCCTTAAAATCAGCAATCACTTCTGGTATCACATACACATTTTCAATATAAAAACGAGGATGATTGACGTATACTAAAGAGTCATTTGTTTCACTATAAGGTTTGGAATACATTTTTATTCCGATAGTTAAATTAACTTTTTGTCCTGTTAAATTTGTATCAACCAGATAATTCACATACTCAGAAGCAAAATAAAAAAAACCATTATTTAATTGACTTTCAGTAATACGTTCTCTTTCTTTTTGAAGTACATCTTCATCATAAAAAGCCTGATGTTTAACAAGTGAAGAAACGCTATCATTTAAAATAAAATATTCAATTAAAGGATCATCAATTTTATAATTGATATTTTGAATGGTGTAAGGCTCTGATTTAGTAATAAAATAATAGGTTTTAGCCCGTTTATTTTTTACATCCAAAAACAAGCTATCTCTTACTTTTGAATTAAAATATCCTTTTGAAAACACGAATTTTTGTAATTGGTTTTTTGTGATTTTTGTCAAAAATGTATCTAATAAAACAGGAGGCTCCCCTGCCTCTAAAATACTTTCTCTAAAGGTTGGTTTTTCTTTATTCTTTAAATTTGGCTGTTTAGCCGACTTCCCTTTTGCAAGACGTTTCTTATTTCTAATCGAGTTTTTCTCAATCCGTTTCTCATTAATTCTGTCAAATCTCGCATCCCTCTTCTCCTTTTTTTTAAGCATTTTTTGCTTATCTACTTGATTATACAACCATAAATTAAAACGAACTAATTTTAAAATTTTTCTATTGGGTTTTTGTCTAACAAAGGCCTCTAACTCAGCATGGTCGATATTGGTTCCATTCTGCTTGATTGTGTTTTTAGTTAACAGATATTCGTTCTCTTTAAGGTGTTTATTTATACTACAAGAGTTTAAAATAACTAGAGTTAGCAAAAAGCAAATTCGTACCCATGTTGTTTTGAGTGAATACTTTAAAAATCTTTTTATATCCTGCAGATAGGTCAAATGGTTTACTTACATTTATAGCCTACTAATTTAAGTTTAAAATATGATTAGTAAAAATCAGATAAAACATATTCAAGCCTTGCACTCTAAAAAAAACAGAGAGGAAGAGGCGCTATTTATTGTTGAAGGTATAAAACTGGTGACTGAATTTATCAATCATCAAAAATTTACTGTCAAAGAAGTGTTTGCAACCATTGACTACATCAACGTTTATAAAGATATTTTAGAAAATAAAGCCATTTCTTTTACTGAGATTACGGAAGCGGATCTTAAAAAAATCAGCCATTTAACCACACCTAATCAGGTATTAGCCGTTGTAAAAAAAACCAATCAATCTATTGATACATCATTATTAAACACAGCTATAACTTTATTTTTAGATGACATCAGAGACCCAGGTAATTTAGGAACAATCATTAGAATTGCTGATTGGTTTGGCATTAAACAAGTTATTTGTTCGCCAACCACCACTGAATTATATAATCCCAAAACCTTACAAGCAAGCATGGGGGCTGTTTTAAGAGTAAATGTTGTTAGCATGACATTTAATGAGGTTTTAAATAAAACTCAAAACCTACCCATATATGGAGCTGTATTAGAAGGAGAAAATATCTATACCACTTCATTAAAACATGGCCTGTTAGTTATTGGCAACGAAGCAAATGGCATCTCTCAAGAAGTGTTGCAAAAAATTACGCATCATATAACTATCCCAGCAGCAAACAGTAATGGTAGTGAATCTTTAAATGCAGCTAATGCTTGCGCCATTATTTGTTCTGAATTTCACAGACAATTAACCTATTAAATATTTTTTTTGTAATCGCATTAATAGTTTAGTTTTGTATATATGTTATTAGAAATCAATCATACATCATTTGGTAAATTATCAGATACGTCTGATAGCTTAGTTATTGAGCTATCTGATAATCTCATCAAGTTTTGTGAATTCAACTCTTCTGATAACACACCTTTATACATTTGTCTTTACCCTATAGAAAATACTTTGCAAGTATCATTAAATGAGCATTTAATTAATGCCTTAAAGCATTTTCAATTTTCAAAAAAAACATACCAGCACGTTGCTATCAATTATTTTACAGCGCAATTTACATTGTGTCCTACAGCCTTTTATAATAGCGAAAATAATCGTTCGTTACTAGAGTTTAATACAGGAGGTACTCACAATAAAGTTATACTTACTGATGATATTAATGCGGATATTAAATTAATTTACGCTATAGATGAAGATTTAAAATCATTTTTAGATCAATTATTTCCCAGTCATTTTATTAAACACACTTTAACTGTGTTAGCCAAGTTGATGTTATTATCAGACGAACTAACAAAAGACCATATTTTATTATCTGTTCATGCCAATTATATTGAGATTATTGTAAAACAAGACCAAAAACTTTTATTAGCAAATCAATATTCTATTAAAACTCAAGAAGATATTTTATACTATATTTTATTTATTTTAGAACAATATCAATTAAACCCATTAACGGCATCTATTAAGATTGTAGGTAATATTAATGCAACATCTGCATTAATAAGCTCATTAAAAAAATACATCAAAAATGTGCCTCTAGGTATTGGACATAAAAGCATTAAGTGGGACTCATTAACTGGCATGCCTCAACATTTTAATTACACCCTTTTAAATAGATTATTTTGCGAATAATAGGAGGCACATACAAAGGCAAGCAAATTATTGCTCCAAAAAATTTACCTGTTAGGCCTACTACTGATTTTGCCAAAGAAGGCTTGTTTAATATACTTAATCACAAGGTAGATTTTGAAGAAATAACCGTGTTGGATTTATTTTGTGGCACAGGTAATATTAGCTTAGAATTTGCCTCGCGGGGTGCTAAAAAAATATATTCGGTAGATAAGCACTCTCCATGTCTATATTTTTTAAAAGACACTGCTAAAGCTTTAAAAATGAACACCATTTTTACAGACAGGGCAGATGTTTTTAAATACCTAGAAAAATCAACCTCTACCTTTGATTTAATTTTTGCAGACCCTCCTTATGAATTAGAAAACATTGAAATGATTCATGAATTGGTATTTAAAAATAACTTACTAAATGCTGATGGTTTTTTAGTTATTGAACACGGGCCTAAAACAGATTTAAGTTCAAAGAAAAATTTTATTGAAATGCGAAAATACGGAAATGTGCATTTTAGTTTTTTTGCACAAACTATCTTGGAGTAATCCAATAACAATTTTTAGCTTTAAAATCATTAAATTAATCTGTAACTAATAGTATATTTGGTATTATAGAACGTATGCGATTAATTGTTGTTTTCATATTAAGTGTTTTTATTACTAAGGCACAAAACATTACCATAAAGGGGAAGGCACACCCTTCGCATATTGGCAAAGAAGTGGTATTAAACGATTTTACAGATTATATTACCTATACCATTACGAAAGAAAGTTCAGACACTGTAGATAAAGATGGCTACTTTGAACTAAAACTCCAATCAAAAAATACTAAGCCAATTTTAATTAGCATTAATAATTTGGTTGGTAAAATTTACGTTCAACCAAACTTTGTATACGGCATTTACTTTCCTGCAGAAGACTCAACTGCTAATCATCAGGCAGGAACTGAAACTACTGTTGACATTAGTGTTTACGGAAAAGATAGTACTGAGTTAAATGCCTTAATCATTGATTTTAATACACAATACAATAATTTATTTATCAATTCAACAGATAAATATTTATCGCCTGCAAAAATTAACGCACTACTTGATACATTTTTAGTAACCAGTAAAAAAAGATACGAGCATATTAAAAATCCCTATTTTAAAAATTATCTTGAATATTCATTTGCAGACTTTTTTTCAAACACATCAAGAAGCAAACTATTGCTATATAAACAGTTTATTGATAAAAAACCGATTCAGTACCACAATTACGACTACATGCGATTTTTTAATACGCACTTTAAAGGATATTTAAAAGCTTTTGCATCTACTAAAAATGGAGGGAACATCTATAACAGTATTAATGCATATGCTGATTATAAAGATTTACAAAATCAATTTAAAGCTGATAAATTAATTAATAATGACACTTTAAGAGAACTACTCATTTTAAAAGGACTTATTGATTTTTACTATAGTCCCGACTTTGATAAAAAACAAGTGCATAGCGTTATTGAGCAGCTTTATAGAGAAAGTCGTTTTAATGAAAATAAAGAAATTGCATTTAACATGCTACAAACCATTAATCAGTTGCAACCAGGCGCACCAGCTCCTAATTTTAACGCCACTGATAAAACTGGCGCTATAGTTGATTTACACGGCTTTAAAGGCAAATATATTTATCTAAATTTCTTTTCGAGTGAAAGTGAGATTAGCCAAAAAGAAATGCAAAAAATCATCGATTTAAAAAAGAAGTTTAATGACAAAGTTACTTTTATCAGCGTTTGCTTAGATGATAGTGTAAAGACTTATAAAGCTTATTTAAAAGCAAATCCTAAACAAGACTGGACTATTTTACATCAAAGCAAAAACAGTAGCGCTAAGCAAGCCTATAACATAAAAACATTATCAGGTTTTTTCTTTATCAATCCTCAAATGCAATTGGCACAATCGCCAGCATTAATGCCTAGCGAAGGCATAGAGTATAAATTCAATGCTTTATTTAGACCCAGAAGAAAAAATACTATTATTGGGGTGAGGTAGCACCAGTCCCTTTTCTGAATGTATGAAAAATTAAATAAACAGATGAGGCAAATAAAAAGAAAGCTCCTGTTTGATGTAATACTCCTAATACCACAGGTACTTGATATAACAATGTTAACACACCTAAAATAAATTGTATGGTTACACCATAAATTAAAAACGTAACTCCTCGATATTGCGAAGGTGATAATTTTAATTTACTAGATTTATACCATATAATACACAACACTGCAACTACTAATAATGCTAAAGTACGATGCATAAATTGTATTCCACTGGCATTTTCCATCACATTAGCAAAAAATCCCTCTTTCATTGTCACTTGTTCAGGCATCCACTCATCGCCCATTTTTGGCCATGAATTAAAAATATGTCCAGGTCGAATTTTAGCTGCATCTCCTTCTACATAGCCTGCTGTGAAAGCACCATAAATAATTTGTTTTATCAACACCATAAAAAACAACAAACTCCACCACTTTAATTTATGCCCTTCATTTTCCTTAATTTCCTCTTTAGGATTTAATAGCTGTAAGGCAAACCAAAATGTAAAAGCAAACAAAGTAAAAGCACTCATTAAATGAATAGCCAAACGATAATGACTCACTGCTGGTTTTTGTTGAAGTCCGCTATAAACCATCCACCAACCAATAACCGCTTGCATTGCTCCCATAAAAAACAATAAAATTAAAGATGGTAACATTTTTTTATTGATTTTTTTTCTAATAATCAAAACAATTAAACCTATAGAAAACACATACATCATTGTTCTTCCAATCATACGATGAATGTATTCCCAAAAAAAGATATGTTTAAATTCAGGTAACTGCATTGTGTAGTTTACCTTAATAAACTCAGGACTTTGTTGATACTTAGCAAAACGCTCTACCCAATCAGATTCAGATAATGGAGGCATTGAGCCCATAAAACTCCAATCGGTAATAGATAACCCAGAGTGTGTTAGCCTTGTAATACAACCAACAACAACCATTATGTATACTAAAAAACAGCCTGTTAATAGCCAATAAATAACTGCTTTATTCGAATTTTGAGAAATCATGGAGAATACAATTTGATTACAAACTTACTAAGCAATTTTCAGATTTCGACACTAAAACTTAAAAAACAGATTTTTTGTTAAAATGTTTTACTTTAAATTATAAAGACGTTATTTTGAGTACAAATTTTTGCAGAGTGGAAAACAAAAAACTAATACTTATTGTAGGCATTTTACCACTTTTTTGTTTCCTACAAAATAGTTTATTTGCTCAAATACCTAATCAAAACAAGCTACACATCAGAGATTCACTCTACTCAAAGCTAAAATCTGATAGCATTCATATTTATCGCTTTCAAAAAATAAGGCCTTACGTAAATCTAGATCAAAGAAACTCATTTATTAGAGAAGCACCCATTAATGTGAATGGCCTCCAAATAGGCATTTTAATTAAAGACAAGCATGTTGTAGGTATTGGTGGTTATGGTATCACCGCATCTGGGAAACAACATGTGAAAACAAAATTCAATAAAAATATAGATGCTACCCGAAATTTAGAAATGAAATACTTAACCCTATTCTATCAGTATGTTGCTATTGATAAGCGTTATATTGAATTAGATTTGCAAACTGAACTTGGAGGAGGTAAATACCAAATAAAATTAACTGACTACAATAACGGTAAAATTTTATTTAACAGAAGTGCGTCAATGTTTGTATTTGGATTAGGTCCGCTTCTGGCTATCAAACCTTTTAAATGGATTGGTGTTATTGGTATGGCAGGATACAGATTAACATTTGAAAAAGACAGTAATCTAAATTTTAACGGTGCATACTATGCTTATGGAGTTTGGTTGGATGTTAGGCAAATTATCCGAGATTCAAATTACTATTTAATAAAAAAACGAAAGTATCGAAAACAAATTAAGCTACTATGAGTCATTATTTTGAAGAAATTTTATAGATTTATAGAATATTAAATTTGAGACTTAATTTTATTGAAAGACTTTTAAAAATCAAAAATATGAAAGGAATTATATTAGCCGGAGGCTCAGGAACACGTTTACATCCATTAACATTAGCAATGAGTAAACAAATGATGCCTATTTACGATAAACCAATGATTTATTACCCGCTATCTGTTTTGATGATGGCTGGTATTAATGAAATTTTAATTATTTCTACACCTCAAGATTTACCAAATTTTGAGCGTTTATTAGGCAGCGGAGAACAATTAGGTTGTAAATTCACTTATGCTGTTCAAGAAGTGCCAAATGGATTAGCTCAGGCATTTGTTATTGGAGAAAAATTTATTGGTAATGATAAAGTAGCTTTAGTTTTAGGAGACAATATTTTTTATGGTGTTGGATTAGGCAGAATGCTTCAAAAAATTAATAATCCTGAAGGAGGTGTAGTATTTGCTTATCATGTGAGCGACCCTGAAAGGTACGGTGTAGTTGATTTTGACGAAAATCACAACGTGTTATCTATTGAAGAAAAACCAACGCATCCAAAATCAAATTATGCTGTACCTGGTTTATATTTTTACGATAACAGCGTAGTTGAAATTGCAAAAAACTTAAAGCCTTCTCCTCGTGGCGAATATGAAATTACCGACGTAAATAAAGAATATTTAAATCGTAAACAATTAAAAGTATCTATTTTAGATAGAGGTACAGCTTGGTTAGATACAGGTACTTTTGCTTCATTAATGCAAGCAGGGCAATTTGTTCAAGTAATTGAAGAACGACAAGGATTAAAGATTGGGTGTATTGAAGAAGTAGCCTTTAAAATGGGCTTTATATCTAAAGAACAATTAATAAAAATTGCAACACCATTAACAAAAAGTGGTTACGGAACGTATTTACTAAAAATGGCTGAAGCTAAATAAATTATATCTGTGGAGGCATATACTTCTCTTTTTCAAATTTTAAATAAAGCAATTACTGAGCAACAACATTCATTGGATAATTCAGATCCAAAAGAAATGTATGAGCCAATGAGTTATATTATTGGTTTAGGCGGCAAACGAGTACGTCCGTTACTTACATTAGTAGGATGCGATATTTTTGACGCTAATCCCAATCATGCCGTTTACGCAGCATTAGCTGTGGAGTTATTTCATAACTTTTCATTAATACACGATGACATTTTAGATAATGCGCCTTTAAGAAGAGGGAATACAACTGTTCATGAAAAATGGAATCATAATATTGCATTACTTAGTGGAGATGGCATGATGGTGAAAGCATTTGAAGTGTTAGCAAAATCAAATCCTAACCACATATCAAAATTATTGAATCTGTTTTCAAAAACAGGTTTAGAAGTTTGTGAAGGGCAACAATACGACATGAATTTTGAAACACAAGATCAAGTTAGTGTTGAAAATTACATTCACATGATTACCTACAAAACTGCTGTATTATTAGGATGTAGCCTACAAATGGGCGCTATTTGTGCTGATGCTAGTGAAGAAAATCAAAAACATTTATACGAGTTTGGGAAACATGTTGGCATTGCATTTCAAATTTTAGACGATGTGTTAGATGTGTATGCCGATGATGAAAAATTTGGAAAGCAAGTAGGTGGAGATATTATTTCTAATAAAAAAACATTTATGTTATTAGATGCTTTTGAATTAGCAAACGAAGAACAAACTAAAGAATTAAATCATCTACTAAGGTCCACAGACATTTCAAATTCTGACAAAGTAAAACAAGTAACAAATCTTTATAATACTTTAGGCGTTAAAGAATTAGCCATTAAAGAAGCCAACAAACACACTGATATCGCACTAAAACACCTCGAAGCATTAAAGGCTAATGAATCTAAGAAAAAAGATTTAAAAGATTTTGCGCTTCATTTATTAAACCGCGAGGTATAACCTATGGAACTCCACGAATTACTATCATCTTACGTCCATAAACTTAAAATACAAGTTCGTTTTAAGGATATAGATAAGCAAGGACATGTTAACAATGCCTATCATATTACTTATTTTGAAACAGCACGCGTAGAGTATTTTAAAGATGTTTTTAGAAATAAAATAGATTGGATTAAGACAGGAATGATTTTAGCCAATACAGTAATAACTTATAAACGACCTATATTATTGGAAGACGAAGTATATTGCTATACCAAAATAACCAAATTTGGCACAAAAAGTTTTGAAATAGAGAATGTTTTAACTACAGAAGATGCGCATAACAAATACCTCTGCGCTTATGGCAAAAGTACTCTAGTATGCATTAACTACGATTCCAAAGAAACAATTGAAGTTCCTAAAGCGTGGGTTGAGGCTGTAAAAAATTTTGAAAGAAAATAAATAAAAAAGCCCCACAGTTGTGGGGCTTTTTTATTTGAGTGAACTTAAAACTATTGATCCCACCAAACTTTTTGTAAAATATTTGAAACAATAATTGCATTAGAATTATAGTTTCGTTCATCCTGAGAAGTTGGTAAAATACGCGGAATACCATTTACCACACCACTAGGATTTGGAGTTAACAGAGGTAAGCCTGTTCTTCTCCAATCTGTCCAAGTTTCAGCTTGAGTAAATAAAGCAACGTATTTTTCTGTCATTATCTTTGTTAAGTCTATTGTTGATGATGACTCAGATGCGTGAGCAGCTTCATATGTAGTATTAGGTCCACCAGTAATATAAGCGATAGATTCTTTAACGGCAGCGTTGTGAGCTAAGGCTGCGCCAGCAGCATCACCTAATCTCAATTTACATTCTGCTTCAATAAATTTAGCTTCAACATAAGTCACAATTGGAGCTTTAGAATTAGGACTTCCATAAAAAGATCCTAATCCAGATTCATCAAATGTTGCATTTGCAGGATCGACATCAGCTCCCGTATATGTAGTACCGCTTGCATCAGTTGTTGCATAATATGGCAAACGAGGATCATTATTGGTATTCATTAAGTCAATGAAAAATGCACCCATCTTAACATAACCTCGTTGATTTTCAAAAGCATACCATTGATTATTTTCATTACCTACTGATCCAAAAATTGCATTAGCATCAGATGCAGACGAAGAAAAGCCATGTGCATAAGCGGAATCTAAATATGTAAGAGCATCCGTTGCAGATTGAGAAGGATTAATTTTGCTCAAATGATTAGCATAGCGTGCTTTTAACACATATGCTACTCCTAACCATCTTTCTGCATCACCTCCAAAAATATAATCATAGTTTCCAGGAGAAAATAAATTTCCATTAGTAGAATTTTTCAGGTCTGTTACAGCACTAGAAAGCATACTCTGCATACTTGCATAAATTGTTTGTTGACTATCATAGTGAGGTGTAAAATTTTGAGTTAAACCATTTAATGCCTCACTATTTGGCACATCACCCCACATATCAGTAGCTAATCCCAAATTCATAACGTAAAGCACTTTAGCAATACCACTAAATCCAGGGCTTTTTGAACCCAACGTATCAATAAGTATTTTACAGTTTACCAAAGCACCTGAGTATAATGTTTTCCATTCATTGGTTACATCTCCTTCGTTTATTTTATAGTTAGCAACACCAACATACTGACCATCAATTCCTGCAATGTGCTGTGTAAAAACAGACGAACGACGATTTAAGTTCCCATTGTAATTTGAAAAAGTAGCCAATTCAATATTGGCTAATAATGCATTTGGAGATACTTTCAATGGATCATTGGGATTTACTGCTACATCATCCAAATATTTTTTACATGAGGTAAATCCCATGGTTGCAACTGCTGCAACTAATACGTATTTTATAATATTTTTCATTTTCATTTTTTTAATTTATGTTACTAGAATCCAGCTTTTAATCCAAAGAAAATTGATTTTGTACCAGGGTTATTAAAATAATCATACCCTTGAATGTTTGAACCAGCACCAGTTAAACTTGTTTCAGGATCAACGCCACTGTACTTAGTGAATAATAAAACATTTCTTCCCGATAAAGATAAATCAACATATTGAATGAATTTTTTTTCTTTAAACTTAAAACGGTAAGATAATGAAACCTCACGCAATCTGATCCAACTTCCATCTTCTATAACAGTAGATGTTACACCGCCAAAAGCAGGATCTCCTTGATAAATACGATAGTAATCTTTTGCTGAAATAGTTGTTGTATTAGCTGCAGTTCCTGCTACAGCATAACCATCTGCACCAATACTAGTTGCATAAACTCCATCAACTGTGTATGCATGATCACGATCTTCAGATTCTTTAGACATTCCTAACGAATTCAATCTCGCTCTTGTTCCATTCCAGATTTTTCCACCTTTTCTTACATCCCATAAGAATGTGAAGGAAAGATTTTTGTAAGTAAATGTATTACGTATACCAGATAACCAATCAGGCTGCGCATTACCTAAATTTTGATTTTTAGGATCTTGAATAGGGAGACCAGTAGACGGGTCAATAATTAATTTACCATCAGATGTTTTTTGCCAAGTTGTACCATAGAAAGCACCAAAAGGTTGACCAACAATTGCGTAAGCACCAATACCGTCAAATCCATCTTCAATATTTAATTCGTTTACACCATCAGCAAGTTTCAAAACCTTTGATTTATTTTTATACCATGTAATATTTACATCCCATTTAAAATTTTTCTTTTCAATTGGAGTTGCGCCTAAAGCTACTTCCCATCCTTTATTTGAGATTTGTGCAGAGTTAGTGTAAATTTGATTTGCACCAGATGAAGGAGCTACAGGTCTATACAATAAAACATCTGATGATTTTTGATCGTAATATGTTACATCCAAAGTTAATCTTCCTTCAAAAAATCTAATATCTGCTCCATACTCTAAACCTCTTTGTTTTTCAGGCTTTAAATTAGCGCTACCCAAAGAGTTGTTTACACCATAACCAACCGTATTCATGTAAGGAAAGGTATTACCATTTGTATAACCATCTGTTAATGGATTTTGAACATAGTAAGTTTTATTTTGATAAGAAGTTGGAGCCAAACCTACATTTGCATAAGAAGCTCTTACTTTAGCAAAACTAAACCATTTTGGCATTTTTACTAATTCGCTGATCACGATAGAAGTGTTTGCCGAAGGATAGAAAAAACTTCTATTTCCTTTATCATAAGCAGATGATGATTCACTTCTTCCTGTGAATCCTAAAAATATAGCGCTTTTATAATCAATACTTCCATCAAAGAAAAAAGCATAAGTTCTTGCTGAATAATTAGCATTACTTGCATATCTTTCTGCTGTATTGTTTAAGTTATAAACTCCTGGCACAGCCATGTTTCTACCTCTACTGAAATCATCCGTTGTTTTATTATGCCAAATGTTATTTCCTAATGTTAAACTAGTATTCCATTTTTCTTTAAATGTTTTTTTTGCAGTTAATAATAAGTCAGAATAAATTTGCATATAAGTTTGGTCATCTAAATTCATTTGACCGTAGCGTAACCCATTGTCATCACCAATAGAAGAAATAGCATAAACCTGACGAGCTCTTTGAGAATATTGATCAAGACCTAATTTGTAGCTTATATCTAACCAATTTGCTGCTTTGATATTTAAGTAAGTATTACCAAATACACGATTCACATTTTCATTGTAGGTGTTTTTCTTTACTGAATACAAAGGGTTATCATAAACTCCATAATAAGTTTTAACATTTCCTGTAGCATCATATTGATAATCATTAATATCATAACTAATAGGCATACGCAATAAACCTAACATTACACCTGCTAAGTTGCTACCATTTTGAGGTTTTTGTGTTTGAGTATTTGCATAACTGATGTTTGTTCCAACTTTAACTCGATCATTTAGCTTGTGTTCTGCATTTAAACGAACAGTATTACGTTTCATCCAAGTATTTGGAATAATTCCATCATTTTTATAATTGGAGTATGAAAAACGATACATCGTATTTTCATTACCACCATCAATTGCCAAATTGTTGTTATAAGTAATACCTGTTTTGAAAAATGATTTATAATTATCGTATGTTTTAACACCTGCAGCAGAAGCATCAGGTCCCCAAGATTGATTAGTTCCTCCTGATATATCATCTGAAGTGTCAAATAATTGATCTGGTCCTGGATCTGCAGGATTAACATAATCTTTTCCATTAGTACCCGCCACATATTTATTTTGAAGTTTAGGCAATTTATTCACCTTAGATAATTCAATAGATGATGAAAAAGTTACTCCTAAACCTTTTTTACCGTACTTACCTTTTTTTGTGGTATATAAAATAGCACCGTGTCCCGCACGCGCTCCATAAAGAGCAGCTGCAGATGGCCCTTTTAAGATAGTAACAGATTCAATATCATCTGGATTAATATCTAAAGCACGATTTGAATTTGTTACCCCTTGTAAATTAGCATTAAATGGATTGTCACCAGCAACAGCTCCACTGGTTTCGTTACTTACAGGTACACCGTCAATAACAATTAAAGGTTGATTTTCACCAAACGTAGAGTTACCTCGAATCAAAATTTTACTTGAAGCTCCTGGAGTTCCAGAAGAACTAATAACTTGAATACCTGAAGCCTTTGATGACAATCCCTGAATAACGTTCGATTCACCCGAGCGGGACAAATCACTCCCGCTGACTTCCGATACATTATATCCTAAAGATTTTTTGTCTTTACTAACACCCAAAGCTGTAACAACCATTTCTTTAAGAACAATTCCATCTGGATCCAAAGTTATATTAACCGTTTCTCCAATAACATCAACCACCTTAGTAGTTAATCCCAGAGAGGAAACAACTATTTTTTTTGTTGTATCAGGAATAGAAATCATAAAGTTTCCATTTTCATCGGAAGCAGTTCCGATTGTTGTTCCAGGCACCACAATTGTTGCGCCTGGCAAGTTTTCTTTAGTTTTACTATCCTTAACATTTCCTTTAAGGATTTTTGTCTGTGCCTGAATTTGCCCCATAAAAAATATAGAACATACGAGCGATGCAGTGAGTTTTAAAATGTAATTCATATTGTTTTAGTGTTTTTTAACAGAACGAAAATAACTTTATATTATATTTAACTCTCAATTTCAAAAAAAAATCAGATTTAGTAAAAATCAGATTACCTGTTAGCTAATTGATAATCAGATTAAAAACTCTTATTTTTTTATTGAAAAAATTAATATTTAGGGCAAAATTTTAAATTTCATCATTTTTGAATACTTTTACGTTATTGCAACTATACATTTTAAAGATGAAGAATTTAGTAGAAGGATTTACCAAACAATTACAAGAGGCATTAGATATTGCAACCTCAGCAATCCTAACTCCAAAACATAATATTCAAAATATTGTAGTAACTGGCTTAGGTGGTTCAGGTATTGGCGGTACAATATTATCGGAATTAGTCCAATCAGAATGTCCTATTCCTGTAATTATCAATAAGGATTATTTTTTGCCAGAGTTTGTAAATGCAAATTCTTTAGTAATCATTTCTTCTTATAGTGGCAACACAGAAGAAACTTTGTCTGCTATGAAACAAGCTATTACAAAAAATGCTCAAATAGTTTGTATAACAAGCGGCGGAGAAGTTCGCGCTTTAGCAGAAAATTATAAATTTGACACAATTATTATACCTGGAGGACATCCTCCACGTTCTTGTATAGGATACTCATTAGTTCAATTATTTAAAATTGTTCAGTTTAACGGTTTTGTTAAAACTGATTTACTGAAACAAGTACAAGATTCTATCACATTATTAAATAACGAGAAAGAAACTATTAAAGTAGAATCAGCTATCATTGCTAAAAAACTAGTAAACAAAATTCCAGTAATATATTCTTTAGGTTCATGTGAAGGTGTAGCTGTTCGTTTCAGGCAACAAATTAATGAAAACAGCAAAATGTTATGCTGGCATCACACGTTACCGGAAATGAACCATAACGAGTTAGTTGGTTGGACTGTAAAAAATGATACTCTTGCGGTAGTAACTTTTAGAACCTCTTTTGATTACTCTAGAACGATTAAACGTTATGAGTTATGTAAAGATATATTTGCAAAATACAGCCATTCTGTAACTGATATTATAGCAAAAGGAACATCAAAAACTGAACAATTCTTTTACTTGATAAATATTGGTGATTGGATTTCATGTTATATCGCTGATTTAAAAAATATTGATGCCGTAGAGGTCAATGTAATTACTAACTTAAAAAATGAGTTAGCAAAGCTTAACTAATACATAATATTTTTGCATTGAATAAGCAAGTACTGTTTAAAGATTTAGGCCTCATAGATTACAAAGTCTGTTGGGATTATCAGGAAAATTTATTTAATGAAACGATTGCTCAAAAAATTGCTAACAGAAATTTAGTTCCTTTAGAACAAATAGAAACTAAAAATCATTTATTGTTTGTTGAGCACCCTCATGTTTACACATTAGGAAAAAGCGGTGACGCCTCTCATCTTTTGATTAACGATAACCAATTAGAAGAAAAAAAAGCCACCTATTATAAAATTAATAGAGGTGGAGATATTACCTATCACGGCCCAGGACAATTAGTGGGCTATCCTATTTTAGACTTAGATCATTTCTTTACAGATATTCATAAATACCTTAGACTGTTAGAAGAGACTATTATCTTAACACTTGACGAATACGGCATTAAAGCGGGAAGAAGCAAAGGCGAAACTGGAGTATGGCTTGATGAGGACAATATTTTTAAAGCACGTAAAATTTGTGCAATGGGCGTAAGATGCAGTAGATGGGTAACAATGCATGGCTGGGGATTTAATGTAAACTCTAATTTAGATTACTTTTCTAATATTATTCCTTGTGGTATTCAAGACAAAGCTGTAACCAGTTTGAATAAAGAACTTGGACAAGATGTTGACATGAGCGAGATAAAAGAAAAATTAAAAAAACATTTTAGTTCATTATTTGAGTGCGAAATCATTCAGCTATAAATTTTTGAAGCTAATCGTATGAATTCAATCCTGTTTTTTTTATTATTTACACTATCGCTCAGCTGCTATAGTCAAAAACCAGATGTGACTCCGATATCAGATAATAAAGCAAAATCTGATTTTAAAGGGGAGAGTAACATATTGATAAAAGTAGGTACTACCTGTAATTTTATTAATAAAGAACTGTACCGTAATTTAAACGATGGTTATAGCACAGAAATGTATAAAGCAGAGAATACTAATTTATATATTAATCCATATGTAAGTATTGGATTAGAAAAATTAATTACCAAAAAAATTGGGTTTCAATTAAATTTTGGATTTTATCAAACTTTACAGAAATATACTAGTTCTCAGCAAGTAAAAACACCCTTTAATGGTACAGCTTCTGGCTCAGCAACCACATACAAAATAGGAGTTTATGAATATTTAAACAACAACGTATTTGTTGATTTTTTACCAGTATATAAAATAAAAAACACAAGGTTTTTAGCAGGTATTAACGTTACAAGAACCAGCCCTACTATATCAACAAAAGTTACGTTAACTGACCCAAGCACTGGTAAATCTGAGGTAGGAATATTTAAAGACAGACCAGAAGAAAGCTATCATACCTATTCTATAATTGGAATCATGCAGAGTTTGCCTGTGAAATCTCATGAAATAAATATTTCCGCAACTTATTTTGGTCTTCTAAAAAAATATGATTCAGGGTTTAATTTAATGATTGGTTTTTTATTTTAATATTTTCAAATGATTATTGTTTCAAAAAGCAACGAAGTGATTGTATTAAAAATACAGGCAGATATCATTAACACAAGCTCTTCAGTACTTAATTTAGACGCCATCAAAAGCACAGTTATTTCCCAACTCTCAAACATTTATAATCATCAGTTTGGAAAATATACATTAAATGTAACGCTAGATATTTCAATACTTACCAAAGTAAATCAATGTTCTCCAAAAAAAGTATTATTTCAGATTGTTGATTCCATTGCTGGGAACAATCCTGCAGAAGCTGATTTTAAGGGACTAAGAGTTAAACTTAATAAAAACAACATACAAGATTTTATTTCAGATATTAATTTCAGAACACTGCCACATGAACTTGGTCACTTATTAGGCTTAGATCATCCACATGGCAGAGCTGCTTTTGAAAGTATAAATCCTGAAGCAAATCCACTAGAAAAACAACTCTCCGAAACACAACGTCAACACAACTTAATGAGTCAGACTTGGTATATACAAAAAGCCAATGTGGCTCTTGAAAAAGCACTCGAATTATCAGAGCAACAAATAGAATTAATTCTACTAAATTATAACAATGGAGGGCTAAATAAGAATAAGCATTTAAAGTACTTTTTGTGGTGGAGAAAAATCATGAATTAGTTTCGTCAACTAGCTGAGGGAGCTTTAACTTATCGCCTTTTTTCACACCTTCCAAAATTTCTATATTAATTCCATCCGATAAACCAGTTTTCACAAAACGTTTTTCAAATTTTTGATTCCCTACTTCTACTTCTACAAACGGTTTTTCTTTCTCAAATTGCATAACACTCTCTGGTATAGCCAACACATGTTCTTTCATAGCTAAAATAATATCTGCATTAGCACTGTAACCAGCTCTTAAAAAGGAACTGTTTTCTTTACTAATAGAAGCTCTTATTAAAAATTGAATTGCTCCATTTTCTGTAATTCCTTTGGGAGCAATGTATTCTAATTTAGCTTTAAAACTTTCTTTATCAATAGCTCCAATGGTTAATATAATATCCATGTTTTCTTGCACCTTCCCTACTTCACTTTCATCTAATTTTCCTTCAAAAATCATTTCGCCCATGTTAGCAACCGATGCAATTGTTGTTCCTTCATTAAACGTATTACTTTCAATTACTTGCCCACCTTCTTTTACAGGAACATCTAATACCATACCTGTAATGGTTGCTTTTACATAAGTATTACTAGTTGAACCTGAAGTTTTAGAAGCTCCTTCCTTAATTATTTGCAGTTGATTTTGAGCAGCCTCTAACTCTTCTTTTGTTGATTTTATTTTTAAATCATAAACTTGAAAATCAGACTTTGATATCACGCTTTGATCAAAGAGTTGCTTATTTCTATCATACTCCATTTTCGCATTATCGTAATTTATTTGCGCTGAGTTAATTCTTGCCTCTGCATTTGCTAAATTTAGCATATTAGGAATGATTTTAATTTTTGCAATCACGTCCCCTTGTTTTACTTGCTGTCCAGCAACGATGTATAATTTTTCAATAATACCACTTACTTGCGATTTCATATTTACTTCCTTGCGAGGAGTTACAGAACCAGTTGCCACGGTCTTTTTAATAATAGTGGTATCAAAAGGTAGTACTGTTTTAAAAACCTCTGGTGGTTTTTGAGACTTGTTGTAAAGGAAATAAAATGTCCAAAAAATTAAGCCAATAAAGGCAACTAATAATGTGATTTTAATTATTCTTTTTATCATAATAAATTATTTACTCTGTTCTTAATGCTTCTACTGGTTTAATGGCTACTGCTTTGCTTGCAGGAATTAATCCTGCTAATGCACCGCTTAAAATTAATACTGAAAGCGCTTTTAAAGCCACTGATAAATCAACTGTTGGGTTTGTAAACATTTCTCCCGAATCGCCAATGGCCATATTTAATCCTTCTAACAAACCTATACCAATCACCAAACCAAAATAGCCTGATATAGCCGTTAAAAATACAGCTTCTAATATAATTTGTCCTATAATTTGTGATGGCACTGCACCAAGTGCTCGCTTAACGCCAATTTCTTTAGTACGTTCTTTAACAACAATAAGCATAATATTACTAATACCAATAACTCCTGCCAATAAAGTTCCAATACCAACAATCCACACTAAAACTTCAATACCCATAAATAAACCACTCAACTTATTATATTCCACAGCCATATTCCAATGGCCAATTGCTTTTGCATCATCAGGAGAAATTTTGTGACGTTCTTTTAAAATAGCAATTACTTTTTCTTCCGATTGTTCAGCAGGAATATGATCTTTTGATTTAATAGCAAACCACCCTACTACATTACCATAATTAAATGCATTTTGAAATGTAGTAAAGGGAATATTAATTCTTTGTGCTTGTTGCCTTCCTTCGTTGCCACCAGCTGTTTGAGAGGTGACTCCAACTACTCTAAAATAAACGCCATTGACTCTGATGTATTCTCCAATTACTTTTTCTTCTTTCTTAAAAAGCATTTCTGCCACGCGAGGTCCTATGACACATATTTTTCTTTTTTCTTTAATATCTATTTGATTGATAAAGCGTCCCTGCTCTAATTTAATATCAGAGATACCAGTTAAGTTTGGATAACAAGCTTGTATTTCGCATGCGGCTGTTTTTAAACCTCTAACTACGTTACTAGCACCTTCATGCCCACCTAATTGATTTAATGGAGAAACAACATCCAACTCTGATAGTTGTTTTAAAGCCTCTGCATCATCCGTTGTATAATTAAAGCTTCTATTTGGCTTCATGCCTTTATATGCTTTTGTGGTTTGTTGTGCCCAAACAAAAAAACTATTCGTGGCTGTTCCTGCAAATTCTTTTAAAATACCATTTCGCAAACCGTTACCTGAACCTAGCATAATCACCAACATAAAAATACCCCAAAACACACCTAACATTGTTAAGAATGTTCTGAGTTTATTTTTGCGTATTGTTGCAAAAATCTCTTGCCAATTATCTCGTTCAAATATCAAATTATCCTTCTCTAAGTGCTGTTATTGGTTCAACTTTAGAAGCTCTTAATGCGGGGAACAATCCTGCTAAAGCGCCTGCTAATACAATTAATACAATTGAGGTTAGTGCTATACTCAAATCCACATCTGGGTTCTTAAAAAAGTCGCCTTCTAATTCAAAATACTTTATCAATTCAACAACGCCAATACCCAACATTAAGCCTATATAACCAGCAATAGATGTTATAAAAATAGATTCCTGAATAATAAGGGATACAATAGACCAAGGAGAAGCTCCCAATGCTTTTCTTACACCAATTTCTTTAGTTCGTTCTTTTACAATAATCATCATAATGTTACTAACGCCCACAACACCTGCTATTAAAGTAAAAATGCCAATGATAAATACAAATATTTTAATTCCGTCTAACATTCCCATGATGCGTTTATACTCTACATTATTATTAAACACTCCTACTGCATTCATATCTGCAGGATTAAAATGATATTTTTTTGCTAAGGAATTTCTGATAGTTGTTACCATTTGATTACTTTGTTCTGCTGAAACAGTTCCTGTTGTAGCCCAAATAACATTAACATTGTCTTTACCATTATAAATACGTTGAGCAGTCAATAATGGGATATATATCCTATCATTATCTCCCTTACCGGGGTCGTTAAATACACCTACTACTTTATATTTAGTGCCTGACACATCAATAAATTTATTTAGAGGATCTTCTTTTTTAAATAACGCTTCCTGAACTGGTATTCCAATCACACACACTTTTCTAAATTCATTAAAATCGTTTTCGTTTATAAAACGTCCTTTTATAACTTTTGCTTTCTCTAATAAATTATGATCGGGAGCGCAGGAGCGAACGGTGTAACCTGCATGCTCATTTTTATAAGACAAGACTTTGCCAGCTCTACCATCATACACAGCCGAAGCATGGTCAACCCCATCCACATTATTTTTAATATGATAAAAATCTGAATTTGTTAATTGAATAGTTCTGCCAGGTTTGTATCCATCATAAGCCATACTAGTTTGTCCGCCGTCAATCCAAATACTATTGGCAGCATCGTTTCCAAATTGCGATTGAGCGCCATTTCTTAACCCTTGACCAGCTGCTAACAATACAATTAAAATAAATATTCCCCACGCTACGCTAAACGCCGTTAAAAAAGTACGGAGTTTATTTTTTTGAATGGTTCCTAATATTTCTTGCCACTTATCTAAGTCGAACATTTTTTAGTTCTTAGTTTTTGGTTATTAGTTGTTAGTTAATGTTTATAGCGTTTTTAAACCTATTAAAAACTAAACACTTATAACTAAAAATTATATGATTAATCCATCTTTTAATCTAATCGTTCTGTCTGTTAATGCCGCTATATCATTTTCGTGAGTTACTAAAACGATGGTTTTTCCTTGTTGATGTATATCTTTAAAAATATCCATCACTTCAATCGATGTTTGAGAATCTAGAGCACCCGTTGGCTCATCTGCAAAAATCACTTTTGGATTACCAATTAAAGCGCGTGCAATAGCAACACGTTGTTTTTGTCCACCACTCATTTCGCTAGGTAAATGATGCGCCCAATCTTTTAAACCCACTCTATCCAAATATTCTAACGCTTTTAAATTACGTTCTTTACGCGACACCTTTTGATAGTATAGTGGCAAAGCCACGTTTTCCATAGCATTTTTAAAAGACAATAAGTTAAATGATTGAAACACAAAACCAATAAACTGGTTACGTAATTGCGCCGCTTTGGTTTGAGACAAATCTTTAATCAAAGTATTGTTTAATGTATAAGTACCCGAGTCGTAATTATCTAAAATTCCTAAAATATTAAGTAAGGTAGATTTACCTGAACCCGAAGAACCCATGATAGACACGAACTCTCCTTCTTTAATGTGCATATCAATGCCTTTTAATACTTCGAAAGAAGTATTGTTGAGTTTATAGGCTTTTCGTATTTGCTCTAATTTTATCACGAACTAAAAATAACGATATAAAGCAATAATGAGCTTACCGCTTATGACGAAAAATAGTCGTTTATATAGATTTTTAAGAAAGTTTAGGAAACAGCTTTCTTTTTAGTAATCATATTATTAATCACGCTCAATAATATGTACATGATAATAATTAATGGAATCCCAACAAATTGAAGTGTGATTAACATCACTAAACTTAAGCCCAAAAACACAAAACGAATTTCATTTTCTTTCCATTTAAAGTGTTTGAATTTAAGCGCAAATAAAGGAAGTTCGGCGATTAGAAGAAACGAAAAGATTAAAGTAATCCCAATTAAAGTATACTCATTAAATAATAAATTATGAAAATAAAACTGACCTGAAGAAAAATCTGGAACAGCTTCCTCAACATTAGCTACAGATAAAGGTGGATAAACAACTGTCGTTTCGTCTAAATTCATATCTGGCACTAAAAGAAATTTTGACGAAATTAATCCAAGAGAACAAATCAATATTGCATTGGCTGGTGTTGGCAAACCAATAAATGAATCCGACTGTCTTGAGTCATTGTTAAATTTTGCCAATCGAATAGCTGAAAAAATTGATATAATAAAAGCAGTAAATGCGAACATATTAGTTTCGATTAAAGAAGCAATTTGAGGTGTCGAGAATCCAAATGAGGTTTTACAAAAGCTACACTTTAACAACTGAAACATCACAACTCCTGGAACCACGCCAAACGTTACCATATCTGCTAAGCTATCTAAATCCTTACCAATAGGAGAGCTTACTTTTAGCATACGTGCTGCAAATCCATCAAAAAAGTCTAACACAGCAGCAATACCTACTAAATAGGCTGCCCATACTAAATCACCTTCAAAAGCCTTTACAATTGCTAAACAGCCACATAATAAATTACCCGAGGTAATAGCGTTTGGGATATGTTTTTTAATATTCATTGCAGCTGTAAATATATATAAATTAAATCGTTTGTATATTTACAAAAGATGTTATTTAATTCACTCATATTTTTAGTGTTTTTACCAATAGTTTTCACAACGTATTGGTTAATTCCTGCAAAACATCGAAATCTATTTTTATTAATAGCATCCTATTATTTTTACTTTTCATACAATCCCTGGTTTCTACTATTGTTAATTGGTACCTCTGGTTTAGATTTTTATTTAGCAAAAGCAATTTCAAGAACACAAGAACAAGCCAAACGAAAAGCACTACTTGTTTTAAGTATTATAAGTAACATTGGGGTTTTATTTATTTTTAAATACTTTGTGTTTTTTTACAACTCGGGGCTTTCGTTATTTTCTAACAGCCCTCATTTACTCTCTAACTTCATCATTCCTGCTGGTTTATCTTTTTACACGTTTCAATCTATAAGCTATACCATTGATGTTTACAGAAATAAATACAAGGCCGACGATACCTTAAAAGATTTTTTATTATACGTGTCCTTTTTTCCGCATATGGTCGCTGGGCCAATTGTAAGGCATCACACCTTAATGCCACAATTAAAAGCCACTCATTTCTTTAAGGATATTGAATGGGGTAATGCATCAAAACTAATCATTTGGGGATTCTTTAAGAAAATGGTTATAGCAGATAATATTGCTTTAATTGTAAACCCAGTTTTTAATCATTTACCAAACGGCTTTAATTCTGTTGAATTTATCATCATTGGTATTCTATTTTTAATTCAATTATATACTGATTTTTCTGGTTATTCGGATATTGCTATTGGCGTAGCCAAACTCTTTAAAATTAATTTAAATCTTAACTGGAATCGCCCTTTATTAGCCAAATCGATTTCTGAATATTGGCAACGACATCATATGAGTTTAACCTCTTGGTTTAAAGAATATGTTTACATTTCTATTGGTGGGAACAGAGTAAGTGCACCTAAATGGGTATTTAATATTTTAATCGTATTTTTATTAAGTGGGTTGTGGCATGGAGCAAATTTTACGTTTATCATCTGGGGCTTATTGAATGGGCTATTTTATTTGCTAGAACATATAAGCAACAAACCAATTAAAATACCAAGTATATTAAAATGGATGTACACTTTATTTTTTATTTCTATTTTCTTCATTGCCTTCAGAGCTAATACTGTAAGTGACTTAATTTATATCTATCAACAAATTTTTATTCAATGTAATTTCGCAAACGGCATTACTCATTTGCTAGCACTAAACGACCGATTGTTTTTTGTAGTGCTTGCTTTTGTGTTAAGCATCTTGTTTATAAAAGAAATACAGGAAGAATACACCTTTGTGAAATCAAGCACTTTCAAAGAAAAATATTTGGCACCTGCATTTTATATAACTATACTTAGTCTTATTTTTTGTTTAGGAAACTTTAATGCGAACAGTTTTATTTATTTTCAGTTTTGATTAAAAAAATAGTCATATACATAATTGCTTTTATCTGTTTACTATTTGTTTACAGAGCATTTTTGTATACAGGAATCAAAAAAAATAAAGCTGGTATTTTTAACAAATACAATGAACTGTTTTTAAAAGAAGACAATCATTATGATGTCTTATTTATTGGGTCGTCCAGGGCCGAAATGCATTTTAACCCAAAGATATTTGATGATATCACAGGATTAAACAGCTATAACATGGGGATTAGCGGATCTTCTCCAAACGTTAGTTTATCTCTTTTAAAAGTATATTGCAAACAACATGATACTCCTAAATTTTTAATTTTTAATGTAGATTATTTTTGGTTACAAAATGATACAGACAGACTCAATAATTTTCCAAGATATTTTCCATACTTAAACAATCAAAATTTAAGAGATGAATTAAATGCTATTGACAAGAGATTCACTTCTTTTTATTACAATCCTCTACATTCACTACCTTACACACAAATTGATTATTTAAGTGCCTCGCTTCATGGATGGCTTAATATTACAGGCAAATACGATTCATTGATGTATAAAGGTTATCAAACAGCTGAATTAAAAGATATTAATTTAGAAACTAGTTCTCCTATTTTATCGTCTTCCATAAGTCTCAAAAACAAAAGAGACTTAAATTCGTTAATTGAATATGCTAAATCCAAAAGCATACGTATGGTATGGGTTACATCTCCAATTTATGAAGGAACAAAAACACAAGTACTGAACAAAAAAATATTAGCCAATCAATTAGAAGACATGACAAAAAGCAATGATATTTTGTATTTAAATTATACAGATAGTTTGGAATACAATAATCCTCTTTTATTTTCAGACAACCTGCATTTAAACCGCTCTGGAGCAGCAAAATTCAGTAAAAGTATTTCTTTGGCGTTTGATAATATTTTGGCTAAAAAGCCGTTATTTAACAAATAAAATCATTATTTTTAATCGTAATTAGAATTTATGCGTCACTTTCATATCAAATACTTTTTTGTCCTTTTTATACTGTTTTTAGGAATTACTGTAAAAGCACAAGTTGCAAAATACAGTAATGAGTTTTTAAGCGTAGGTGTTGGTGCCAGAGCTTTGTCAATGGCAAATGCCAACGTTGCTTCGGTAAACGATGTTACGGCTGGTTATTGGAACCCTGCAGGATTACAGCTACAAAAAAGCAATTTACAAGTTGGATTAATGCATGCCGAATACTTTGCCGGAATTGCCAAGTATGACTTTATTGGAGGTTCGAAAAGATTGGACAGTAACAGTGTGGCAGGTATCACATTTATTCGTTTTGGAGTAGATAATATTCCTAATACAACTGAACTTATTGATGCAAATGGCAATGTTGATTATTCTCGTTTAAAATCGTTTAATGCCGTAGATGTGGCTGTATTATTATCTTATGCACGTAACATGGCAAAAATTAAAGGCTTAAAAATTGGTGTTAATGCTAAGATTATACGTCGTAAAATTGGTGATTTTGCTGGTGCGTGGGGTTTTGGATTAGATGCTGGCGCTATGTATGATTACAAAAAATGGCGTTTTGCAGCGATGGCCAGAGATATTACAGGAACTTTTAATGCATGGAGCTATAATTTATCAGACGAAATGAAGCAGACCTTTGCTGTAACTGGTAACGAAATTCCTTCCAATTCTGTTGAAGTAACTGTTCCTCGATTAATTTTAGGAATTACAAGAACTTGGTATGTATGGAATGATCGCATTTCCATTGGTGGAGAGCTAAACTTTATAAATACATTTGATGGTAAACGTAATACCGTTGTTAAAACAAAAGCATGGAGCATGGAGCCAGCTTTAGGTTTAGAACTAGGTTATAAAAATTTTATTTTTTTAAGAGGTGGATTAGGTAATATTCAAAAATCAAAAGATGTAATGGGTTCAGATATAACTACTGTACAGCCAAATATTGGAGTTGGCATTAAATACAAAGTATTTGCATTAGATTACGCTATGACAAATATTGGGAATGTATCTACTTCGTTATACTCACATATTTTTACAGTTAAAATTGATATTAATAAAAAAATAGTTAAATGATAAAACGTTTATCCATTTTATATTTCTTTATCTTAATCACAACTCACGTTGCTGCTCAAAAATATGGAAATGAGTGGATAAACTATTCTCAAAAACATTATCGCATTGATATTCCTGTTACTGGATTATATCGAATTAATTACAATACATTAATCAATGCGGGTATTCCTCTCGGTTCAATTAACCCTAAAAACTTTCAGCTATTTATTAAAGGTGAAGAGCAATACATTAATATCATTGGCGAAAGTGATGATATATTTAACGCAACAGATTATATTGAATTTTATGCTGAAAAAAACGATGGTTTATTCGATTCGCTGGCATATACCAACATCAACCGAATTCCGAATCCTTATATTCCATTATTTAATGATACTAATTACGCCTACATTACCTGGAATAATTCAATAAATAATAAACGTGTTACTATTGAAACAGATGTTAATTTTTCTGGATATACAGCTGCCAACTACTTCTATTCAGAAAAAATTGAAGCTTATAAAACAGAATACTCACAAGGAAGATCTCAGGCTGATGTTATTTATGATCCTAGATATACCAAAGCCGAAGGTTATGGAAAAATAATTTATAAAGGAAACGTAAGCCAAACTAATTTTGGAAATTTAAATGTATTTCAATCCTCAGCTTTGCCTGTTTATATTAAAACACAATACTCAGGTACAACAGAACAATACATGCTTGGAATAAACTACGACCATCAATTTAAGATTGAGTACCTGAATAACTTCGGTAATTATGCTACCCTAAACGACACTACTTTTTTTGGAATAGACCAGGTATATATCGAAAAACAAATTACATCAGACCAGCTACAAAATAATTCCATTTTCAAAATCACTAATATAAGTAACCCTTTAATTACTTATAATACCGCAGCAAACATTCATTACTTCGTTTTAAAATACCCACAAATACCAGATTTAAATAATACTTCAGAACAAACATTATTAGTTAATGATAATTCAACTTTATCAAAAACATTCTTAGACATTCAAAATGTAAATGTGGGTTCATCACAGGTTTTATTTTACGATTTAACCAACCATAAATATATTACCAGTGCCTCATTAGGTAATAATGTTAAAGTATTAATTCCAAATTCTTCTTCGCAAAAAAAATGTTTTTTAACAACAAACAATAATGTACATTTAGTTTCGAACTTAACACCTGTTAATCAAACTGGTTTTTTTGCAAACTATAAAACTACCAACACAGATTCAGCCTTTGTGATTATTACACATCAGAGTTTATTAGCTCCATCAAATAGCTATAAAACTTTTCGTCAAAGTACTGGAGGTGGTTCTAACCATGTTATTTTAGCAGAGATAGGTGATTTATATGATCAGTTTGCTTACGGTAATATCAAAAATCCATTAGCGATAAAAAACTTTTGTAGATTTTTAAGCGATAGCTTGCCTGTTCCGCCTAAGTATTTATTATTGATTGGTAAATCCATTAAACAATCTAAAATTAAAGAAAACGCAACAAATTGGAACGATTGTAAAGTACCTACATTTGGCGTACCTCCCTCTGATAATCTTTTAACATCCAACATACACAGTGGCTCTAATTCATGCACCCCTTTTATTCCAGTTGGCCGTATTTCTGCAAATAATGATAATGATGTTTCTAACTACTTAAATAAAATTGTATCTCACGAAACAGACCCTGTACATGGATTATCCGCATCTCAACCCGAAGATTGGCATAAACGTGTTCTACATTTTAGCGGAGGAGCAGATTATGGCCAGCAACAAACCTTTCAACAATATCTACAAAATTATGGCAACATTATTAAAGATACTCTTTTTGGAGCCAGTATCTATAATTTTCAAAAAACAACCACAGCCCCTATTCAAATCACAGTGAGTGATTCTGTTGCTCAACTAATTAATTACGGCACGTCTTTAATCACTTTTTTTGGGCATGGCTCTGTTACTGGATTTGACCAAGCAATCGATGACCCCAATGCTTATAATAACAAAGATAAATACCCATTGTTTCTTGCAAACTCATGCTATTCTGGCGACATACATCTTCCAGGAAGTACAAGTACAAGCGAAAATTTCACGCTCATTAATAACAAAGGAAGTATAGGATTTGTAGCATCATCTTCTTATGGTGCAATTGGGCCTTTAAATGTTTTTTCACAAAACATGTATCAAGCCCTAGGTTACGAAACCTATTACAGAGGCATAGGAGATGCGATTAAAACAACTGCTTACAAGGCATCTGTTATGGGTAATATATTACAAGAAATCACAAGTCTAGAAATGACTTTAGAAGGCGATCCATCTGTAAGAATTAATGGTTTTGCAAAACCTGATTACGAAATAAAAAACACTTATGTATCTTTAGATGTTAGTAAAGTAGATTCTATTGGTGTTATTATTAATATAAAAAATAATGGGAAAGCCATATTAGACTCATTTGTTGTAAAAACCGAACGCTACTTTCCTAACGGGGACTCTGCTACCTATTATCATAAAATTAAAGCCCCTTATAATAATATAACTCATAAATTTTATGTTTTAAAAGATTTTGTAAATGGAGTTGGATTAAATCAGTTTAAAATTAAAATAGATAACTACAATGAAATAGACGAGTTATCAGAAACCAATAATTCAACCACTGGAACTGTAGATATTTTTATTTCTGGCGGAGATGTTATTCCTGTTTATCCTCACAATTACGCCATTATTCCTAATACACCCCAAGTTACTTTAAAGGCATCTACTGCCGATCCATTTGCTACAAGCGCCAACTATAAAATACAATTAGATACTAATGACACATTTATTAATCCAATTAATTCAACTATCGTAACAAGTTCTGGTGGTGTTATCGAATGGACGGTTAGTTTACCTTATGCGGATAGTACTGTTTACTTTTGGAGGATAACAAAAGACTCCGTTTTACCAACAGATAATATTAAATGGAGAGAAAGTTCATTTCAAGTAATTGGAACAAAACATGGTTGGGCTCAAGCACATTTTCATCAATTTAAAAATGACAAATACCAATTTGTAAATTATATGAAACCACAACGCCAATTTGGTTTTATTAACAATATGGTGAGCGTGAACTGTAAGAATAGTTTCTCAAGTTCTGATTTATACGGCATTCAATATTCTTTAAATACTAATTTAGAATCTAATTGGCATTTTGCTTTCAATGGTTGGTCAATTGCTGTATTTGATTCTATATCTATAAAACCATGGACTTCCTCAGTAACCTCACCTGGCTTTACACCAACTTATTCAAACTGCCTTGCATTTGCAGGCGAAAACAGAGCGTCCTTTGATTTCGGACAAACTACTTATTGTGGACCATCACCCAACTGGCAAACAGATCTTTTAAATTTTTTAAATAATGTCCCTGTAAATAATTACATTTTAGCCTATAGCAGCGATGCTCATTACGCAAGTACATACAGCAATTCTTTATATCAGGCCTTTAAAAGTTTTGGAGGTTATAGTTTAAATACAGTTGGAGATTCTCTTCCGTTAATTATATTTGGGAAAAAGCGTAGCAATCCCTTCCCAGGTTGTGGACAAGAAGTAATAGCGGCTTCTCCAAGCACCACTATTACATTAACAGATAGTATTAAAACCAAATGGGACAATGGATACATAGAATCTGAAATAATTGGCCCAACCACAAAATGGAATAGCTTACATTGGAAATACACAACACAAAATACAACTAATGATAGTTTAGCGCTTAAGATTGTTGGATTTAATGTAAACGGTAGTGTTGATACTGTAACAACATTTTATAAAAATAATTTTGATGTCAATAACCTTGATAGTTATATAGATGCTGCTGTTTATCCAAAAATAAAATTAGTGGCTTTTATGAGCGATAACGCTCTTCATATAACCCCACAAATGAAGAAATGGCAAGTGATTTATGACCCAGTTCCTGAATGTGCCATTAATCCTGCGCAAGGATTTACAAACAATGCATCGCTTCAGGCCATACAACAAGGCGAAAATTTAATTGTTCATTTACCAATAAAAAATATTGGAGATGTTCCTTTTACGGATAGTCTTGTAGTAACTTATTGGATTGAAGATGCGAATAGAATCATTCATCCACTTCCACAAAAATTAAAAGCCAATCCTTTTATTCCAAATCAGGTAATTGTTGATACTATAAAAATTGACAGTTTATACATTCCTGGGTACAGCTATTTATGGATTGATGTAAATCCACCTTCTAATTTAAAATATCAATTAGAGCAATATCATTTTAATAACATTGCCCGTGTTGGCTTTATGATTGACAAAGACAATATTAACCCTTTATTAGATGTAACATTTGATGGCACACATATTTTAAATGGCGATATTATTTCTTCAAAACCATACATATTGGTTACATTAAAAGATGAGAATAAATTTTTAGCATTAAGCGATACCAGTAGCTTTAATGTATTTATGAAATACCCCAATCAATCTAGCGAAAAACGAATTCCTTTTAGTAGTATCTTAAGATTTACTCCAGCTCAACTGCCAAATAATTCTTGCAAAATCGAATGGAATCCTGAGTTTGCAGTAGATGGAAAATACAAACTGATTATTCAAGCAAGAGACAAAAGTAACAACGTATCAGGTTCAACAGATTATAATATTCAATTTGAAATTATCAATAAACAAACCATTACAGAGGTTTTAAACTACCCTAATCCGTTTAGTACCTCCACCCGTTTTGTATTTACATTAACTGGGAACGAAATACCAGACATATTCACTATTCAAATAATGACGATATCTGGTAAAGTGGTGAAAGAAATTACAAAAAACGAATTAGGGAATTTACACATAGGTCGAAACATCACTGAATATGCTTGGGACGGAAAAGATGATTTTGGTGATAAACTGGCAAATGGTGTTTACTTATATAAAGTTATCACGCGTCACAATGGACAAACCATTGAAAAAAATCAGACAGATGCCGACTCTTATTTTAAAAAAGGAATTGGGAAAATGGTAATTATTCGATAATCAATGTGTCAAGCATTTTATCTTTAACCAAAAATATTTTCACAATCTCAGAAGATTTTTTTAAGATATTTTCTTTTACATTTTTCCCAAATATAAGCGATGCTTTTTCTGATGCCTCTTCAAAGGTTATATCATGCGAAACAAACAAAGCATCTGTTACTAATTGTACTTTTAAGCCTTCATCTTTTAAACTACCTAATTCATTAATCATCCAACTTAAAGCAAAAAATGAATTTGTATCAAATTCAATAATAGCAGTGTTTTTTGGACGAGGAGGTAAACTATTGTAAGGTGATTTTAAAATCTCTTTAGTAAAATAATTAAGTTGATACTTAGGTTTTGTTTTAGATTTTTTAAGTTGAATTAATCCTTGAAGTGCTTGTCCGTATATACTCAACCACCTTAATTTTCTTCGCAATTCATGTACCTCTTCTTCTACCTTAGTGAATTTAAAATTAGATTTTCCAGCAAAATTATAAATATCATTTATCTCGTTCAACATTGTATATTTCAGCTCCTTTAGATATTCTATGTTGTATTCAACATCAAACTCACTTAACTTATAGTCAAACGATTTTAATTTATTTTGAAACCATTCTTTTTCAACCAACCTCTGGTTACACTTTGCAAGACCATTAATTGCATTTACAGAGAAATATTTCAAGGCTTCTTTAGGAACTTTTTTATTTTCTTTTAATTCCTTTTCAAGGCTAATGTATTGGTCAATTTCCCCGAAAACATCTTCCAATTTTTTAAAACGCTTATTCCATTTAGCGAATAGTTTTTTGTCAAAAGTCTTATTATGAATCCTTGTCAAAGCTTCTAACATAAACAAAACCGTTCTTGCGTTATTATTATATAACCACATGGCTGGATTTTTTTGTGTAGATGCTTTACTTAATAGTGCTTCTAACTGAGCGCTATAAAACAAAAATGGATTAAATTGTTTTGTTGCCATATTATTATATTTTAATTCCAATTACACAAATGTCATCTACTTGCTCTAAATTACCTTTCCAATCTTCAATAGAGTGATTAAGAACTGCTTTTATTTCGTTCATCGATGAAGTAGTATTCTTTAAAAGCACTTCTTCCAATTGTTTGTACTTGTATTTTTTTCCTTTAGCTCCGCCAAACTGATCAGCATATCCATCTGTTAAGGTTACAATTAAATCTTCTTTTTGCAATTGCAATTCTTTTAGCTCAAAACCCACTTCTTCTCTTGGCGATTTACCAACTGGCATTTTATCTGCATAGCTATTCATAATCTCGCCGTTTCTAATGATATAAAAACTGTTGTTAGCACAAGCATATTGTATCGTAAGACGATCATGATTAAACGCTATAATTGAGCAATCCAACCCATCATTTGCTTCCTCAATTGAATCTTTAGAGTTTAGTGCCTTAATAATTTCTTTACGCATCACGTTCAATATTATATCAGGCTCTGTGATATTTCTTTCACTGATAATTTCATTTAACAAGTTAATACTTAACATACTCATCATAGCACCAGGCACACCATGTCCTGTACAATCTGCAGTAACAAAAAATGTTGTATTGTTTTCATGATAACACCAATAAAAATCGCCACTCACAATATCTTTGGGCTTAAACAAAATAAACACATTGTTAAAATATCTTTTTATGTATGCTTCCGAAGTAAGCATTGCATTTTGAATTCTGCTGGCATATACGATTGAATCTGTAATCTCTTTATTTTTTTCTTCAACAATGAGTTTTTGATTTTCAGTTTCCTGTTTTTGTAATTCAATAATCTTATTTGCTCTTTTTTGATTTTGTAATCCTTTAAAAATAAAAAACAATAAAATTAAAGTTAAACCTAGCCCACAGGCTATGATTATACCGGTAGTTTTTTGTCTTTTAATAGTCTCGTTAGATAAATTATTTTGAACAGTTAGTAATTGATTTTCTTGATCTTTCTTATCTGCATCATATTTAGTTTGCATTTCAGAAATTTTTTCTGAGCTATTAGCCTGAAACAAAGAATCTTTTAGTCCAGTGTAAATTCTGTGATTATCGATTGATTTTTTATAATCACCTATCGCATAATAAGCTTGTGCATAATGGTCATATAAATTAACTTGTAATTCTAAATTACCTATTTCATTTGCTATAGGTAACGCTATATTTAATTTTTCTATAGCCTCATTATACTTCTTTTGTTTCATAAATATATCCGCTAATCCACCATAACTATAGCCTAAAATGTTTTTATCATCATTCTCCTGAGCTATCGCTATTCCTTCATTGTAGTACTTTTCTGCAGCAGAAAAATTTCCTTCTTCAGTAGCTATTAGCGCTAAATTTTGAACAACATAAGACAATCCTATTTTATAATTTATTTGCTTAAATATGTCGTAAGCTTCTTGTATATTTTTATTTGCAGCCTCAAATTGTTTTATGGCAAACTGCGAACGAGATAAATTATAAAGTGCTGTACCTAATTGTTTTTTATTATCAAGCTTTCTTGACAAGAGTATACATTTTTCAAAATTTTTAATTGCCTGAGGTCTATCTTCGAGCTTCTCATACAAGTTACCAATATTACTGTAAGCTCTCGCTGTCTCAAGTTCTTCATTAATAGATTCAAATATTTTAAGCGCTTTTAAGTTATATTCTAAAGATTTTTTTATGTCACCCAATGCTGATAAATTGGGGGCTAAACCTAGCATTGCTTTTGCTTCTTTTAATTTTAAGCCTAATTCGTTAAAAATTTTTATGGCTTCTTCATATTTTTTAATGGATGTTTTATACTCTGCTCTCTCGTAATAATATCTACCTAATGCATTATATGCAGAGCCTTCGCCTTTTTTGAAACCAATTTTTTGAGAAAGTGTTAACGCTTTGTTTGCGCAAATTAATCCTGAATCTGCGTTGGATTCATTAAGATATACAAATACCAATGAGCAATAGGAGTTCACTTTTGAGGTGTCATGATTATTGCTTTTCAGGATAGTTTCTATAAGAGAATCCTTTTTACTTAAAGCAAAGCATGTATTGAAGCTAATGATAAGAGAAATAAATACTATAATTTTTGAACACAACTTCATCCCGTTTTTTATACCAAAATACGAATAAAATCCACAAAAAACTTTATCCATAAAATGTGATAAAATCGTATCTTTAGCCACTTAAAATTATTATGGAGAAAAGAGTAAGATTACGTTTTGCGCCAAGTCCAACTGGCGGTTTACATATGGGAGGCGTTCGTACTGCCCTATTTAGTTATTTATTTGCCAAAAAACATGGTGGCGATTTTGTTTTACGTATTGAAGATACTGACCAAACACGCTACGTAAATGGTGCAGAAGAATATATTATTAATTCCTTGAAATGGTGTGGTATTGAACCAAACGAAGGCGTTGGCTTTGGTGATGGACCTTATGCGCCATACCGTCAAAGCGAAAGAAAAGAATTAGGTATTTATAAGAAATATTCAGATCAATTAATTGCATCTGGCCACGCCTATATTGCGTTTGATACTGCTGAAGAATTAGATGAAATGCGTAAACGTTTGGAAGCTGCTAAAGTAGTGGCTCCTCAATATAACGCTATTACTCGTCAAAACATGCGTAACTCGCTAACTCTTCCAGAGGATGAAGTGAAAAAATTAGTAGAAAGTGGTGCGCCTTATGTTGTTCGTTTAAAAGTGCCACGTAACGAAGAAATTCGTTTTCATGATATCATTCGTGGTTGGGTAACAGTAAACTCAAGTCAGGTGGATGATAAAGTATTATTAAAATCTGATGGGATGCCAACTTATCACTTAGCACATATTGTAGATGATATTGAAATGAAAATTTCGCATGCAGTGCGTGGCGAAGAGTGGTTACCAAGCGCTCCATCTCATATATTAATTTATCGTTATCTAGGGTTAGAAGAAGATATGCCTAAATTGGCTCACTTACCTTTAATTTTAAAACCAGATGGTAATGGTAAATTATCTAAACGTGATAAATCGGGCTTGCCAATGTTTCCATTAGATTGGTTTGATGAACGCACAGGTGAAAAATATGTTGGCTACAGAGAATCAGGTTTTACTCCAGATGCATTTATTAATATGTTAGCATTATTAGGTTGGAATCCTGGCGATAATCGTGAGATTATGAGTAAAGAAGAATTAATTGCTAACTTTTCTTTTGAGCGCGTCAATAAATCAGGTGCCAAATTTGATCCCGAAAAAACAAAATGGTTTAACCAACAATACCTAAGAATGCAAACAGATGAGCAATTAGCAGATTCTGTAATGCCTTTATTAGAAGCAAAAGGCATTAAAAAAGACAAAGTGTTTGTTACTGAATTTTGCCGATTGATTAAAGAAAAAGCGCATTTTGTAACTGAGTTTTATGATTTGGGATCTTACTTTTTTGCAGCTCCAACAAGTTATGATGAAAAAGTAATGACTAAAAAATGGAACGAAAATTCGAAAGTAACTTATACTAAATTAACTGAGAAATTAGCTGCTTTGGATAATTGGACAACAACAAGCTTACATGATTTATTTGCAGCAGTTGAACCTGAGTTAGGCAAAATTGATATGCAACTAGTTCGTGTACTAACAACTGGCGTAGCTGGTGGCGCTCAATTATTTGATATGTTAGCTCTATTGGGTAAAGAAGAAGTTTTATCAAGACTAAATACAGCATTAGGTAAACTATAATATTTTCTCGCTGATTTCGCTGATAAGCGCAGAAAATATTAGAAATAAAAAATCAGCGAACATCTGCGTAATCTGCGGGAAACTATGGAATTATACTCTGACGAATACTTTATGAATGAAGCTTTGAAAGAAGCTCGTAAAGCCTATGAAGCGGATGAAGTTCCTGTTGGGGCAGTAATTGTAGCGAATAATAAAATAATTGCTCGAGCACATAATTACACAGAGCGATTAAATGATGTTACTGCTCATGCCGAAATGCAAGCCATCACCTCAGCAGCTAATGCTATTGGAGGCAAATATTTAAATGATTGTACCTTGTATGTAACGCTTGAGCCTTGCTTAATGTGCGCTGGCGCTCTACATTGGAGCCATATTACTAAAATTGTATTTGGAGCCAACGATGATAAAAAAGGATATAGCAAAATCAATCAAACAGTATTACATCCTAAAACAGTTGTCGTTAAAGGTGTTTTAGAACAAGAATGTTCAATGATATTAAAAGAATTTTTTCAAACTAAAAGAAAAGTCTAACCGCAGAGAACACAAAGTTTTTTGCGCAAGGAAAATGAGAATATTAATTAAAATACAATAAAAATACTCCGTGAACTTTGCATTACTCTTAGCGAACTTTGCGGTTAAATAAAAACATAATATGAATTTAGATTTAAAACATAAACAAGCTATTGTTTGCGGAAGCACACAAGGAATTGGCAAAGCCATTGCATTAGAATTAGCAAACTTAGGAGCAAGCGTTACTTTAATTGCACGCAATGAGGAAGCCTTAAAAGCTACAAAGCAAGAACTAAGCACAGCTGCTGGCCAATTACACTCTTATTTATGTGTTGATTTTAGTAAACCTGAAGAATTAAAACAAATTGTTGAAGCTTATTTGCAACGCCAACCAATAGTACATATTTTAGTAAACAACACTGGAGGTCCTGCTGCTGGGCCAGCTCATTTAGCAAAAACAGAAGAATTCCTTTCTGCTTTCAATAACCATTTAGTTTGCAATCATATTTTAGCTCAAGCTTGTATTGAGGGTATGAAGAACGCAAAATACGGTCGTATCATAAATATCATTTCTACTTCTGTTAAACAACCTTTAGCAAACTTAGGTGTATCAAATACAATCCGAGCAGCTGTTGCCAATTGGGCAAAAACATTAGCAAACGAATTAGGTAAATTTAATATTACAGTAAACAATGTTTTACCTGGAGCAACCTCAACAGTTCGTTTAAAATCAATTATCGAAAATAAATCAACTAAAACAGGTCATGCGTTAGATGCCGTTACCAACGAAATGATCTCAGAAATACCAATGGGTCGTTTTGCTGAAGCTTCTGAAATTGCCAATGCCGTAGCATTTTTAGCATCACCAGCGGCATCATACATCAACGGCATTAATTTACCTGTGGATGGTGGTAGAACTGGATGCTTATAAACGCCCTTATTTCTTAAAATAATCAACTATTTATAGTTAATTCTTTGTGGTAAATTAACAGATTTATCAGCTAAAAACTTGGCAATTTCTCAAGTTTTTAATATTATATTTGTTTCCATTTATTACCTGATTATTAGAAATTTATGAAGATTATTATACCAATGGCGGGAAAAGGAAAACGTATGCGCCCGCACACGCTTACAGTTCCTAAACCATTAATTAATGTTGCTGGGAAACCAATTGTACAAAAACTAGTTGAAGATATTACTAAAGTTTGCGGAGAAAAAGTAGACGAAATTGCTTTTATTATAGGCCCTGATTTTGGAAAAGAAGTTGAAGACAACTTAGTTAAAATCGCTCAGTCTCAAGGAGCTAAAGGTACAATTTGCTATCAAGAAAAAGCTTTAGGAACAGCACACGCAATTATGTGCGCTAAAGAAAGCATTACAGGGAAAACAGTTGTAGCTTTTGCTGATACTTTATTTAAGGCCGATTTTGTAATGGATACAAATCAAGAAGGTGTTATTTGGGTACAAGGTATCGAAGACCCTCGCCAGTTTGGTGTTGTAAAAGTAAATGAAGCTGGTGTAATTACTGATTTTGTTGAAAAACCTGAAACATTTGTAAGCAATCTGGCTATTATTGGTATCTATTATTTTAAAGATGGCGATAATTTGAAAAAAGAATTGCAATATTTATTAGATAACAACATTACCGAAAAAGGAGAATTTCAATTAACTAATGCCTTAGAAAACATGAAACAAAAGGGCATCGCTTTTACTCCAGGTAAAGTAACCGAATGGTTAGACTGTGGTAATAAAGACGCTACTGTTTACACAAACCAACGTGTATTAGAATTTATTAAAGGTAGCCCTGAATTAAAAGGCAAAAATATTACTACCGAAAATTCAGTCATCATTGAACCTTGCTATATTGGCGATAATGTAACTATTAAAAACTCTATCGTTGGGCCTCATGTTTCTATTGGAGCAAATAGTAGTGTAAACGATGGCGTTATTAAAAACAGCATTATTCAGGCAAACACCAAATTAAGTAATACTATAATTGCTAATAGTATGATTGGTGAGGGTGCAGAAGTAAAAGGTAAGTCACTCGATTTAAGCATGAGTGATTATACAACTCTTACTTTTTAATTTGAAATAATTTTATTGAAAATTAAATCTCACATATCATTTCAGTTTTTCGTTTTATCATTAATGGTAGTTCTTGCCTCTTCGTGTAAAACAACCAAATCGTCTTCTAGCACAGGAAAGCAAATTGTAAATTCAAATGGCTTATCTGAAGAAGCTCAGGTTAATTTTACTTTTAATTTTATTGAAGGTTGTAAAGAACGAATGAGAGGAAATATTGAATCGGCTGAAGGTAGATTTAAAGAATGTTTGAGATTAGATCCTAATTCGGCTGCTGCAAAATATGAATTAGGAAATATTTACCGTTTTAATGGCTTGTTCGACAATGCTTTAAAATACGGTAAAGAATGTGCAAATGCCGATCCAAAAAATGAGTGGTATCAATTATTGTATATCGAATGTTTGCACAACAAACGCCAGTTTGAGCAAGCGGCCGAAGTTTATGCTCGTTTAGTAAAAACTTATCCTAACCGTCCCGAATTTTATGAAGGATTAGCTGGAGAATACATGTATGCTGCTAATTATGAAAAGTCATATAAAACATTTGACGACTTAGAAAAAAAGTTTGGACAAAACGAAGCATTTACACTCAATAAAATCAAATTGCTACGCCAGCTTAAAAAAAATACGGAAACAGAAGCTGAGTTTAAAAAACTAATTCAATCAAATCCAAGCGAAGCAAGATATTATACCTATTTAGCAGAGTTTTATCAGGAAACCAATCAAAATGATAAAGCAATAAATACCTATCAGGAAATTTTAAAAGTTGATCCTAAAAATCCGATGGTACATTTAGCGCTTGCTGATTATTACAAGTCACAAAATGATAAAGAGAATTTTTATAAAGAAGTAAAAATTGCTTTCGAAAATCCAGATTTAGAACCTGAAACTAAAGTAAAAATATTAGCTTCTTACTATGAGTTATCTGATGTAAATGACACATACAAGCAACAAGCATTAGAGTTATGTGATATTGCCATTAAACTGCATCCTACATCGGCTGATGTGCATACCATTTATGCTGATTTTTTATTGAAAGATAAAAAAATGCAACAAGCAAAAGATGAATATGCTATTGCCAGTAAAATTGACAAAAACCAGTTTTCAATATGGAGTCAGTTAATGTATGTAGAGTCGGAATTGAACGACTATGCCGCTTTAGAGATAAACAGCTCAGAAGCAATGGAACTATTTCCAAACAATCCATTACCTTATTTTTTTAATGGTGTTGCAAATATTCAATTAAAAAAATATCAAAAAGGAATTGAATCTTTAGAAGAAGGTATTGAGTTTGTTTACGACAACAAACCGTTGATGTTAGAATATTACTCTAACCTAGGCAACGCTTACAATGCTATTAAAAACTTCACAAAATCAGACAAAGCATTTGATGACGCCTTAAAAGTAAATCCTGATGATGCCTCAATTTTAAACAATTACGCCTATTTCCTTTCTCTTAGAAAAGAAAAATTAGATAAAGCTGAAAGATATTCGAGAAGAAGTAATGAACTAGCACCAAACAATAGATCATACATCGACACATATGGTTGGATTTTATATCAATTAGGAAAATATACCGAAGCAGAAACATGGCTTGCCAGAGCTGCTAAAATGGGCAACAAAAACGGTACTTTACTTGAACACTATGGTGATGTACTTTACAAGTTAAATAAAACAGAAGAAGCTTTAAATTACTGGAAAGAAGCCAAGTCTATTGGTGGTGGTTCCGAATTTTTAGATAAGAAAATAGCAGACAAAAAATTAAATGATTAAAAAACACTTCATATCACTTTTGTTATGTAGCATGTTTGTCGTGTTATTTTCAATGATGTCTTGTAAATCAAAAAAACACACACAACAAACTCATACCAATCCCGTTCAGGTTGAAGATACTATTGGCAAATGCCGATTAGGTTATAAAACCGCAAAAGCATTATCTAAACATATTAAAGAAAATGAATTAGCTTATAATTGGATATATGCTAAAGCGGATGTGCAAACACTTATTGATGGCGAAGACCATAATTTAGATATAAGAGTAAAAGGCAAAAAAGATAGCGCTATTTGGATATCTATTCAAGCAGTAGGGTTAATAGATATTGCTAAACTGCTTATTACACGCGACTCTGTTAAAATGGTTGTATACGTCAAAAAACAATACTTTAAAGGCGATTTTAATTACATTAATCAATTATTAAATGCTGATTTGGATTTTGATTTAATCCAGGCCGCATTATTTGGTAATAGCGCAGATTTTGATGATGATGATACTAAAATGAAACCAGTGATTGATAGAGAAAACTGCCATTATATGTTAAGTACCGAACGAAAACGTAAACTTCGCCGTATAACCAGCGGTCAAGATTCATTAAAGCGTTCTTTACAAATTATGCGTTTAAATCCTTCTAACTTTAAAATTATTAGCAACGATTTTGAAGAAGCATCAACCAATAGAAGTTTTCATGCAAAATACGATAACTTTTTAGCCCCAGACTCTGTTTTTGCACCACACAATGTTAATATTGAGATAAAGGCTGAGAAGAAAATAGACCTTAAAATTAACTATGTTCGCATAGAAATAAATCAGCCACAAAAATTAACGCTGAACATACCAAAAAGCTATGAACCAATACCTATTAAAAAAGAAAAACCTTAGCATATACCTATGCTTTATTATCTTTTTTATAAGTTCACCAACCATTAGCTTCGCTCAAACCAAAACACAGCCTTCACAAAAAGAATTACAGAACAAAAAAAACAAGTTGAATGATGATATCAAACAACTTAATAATCAATTAAGCCAAACCAAGGCCATTAAAAAATCGCAGATTAATACCATTGTGGTGATTAACACAAAAATTAAAGTGCGAGAAGAGTTAATTAGCACCATTAACAGTGAGTTAGCACAAATAAATTCCAGCATCAAAAAAAATGTAACCGAAGTAAATGCCCTTAAAGCAAGTTTAGACAAATTAAAATCTGAATATGCCAAGATGATTTATTTTGCACAACGCAATCAAGATTCTTACACAAAAATTATGTTTTTATTCTCGGCAGGTAACTTTAATCAAGCTTACATGCGTATTAAATACTTTCAACAATATTCTGCTTTCAGAAAAAAACAAGCGGCAGAAATTATGGCTACTCAACTTGAGCTAAATGAAAAATTAAAAGAATTAGAAGCTCAGCGTCATGAAAAAAATGTGTTGTTAGGAAATGAAAAAGAAGAAAAATTACAATTAGACGGAGAGAAACAACAACAGGAAATTGTATTGAGCGAATTACAACAACAAGAAAAAGAATTAAAAGAACAATTAGAAAAGAAAAAACGTGATGCAGAGCAATTGCAAATTGCCATTAAACGATTAATTGAAGCTGAAATCAAACGTAAGCTAGAAGAATCGGCTAAAATAGCGGCCGAAAAAGCAGCCAAAGCAGAGAAAGCTGAAAAGAATAAAACTAAAAATAACAAAACCAAAACCGATAATAAAACTAAATCTGTTGAAGTAAAAGCAACTGCGCCAGAACTTACGGCAGAAGCAGAAGCTGTAGGAGCAGATTTTTCGAGCAGCAGAGGTAAATTACCATGGCCTGTAACTAAAGGAGTTATATGTCAACCGTATGGTGAATATGAGCACCCTGCCATTAAAGGATTTATGATGAATAATAATGGGGTGGAAATTTGCGCCAATAAAGGCACACAGGCTCGTGCTATTTTTGAAGGCGAAGTTACGAGTATTGCTATTTCGCCAACAGGTGGTAAATTAATCATCATACGTCATGGCGAATATTTAAGTGTATATAGTAACATTGGTGAAGTGTTTGTAAAACAAGGAGATAAAGTTGCCATCAAACAAACTATAGGAACCATTTTAGATGAAGATGGTAAAACCAGTATGAACCTTCAAATTTGGAAGGGACAAAAAACCATGGACCCAAGTGGTTGGTTATTCAATGCAAGGTAATTTTATTTCCCCCAATTCATCAAATCTTTTCCAATATCACTTCGATAATATTTTCCTTCATAGCTAACCGCTTCGGCTGCTGCAAAGCTTTTGTTTACAGCTTCTTCAATGGTTTTACCAAAGGATGTAATAGCAAATACTCGCCCACCATTGGTTACTACTTCATCATTTTTTAACGCAGTCCCTGAGTGAAACACTTGGCTATTAGTTACTGTGTTTAATCCTGTTACTACTTTATTTTTTTCATAGTCTTCGGGATAACCACCACTTACTAAAACTACTGTCGTAGCAATATCAGGTGTTACATTAAATTGTTTTTCATGCAACGTTTGTGCGGCCACACCTTGTAATAAATCTAACAAATCTGATTCTATACGTGGTATTACCACTTCTGTTTCAGGATCTCCCATACGGCAATTATATTCAATCACACTAGGTTCGCCATCACAATTCATTAAACCAATAAAAATAAAGCCGCGGTAATCAATTCCATCTTTCACCAAACCATTAATGGTTGGCTTCACAATTTTTTCTTCTACTTTTTTAATAAAGGCTTCATCAGCAAATGGCACAGGGCTCACCGCTCCCATTCCACCAGTATTTAAACCTGTATCACCAACTCCAATGCGTTTATAATCTTTAGCGGCTGGTAAAATTTTATATGATTTACCGTCTGTTAACACAAATACTGATAATTCAATTCCTTTCAAAAATTCTTCAATCACCACTGTATTTCCTGCGTTTCCAAACTTCGCATTCAAAATCATATTTTGTAACTCAGCTTTTGCTTCGGCAGCATCATCAATAATTAATACACCTTTCCCTGCCGCTAAACCATCTGCTTTTAAAACGTAAGGAGGTGTTAAACTATCAATAAAAGAAGCTCCTTCGTTAATATTATCTTTTGTAAAGCTTTTATATTTTGCTGTAGGAACACCATGCTTAAACATAAACTGCTTACTAAAATCTTTGCTACCCTCTAGCTGAGCTCCATCTTTTTTAGGACCAATTACAGGGATTTCTTTTAAAACTTCATCTGCTAAAAAATAATCATGAACACCTTTCACTAATGGATCTTCAGGGCCAACCAATACCATATCAATACTCTTTTCCCAAACTAAATTTTTTATGGCATCAAAATCAGTTGCAGCAATATTTACATTGGTACCACATTGTGCAGTTCCTGCATTGCCTGGAGCGATGTATAGGTTTTCTAATTGTTTGCTTTGAGCAATTTTCCATGCAAAAGCATGTTCTCTTCCTCCTGATCCTAAAATTAATACGTTCATGTTTTTTAAATAATGCGTAAAAATAAAAAATCCCACCTGATTAGGTGGGATTAATGAAAAAGTTTTAAAAACTATTTTAATGTTTTCGTTTACTAAAACTTGCGTTTCCTCGAACGCGAGAACTAGAACGTTTTTTGTTTTGTTGAGCTATAATTCCATCCGTAAAACGTTTTCCTTTAGTACGGTTACGTGTAAATAATTTAGGCTGTTCTTTCTTTTGTTTAGTGCCAGGGTTTGTTTTTCTATAAACCCAAGGACCATTACTCTTATTACCGCCTTTAAATATTCTTGCTAAAAATCCTTTTTTCTTACCTCCTTTGGCAAAAGCATTGGCGTTACCTTTACTTTTATTACCAAACAACTTAAAACCACCACCACGTTGATTACGGTGCTCTTTCTTTCTGCCGCCTCTAACCTGAGACATCACAGGAGTAGTAACTCCTATAGCTAAAAGCAAAAATAAAATAGTAAAAAGTTTGGTTAGTTTCATTTATACAATATTATACAAAAAAAATGATAAAATCCAATGATTTTTCCAGAATTAATCGAATTAACAAACAAGATTTTAACAATGGAGGTTTAAAAACTATAGATTTCAAAAAAACTACAGTTTTAAAAACATCTATTTATAACAATATTCAAATCAAAAAATAAAATTATGTAGTTTCGCATTAATGACAGCAAATACCTTAGAGGTTGATGATTTTTTAAGTAAAAGTAAAAACAACTTAATTATTGACGTAAGAGCTCCTATAGAGTTTTTTAAAGGCCATATACCCCATGCCATTAATATCCCATTATTTGAAGATAGTGAACGTGCAGAAATAGGAACCTTATATAAACAACAAGGTAAAGACTCTGCCGTAAATAGAGGTTTAGAAATTGTTTCGCCTAAAATGACCTCATTTGTTAATAAGGTAAAACAACTATCAAAAAACAAAAAGGTATTTGTGTATTGTTTTAGAGGTGGCATGCGTAGCAATAGTTTTGCTTGGTTAATGAACACTTCTGGGCTAGATGCCGTGATTATGAAAGGTGGCTACAAGGCTTTTCGTAATTATGTTTTGGATTATTTTGAGAATGAACGAAAAATAATTTTACTAGGAGGAAAAACAGGAAGTGGCAAAACCGATGTTTTAAAAAAATTAAATGAGCTATCTTATCAAACTATTGATTTAGAAAACATCGCTCATCATAAAGGCTCTGCCTTTGGAACTATTAACGAACAAAAACAAAATCCTCAACAAGTTTTTGAACACGAATTGTTTCATCAACTATCGTCTACTGATTCAGCGCAATATTTAATTTTAGAAGATGAATCACAAACAATTGGCTACAATAAAATCCCCATTGGATTGTGGCAACTTATGAAACAAGCTACTATTATTAAATTAGAAATTCCATTTGAATTGCGGGTACAAAAATTAGTGGATGACTACACGACTGTAAACATTGAAGCCTTAAAGTCATGTGTTATTAAAATAGCGCAACAATTAGGCTCATTAAATACAAAATTATGTTTACAGTACTTAGATGAAAATAATTTGCACGATGTGGCTAGATTAGCTTTATTGTATTATGACAAAGCCTATGAGTTTAGCTACAAAAACAAAAAACAACCTATTATACATTTAAACTCTGACACTATTGATGCTACGGTTAATGCTCAAAAAGTAAAAGAGGTTATAGATACTTTAAAATAACATGTCGGTAAAACTTACACAATTTAGCAAAGCATCAGGTTGCGGATGTAAAATTGCTCCAGCCGTATTAGAAGAAATATTAAGTGGGTGCAAACAAGATATTGTTTTTAAAAACTTATTGGTAGGAAATGATACTAAAGACGATGCTGCAGTATACGAATTAGAGGATGGTAATTGTATTATTAGTACAACGGATTTTTTTACTCCTATTGTAGATAATGCTTTTGATTTTGGAAAAATATCTGCTTGTAATGCCATTAGTGATGTGTATGCCATGGGCGGGAAACCCTTAATGGCCGTGGCTATTTTGGGTTGGCCAGTAGATAAAATCCCAGCAGATATTGCTCAACAAGTTATAAAAGGTGCTCAAGAAATTTGCAGTAAAGCGGGAATTCCATTAGCTGGCGGACATAGTGTAGATACTCAAGAACCATTGTTTGGCTTAGCAGTAACTGGCTTAGTAAAAAAAGAGCATATTAAAAAAAATAATTCCATAAAGGAAAATGACATTCTATACATTACAAAACCTTTAGGAATAGGTGTTTTAAGTACGGCTTTAAAAAGAGGTTTATTAAATGAAACTCATTACAAATTACTATTAGAACAAACAACCACTTTAAATTCTATTGGAGAAAAATTAGGAGCTTTGTCTTATGTAAATGCTATCACTGATGTTACAGGTTTTGGTTTTGCAGGGCATTTATTGGAAATGCTAGCCGATACAAACTTATCCGCATCCATCAAAAAAGAATCTCTTCCTATTATGGAAGCAGCAAAAGAATACGCCAAACAATTTGTTTTTCCTGATAACACCACGCGTAATTATAATGCACATTCTAAGTATATTGCTGGAATGACAGATTTAGATTTTATTTTTTATTGCGATCCACAAACTTCAGGAGGTTTGTTATTTAGTGTTTCGTCATCTCAGGAGCAGGAAATGGATGCTTTTTTAGAATCTCACAATCAGTATTTTGCTAAAATCGGCACAATTACAACAAAGCAAGAAAAAGAGATTGTTTTTATTTAGGATACCTTTAACCACATAGAAACATAGATTTTCTGAATAAAAACAAAAGTAGATAATAGACAGCTTTGCTGTTACATAGATTTCTATATAAAACATAGTTCTATCTAAAACTTTCACAACTCTATTTCTATGATTCTATGTGGTTATATTTTTTCAAAAAATTCCATTAATTAACTTCAATTACAGTCCATTTATTGATTTTAAACTATTTTGTTTAACGTTTGTTAACCTATAAAACGGTAATAAAGTGTTTAAAACCACGTTTTTACAATTCATAAAATAGATTATCTTTGTTGTAATGGAAATTGTTAAAGGTTCAGGAGTTATTCCTGGTGAATTATTGGCAAAGGTGAATTCCCCAGCCGATTTAAAAAAGTTAAAAGAAGAGGAATTAGAACAATTCTGTGCAGAGTTGCGTCAATTCATCATCGACATCGTATCTGTAAAAGGCGGGCATTTTGGCGCTTCTTTGGGCGTTGTTGAATTGACTACAGCTTTACATTATGTATTTAATACACCTTACGACCAATTAGTGTGGGACGTAGGTCACCAAGCATACGGACACAAAATCATTACAGGTCGTCGTGATGTATTTCACACAAACCGAATTTACAAAGGTATTAGCGGCTTCCCAAAACGTTCAGAAAGCGAATACGATACCTTTGGTGTTGGTCACTCTTCTACTTCTATTGGTGGAGCCTTAGGTATGGCAGTTGCTAGCCAATACATGGGCATTAAAGATAAACAACATATTGCTGTTATTGGCGATGGTTCTATGACTGCTGGCCAGGCGTTTGAAGCATTAAACCACGCGGGTATTTCAAATAGTAATTTATTAGTAGTGTTAAATGATAACTGTATGAGCATTGACCCTAACGTTGGTGCTCTAAGAGATTATTTAACGGATATTACTACTTCACATACTTATAATAAAACAAAAGATAAGGTTTGGGATTTATTAGGGAAAATCAGCAAGTTTGGACCAAATGCTCAAGAAATTGCCAGTAAGTTAGAGAATGCTGTTAAAACTTCATTACTAAAACAAAGCAATTTATTTGAATCCTTAAAATTCCGTTATTTTGGTCCAGTTGACGGGCATGATGTGGTTCGTTTAACAAAGATCATGGCTGATTTAAAAGATATTCCTGGCCCAAAAATATTACACGTTTTAACTAAAAAAGGAAAAGGTTATAAATTCTCGGAAGAAGGAAACGAAACAGTTTGGCACTCGCCAGGGTTGTTTAATAAAGAGACAGGGGAAATTATTAAAGTCGTTCCTAAAGAACCTCAACCTCCAAAATACCAAGATGTATTTGGACACACAATCGTAGAATTAGCTGAGCAAAATAAAAAAATAATGGGAATCACTCCAGCAATGCCAAGTGGTTGCTCATTAAATATTATGATGAAAGCTATGCCAGATCGTGCCTTTGACGTAGGTATAGCCGAACAGCATGCCGTAACTTTTAGTGCTGGTTTAGCAACACAAGGCATGATTCCGTATTGCAACATTTACTCCTCATTTATGCAACGTGCCTACGATCAAGTAGTACATGATGTGGCTTTACAAAATTTAAAAGTAGTATTGTGTTTAGATAGAGGCGGAATTGCTGGTGCTGATGGGCCAACACACCACGGTGCTTTTGATATTGCTTATTTCCGTTGCATCCCCAATATGATTGTGAGTGCTCCGATGAATGAAGAAGAGTTACGTAACTTAATGTACACGGCTCAATTAGATGAAGTAACAGGTCCATTTAGTATTCGTTACCCTCGTGGAAATGGTGTGATGGTGAACTGGAAAACTCCTTTCAAAAAATTAGAAATTGGGAAAGGACGCAAATTAAAAGACGGGAAAGAGGTAGCTATTTTATCATTAGGACATCCTGGAAACTTTGCAGCAAAGGCTATTGAAAAATTAGAAGCAGAGAGTATTACACCAGCTCATTATGATTTACGTTTTGCCAAACCATTAGATGAAGCATTGTTACACGAAGTGTTTACTCGCTACAAAAAAATAATTACCATCGAAGATGGGACTATTGTTGGTGGTGTTGGTAGCGCTATATTAGAATTCATGTCCGAAAATAATTACAGCGCACAAGTAAAACGTTTAGGTATTCCTGATAAATTTATCGAGCATGGTGAGCCAAACGAATTATACCAAGAGTGCGGTTTTTCAGTTGAACAAATTCATAACGAAGTTTTAGAAATTTTAAAAGAGAAAAAAGCAGCTAAAGTTGCAGGATAGCTTCGACAAGCTCAGCTACCATTGAACTTAATATTTATAACCTAAGTATACGTTGACTGAGACTTCGGCGAGAGCTCAGTCGAACGCTTGTCGAAGTCACATTCTGTTTTTAGAAAGTTCGGGCAATAAATGACTCTTACTGTTTATTAAGGCTTCTTTTTTTGCTCTGCTCCAACCTTGAATTTATTTTTCTCTGTAAAAAGCTTCATCAATTCTTTGAAAAATCTCATAATAAACTAATTCAACAGGGAGATATTTCTTTGTGTGATTCGACCCTAACCCATCGTTATGTTCTTTTAAACGTTTTTCTAAATCTATTGTACTTCCAGTATAATATGAATCATTATTACATTTTAAAATATACATATAACCAATCATATTTCAAATTTAATAAAAAAATATTGCTCGATGCAAACGGTTACTGAGCCTGTCGAAGTCAGCGAAACTTTAACAGAAATTTTATTTTAATCCTCCCTTGTTTTCGTTAAATTTGTGTAAATACCAATAAATTGGCTTCAGAGCAAAATATATTAATTTATAAACTCGATGAGTTTATTCGCAAGTATTACAAAAACCAACTCATTAAAGGTTTGTTGTATACGAGTGGATTATTAGTAGCTGCCTTTTTATTTTTAGTAGTAGCAGAATATTTTGCGGAATTTGGAACAACTACTCGTACCGTTTTATTTTATTCGTTTTTAGCAACCAGTGGCTTTGTATTATTCAAATACATTGCTATTCCTGTTTTAAAATTAAACAAACTCGGCGAAGTTATTTCATATGACGAAGCCGCTAATATCGTTGGAACTCATTTCAATAATATCAATGATAAATTATTAAACACTCTACAGCTACAACGTAATTCTGGTTCCATTTTATCTCCCGATTTATTAACAGCTAGTATTAATCAAAAAATGGAAGAGTTAAAGCCTATTCCTTTTACCTCAGCTATTGATATTGGAGAGAATAAGAAATATTTAAAATTTGCTTTACCTCCTATTGCTTTAATGTTGCTAGTATTGGTTGTTAAACCAAGCATTATTAAAGATGGCACAGAGCGTATCGTATTTCATCAAACTTATTTTGAGAAAGCAGCGCCCTTTCAATTTGCCATTAACAATAAATCTTTAGAAGCTATTCAGCAACAAGATTATGTTTTAGAATTAAAATTAAATGGTAACGAAATTCCCAACGAAGTTTTTATTAATGTAGATGGCGTTGATCACAAAATGGAAAAAGTAGATAATGTAAATTATACCTACACATTTAAAAACGTTCAAAAAAATTTAGACTTCGTATTCAATGCAGCAGGCTTTAATTCTAAATCATATGAATTAAGCGTATTGCCAAAGCCGATGTTAATGAAGTTTGATATTCAATTAACGTACCCAGCATACCTCAACAAAAAAAATGAAACCGTTTCTAATGTTGGCGATATGCAATTACCACAAGGCACTAAAATGCAATGGGTGTTTCATACTAAAAACACCGATAATATCTTTTTAAATTTTGCTGATACTCTTGTAGATATTTCTCGCTCGTCTGAAGATGAATTTTCATTTTCGAAACGTATGATGCAAAGCGTAAGTTATAGCATCAAAACCATGAATCATTTTTTAAAACAAAATCCTGATTCTGTATACTATACAATCAATGTTGTTCCTGATCAAGTTCCTTTAATTGATGTGAGCGAAAAAACGGATTCGTTAAATCCTAAAAATATTTATTTCTCAGGAACGATAAAAGATGATTATGGATTTACACGCCTAGCTTTTAAATACACCCATTATACACAAGACTCCACAGGAAAATCTGTTGTAAAAAATGGAGAGCAGATAATTGGCGTTAATAAACAACAAATTACTCAGCCGTATTATTACTTCTTTGATGCCTCTAGATTTAGTTTATTACCAGGCGATAAAATAGAATACTATTTTGAAGTTTGGGACAATGATGGCGTATCAGGAGCTAAATCAGCCAAAACACAAACTTTATTATTCAAGGCTCCAACTATTGACGAAATGAATGAGGCTACCGATAAAAATAATTCAGAGATTAAAAAAGATTTGGATGACGGCATTAAAAAAGCAAAAGACTTACAAAAAGACATCAATGACCTCAGCAAAAAATTAACTGAGAAAAAACAAATGGGTTATGATGAAAAGAAAAAATTAGAAGACATCCTAAAAAAACAAAATGAATTAAAAAACAAAATAGAAGAAACAAAACAAGAGAATCAGTTGAATAATCAGCAACAACAAGAGAACCAACAATTAGATGAATCTTTACTTGAAAAACAAAAACAATTAGAACAATTGTTTGAAAACATCATGACTCCAGAAATGAAAAAATTATTTGATGAGTTAAATAAATTGATGGAGAAGTTAGATAAAAATCAAGTTCAACAAAAATTAGAGGAACTTAAACTATCTAATAAAGACATGGAAAAAGAGCTAGATAGAACACTTGAAGCATTTAAACAAATGGAAGTAGAGCAAAAGCTACAGCAAGCCATTGATAAACTGGATGAATTGAAAGACAAACAAGATACTTTGAAAAAGGAAACTGACGGCAACAAAGAGAATCCAAACAGTAAAGACAAAAAAGACGAGAACAATACAGATAACAAAAACAATAAGGACAACAAAGACGAAAATAAATCAGATTCAAACAACAAAGAACAAAAAGCAAATAATTCTAAAGAGTTAGAGAAAAAACAGGACGAGTTAAACAAGCAGTTTGATGATTTGAAAAAAGACCTGAAAGAAATGCAAGAGAAAAATGCAGCTCTTGAACAACCAAACGAATTGCCAAAAACAGAAGAAAAACAAAATGAAATTAGCAAAGAGATGGAAAACAGTTCTGAACAATTAAATCAGAACAATAAAAAAAATGCATCCAAATCTCAAAAGCAGGCTTCTGACAAAATGCAGGAAATGAAAGAGCAAATGCAAAAAGCTATGGAGAGTATGGAAAAAGAAGAGCAAGAAGAAGACATGCAATCTACTCGTCAAATATTAGAAAACTTGTTGAATCTTTCGTTTGCTCAAGAAGATTTAATGACTCAGTTGTCTAAAATTAGAACAGATAATCCTCAATTCTTAAAAATTACACAAACACAAAAAAAATTACAAGACGACTCAAAAATTATTGAAGACAGTTTATTAGCATTAAGTAAGCGTCAACCTGCAATTAGTGCTACTGTGAACCGCGAAATATCGGCCATTAATATGAATATGGGAAAAGCTGTAAGCGAATTAGCAGAACGTCAACAATCTAATGCTCAAATGCGCATGCAATATTCTATGACATCTGTAAACAATTTAGCGCTGATGTTAAATGAAGCCTTAGAACAAATGCAAAAACAAGCTAAAGAAGGCAAACCTGGAAATGGTAGTTGCAAAAAACCTGGTAAAGGTCAAAAGCCAAGTTCTTCAAGTAAACCAGGCAGTAAGCCAAGCATGGCAAACATGAAACAAATGCAACAACAATTAAATAAACAACTCGAAGAACTTAAAAAAGCATTAGAACAACAGGGTAATAAACCAGGAGGACAAAAACCAGGAGATAAACCTGGACAAAAACCAGGGGGTCAGAAACCAGGCGGACAAAACGGAATGGGACAACAAGGAGGCCAAAATGGAATGATGCCAGGGATGCAGGGCCAAGGTATGAGTGAACAATTGGCTAAAATGGCTGCGCAGCAAGAAGCACTGAGACGTCAAATGCAACAAATGTTAGATAAAATTAAAAAAGAGGGGGGCTCAAATCCGGGAGGAAACATAGCCGAAATGATGGAACAAACTGAAAAAGACATCGTTAATCGTCAAATTACTCAAGAAACGATGAAACGCCAACAAGATATTATTACTAAACTTTTAGAAAGCGAAAAAGCAGAAAGAGAACGCGAACAAGATGAAAAAAGAAAAAGTAATGAAGCAAAAAATGAAAATTTTAGTAACCCTACGCAATTTTTAGAGTATAAAAGACTTAGAGAAAAAGAACTGGAGTTGTTAAATACGGTTTCGCCAAGTTTAACACCTTACTACAAGCAAAAAGTTAACGAATATTTTAATAGCGTAAACAAATGATAATGATACCAGCTAAAGGAGAAAAATTAGATATAACATCTACGTCTGAAAATATAAGATTAGTAGAACGTTTAGTAGAAGATGTATGCGATGTATTTAATGTAAACGAAGATAGTTACGGTAATATTTTAATAGCAGTTACTGAAGCCGTAAACAATGCTATGTATCATGGCAATCAAGGCAATCCTGAAAAGCATATTAAAATTGGTTTTGAATCGGGAGAAAAAAATATAAAATTTTCGGTAACAGATGAAGGTAAAGGATTTGACTATAATAGTTTACCAGACCCTACAGATCCAGTAAACATTGATAAACCAAATGGCAGAGGTGTTTTTTTAATGAAAAACTTAGCCGATAAAGTAGAGTTTAATCATAATGGAAAAGAAGTATTACTGACCTTTAACTTAAACTAATGATTTCTTTTCATAACCAAAGCATTGCATTTAAATTTAAAGGGAAAACAAAATTAAAGCAATGGATTAAAACAGTGACCGAAAAAGAAAAACACAAACTCGGTACTATAAATTACATTTTTTGTACAGATGATGAATTGCTTAAGATTAACATCAAGCACCTAAATCATAATACACTTACAGACATTATTACCTTTGACTATACAGAAGGTAAAACAATCAATAGCGACATTTTTATTAGTATTGAACGCGTTTTAGAAAATGCTGAGAAATTTAAAGTTACATTTGATGAAGAATTCCACCGCGTGATGATTCATGGCATCTTACACTTATGTGGCTACAAAGATAAAAGCAAGGCAGATGCGGAGTTGATGAGAAAGAAAGAAAACTGGGCGTTAAAACTCTACAAATAAATGCATTTCACTCAAAAATTATTTTTGCTTTTTGTATTTGTTTCCTTAAAAAGTTTTTGTCAACAAAAGGAACTACAAGTCAATGGAAAAACAATTGACTATAATGTTTGTCACGAAATTAAAATCGTGAAACAACTTCCTGAAATATCCTCAGGGTTTATTTGTGATATCAGAGATGCTCAAATAATAGATGATTGCATTGAAATTACCATTGCTTATGGTGGCTGCGGCGGCAATATAGAATTAATGACAGAAAATAATGTAGATAAAAATTCAGTTCTACAATTGAAAGCTAGATGGATAGAACCATCAATGTGTAAATCACTAGCTCTTATAAAAATATTTTTTGATTTAAAGCCTTATAAAGAATTGGTAAAAGAAAAAAACGCTACAATTAAAATCACTGGAACAAACTTTGAATTGTTTTATAACTAATTCAATTCATATTGCATCTTACTCAATTTCTGGTACAAGCCAGTTTCATGAGTCATCAATTCTTGATGTGTACCCATTTCCACTACTTCACCTTTTTGTAAAACCACAATTTTATCAGCATTACGAATAGTAGATAAACGATGTGCAATGACGATAGATGTTCTACCCACCATTAGCTTATCTAAAGCCTCTTGTACTAATCGCTCACTCTCGCTGTCTAAACTACTAGTTGCTTCATCTAAAATTAAAATAGATGGATTTTTCAATACTGCCCTAGCAATAGCTACACGCTGGCGCTGTCCTCCTGATAATTGAATACCTCTATCTCCTACTAAAGTTTCAAATTGATCAGGAAAACTCATAATAAAATCATAAGCATTTGCTTGCTTAGCAGCTTCAATCACTTCCGCTTCAGTTGCGTTTGGTTTGCCATATAAGATATTCTCTCTGATGGTTCCTCCAAACAATAATACATCTTGAGGTACAATTGCCATTTGATCACGCAATTCAGTCAACTCATAATCCGTTGATTTTTTTCCATCAATTAAATACTCTCCTGCATTTGGCTCATAAAAACGCAATGCCATGGATGCTAAGGTTGATTTTCCGCTTCCGCTACCTCCTACTAAAGCAACTGTTTGTCCTGCTTTTGCGCTAAATGATACGTCTTTTAAAACCACAAAATCTGGTCGAGTTGGGTAAGTAAATTGAATGTGTTTAAATTCTAAATCACCTTTTACTCTATTTAAATTTAAATTATTACGGTGCGCTAAATTAATCTCTTCGTTTCTATCATCAATAATTTCAAACACTCTGTCTGTTGCGCCTAAGGCACGTTGTATAGATGCTAATTGTTCTGGTAATCCACCAAGAGAACCCGCAACAAATAAAGACAACATCATAAATTTTCCAAAGTTTTCAGTAGATAATTCATGAGTATTTATGAGTAATAACATTTTATATAAAATAAAAAATATAGCTCCAAACACACACATAATAATAAAAGCAAAGAACGCACCGCGCATCACACCATATTTAATTCCAAATGATCTAATTTCAGAAGTTACTTTATCATATTTTCCAATTTCTAATTGTTCGTTAGTAAACGCTTTTACACTTGTAATTCCAGTTAATGCTTCAGAAACAATAATACTAGATTCAGAAATTTTATCTTGTAATGCTTTTGAATAACCTCGTATTTTTCGTCCATATAAAATAGCTATCACCGTAATTGGTGGTATAATGACAATAAACCATTTTGCAACATCCCAAGAGGTAAAATACACTAATAATACTAATCCTCCAGCACCAACAATGGTTTGACGTATAACTTCAGCAATATTAATGGTAAAAGCTTCTGAAATAACATTGATATCGGTTGCTACTCTACTGCTTAAATCAGCCACCTGGTTTTTAGAAAAAAAGCTCATTGGCATTTGAACCAGTTTGTTAAAAGTATCAGTTCTTAAACCTTTTAAAATATTTTCTGTGACGATAGAAAATGTATAAACCCTTCCAAAAGAAACCAAACCTTGAACTACTAGTAAAATCAACAACTCTAAGCCTGTTCCTGAAACCATCCTACTAAAAGCAGAAGTATCCATACCTGTATTGCCCAAATACCCAAACATTTTACCTGCTGCTACTGGAAAATATAATCCAACGGCTGCAGTTCCAGCTATAAACACCATGCCTAGCATAAATAACCACTTACTGTTCCCTAAATATTTGAATAATCTGAACGATTTTTTGAAATTAGCCCTAGATAATTTTGCTTTAGGTATATTATCCTTAAGTTTGTGTTTAACATCTGTCGCATCAGCCATATTTCGGAAATTTAGAAGGCAAATGTACTGTTTTAAGATGGCTAAAACTGAAAATAATCACTATTTTAAAGTTAAAAATCGTAAAAAATTTGTCACATTATAAAAATCCATTATATTTGCAGTCCAATTTTGAAAAACTTATAAAAATTAAATACTTAATATCATGAAACGTACTTTCCAACCATCGCAACGCAAAAGAAGAAACAAACACGGATTTCGTGAGCGTATGGCTTCTGCAAATGGCCGTAGAGTTTTAGCTTCTCGTAGAGCTAAAGGTCGTAAAAAATTAACTGTATCTAGCGAAAAAACGCATAAATAATAGCTTTTCTAAAGCAATTTAGTATCTTTTTAACAAAGCTGCCTATGCTAATAGGCGGCTTTTTTTATTACATTTACTTACCTAATTTACAGTCATGAAAAAAATTATACTTCTTGTTATACTTTTTCCACTAAATTTTTTAGCTCAGCAGCAATCTACTATTCAAGAGCAAAGTAATCATTACAAAAACTATACTTTTACTAAAGATACTCAATGGGATAGTTTAAATACAATTGAAAATGGAAGCGTGTACCAACCAAATCAACTTCAATCAAAAACCACAACAACCTGTACTTTAAATAAAAAAGTATATGGTTGGCATCCTTACTGGGTTGGCTCTGTTTATACAAACTACGACTGGAGCATGTTAAGTGACTTTTGTTATTTTGATTATTCTGTAAGCCCAACTACTGGTAATAATACAAATGCTTCTTTTGCATGGGCAACTAGCGCAGCAGTTACAGCAGCCATTAGCAATAGTGTTAATGTTCATTTTTGCGCTACACTTTTTGCAAGCCATTCTACATTTTGGGCAAGTTCATCAGCACAACAAACTTTTATTACAAACGCCATTAATCTTTTAAACTCTCGCCCAGGAAGCAATGGAATTAATATTGATTTTGAAGGAATGGGTTCGGCTGATAAAACTCCCTTTACAACATTTATGACTAACCTTTGTAATCAAGTGCATGCAGCTAATGCCAATTACAAAGTAACTATGGCCTTATATGCTGTTGATTGGAGTGGGACTTTTGATATTGCAGCATTAAACCCTTTAGTAGATAATTTTATTATCATGGGCTATGATTATTATTATTCTGGGTCAGCTCAAGCGGGACCAGAAGCTCCATTATATAATTTCCAAACGGGCTACAATCAAACATTATCAAAATCGATTACCTATTATTTAAAGCAAGGAGCAACAAAAAGCAAATTGTTATTAGGCTTACCTTGGTATGGAAGAGAATGGGAAACTGTAGCCGCTACGGCTCCTTCTAACACAACAGGTGGCTTTACATCCTCAAGAACTTATAATTACGTAAGAAACAATTCTGCTACTTATTCTACTGCAAATAAAAACTGGGATAACAATAGCTTTAATCCATTTTACTCTTATATAACAGGCACTTCAACACGCCAATGTTGGATAGATGACAATTATAGTTACAGTCGGAAATTTGATATGGTAAACCAGCGCGGCATTGGCGGTATTGGGATTTGGGCATTAGGATATGATGATGGATATAGTGATTTATGGAATTTAATAAAAGATAAATTTTCTAATTGTGGCACTGTTGCTTGTACTGATAGCATTTTTGATATGGGAGGCCCTAATAGAAATTATTATGATTCAGAATCTTATATGTACACCATTGCACCAACAGGGGCTAGTAAAGTGCAATTAAATTTTAGCAAAATGGATTTGGAACAAGGCTATGATTCGTTGTATGTGTTTGACGGCACAACTTCATCAGCGCCAGTTTTAGGAGCTTTTACAGGCTCTGTTGTTCCAGGTTTAATTACTTCAACAGGCAATGCTATTACCATTAAATTTAAATCTGATAACGCCACCAATAAAACTGGTTATAAAGCCGTGTGGACATGCATACAAGATAACATTATTCCAACCACTCAAATATCAACACCAACAGGTTGGATTACACAAAACTTTACAGCAACCTATACGGATGTAGATAACGCTGGCGGAACTGGTATTGAAAAAAGCTTTTATCAACCAACATACTACAATGGAAGCGAGTGGAGAGCAAATGGCGCTAGAGGTTTTTTTAATGATGATTTTAATGGTGGCACTATTCATACTGATTGGACAAATTCGGTTGGAACATGGAGTATCTCATCAGGAGCATTAATTCAAACAGACGAAACAAATAGCAATACTAATATTTATGCCTCTGTTGATCAAAGTTTATCAAACAGATATTTGTATAATTTTAAAGGAACGATTACTGGAGCCAACACAAACCGAAGAGCAGGTATTTATATTGCTTGTGATAACCCTTCTCAAACACAAAGAGGCAATAGTTATATGATTTGGTTTAGACCAGACCAAAGCTCTTTAGAGTTTTATAAGTCAGTAGCAAATTCTATTGGATTACCTACCTACTCGGCTAGTATTAATATCACTCCTGGTACTACTTACGACTATAAGATTACATATGACAGAATTAGCGGAGAAATAAAAGTGTGGCAAAATGATTTATTTATTGCATCATGGACAGATACATCACCTTACGCTACTGGAAACGCTGTATCATTTAGAAGTGGAAATAGTACTTTTAAAATTGATGACTTTAAAATATTTCGTTCAAGAGCTGCATCTCACACTATTTTAGTGGGCGCAACAAATACCAACGATTTACGTAATGAAAATCCTGCACCAACTACAGCCGCTGGAAAAATCAATAGTATTACAAAAGACAATGCTAATAATTTATCAAGTATTTCATCGAACACATTAAACATTGATTGGACAAAACCAATAAAATCAGCTATAATGAATGATGGAGTGTCAAACGACATCGACACTACATTTATAGGAACGCAACTAAACCTAAACTACACAGCTGCAAAGGATACAAATTCTGGTGTAAGCACATACTACTATGCTATTGGTACAAATCCAGGCACTCAAGATATTGTAGGATGGACAAGCAATGCATTAAACTTAAATGCAACTAAAACTGGATTAAGCTTAACTAATAATCAAAAATATTACATCATGGTAAAATCCATAAATGGCGCTGGTTTAATGAGTGACAGCACTGTTAGTGATGGTGTAATTTATTTAATGCCAACTGCATTTGCAGAAAAAACATTACTCAATGAAATCAATGTGTATCCAAATCCTACTTCCGATAAAGCTATTATAAGTTTAATCGGTAATAAAAATGAAAAGCTGAATTACGCACTATACAATGTACAAGGAAAGCTAATAGAAGAAAAAGAATTATGGATTTCAAATGGAATTAATACATTAGAAATAAATATCGATCAATTACAATTGAGTAAGGGCACATATTTAATAAAACTGCAATCCAATAAAGAAGAAATAGTTAAGAAACTAGTTATTCAATAATATTTTGCCTTCAGTTCTTATTATAGCCGATCATCGTTTAAATCGCTCTCCTAGTCAGAGGTATCGATTTGAACAGTATTTAAATTACTTAAAATCTGAAGGATGGGATTGGGAATTATCAGAAATAATTACAGAAAAAGGCGATAAAATATTTTATCACCCAGGTAATTATTTCAAAAAAGCAGCCATTATTTTAAAATCATTTTTAATTCGATTTAAAGACTTAAGAAGGGCTAAAAACTTTGATGTGATTTTTATTCAACGAGAAGCTTTGCTTTTAGGCTCATCCTACTTCGAAAAACAATTCTTCAAAAAAAACAAAGTAGTGTTTGATTTTGATGATAGCATTTGGTTATTAGATACATCGCCAGAAAACAAAAAATTTGAATTCTTAAAAAATCCTGATAAAACAAAAATCAATATTGCTCACGCACACTTTGTTATCGCTGGTAATTCGTTTTTAGCAAACTATGCTAAACAGTTTAATTCAAATACTATCATCATTCCAACAACTATTGACACTGGTTTTCATATCCCGAAACCTGAATTAAGAAACAAGAAAAAAATAGTAATTGGTTGGAGTGGCAGTATTAGCACAATCAAACATTTTGAAATAGCGATTCCTGCCCTCAAAGAAATTTCGCAAAAATACCCCAATCAAATTGAGATACATGTTATTGGTCAAGGTTCCTATTCTCATCCCGAAATTAATGTGATTAGTAAAAATTGGAGTGCTAAAACAGAAGTAGATGATTTAAACAGTTTTGATATAGGCATAATGCCTTTACCAGATGATGAATGGGTAAAAGGAAAATGTGGATTAAAAGGTTTGTCCTACATGGCCTGTGGAGTAGCAACTATAATGAGCAGTGTTGGAGTAAATTCTGAAATTATTGAGCATGGTAAAAACGGTTTTTTAGCAGCAAGTCAAGCAGATTGGATTAATTATCTTTCTCAATTGGTAGAAAACAGCAATTTACGTCATACAATGGGGCAAGCAGGGCGCGAAACGGTGGTTAAAAACTACTCGGTAAATGCTAATAAAGTTAAATATCTGGAGGTTTTAAAATCACTAATAAAATAGTAGATTTACTCCCACTTAATTTAGAACAATACCTTATAATTTTATACTTATGAAAAACACAGCACTTACACAAAAGCACATTTCATTAGGAGCTAAAATGGTTCCATTTGCAGGATACAATATGCCTGTTTCTTATAGCGGGTTAAATGACGAGCATGCAACTGTTAGAAATGCTGTTGGTGTATTTGATGTAAGCCACATGGGTGAGTTTATTTTAAAAGGAGAAAATGCTTTAGATTTAATTCAAAGAGTAACTAGTAATGATGCTTCTGTTTTAACCGATGGTAAAGCTCAATACTCTTGTTTGCCAAATAACGATGGTGGCATTGTTGATGATTTAATCGTTTACCGAATTGATGAAAAAACATATATGTTAGTTGTAAACGCATCTAATATTGATAAAGACTGGGATTGGATTTGCAAACACAATACTAAAAATGTAGAGATGCATAACATTTCCGAAAAAACATCTTTATTAGCTATTCAAGGTCCTAAAGCAATTGATGCCTTACAAAAATTAACGGATGTGAAATTAGCAGACATTCCATACTACTCTTTTGCAAAAGGCAAATTTAATGGTGTGGATAATGTCGTAATTTCTAATACAGGTTACACAGGTGCTGGCGGATTTGAAATTTATTTTGAAAATGAATACGCTGAAAAAATGTGGGATTCAATTTTTGCAGCAGGTGCTGAGTTTGGCATCAAACCAATTGGATTAGGTGCTCGTGACACATTACGCTTAGAAATGGGATTCTGTTTATATGGTAATGATATTGATGATACAACTTCTCCAATTGAAGCTGGCTTAGGATGGATTACCAAATTCACAAAAGATTTTACAAACCGTGCAGCTATTGAAAAACAAAAAACGGATGGTGTGACGAAAAAATTAGTTGGCTTTGAAATGATTGACAGAGGTATTCCTCGTCACGATTATCAAATTGCAGATGCTAATGGAACTATAATTGGTAAAGTAACTTCAGGAACTCAATCTCCAACTTTAAATAAAGCAATCGGAATGGGTTATGTAAATAAAGATTTTGCTAAAGCTGATACGGAGATTTTTATTGTGATTAGAGATAAAGCTATTAAAGCTAAAGTATGTAAAATTCCTTTCTTAAAGAAATAATAGAATGAACATAGAAGTTTGTTATACACCTCAGGCCTATAATCTTTTTCATAAAGACGAATCCATTGTGGTTGTAATAGATATTTTTAGAGCTACTTCAGCCATTGTAACGGCATTTTACAATGGTGTAAGCAAAATGATTCCTGTGGCTACTGTAGAGGAAGCCAAAGAATATCAACGTAATGGATTCTTAGCTGCAGCCGAACGTAATGGAGAAATGATTGAAGGCTTTGAATTAGGCAACAGTCCTTTTGGCTATATGAACAGTAAAGTAAAAGGAAAAACAATTGCTATTTCAACCACAAATGGCACTCAGGCCATTGAAGCGAGTCGTAAAGCTTCAAAAATTTTAGTAGGTAGCTTTTTAAACTTAGATGTATTGTGTGAATATTTAGCCGAGCAAAAAAAAGATGTAATTTTAGTTTGTGCTGGCTGGAAAAATAAATTCAATTTAGAAGATACGATTTTTGCTGGAGCTGTTGTAGAAAAACTAACAACAGAGTCGGGATTTGATATTACTTGTGATTCTGCAATTGCTTCTAAACACTTATACAATATTGCAAAAGGTGATTTGTATGGATTTTTATCAAACTCTTCGCACAGAAATCGTTTAGCAAAATTAGATTTGGAACGTGATATTAAATATTGCTTAACACCAAATCAATGCCCTATTATTCCTGTTATGGAAGGGAAATATTTAGTTAAAATGTAAGTTTATCTGTATATGGAAAACATTCAAACAATAGGTAAACGTTGCTCTGTATTGATAAAAGATGGTGTATACAGCTTAGTTATTTTGCCAAGTGATGATAAGAAAAAAGTTAACTTAATGTTTTTGTGGTTATTAGCATGGAGCGTGAGTGGAGTGATTGTAATCGCTAATTATTTTACGCTTCAGCAAGAAAGTGCTAAACTATTTATTATTGTATGGCTTGCATTTTGGGCATATTTTGAATTTAAGATTATTCGCGTTTTTATGTGGAAACGTTTTGGTAAAGAAAAACTATGGATAAAAAACGGCACTTTATTTTATCAGCAAGACATTAATGGAAAAGGTAAAATCAAAGAATATGATATTCATTTAATATCAAATTTTGAAATAGTAGAATTAACCAGAGGCAGTATTGCTGATACATTTAGTCAAACATTTTGGGTAAAAGGCGGCGAACGTATTGAATTTAATTGTCAGTCAAAAAATATACGATTTGGAATGCAATTAGATGATGAGGATGCAAAAAAAATTATTAGCTCTGTAAAAAAGTTTTTGAAGTAAGATTCTCTACTCTCTCCAATTATCAATCTTCAATTTTTTAAAGAACTCTTCTTCGTCAATTTCTTTTACGCAACCAGGTTGTAAATCTCCCAGCTCTAAATCTTCAATCGAGATTCTGATTAAACGTTTGCAATGATGATAAACTGAGGACACCATTTTTCTGATTTGATGATATTTTCCTTCAGTAAGTGTAATCGTTAACCACGTGTGAGGTAAATCCTCTCTGTAGGCGTGCCCCCGTTTAGGTAAATCTTTGGGTTTTTCTACTATTTCAACTTCACAAGGCGATGTGGTATAATAGCCTCCACCTTTCACTCTAATAGTAATACCTGTTTGCAATTGATGGAGTCTTTCTGGAGTTACTACTTTTTCTACCTGAACTAAGTAAGTGCGCTTGTGAGGCATGTCACTTTCAAATAACAATTTAGTTACGCGTTTGTTAGTAGTTAAAATCAATAAGCCTTCCGAATTATTATCTAATCTTCCAATAGCATGTGTGCCTTCTGGCCAATTAAAATCAATATCTCCCAATAAGTTAACTTTATCAGGACTTACAAATTGAGACACCATTTTGTATGGTTTATTAATAATAAAATAACGATTAGTGGTCGGGCTCATTGATTGTAGGTTTATACCCAAATAATTTTAATAATAACCAAGTAACAACAAATCCTGCAACTCCTGCCACAATAGATAAAACAGTAGCCCCAACATAATACACATAAACATTACTTAATGTTTCGGATGAAAACAATTTATTTAAATCTAAATTCACTTTTTTGTTCAACACATATTCGCCTGTTTTCACACTAGCATAGAGTACAAAAGGAATCAAGGGAGGAACAGAAATCTGAGCTGATAATCCAACAATCACTTTATTTAATTTAAAAAAGATAGCTGTAAAAATGGCCAGTGCAAATTGAAATCCCCAAATAGGTACAATACCAAAAAACAACCCTACTCCCACTGATAGTGCTTTTTTTTGAGCACTTTCATGCGAAGCAACAACTTCCTCTTTCCAAACTTTTTTTAAATTTTTAAAATTCAATTTTCTAAGTAACATCACTGGTCGCCAAAATAATAAAGCCAAGGTGACTAAATAGGTATTTAAAAAACTGATACGAGTTGTATCTTTTCCTGGCATAAAGTGCGATACGCGCTCTCCTTCTGGAGCATAGTAAACACTTACTGGCACAGAAACTACAGTAATGCCATGCCAAGCTGCTTTTACAATAACTTCAATTTCTAATTCAAACTTTGTGGTAAATAACCATATTTTTTTTAATCGCTGAACAGGGTATAATCTAAACCCACTTTGTGTATCTGGCATTGAGATGCCTGTTTCTGCCCAAAACCAAAAGTTACTAAATTTTTTACCAAAATTACTTTTGCCTGGTACATTGGCTACATCCATATTTCTGGCACCAATAATTAAACTCCCTGGTTCTTTTTCTATTTTTTCAAGAAATACAATAAAGTCTTTAGGGAAATGCTGACCATCACTATCGATACTAATAGTATAATCAAAACCTAATGCAGCGGCTTTTGCGAAGCCATTTCTCAATCCAACACCTTTTCCTTTATTAACGTTATGTGTTATAACTATTAATTGTGGATACTTCGCTATAATGCGAGCAGTATCATCCGTGCAACCATCATTTACTATTATAACATCATTGCAATATTGCAACGTAGATTGTATGACTCCCTCTATTGTTTTTGCATTATTATAGGTAGGTATAAGAACGCAACATTTAAGCTGTTTAAACTTTTGTTTTATGTATAATATCTGATCTTGAGAAGCCTCCATAAATGCTGGGTAAAAATAAAAAATAATAGTGGTAAAAATCGTGTTTCAGATTCTTATTTATTTTTTATGTTTGTGTAACATGCTTAAACAAACAAAATATTGGATATTTGGTTTAATGTTTTTAATAACATGCCCGGTATTTTCGCAAACTAAAAAAGAACAAGCCCGATTAGAAAAGCAGAAAAAAAAAGAAGAAAAAAAGAAGAAGAAAAAAGATCCACCAGAAAACATTGAGGTATTCCCTAAAAACTTCTTAATCCGCCCTCGTTTTGTATATCCCGAAGTTTCATTAAACGTTAGTAACCGAATGTTTGGCAAGGGTGAAAAATTCAGATATAAGCCCTCAATTCCTGGCGTTATAGGACTATCCTTAAAAATTAAAAAGGTCTATATATCAGCTGCTATACAACTTCCAGCTAACGACCGATTAAAAAAACTTTATGGAGAAACCAAAAACAGAAATATTAACATCAACATTCAAGGTCGCACTGTTTTATGGGGATTGTTTTACAGAGATTACAAAGGTTTTTATTTAAAAGATTACGAGTCGTATTACCCTAATTGGAAAAGAGATTCATTGGGCTATCCAAAATCTCCTGGACTAAGAATTATTGAAGGGGGTATTAATATGGGCTTTAATTTCAATAAAAACTTTTCGATGAATGCTGCGTTTGCACAAGGAGAAAGACAAAAAAAAGGAGCTGGTTCTTTTTTAATGGGCTGGTCGGAACGTTGGCAATATATTGAAGCCGATACTAGTTTTGTACCTCCTACACAAGGCGAATTATATCCTAATTTAGATAAATTAAAATATGGCCATTTTGTAAGTACTATAATTTACATTGGATACGGCTACCAATTTGTGATTAAAAAAGTTCACTTTACCCCAGTGCTTTTGGCAGGAAGTGGTTTTCAAATTCAGAGCTACGAGCAAACAGATAAAAAAAGATTCTGGATAAACATGCCAACGTATGCTACTTTTAAGGGACAATTAGGATATAATGGAGACCATTTTTTCGCCAATTTAGTTTATGTGACAGAATTTAATAGTATCCCAATTAAAGAATCACGAATAAGGCTTTACCACAATTGGCTTGAATTTGGGATGGGGATAAGATTTTAAACTAAAAAAGCTATACATTTTGTATAGCTTTTTTGAATTAGATTAACTGATGTTTTATTTTCTTTTATCAAACTCAGTAACTTGATTATCAAAACACAAGTAATATTTACCTTTTGCTAAATTTTCAATATTAGTTTCTTTACCAAATCCTTTTTTCACAATAGATCCAAAAGCATCATATACTTCAAAAGCAGTTTCTGTAGAATACTGTATTGCTTTATTATCTTTTGTTATCATATAACTTGGCTTATCAGTATTTGAGTTTATAATGACCGCCGATGATAATTTTGGTGTAGCGCTAAGACCTACTTGTTTTACTCTAAATTTATTTTCTCCACTATGTGTAGAAATTTGAAATGAATAATCATGATTTTCAGGGCTTCCAACGCCTTGCACTTCGCCAACATACACCCATTTGTTCCATTTAAACTGCTCAACAACATAAGGCAATGCACCACTTTCGTTTTTGGCTGTCCATTTTAATACTCCAGAAGCATTAATGTTCATACTCACCACTTCAAATGTAGGACGTGGTTTTAGAACCTCTGGGTTTAATACAACAGGTGTGCAATCGCTCTTGTGACTAATTTCAATTACTACTTTTTGACCTGGCTTAATATTCATTGCAGCCAAATCAATTTCAAATGCAGATGAGTTAACTTCATCTGTTGTGATTTTTCCATTTACTCTAATTTCGGTGGCACAAAAACCAACTCCATTAGATCCGAAGGAATTTTGAATATAAATATTCTTATTTTGGAATTTACCTTCAACAACTAATACGCTTGCTTTCGAAATAATAGAAAGTGATAGTAAAGAAAAGATAAAAAGTATTTTTTTCATTTAAATATGATGTTTTAATAGTATTTAATGAGTAAAACAGAGTTATTACTGAGTAAAATTATGAAAAAAAACATCAGGTATTACATACGGTGACGCATTTTAACATATAATATAAGCAACAATAGGACCAAAATTGTAATCACAAGGATTTTTGAGGCTCCTTTAAAGTGCATTTTGTTAGTAAAACTGTCTTTTTTATAAGACCATAGCATTGCCACAACGAAAACTACCAAAAAACTGGCTGCAAATATCATTTTACCTGTTGTCAACATCTTTTCATTTAAATTTGGGTGCAATTTATAATTTTACAGGCAATTGATGAGAAAAATTATTGCCCTTTTTATAGTTTGTTTTACACTTCAAGCATTTGGAAGTAAAATTTCTGATGCCTATGAGGCACTTTCTATATTTGATTATTTTAAGGCTAAACAATTATTTTACAAAAGTCATTCAAAATTTCCGAGCGAATCATCATTTGGTTTAGCAACAATTTATTATCGTACAGACAATCCTTTCTCAAACATTGACAGTGCAGCAAAATACATTTCAATATGTATTTCAAATTATAAAGATAGTGTCTCCTATTCTTTGTATCACATCAATCAAGAATCCATTTCTCTTTTAACCCACAAAATTAGCTCTAAAGGATTTGAAACATATTGCAACAATCAATCGATAAAAGATTTAAATTATTTTCTGTCAAATTTTTATTTTTCTAATGAACAAGTTTTAAATAAAACTTATAACATCCGAGATGCCATTCTTTTAGAAAACGCCTCTAAAAATCAATCTAGCGATAGCATTTATAAATTCTTATTAAATTATCCTGAAAGTAATTTATATCACCAAGCACAATTATTTTTTTATAATTTTCAATACAAAGAAAAAACACCCTCAAAATCACTGCACGAACTCCAATTATTTATCAAACAATATGCTTTCAATCCAAATGTAAGTGACGCTGAACAAAAGCTATTCAATCTTACACAGCAACTGCATTCGGCCGATAGCGTTTATAATTTCATAAAACACTATAGTACTTCCTTAACTCAAGAGGCCGCATGGAAATTATTATATAGTCTCTCTGTAAATAATTACAGCAAAGAGGAATTAACGGCATTTTTAAATAAATATCCTGATTATCCTTACAACGAAACTGTATTAAAAGAAATTGCCTTGTCTCAAAACATCTTAATTCCATTAAAATACACGAATGATAAATATGGGTTTATTGATACTTTAGGGAATTGGATTATTACACCACAGTTTGATGATGCCAGTGAATTTAAAGAAGGATTTGCTGCTGTTTGTAAAAACGATAGCTGCTATTACATCAATAAGGAAGGGCGTAAAACATCGGAATACTATTTTGATGAAGCCGAAAGTTATAAAGATGGCATTGCTATTGTGAAAAAAGCTAACTCATATTTTTTAATTAATCGTTCTGGGCAATTTATATCTAAGGGCTATCAAGATATTAGTGAGCAACAAAGCAGATTATTTGTGTGTAAACAAAATAATTTATATGGCGCTATTGATTTAAAAGGAGAAATGGTTATACCATTTACGTATCATAAGCTAGGCAATTTTAAAAACAGATTTGCTTACTATATGTCTACTCAATATGGCTTAGTTGATATTAACAACAGAGCTTTAGAGGCTCAATGGGATTGGGTGTCAGATGTTGATTCTAATTCTATAGCAATTGTGAAAAAGAAAAATCAGTTCGGATTAATTAATATTAACGAGCAACTGATTCTTAATTGTGAGTATGATTATATCACTCATTGTCAAGATGAAATTTATTTAGTGGTTAAAAACGGACTTTACGGTTTTTATAATGTTGAAGAAAAATGCTTCGCAACATCTGTAAATTATAACTACAATTCTTCATTTGATACGAAGTATTACACTAATGGAAAATACTTTAAACTAATTGAAGATGATGAAGTAGCATTGGTTGACGCCAATGGAAGACACAGTATTAATTTTGGAACTTATAACAATTTATTTTTTGCTCAATGTGATATTATTCGCATTCAAAAAAACAATAAATATGGTTTTGTTGACAGAAAATTAAAATTAGTAACTCCTGTAGAGTTTGATAAAGCCACTGATTTTAAGAATAATTTAGCTATTGTTACTAAAGGGAAAAACTCTTTAATCATTGATAAATCAGGCAAAACAATATACACTATAAAAAATGCTGAAATCAACGATTTTGAAAACAATTTATTTACAGTAAAACAAAACGATTTAATTGGACTTATTAATAACGATGGGAAAGTTTTACTAGACATCGGGTTTGAAACTATTGAAGTAATTTATAAAGATTTATATGTGTGTTCAAAAAACGACGAATACTTTCTTTATAATTTAAAAACACAAATTCTTAAAAAACTCTAATTACTTTTTAAAACCGGAAACATAATAGTAAATATTGTTCCTTGATTTACTTCTGTTTCAAAAGTTATTGTTCCATTAAATGACACGACAGAGTTTTTAACCATTGCTAATCCTAAACCTGTTCCTGTAGTTTTTGTAGTAAAATTAGGTGTAAATAATTTAGGTTTTATTCCATCTGAAATACCGCAACCGTTGTCTTTTACTTTAATGGTAACAGAAGTTGCAGACGCGTATGCCATAATTTCAATTTTACCTTTTCGCGTTTCTGGAATCGATTGTTCTGCGTTTTTTAAAAGGTTGGTAAATATCCGCAAACATTGTTCTTTGTCTGCCATCACTAACAATGGATTAGTAGCAGATAAAATGATTTCACACTCTGTATTTTGTTGAAATAGATTGGTAACACTTTGCAATACATCATATAAATTAACCATCTCTAAATTGGCATTTGGTAGTTTTGCAAAATTAGAAAACTCAGTTGCAATATGAGACAAGGTATCAATTTGTTCAATAAGTATTTGAGATACTTTATTAACTCGTTCATTAATATCGTCAGGATGTGTTTCTACAACACGTTGTAAGTGCTGTATATTTAATTTCATGGGCGTTAAAGGATTTTTAATTTCATGAGCGACTTGCTTAGCCATTTCTCTCCACGCACTCTCTCTTTCTGACTGGGCCAACAATTCAGAACTTTTTTCAAGTTTCAAAAGCATGTTATTATATTCTGCTACTAAATTCCCAATCTCATCGTTTGATTTCCATTGGAGCGCTTCATTATGCTTCCCAAACTGAATATTAGAAATTTGTTGTTTTATAATCCGCAATGGCTTAGTTAATAAATTTGAAACCAATAATGCAATTAAAGTAGTTATAACAAACAAGATGGTGTAGATATTGATTAATGTTGTTAAATAAGCCGTTAATTCTTTCTCCAAATCTTTTTGACGAGAGAAATAGGGTAAATTCAAGTAGCCTAATAGTTTATCATTTTTACTATAAAAAGGAATATACGCTGATAAATATTTAAGAGAACCAATATTTTCTTTTTGGGTATAATTTGCTTTAATACTTTTTACAAAACTCATATAAGCAAATGGGTTCATAAACCTAGATACTAAACCTTGCTCATAAATTGCAGGTTGTGATGTAGCAAACAAAACACCTTGTTTATTAAACAAAGAAATATCACTACCAAATAATTGAGCTAGTCGTTTTAATCGGTAGGATGTAGCATCTTTGTATGGTGCATCTAAAGATTCTTGTTGTCCAATACTTTGCTGTAGTTCTTTTAAAACAGATTGCGATTTTGAAATTAAATCTTTTTCGTTTTTTAATTCAAACTGAGTGTTTACAACCCATATAGTTCCTGCCACTACTCCTGCTAATGATAATACAACGATGGAAACTAAAATAAACTGAATGCGATTATTTAAAGAATTAAATCGCTGGCTTCTTTTTATAATAATAGAATTAAACCAAACAACGCTTAATACTAACAATGCAAAGAAAATAAATAAATAAGAGTTTGAAGTAAAACGGCCCCATAATCCAAATTCTTTGTCGGTAATAACAATGGTTATATTTTTTTTAGGTTGATATGAAAAATGCTCATAACCATCGTGTGTAGCAGATTTAAATAAATGATTATTAATAAAAAGAGGGTATTGATACTCACCAAAAGTGTTTAATAATTTATTTGATTCATATACGGCATACGATATATGTTTTGATTCTAATTTATTTTCTAAAGATTTATCTAATAACAAATCAGGAAAAGCTCCTAGATTTACTGCTAATTTTGGTTCAAGCTGAATATATAAATGAAAAAACTTATCAGGATTTTTATTAACGTCTTCAATTTCTATTTTAGCAATATATCTAATTGATTTTTTTTCTTTATCAACAAAATATAAATCATCACATATTGTTTGAAAACCATCTTTTTCAATTTGTTGTTTAAAATAATCTTCATTCAAAAAAACTGGATTCAAATGCACAAACACGGGCGTGCAGTCGTTTTTAAACAATGACATGATAATCTCATAACGTTCAAAATAGCCTGTAAAATGGCGTTGCCTTAAACTTTGTTCAATTTGCTCACTACTAAGAGGTAATAAAGAAAGCAAGTTTTTTAGCTGAACATCTTTTTTTATTGTTGCCGCAATTTTGGTAAACTCATTTTCTGCAACCACATCTTGCCTATCGGTTAAACTTAATGAAATAGCCTCAAAGGTTTGCCTTTTGTTTAATTGCTCATATTTACTAAACAATGATGATACTATAAATGTGCATATCAAAACAATTAAACCTGTATTAATAAAATTATAAGAAGCTTTAAATCTTTTTAAGAAAAAAGAAGCAAATACTAATAACAGTGGCCACATATATCCTAAAACGCTCAAATGTTTTATTTGCAAAAAGAACACAACTCCTACAATAACAACTAATAATGCAACAGAAGTAAACACTGTAAAAAAACCTATTTGCAAAAGCACTGTAATCAATTTTTCTAAACATAAATAAAAAGCAAAAAACAATAAGCCTATGGATAGCAAGGCGAGTAAGCTATAAGCACTAAAACTAAATAATTCATTAATATTATATGAAATAGTGGAATTATTAACTAAACTATAAATAAGTAAATGAATCTGTACTGAAAATAATGCGATAATAGCTACTGATAAACCTCCCGCTGAAACATTTAATATTTTACTTTGGGTATTAAACTTAAATGGTATTTTATAAATGATAATAGAGATTAAAAAAATAAGTCCACTATTAATAATAACATCGCCTAAATAAGAAAAATAAAACGACGACGCATCTGCAAATAGTTTTGAATCGTATAAACTACCATCATAAAAAACTTGAGGAATTTTAAAATAAATCATGACAGTTCTAACAGCTACTACAGTTGCAGTAAAAGCTAAAGCAAACCAAAAATCTTGTTTAATGAGTTGTTTTAAAAACAAAAAGAGGCTCACTAATAGCAATAAACAAGCAATAATATATAACACCGATGAGTACACAATTAATTGATTGCTTTTATATAGCCCATCCGTTCGGTAAATTTCAAACAAAGGGGGGCCAAATTTTGAAGTAACCGCATGTTTTAAAAAATTAACTGGCGAAACTAATTTTGTATTAGCTGGTAAATTAAGCCAATCACTAAAATTATTATTCAAGTATTTGTTCTCAAAATCATATTCTTTTTTTATAGCAATTAAAGCAATAATGGTATATTTATTTTGAGTTATATCTTTATATTTAATATATTCATACCAGCCGTTTCTGATTTTTATGAGCTGCACATTGGTTTCGTTTGTGTAAGCAAATAAATCTATAGCTGGTTCGTTATCTGTCCAAAAACAAAGGCTATCATTTTGATAAACGTAAATCGCAATTCCTTCATTTCTGTATAAATTATCAATAGCATTCTGGCGTTTAAAAAATAACTCTTTGGGTTTAATACTTTTAAGTGTATTTGCTAATACCTCAAGATTTGCTTGTGCTATTGTTTCTTTTTGGTGAAGACTCTCTTGCGCCCTCTTAGCTAAATCTTCGGTTGTTAAATTTTTACTCTCAAACACAAAATAGCCTAAAAATGCACATATTAGTGCGCCTATAAAAACAACATATAGCTTTAGTGGCAGTTTTTTCATTTGGTTGATATGGCAATTTACTGTTTTTTTAACTAATTTTTTAATTCTAAAAATCATTTTTTTGAAGTTTTAAGTATATTTGTATAATAACACCTTATTTTATTATGGCTAAACAAACTACGAGTTCAAAACAACCTACTTTTAACGAGTTAAAGAATACATTTCATTTCTTTCCTTTTAAAAACCAAACAGCTCCTTTTATAGTAATTATTTTACTAGGGTTGATTTTTAACTTAACCTCTTTACATAATGAGTATGCCTTAGATGACGGTATTATTATTCACCAAAACGATCACGTAATTAAAGGTGTTAAAGGCATTAAGGATATTATGACTAAAGATGCTTACGAGAGTTTTTATCGAAGAATGAATGCGACTGATCAATTAGCAGGTGGTCGTTACCGTCCATTATCTGTTGTGAGTTTTGCCATTGAACAAGAATTTATTGGAGCTTATCCAAAAGATGGTTTATATCCAGCACAATGTTGGGATACGAATGGCAATAAACAAAACGATGTGGATGAAGACACAAATGATGATGGCGTTTTTAATGAAGTAGACTGTCAAGTAAAAGGAGCATCATTACGTCACTTTGTGAATATTATTTCTTTAATTATTGGTGTCATGTTATTATATCTGTTTTTCAGAAACTACATTTTTAAAAATTATCACGATTTAGCCTTTTTAGCCGCTATCATATTTTTAATGCATCCTATCCATTCCGAAGCGATTGCCAATGTAAAAAGTAGAGATGAATTGTTTTCATTAATATTTATATCCTTAACGTTTTTCTATTCCTTTAAATACATGGAAGAAAAAAGCAACAAAAATTTATTTTGGGCTGCGTTTAATTTCTTATTAGCATTATTATCAAAAGAATACGCTGTAGTATTAGTCGTTTTAATTCCTGTAGCATTTTATGTATTTGATCAAATTGATTTTGATCCTAAAACATTCATGAAATCAAAAGAATTTAAGCAAACTATTTTTGTATTTGGGACGTTTTTCGTTTGCGCTATTTTAATGCTAATGGTTAAACGTAATTCCGATATACATATACAACCAGGGCAAAAAGCAACAACATCATACTGGTTATTTCCATTTGTATACTTAATTGTAGGAGTAGGTTTAATTGCCTCTAAAATCAAAACTAAATTTGCAACCTTAATGAGCTGGCATTTCTTTATCATGCTATTTTATTTAGGAATGCGTTTAGTGGCTGTGAAATTAAAACCAGGTGTACCAGATACTGAGATTTTAAATAACCCATACTTATTGGCTTCTCAACACGAACAATGGGCTACTAAAGTATACGTATTATTAAAATACTTTACATTATGCTGGTTCCCTCATCCGTTATCATCAGATTATTCATTCAATACCATTCAATTCCGCACCTTTGCAAGCTGGGATACTTTAGTATCACTAGTATTGCATATAGGCTTAATGTACGCTGGCTTTAAGTTAATTTTAAAGAAACATATTTTAGGCTTTGCCATAGCCGTTTATTTTGCCTTCTTATTAATGATTGGTAACATTTTAATGGACATTGGTGCTACTATGGGTGAGCGTTTATTATTTCACTCAACCATTGGATTTGTAATTGCTTTTGCTTGGTTAATTTTAAAAGGTGCTGAAAAAATACCAGGTGCTTTGATGACTAAACGTATAGTGTTATTTTCTGTATTAGGAATCATGACATTTTTATACGGTTGCAAAACTTGGGAGCGTAACTGGGACTGGAAAAATGATATTACTTTGTTCTTAAAAGATGTAGAAACAGTTCCAAATTCAGTATTAGTTTTAGGAAATGCTGGAGCTCGTTATATTGATTTATCTGACACTAAAAACTTTGTGGCACACCGCGAAGAATCATTAGAAAAAGGTATTAAATATTTAAAACACGCTATTGAATTGCATCCTCGCTATGTAAACGGCTACTTAAATTTAGGTTTAGGTAGCTATAAATTACACCGCGACAGAGATGCTTTATTTTACTGGAAACAAGCAGAGTATTTATACCCTAATAACCCATACTTAAGAAATTATTATATTGTAATGTATAATGATTTATTAAACAGAGGTTTTCAAAAAGCACAACGCGGACAAATAGATAGTGCTATTTACGAGTTAAGAAAAACAATTATTTTAGATAAATTAAACCCTGAAGGATTTTTTAACTTAGGAGCTGCTTACTATCAAAACAAACAATACGATAAAGCAAAATACTATTGGGAACAATGTATAAAAATAAAACCTGATCACGCACAAGCAAAAGCAGGTTTATCAACTATTGTAACGGTACCTGCAACTATACAAGCACAACCAACGGCTAAAAAATAAAATTTAAAAAGGCGAGAAAAATATTCTCGCCTTTTTTATCAAGAAGTATCTCCTTTTGATTCGCCAACATCACAACATTTAATCGAGCAAAAAGCTCACAATGAAACAGTCTATACATGATTCGCTGGTGTTAATCTAATATCACCTATAATTTCAAACACTACTATTTGAGCAAACAGAGCTGTAATAAAAAGCCTCAGATGATTTTTTGCAAAGGTAAAACCATTGATATTAAAAAAACGTATCGAATATAGTGTTTTTCAAAGTTTAAAAAGAATTTTATTTGACATCATCAAACATAAGCGCCTAAAGATAAACAATGCAATTGTTTTCATTTCCAAATCTCAAAAACGTTAACTATAAAATCTACGGAGTAATTCTTTAAACAACTCTAATACCAACTATACTCACATCATCTACTTGATCATGATGATGCTTCCAGTCATTAAAGGCTTTTTCTAAAACCAATTTTTGATCTTCCATTACCATAATAGAATTTTTAATTAAAGCTTCCATTAATGGCTTATATTTATATTTTTTTCCTTTTGGTCCGCCAAACTGGTCCGCATAACCATCTGTACTCAAAAATATAATATCTCCTTTTTGCAACGGAATAGTAATACTCGAAAAAGGGACAACGTTTTCCAAGTAAGTACCAATAGGCATTTTATCCGCTTTATACTCTTGTAGTTCTTGTCCTCTCAACAGCCATAATGGATTATTGGCGCCCGCAAATTCAAGAGTATTGTCTAATTTATTCCACACACACAAACTAATATCCATCCCATCTTTTTGTTGAGTACCGCCTTTTTGTTCTAGTGCATGAATAATTTTAGCACGAAGTTTATTTAAGATTTCATCAGCCTTAAATATTTTATTTTCTACAACTATTTCATTTAAAAAACTATTACCCAACATACTCATAAAACCTCCTGGAACTCCATGTCCTGTACAATCTGCTAATGCAAATATAGAACGGTTGTTTGGTGTATTATAAGCCCAATAAAAATCACCACTCACAATATCTTTTGGTTTAAATAAAATAAAATGTTCTTTCGAAACTTTATTCCAAATATCTTCGCCTGTTAAAACAGCTTGCTGAATGCGCTTAGCATAATTAATACTATCAATAATTTCTTTTTGTTTCTCTTCAACTAAATCTTTTTGATGTGTAATTTCTTCGTTTTTCATCTCAACCTCCATCTTTTGATTTTCGATAATGAGATTTTGTTTTCTGGTAAACTGCAATCTATTAAAAATAAAAAACGCTATTCCTATCAAAATAAAAACACCTCCATATAAAGCATAACGTTGAGTTTTTTCTTGTTTCAACTTTACATCTGTAATTTTTTTATCAGCTTCAATTCTAACACTATCTGCTGCCGCCTTCTTTTCATATTCATACTGTAATTCCTTTTGAATAGAGACCTTTCTATTGTCTATATTATTAATACTATCATTCATTTTTTTATGTAAAACAAACATTGAAAATGCACCTTTGTAATTTCCAGTTCGTTCATATATTTTACTTAATAAATAACTAGTAGAACTAATTTTATCGGGGTAACCAAGCTCTTGTAATAATTTAAGACTTTCTTCTGCCAATTGTTGTGATTCTTTTATTTTACCTAAATTAAACAAGGCGTCTGCTATATTACTTAACGTTACCGCTTTACCTTTTTTATATTGTAATCTTTCTTCTAATATCAAATTTCTATTAAAATACTCTAATGCAAGATTATACTTTTTCAAAATCAAATAATATGCGCCTATATTATTTAATGTATGCGTTAAATTAAATTCATCACCAATTTCTTCTTGTATTTTTTGTGCTTTTAAATAGTAAACAAGCGCATTACTATAGTTTTGTTGATTTTGATATACTAAGCCAATGTTTCCTAAAACAATAGATTTAAGTTGAAATTCATCTATTTTTTCATAGAGCTTTAAGGCCTTAAAAAAATACATTAATGATTTTGAATAGCTTTTTTGTTTTAAATGCACTAATCCAATATTATTTAAACAATTAGCAATTCCTTTTTCATCATTTATCAACTCTCTAATTTTTAAACTTCGATGGTAATATTCCAAAGCCTTTACTATATCACCATATTCTTCATAAACAGAACCAATATTTAATAAGGCTCTTGCCATTCCTAGTTTGTCGTTTATTTTTTCCTGAATACTTAAGCCTTTCTTATAATATTCTATTGCCTTATTTATATCACCTTGTTCGTCGGCAACATAACCAATATTATTTAATGAAATAGAAAGATATTTTAAAGAAAATAACTTTTCTAAACTATTCCCCTTTGAAGATAATAATTCACATTCCTTGCTTATAGAATCCCAATACCCAATTCTAAAAATAGCTTCCTCTTCCCCAATAATTTTCAACAATTTAATTCGCATCGTATCACTTTTAGTTGTTTGCAACACTTTTTTAAGTGAATCACTATTTAGTGAATTTGATTTAGCAGGAATTAAAAAAATAAAAAATAAAATAAATATAAGATGTAGGATTTTCATTTATAAAAATTAACTAAGAAGTAATAAAATCAACTTAAAAAAGACAATTACAATATGAAGGTATACTTTTTATTTATAGACAACAAATACACATAACATTTAAACAAAAAAAAGAAACCAATTAGGTTTCTTTTTTAAATTAAACAACTGAGTCCTATTTAGAAACTCTTCCAGTAGCTGCATATGACGCTGATGCGGCTCCTCCACCAGATCCTGTAGAACTAACAGAAGAAACAGCAGCGCTAATAACTGCTCCACCTGGCAATGCTCCACCTAGTATATCCGCACCGCCAACAACTTTTTCTAATTGGTTTTTTTCTAATTTCTCAACGTTTGCTTTTGCAATAGTTTTTGTGCTTTTTTTAAAGATGTTTTTGATTTTCATGATTTCTGGTTTAAATATTATTATTATTATTATTATAGATTAATGTCTTGGTTTACTAGATAATTGTTCCTCAGCTGGAGTAAATTCTTTAGCAGTACCTGTGCCGCCAATTACTTTTTCTAACTGATTTTTTTCTAATTTTTCAACATTTGCTTTTACAACTGTTTTGTTTTCTTTCTTAAAGATGTTTGATAATTTCATAATGTTTGTTTTAAATGTTACTCAAACCTACATATTTATATAAATTATTTCACTACCGTTAAAAGTTTTTTTGCACATTTTAACTACTAAACCGATAAAAAAGCTATTTCATCGAAAATAATACAGAATTTATCCAAACAATTTAGCAAAGACTTCTTCCATTTTAGCCACAGCAACAATCTCTATTTTATACTGTTTAGTATCGAGACCTTTTAAGTTATAAGACGAAATATAAATCTTCTCAAATCCTAATTTTTGTGCCTCTGAAATACGTTGCTCTATGCGACTTACGGGGCGAATTTCGCCAGTTAAACCAACCTCAGCAGCAAAGCAAACATTTTGCGCTATAGGTAAATCTTCGTTACTCGAAAGTACAGCGCATACCAAAGCTAAATCGATTCCAGGATCCTCAACTTTAATACCACCAGCAATATTTATAAATACATCTTTAGCTCCTAACCTAAATCCACAACGTTTTTCGAGAACAGCTAACAACATTGATAAACGCCTCAAATCAAATCCAGTAGAAGAACGCTGTGGCGTGCCATAAGCTGCGCTACTTACTAAAGCTTGAGTTTCTATTAATAACGGGCGATTACCTTCTAATGTGGCAGCAATGGCTACGCCACTAGTTGGCTGATTGCGATTAGTAATTAATATTTCTGATGGATTTAATACTTCTTTCAATCCATCTCCGTTCATTTCATAAATACCCATTTCATTGGTACTTCCAAAACGGTTTTTAGTGGCACGTAACAAGCGATAAATATGATTTCTATCCCCTTCAAATTGCAGCACTGTATCAACCATGTGCTCCAATACTTTTGGTCCAGCTAAACTTCCTTCTTTAGTAATATGCCCAATCATAAATACGGGTACATTAGTTTCTTTAGCAAAACGTAAAAACTCAGCGGCACATTCACGCACTTGACTTACACTTCCTGGACTACTATCAATATAACTTGTATGAATAGTTTGTATTGAATCAATAATAACTAATTGCGGCTCAATTTTTTCGATTTGAGTAAAAATATTTTGTGTATTGGTTTCCTGAAGTATAAAACAATTTTCGGTAGTAACTCCAATTCGCTCGGCGCGCATTTTAATTTGCTGCTCACTCTCTTCTCCGCTCACATATAATACCCGTAAATTTTTTAGTCGCAATGCTAATTGCAACATTAATGTAGATTTTCCAATACCTGGTTCACCACCAAACAACACTAAACTACCTGGCACTACTCCTCCTCCCAAAACCCGTGGCAATTCTTGCCCAGGTACCTGAATTCGTGGATATTCTGCTAAACCAATTTCTTGTAATAAAACAGATTGATTAGAACGATGATTTTCGTTTTTATTTGCCGAAAACAATTGTAAGCGATCGTTTTTAGTGTCTTTTTTAATCACTTCTTCTACAAGTGTATTCCACTCGCCGCAACTATTACATTTCCCAGCCCATTTAGCAGCTTGGGCTCCGCAACTTTGACAAAAATAAGAGGTTTTGGTTTTTGACATAATCTGTAATTTAATAAATCAAAATTACAGCATTTAATAGCGATTGATTGCTATAAATTGTAGCTAAATAAAATTAAGCCAATTTTAATGTGTTTTTATTTCCTATGTGTTCGTAATTTTCACTCAACCACTTATCGCAGGCTTTATAACCTAAGTCTTTTAAATACATCATAAAATCCCAACTCGTATTTAATTTTGAAGATAAATTTAAATGACTCAACTCGTTGTCAGCACTAATATTATGTAAATAAACAGGTTTTAACTCTCCATCAAGAGTTATTCCTTTTTCTACTAACTCTTGCTGAAACTGAATTAACCTCAATTCTAAAAGTAATGATGAATTAAAACTTAATTCATTCACACGATCTCTAATTTCTTCGATTTTACCTGGAACCTCTTTAATGTTTTTAGGATTAATTTGAATGAGTAAAATGTCATCAGTATCAACTGTATTATCTATTAATGGCTGAATTAAGGGATTTCCGCTATAACCCCCATCCCAATAATACTGTCCATCAATTTCAACTGCATCATACATATATGGCAAACAAGCAGAAGCCAATATCGCTTTTGCGGTTATTTCTTCTCTGCCAAAAATACGTGCCTCGCATGTTTTAACATTAGTAGCACACACAAATAATTTTGGTGGATTTAACTGATGTAACTCTTCGAAATTAATAACCTCATTTAAAATTTTTTCGAGTGGATTATATTGTAAAGGATTTAATTGCTTAGGCGCGAAATTTTCAGTACTCATACTAAACAACTTGTAGCTTGGAGAAAAATCCATATTACCTGGACTCATCATTTTATCTAACCAACTAGGTTGCAATGGTGATAATTTTCCTGCTTCAGATATTTTATGCCAAAATTTAACCAAGGTATGTTTTGCTAAATTCCGTCCTCCTTTTTTTAATCCATAAATTGTACAAACACCATTCATGGCACCTGCGCTTGTTCCACAAATTCCATCTATTTCTATTCTTTCATCATCTAATAATCTGTCTATAACACCCCATGTATACGCGCCGTGAGCACCACCACCTTGTAATGCAAGGTCGATTTTTTTTATTTTAGTCATATATAATTGAGCAAGTAAATCCTTTAAGTCAAACTTACTGTAAATGTATACGCAATAATTAAAACTAAGTTGTAAAAAAGTTGGATTTTTATAAAAAATAAACGGAACGCCGATGATGATAGTTAAGATTAGGCAAGATTAAGATTTATTAATTTATATGCTGAAACAAAATTATTTTTAAATCATGACAACCTGTGTTTTCATCGCTCTATAGACACTAGTACTCAATATCTAAATCAAACCGTTTTTTGAGTTCTAGGAGTGCTGGATTTTTTTCGGCCATAAGTTTAAACTTATCTCCTGGCTTATAGGCCTTTACCTCTCCTATAATTTCAGAAACTTTAATCTCTAATTGAGTTTGTTTATTACTCAATAAATTTCTGAAAGCATCTAACATATCTTGCTTAATCAATATCAACATTTCTTTTTGAACTTCATTATTTAATTCAATTAAAATTGTTTTATCTAATAAGCTAATTTTACTGGAAGTTAATGTAGCGTATAATTGTTTATTGCCGTTTTTTGCTTTTTCTTCGGCGAATTCTTTTACAGCATTTAAAACTCTTTCTTGAGTTAGCTCAATATCAATTGTAACTTGAGATTCGTTAACCAGATTTGCCTCAACAGCAACGGTTTGTGTTTTTTGAGCATTATCTTGTAATAAAAACTGTGATTTAATTTTTAATTCATTAAAGCCTACAACAGGCTTTGCGCTTGTTTGAACGATTGGCTGTCCTGTGAATTTAGCAACTGGTTGAGCTTGCTCTAGAGCTTTAGGTTGAGCACTTTGAATTTCGAAACCCGAATTTAACTCATTTTTTTTTTCCGCATCTTGCGGTGCGGCATTTAAATAGCTAATTTGCATTAAGGCCATTTCTACCTGTAATCGTTGGTTTTTTGCCGATTTATAATGGATATCGCATTTATTAATAACCGCTAAAGATTTTAATAAAAATGGCGTTGGGCAAAGTTGAGCCTGATCAGCGAAACGTTTTTTTAAGGATTCGCTTGCTTCTAATAACTGAACTGTATATTGATCTTTGCTTACTAATAAATTTCGTAAATGTTCGCCAAAACCAATAATGAAATTATGCCCATCAAATCCCTTTTTCAAAATCTCATCAAAAGTCACCATTACTTCAGGTAAACGTCCATTTAATGCAGCATCTGTTAGTTTAAAATAATATTCATAATCTAATACATGAAGATTTTCTACAACAGCCTTATACGTTAAATGGTTACCTGTAAAAGTTACCATCTGGTCAAATATAGAGCAAGCATCACGTAACCCTCCATCTGCCTTTTGAGAAATGATTTGTAAAGCTTCTGGTTCGAATGTAATGCCTTCTGTATTGGCAATATGTTCTAACTGTACTGTAATATCTTCAGCTTTAATTCTATTAAAACTAAATACCTGACAACGAGATAAAATCGTTGGAATAATTTTGTGTTTTTCAGTAGTTGCTAAAATAAACTTAGCATGTTTTGGTGGCTCTTCTAATGTTTTTAAAAACGCATTAAAAGCGGCGTTAGATAACATGTGAACCTCATCAATTACATACACTTTATAATCTCCTAATTGAGGTGCAAATCGAACTTGATCAACTAAATTTCGAATATCCTCAACAGAGTTATTAGAAGCTGCATCTAATTCATAAACATTGAGGGAAGCTCCCGAATTAAATGATAAACATGATTCGCAAGCATCACAGGCTTCTCCATCGGGAGTTAAATTGGTACAGTTAATGGTTTTTGCAAAAATACGAGCACAAGTTGTTTTACCAACCCCACGTGGACCACAGAATAAATAAGCCTGTGCAATTTTACCGTTTTTAATAGCTTGCTTTAAAGTATTGGTAATATGGCTCTGGCCAACTACTGTATTAAAGTGTTGGGGGCGATACTTTCGAGCCGATACTATAAAATCATCCATAAACTTGAGGTAAATTTAAGGTTTATATCCCCATAAAAAAGGTTAAATTATTAACTGTTTGTGAATAAGTATATATATTTGGTTGAACCTAAATTTAGTTTGATACTGAAAAAAAACAGTCACATATTTTTATACATCCTGTTTATTTTATCTTTTAAAGGATTCAGTCAAAACATTATCAAAGGAGTTGTTACAGAACCTGATAGCATTACGCCCATGCCGTTTGTATACGTTATCAATTCTCAAACAGGACAAGGACAAATGAGCGATGGAAATGGCAAATTTACAGTAATTGCCAGCGATAGAGACTCTATCATTTTTTCATTTGTAGGGTATGCTCGCTTAAAAATTCCAGCTTCAAAATTATATAAAGGCCTTTACAAAGAATGTAAGGTGATTATGGAAGAAATGGCTTATAAATTAAATCAAGTAGTTGTGAGTGATTTTAAATTAAAGCCTTATGAAAAAGATTACATGAAACGCGTGATACAAGGCTCAAAAACAACAGCAATCAATGCTATGCAAAGTCCAATATCTGCTTTATACATGCAGTTTAGTCAAAAAGGGAAAGAGCAAAGAAAGCTTGCTAAAATATTTGAAAACATATTTATACAAGAAGAAGTTGCTAAAAAATTTAATGCAGAAACACTACGAAAATTAACAGGAGACGAAACGATTGATTTTGAGAAATTCAGAAAATACTGTTACTACCTTAGCGATGATTACATCATCAATCATAATGGCTATGAGCTTTATGCTCGCGTAATGGATTGTTATTATAGATGGAAAGAAGAAAAGCGATAGTTTAAATTATTTTCTCTATAGCTTTTGGGAAAAACTCAAATTCCAATTTTCTGATTTTAGCAGATAATGATTCAGGAGTATCATCCTTATCTATTTCACATTTAGCTTGTAAAATTATTTCGCCTTTGTCATAATCTTCATTCACATAATGAATAGTTATTCCACTTTCTATTTCCTGATTATCAATAACTGCTTTATGAACATGCATTCCATACATCCCTTTTCCGCCATATTTAGGAAGTAAGGATGGATGAATATTTATTATTTGATTTGGAAAAGCTTTGATAAAAGCTTCAGGAATTTTCAATAAAAAACCAGCTAAAACAATAATATCAATTTGTTCTGTTTTTAAAAACTCAATAATCTTATCAGTATACTCATACAATGCCGTTTTACTGATTATCTGAACATTCTTTTTATATTTCTCAGCTCTTTCAATCACACCAGCTGTATCAGAATTAGTAATAACTAATTTAAACTTCACTCTTTTATCATTATTAAAATAATTAAAAAGATTTTCTGCATTGGTTCCTTCTCCCGAAGCAAATATGGCAACATTTTTCATCCTAGTAATATATTGTTTTTCGGTGGTCGTAGTTTATAATTAATTATTGCATTAAATGTTCAACTGCAATTTATTATAGTGCTGCGAAAATACGCTTTTTATAAAAACAAAAAAGCTCTACTAATTACTTAGTAGAGCTTTTCATATAATTAATTATTATTGACCATTAGAGCTTTGCCTGATAACCGTTACATGGCCCACATAAGGATGTTTATTACCTTGTAAATCAGTTACCATTAATTTATAAATATAAACTCCTTGAGGTGCAGGTTTAGTGCTTCCTTTAATAGAACCATCCCAGCCTACTCTGAAATTATTACTTGAATATACATTTTCACCCCATCTGTCAAATATATCCATTCTGTAGTTATCCTCATCAATACCCACGCCCATTGGCTGGAATATATCATTTTTAGAGTTACCATCTGGCGTAAATGCATTTGGAATGTATAAAGCGAAATCAGGAGCTATTTCAACCACAACATGGGCTGTGTCTTTACAACCAAAAGTATTAGTCGCTATTAAATAAATATCAAATACCCCTGCAACATTGTAATAATGAGTTGGATTAACAACCATTGAACTATTTGATCCATTGGTTGCTGTAGGGTCTCCAAAATCCCAATAGTAACCTGCTGCACCTTGAGAAGTATTTGTAAAATCAATTTCTGGATCTAAAATACTAGTTGATTGTGGCGTAGCAAAGAATGATGCTATTGGCTGTTTATGAATCACTATGTAATCCGTTTTTACTAAAGAATTAGAACAGCCAGTAACCGTATTGGTAATATTTACAGTTACATCCAATGAGTCTGCAGTTGTATAATTATAACAAATCGAACTTCCTGTTCCCATAACATCTTTATGGTCATTTATCCATTCATAAGTATAATTACCGGCAGAACCTGGTGTTGCAGTAAAACAAATTAAAGCTGGTGCACAAGCCTCAAGTGTATTTGCTGTAAATGTCACTGTAGGTAGTGGATTAGCAACTACTGTAAATATAGCTGTTGAACTAGGAATAGTACAACCATCACTCACCATTACACTTACAGTGTTAGTTGTTTGAACAGATGGCGCATTACCTGTAACCATTGTTGAACTAGTATTGGCAGCAGATGGATTCCAAACATAAGTATAAGGCCCTCCACTTCCTGCACTCGTCATTGTTGGTGTCAATAAACCACCTAATCCATGACATACTTCTATTGAATTACTAATTATACTTAACGGTGGCGTTACATTTACCGTAATTACTTTAGGTGAAGGCGAACATCCTTTTGTATCGCTAACAGCAACTGTATATGAAGTGGTTACCGTTGGATTCACGGTATGTGGCCCTCCTCCAACAAATGGATTCGGCATCCATGTATAACTATAAGCAGGAGAACCGCTTTGTCCTGAAGCATTTAACTGAGTACTTTGACCATAACAAATAGTAGGATCAGCATTAACTAGTAAAACTAATAATCCAGGTTGAGCAACATTAATTTGCTGTGTTGTTGCACAACCATAGCTATCTGTTAATGTTGCCGTATAAGCGCCCTGTGCTATACCTGCCACACTTTGAGTTAATGCTGACGTAATAACCGTAGAAGAAATTGGACTTGGCCAAGTGATTGTGTATGGAGCTGTACCGGAAGAATAATTTAAAGTAATATCTCCATTAGACAACCCAAAACAAGACGGTTGATTTACTACCGCGGTAGAGAACACTGGACTAGGCGCATCAACAATATTTATAGTTTGAGTAATAGAACATCCATTTAAATCTGTAATCACACATTGCCAGTTACTACCAGGCGACATATTAGTAGCAACAGTTCCTTGTTGTGCAGGTGCTGTATTCCAGTTTAAAGTATAAGTAGGAGTACCTCCTCCAACAGTAACTGTAGCCGAACCATTTGGCACACCACATCTTGCTGGGAATGAGGTATAAGTAGATGTAAGTGCTGAAGGCTCTAAAATTGTAAAATTAGCAGTAATAGAACATGTTTTAGAGTCTACAACTGTTAACGAATAGCCTCCTGCTGATAAACTACCTAAAACTCCGCTATTTCCTGATTGCGAAGGATTCCATGAGTAAGTATATCCTGGAGTTCCTCCTTGCACGGTTGTAGATATTTGACCATTACTTCCTCCATTACAAGAAATATTTGTAAAACTTGAAGCTGACATCACAAGAGCTTGTGGTTGAGCAATAACAACTGAAGAAGAAGTTGTACAACCATTACCATCCGTTACAATTCCAGTATAGGTATTAGATGGAACACTTACTAATATTGAAGATATTTGCCCGCTTGGTGTCCAAGAATAACTATAAGGTGTTGTTCCTCCATTTACTAACATAGTCGCTCCACCATTACTTAATCCATTACAAGTTACATTTGTAAAACTTCCAATAGCACTAACTAATTGTGTTGGTTGAGCTATTGTAACAGAAGCAGTACCGATACAACCTGCTGCATCTAACACTGTAATATTATGCGTTCCAGCAATAAAATTATTAACGTTTTGCGTTGTTTGTCCTGATGACCAAGAGACAGAATAAGTAGGAACCCCACCAGTTATGTTAGTAGTAGCCGCTCCGTTACTTCCATTAAAACAACTTACATTGGTTTGACTAGTTACTGTTACTACAGGGCCAGCTACATCATTTACTAACCCACTTGAAGTGGCAACACATCCATTAGCATCCGTAACAGTAAATGAATATGCGCCTGCAACCACATTATTATTACACAGTGTATTCACTGCATTATTCCATAAATAAGTTAACGGAGAAGTTCCACCTGCAACCACTGCACACGTTTTACCATTACTTTGTCCGCAATTTGAATTTGTAGCAGACGCAACTGCTGTTAACAATGCTGGCTGTGTTAAAGTAAACGTTAAAACCGTTGGACAAGAACCATTAGAAGTAATGGTTACTGTTTGCCCACCAACACATAAGTTATTTACGGAGTTACCTGATTGTAAGCCTGGTTGCCACAAGAATGTTGTTGTTCCTGCACCTCCAGAGAAAGCAATATTTGCAGTTCCATCACACGCTCCATTACATTTTACATTAGTTGTTGTTAATGTTGTTGCCAAAGGTGCTGGCTCTAATATGGTTGTGTTGGCAGTTGCAATACAACCTTTAGTATCTGATACAGTTACTGTATAAACACCTGCAGGTAACGTATTAGCATTTGCACTATTACCATTAGAAGAAGCTGCACCACTCCATGAGTATGTATATGCTGGTGTTCCTCCGCCAGCCGACACAACTGCAAATCCATTATTGCCTCCGTTACATGTAACACTTCCTGTTGAAGAAATACTTGCTGTAAGAACTGGAGGCTCAGTAATTGTTACAATTGCACTTGCCGTACATGTGTTTTGATCGGTTGCAATCATTGTATAAGTACCAGCACATAATCCAGTAGCTGTTTGAGATGAAATAGGACTTGAACCACCAACCCAGAAATAATCAACTACTCCAATTCCATTTGTACTTGTAGCAGTTGCTAAACCATTGCAAGCACCAAAACACGAAACGTTAGTTGATGTGATACTTGCTGCCATTGCTGGAGGATTCACTAAAGTCATTGTAGCAGAAGCCACACAACCATTTCCATCAACTACTGTTAAAGCATAATTACCAGCTGCTATAGGATTACTAGTTGCACTGTTTCCTCCTAATCCAGACCAAGTGTATGTGTAAGTAGGTGTTCCTCCTAACGCTGCTCCAATTCCATAACCATTGGCTGCTCCAAAACATTTTGGATCATTAGGAATAACAGACACTGTTAATTGTGTAGGCTGTGTAATACTAACACTTGTTGAAGAAACACAACCTGCCTGATCTGTTGCTGAAACAGTATAAACCTGTGCTGATAAGTTTGGTGCTATTGAAGAAACGTTACCGTTACTCCATGAATAAATATAAGGAGCTATACCTCCCGAAACCGAAGTTGTTGCTACTCCATTTGTACCTCCAAAACAACTTACGTTAGTTTGACTAATTACACTGATAACTGGACCTGCTGTATTAGGTATTGTAGCAGAAACAACTTCTATACAGTTATTTGCATCTTGCACTTGAATAGTATAGGTTCCTGCTAATAACCCACCTTGAGAGGCAGTATTTGCACCGTTACTCCATGTATAAATATATGCTCCTGGTGCACCACCAGAAGCGATTACTGTAGCAGAGCCGTTAGCCTGACCACAATTAGCAGAAGTAACAGTAGATGTTAACGTAATTGATGTTGGTTGTGTTACTGAAATCGTTGGAGAAATAATACATCCATTCGCATCCGTTACATTACAAGTATAGGTTCCTATGGCCACATTAGCTACAGTTGACAAAGTACTTGGAATACTTGCCCATAAATAAGTATAAGGTGCTGTTCCTCCTGTACCCGCTGCAGATATAGTACCAGTTGCTGTTCCATAACATTTTACATTTTGCGAGTTCATAATCGCTGTTAATGTAGATGGCTGAGTCACTGTTCCTGAAATGTAAGCTTTACATCCATAAACATCTGTAATTTCGCAAGTATGAGTTGTTGGAGCTAAGTTAACAGCGGTTGCAGATGTTTGCCCACTAGGCGTCCAAGAATATGTAAATGGAGATGAGCCGCCTATCATGCTAGCCGTCATACTTCCATCAGAAGCACCATTACAAGTTATATTTGACAACGCTGTAATTGTTGCTGCACCACCAGGTGTTAATCCTATTACTGCTGTACCTGAAACAGAACATCCATGAGAATCTGTGGCAGTAACTGTATAGCTTCCTGCAACAACGCTGTTTGACGTAGCTGATGCTCCTCCTCCGCCAGTCCAAGTATATGTATATATTGGTGTACCTCCTGTTACAGTTGTAGTAGCAACCCCATTAGCAGCCGTACAATTGGCATTTTGAGTTGCTATTTGAATAGCCAATGCTGCTGGCTGAGTTACAGTAACTGTTTGCGTTGCAGTACAACCATTAAAATCTTTTATAGACACATTATACGTATTTGCTCCCACTGCAGTATAACTACTTGATGCTTGATAAGCTCCGCCATTTAAAGAATATTGATAAGGACTTGTACCACCTGAACCTGCAATATTAATGGTTCCCGTTGAAGCACCAAAACATAAAGCTGGTATTGAAGTAGGTGTTAATGAAACAGGTGTTGGCTCAGTAATTGTCACTGTTGTAGTCGTAGTACAACCTGCATTATCTTTTGTTATGATACTATATGTACCAGCTGCTAAACCTGTAAAAATACCAGTTCCATTACTTTGAAATGGCGCTGTTAACGTATATGTATACGGTCCGCCGCTACCTGCTGAACCAGCTATTGTAAATCCTCCATTAGTTCCTCCAAAACAACTCGTGTTTGTTGTACTTGGAATAGAAGCAGAAGGGCTTCCATTATTTAATACATTATAATTTACCGTTAATGTACACGAGTTGGCATCTTTAATAGTAACGGTATGCGTACTTGCAGTTAATCCTGTTGTTGAAGCGCCAGTTACAAAACCCGCTCCATCAAACGAATATTGATATGGCCCTGTACCACCTGTAACTCCAGTCACAGTTGACGTTCCATTTGCTGTTCCGCAACTTGCATTACTTGATGTAATAGTTGCCGTTGCTGGCCCAGTAGTAGTTCCTATATTGAAAGTTGTACTAAATGTACATCCATTAAAATCGCTTACTAAAACGGTATGTGTACCTGCTGCTAAACCACCAGTTAAACTACTAGTTGATACTCCGTCTACACTATAAGAGTAAGCCGATGTCCCACCTGTAACTCCAGTTACATTATATGTTCCATTCGACAATCCACATCCTGCTAAAGTTGTAGTTCCTGTAATAGCAGTAGGCCCAGGAATATTTGTAACTATTACTGTTCTTGTTAAAATACATCCATTAAAATCTGTTACATTAACTGTGTAAGTTCCCGCAGAAGCACCAGTCAATACACTAGAAATAGAACCGCTACTCCAGCTGTAAGTATATGCAGGAGTACCTCCAGCAACCGTTACAGAACCAGAGCCATTTGCATTACCGCAAGTAGCAGGTGTTAATGTAGATGTTAGTGTTAAAGACGTAGGTTGAGTTACCGTAATTGTTTTTGTAATTGCACAACCATTTAAATCTGTTTGAGTTACCGAATATGTTCCTACTGGAACATTATTTACTGTTCCTGATGTTGAGCCCAAAGGAGTCCAAGAATAAGTATATGGACTAACTCCACCTGCACCTGAAGCTGAAACTGTTCCTGTAGAAGCACCAAAACAAGTTGCTGGCAATGATGTAACTGTTAACGTAACTACTGTAGGTTGGGTTAATGTAACAGAAGCAGTAGTTGTACATCCTAAATTATCTTTCACTGTTACATTGTAGGTTCCAGCTGGTAATCCAGTAAATACTCCTGTACCGTTAGTTTGAACTGGCGTTGTTAATGTATATGTAAAAGGACTAGTACCTCCGGTTGGGGTTACAGTAAAACTTCCTGTACTTCCTCCAAAACAATTAACATTAATTGAGTTTGTAACAGAAGCTGATGGCCCGCTATTATTTATAACATTGTATGTTACTGTTAACGTACAAGAATTTGCATCCTTGATAGTTACCGAATACGTTCCTGCTAACAAACCAGAAGTTGAAGTTCCTGAACCAAAAGCGCCTCCATTAAAAGAGTATTGATAAGGCGCTAACCCTCCACTTACTGCTGTTACTGTAGCAGAACCATTTGCACTTCCACAACTTGCATTAGAAGTAACAATAGTTGCCGTTGTTGGTCCATTTGCTGTATTAATATTAAATGTTGTACTAAACAAACAACCGTTTAAATCTTTTACTGTTGCAGTATGAGTTCCTGCAGCTAAACCAGACGTTAAACTTGTAGTAGCTACACCATCAACACTATAAGAATAAGCAGGTGTGCCTCCTGTTACACCAGTAACATTATAAGTACCATTACTTAAATTACATCCTGCCAAAGTAGTGGTTCCTGTAAGGGCTGTAGGACCTGGAATATTTGTTATGTTTACTGTTTGTGTTAAAACACATCCATTAAAATCTGTTACGGTAATAGAATACGTTCCTGCTGATGCTCCTGATAAAACATTAGTTAATCCGCTATTACTCCAGTTATAAGTGTAAGGGGTTGTTCCCCCGCTCACAGTAACTGTTCCTGAACCATTAGCATTTCCGCAAGTAGCAGGTGTTAACGTTGAAGTTAATGTTAATGAAGAAGGCTGTGTTACAGTAACTGTTTTGGTTATTGTACACAAATTAGCATCTTTTATGGTTACAGTATATATTCCTGCCGCTGCACCACCAACCGTTGCTAACGTACTGTTTCCTAAAGCTGGCCATAAATAAGTGTATGGTGCAACGCCTCCAGCTCCTCCAGCAGAAACTGTACCAGTTGAATTACCAAAACAATTTACAGGAAGAGACGTTGTTGTTCCTGTTAAAGCTGTTGGTTGTGTTAACGATGCCGTTAACGATGCTGTACACCCAGCATTATCTCTAACAGTAACTGTGTATGTTCCTGCAACTAAGCCTGTAAATGAACCCGAAGTGTTTGTTTGTGTTGGTGATGTTAATGTATATGTAAAAGGAGCTGTTCCTCCAGATGGCGTTACTGCCAAACTACCTGAAGCAGCACCATTACATAAAACATTTAAAGAACTTGTTAATGCAACTGTTGGCGGCGGATTACTAGAAACAACATATGTAGCTGTTAACGTACAAGAGTTTACATCTTTTACGGTAACAGTATGTGTTCCTGCAGATAATGAAGCCGTGTTGGTTATTGTTGTAAATGCTCCTCCATCAAAAGAAAAACTATACGTTGGCGTACCGCCAGTAACTGCAGATACTGTTGATGTTCCATTTGCTGAACCACAACTTGCATTAGTAGTTGTAACAGAAAAACTTGAAGGGCCGTTGGCTGTTCCAATAACAAATGTTGAATTAAATGTACAGCCATTCGCATCTTTTACTAAAACTGTATGAGTTCCAGCTGCTAATCCAGCAGTTAAACTAGCAGTAGAAACTCCATCTACACTATATGTATAAGCCGCTGTTCCACCTGTAACTCCTGTAATGTTATACGAACCATTATTTGTATTACAACTTGCCTGTGTTGTTGTGCCAGCAATAGCAGTTGGTCCAGGCACATTCACAATAGAAGTTGTTTTTGTAAACACACATCCATTCGCATCTTTTACTGTAACCGAATATGTACCAGGCGCTAATCCTGTTGTAGGAGATGTAGCTGTAAATGCTCCACCATTAATAGCATAAGTATAAGGCGATGTTCCTCCAACAGGAGTGCCAAAAGTGAAACTACCATTATTATTACCACATGTTGCATTTGTTGAAACAACTGTAATACTTGTAGGTCCAGGCGACATGGTTAATGTTGCCGACACTGTAAATGTACATCCAAATGTATTAGTCAAAGTTATGATAGGAGTACTTGCGCCTAAACCTGTAACTGTTTGGCCTGATATAGCTCCTAAACTACTGGCAAAGCTCGAGATAGTTTGCGCACAACACGATGTATTATTAATAACAACTATACCATTATTGTTTCCGCAACTTGGGTTTGTAAAACTAAGCGTTGCTGCTGGATTAGGTCGAACAGTTACACTTACTACAGCCGCAGCAGGCGGACAACCACCTGAGCCTGGAACTGTATAAGTATAATTATAGGACCCAGCTGCTAAACCCGCCGGGTTAAATGTACCTAAATTACCTCCTGTTAATGCTGGCGTAGGGCCAGTCCATGTTCCAGTAGTAGAAACTCCTGTTCCTAATAATGAAAAAAGATTAGAAGCTGCTGCTGAATTACAAACAGCTAATGTATTACTTACACCTGCATAAGGACCAGGAGTGACCGTCACACATCTAACGGTTGTGTAACTACAGCCAAAATTATCTACTGCTGTTAATGTATAACAATAGGTTCCAGTTGCTGTTGGAGTTACAACCGCATTATTACCAGAAGTAGAGGTAATATTTGGCCCCGACCATGTTTGAGAAACAATTGATGGTGTAAATGATTGAGAAGCAGGTACTGCAGCATTAAAATTCACATCCCAATTAAAAATATATCCATCATCTGATCCTAAATTATCTGTTACTTTGATGGTCCAAGCTCCATTTAAAGGACAGCCTACCAAACTACTAAAATTACCAGTTGGAGAATATGTGCCTGCTGCAATGGCATTTCCTAAAGGAGAGCCAGAAGGAACTGTAGGCCCATTACATAACAATACAGTACCTGACATAGCAAAACAATAATTGAACCCTGTTCCTGGTCCACTTGTAACATCATCAATTGGATTACCTAAATAATTGTATGGTCCTCCTGGATAATCTTTTAGGTTACAAGTTTGTCCATTAGGGCAAATAATTTGTATCGATAAATCTCCTTGATATGAGTGCTCTAAACTCATACAAATATTATTGATATCTGCCGCAGAAGTAACCGTTTGAGACGATCCATAACAATCTACAACTATTGATGTACTATAGGATACTCCTGAACCATCCGGAAGATAAGTTGTTCCGCTGACTGGCGGTGTACAATTGGCCACGTAAGGTGTGGGTGTAACAGAACCAATTAATGTTGCTGATTGCCCCAAACAGATACTTGTTGTAGATGTTGTGGTTGCTGAGAACGAAGGTGTTGTTGAAACTTGAACAATTTGATTAATTTTATTATTATTAATACATCCACCTTTATTAATATTTAAATTGACGATATAAACTCCAGGCGCCGTAAATGTTGTGGTAGCTGAAGCTCCCGAACCGGTTAAACCATTATCAAAATTCCAACTATAGGTAGCACCAGCACTACTTCCTGAGGAAAACGTACCACTACCATTAAATGTAACAGACTGTCCTTGACAAACTTTTATAATACCCCCAGTAGGAGCAGGAGATGAACTATTAAAAACTGCATTAATAGTCTCACATGGTGTAATACAACTAATAGTAGCTGCCCAACCTAAATACTGAACAGACCCATCAGAATGGAAAACAAAGGTAATACAACCTGATGTATTTGTAGCTGTGGCTTGAACAGTGCCCGGCCCTACAGTAGTTGCATAAGTTCCTAACGTTGGCGCACTGGTATTTGGTCCGTCATAAATAGTTAAATAGTCAAATGTTGCTGACTCTGTTTGAAACGCAGTAAATACAAATTGCAATTTACTACCTGCAACGGTAGGACAAAAAGTTTTAGTATAAGTCTCACTTGCACTATAATCACCTGCTGAACCACCTGAATCATAAAACGTACCTCCACAAGTTGTAACGGCAGTATTATTCATCGTGTATGTTTGTGAAAATGCCGATAAAGCAAAAACAGAAAGCAATAATGTAAATATATATTTCATGTGTATACTTTATTTTAAAATTTGTGGATTAATAACTATTAAATAATTAGTACCATCTACTCTATAAACTACAGTTGATTTTGGAAAAAAATTAAAATCATACTTCAGAGGATTAAATACTAAAGGATTAAATACGGCATCTCTTATTAAAGATGGATTATATTTATTAAGCAATGTAACTTGAGATAATTTTGTGTACTTCTCTAAAGGAGAAACATCTGACTCAATAATTTTTATCCTATTATCCAACAAATCATTTAAGCGAGATAAATGTTCTGGCTCATTAATTACTAATTCTTGTAATTTACTCCCATACACTTCTTGTATTTTAGGATTTATTTCTTGTGAATAAACGTTATTAACACCTATGAAGGTCATTAATAAAATTATAAAACTGTAGTGGATTTTATTTTTCATAAAAAAGTAGGTTGTTAATGTTAAATCTACAGAATATCTACCTTTTTTAACATTTTTTTAATAATTATAAAAGCCCTTTCACTCGTTCAAATGTCATTTTTTTGCGACAAAAACACTCTAAAATAGTTTAGATTGCTTTTAAGCTTAATAAAAATGGATTCAGAAAAACAAAAAAAGCCCCACTATCGTAGGGCTTTTTAATATTAAATGTAAAGTTAATTATTCTCTCTTATAACAGTTACATGGCCTACAAAAGGGTGTTTACCGCCTTGTAAATCTCGTATTTGGATTTTATACGTATAAACGCCTTGTGGTGCCAACTTGGAGTTTCCTTTTACAGAACCATCCCATCCTTTTCTAAAGTTATTACTTGAGAAAATATTTTCACCCCATCTATCAAAAATATCCATTCGATAGTTTTCTTCATCAATGCCAACTCCTAATGGTTGAAAGATATCATTTAATCCATTGTTATCAGGAGTAAATGTATTAGGGATATACACCGCAAAGTCTGGTGTAATTTCAACAACTGCTTGTGCTGTATCTCTACAACCCTTATTTGAAATAGCTATTAAATGAACATTGTACGAACCAACATATGTATATGCATGACTAGGGTTTACTACAGTAGATGTATTATTGCCACTTGCTGCAGGATCTCCGAAGTCCCAATAGTAATTGGTAGCTCCTTGAGAAGTATTAATAAAATTAATATTTGGATCCAAAATAGATGCTTTATATGGATCTGCATAAAATGAGGCTACTGGAGCGCCATAGACGTAAATATAATTATTTTTTGTTTTTTGGGTAAAGCATCCAGTATTAGGATTCGTCACCAATAATGTAACTTGATGATAACCTGTATCTGATAAAGTAACAACAACTGGATTGCCAGTTAAACCATATTCAACCCAATTAAATACATCACTAGGCCCATCAGACGTACCTGTAAGTGTTGTTGATAATGGAGCACAACCAATATTTGGAGATCCGAAATCAATAACTGGTAGTGGATTTACATTTACTGTAAATGTAGCTGTTCCAAAAACAGAACATCCATCATCTATGTTTACAGTGTATTGATTAGGGCCGGGTACAGTTGCCGGAACACTTATACTAGAAGACATAACTGTTAATGAAGTTGTGCCATTACTCCAAGCAAAATCATAAGGACCGCCATCACCTGGACTTGTGATAACAGGCGACAACGTTACATAATCTCCCTCACAAGCCGTTACTGGATTTCCAGTAATGATTAATTGTGGTTTCACCGCAACTGTAATATTTGTTTGTGCAGTAGAGCAACCGTTAGCATCTGTAGCAAAAACATTATACAAAGTTGTCGTAGTTGGATTTACTGAATGTGGCCCACCACCTACCAATGTATTCGGTGTCCAAGAATATGTATAACCAGGTGTTCCTCCTGTTCCAGCAGCACTAATTTGAGCACTTTGTCCGTAACAAATAGTTACATTTGGAGAAGGGACAACTGCTAATGGCGGAGGTGGGACAACATTAATTGGTTGAGTTACAAAACATCCATAATTATCTACTACTTTAACACTATATAAACCTGACGCTATACCAGATACACTGTTTGTTAAAGCGGCAGTTGTGACAGTCTGAGAAATTGGCGTCGGCCAATTTACAATATAAGGTCCTGTGCCTGGAGCATAAGCTATTGTAATGGTACCATTTGATAAACCTGAACATGTAGGAGGGTTAACTGTATATCCTACCATACTAACTGGTATTGGGTTTGCAATTGCTACAGTTTGAGTTATTGAACAACCTTTTGCATCTGTTACAACAGCTAGCCAACTATTTCCTGCCGACATATTTGTAGCTATTAAACCAGACTGAGTTGGTGAAGTATTCCAACTTACACTGTAAGTAGGAGTTCCGCCACCAACTGTTAAAGTTGCCGAACCATTAGCATTACCACACGTAGCAGGCAGTGACGTGTAAGTAGTTGTTAAAGCAGAAGGTTCTAATATTGTAAAGTTTGTATTTGCTGGACATCCATTAGCATCTGTTAATGATAGTGAATAACCACCTGCTGTCAATCCGCTTAAAAAAGGACCTGGATTGGCTTGAGCAGGAGACCAAGTATAACTGTAAATTGGTGTACCACCTTGTATAGTAGTAGAAATTTGACCGTTATTTCCTCCAAAACAGCTTACATTTGTGAAACTTGTTGATGCTATAGTCAAAGATTGTGGCTGTGAAATAGTAACTGTTTTTGATGTTGTACATCCATTTGCATCACTCACAAAACAAGTATAAGTATTTGCTCCAACCCCAGTCATCACAGAGGATGTTAATGCGCTCGGAGTCCAAGTATATGAATAGTTAGGTGTTCCACCATTTACTAACATCGTAGCTCCACCATTAGTTTGACCAAAACAAACCACATTTGTAGAACTTGCTATAGCACTCACTAATTGAGTAGGCTGAGTAATATCTACAGACGCTGTACCTACGCATCCAGCAGCATCAGTCACTGTAATATTCTTAATTCCAGCATTAAAGCCAGTTCCTACATTTTGAGTGGTGAAAGTAGGTATACCAGACCATTGATACGTTAATGGTGCAACCCCTCCAACAACATTAGTTATTGCACCACCATTATTACCATTAAAGCAACTAACATTAGTTTGACTTGTTACAGACACAACAGGACCTGCAATATCATTAACTAAACCACTTGCTGAAACTACACAACCATTAAAGTCTGTGCAACTGTATGTATAAGCACCTGCCAATAATCCATTATTACATAAAGCCGCTGGGGCACCGTTACTCCAAGAACTAGTGTATGGTGCTGTACCTCCTGATACTACAACGCATACTCTTCCATTTGCTTGTCCGCAGTTTGAATTAGTAGCGCTCGTTACGGCTGTTAAAACTGGTGGTTGTGTTAGTGTAAAAGTAATAGATGTTGTACACGAACCATTTGAAGTAATCGTAACTGTTTGGCTGCCTGCACATAAATTATTGACTGAGTTTCCAGACTGCAAGCCTGGTTGCCATAAAAATGTTGGAGTCCCAATACCACCCGTAAATGCTACATTTCCTGTTCCATCACATGCACCGTTACATTTAACATTTGTTGTAGTTAATGTTGTAGTAAAAGCAGCTGGTTGATTAATAACCGCAGTTGCAGTAGCTATACATCCGTTTGCATCGGAAACAGTCGCCACATATGATCCAGCAGTTAATGAACTTGCAGTAGCGGCATGAATAGTTCCGTTTGGCGTCCAAGTATAAGAATAAGCTCCTGTTCCTCCAGATGGAGACACAACAGCAAATCCATTATTACCTCCAAAACATGTCACGCTTCCTGTTGATGAAATATTTGCAGTAACCTGAGCGGGTTGCGAAATAATAACTTGCCCACCAGCTGTACAAGAGTTTTGATCAGTAGCCAATAATGTATAAGTTCCTGCACATGCACTAGATAATGTTTGTGATGATACTGGGCTAGCACCACCTGTCCAAACATAACTTACAGCACCAACATTATTACTAACTGATGCTATTGCTGTTCCGTTACAAACATTGAAACATGAAACATTTGTGTATGTTATACTTGCCGCCATTGCAGGAGGATTAACTAATGCCATACTAGAAGTAACTACACAACCATTTCCATCTGTAACCGTTAATCCATAATTTCCCGCTCCTAACGCTGTGGTTGTAGCAGCATTACCTCCTGATGTCCAAGCATAAGTATAACTTGGTGTACCTCCAAAGGCAGCCGCAATACCAGATCCATTAGTTGCTCCAAAACATTTAGGGTTTGTTGGAGATATGGTTACAGTTAATGCAGTTGGTTGACTAATACTAACACTGGCTGAAGTTACACAACCTGCCGCATCTGTTGCAGAAACAGTGTACAGTCCAGCACATAAATTTGTACCCGCAGATGTTACCTGACCGTTACTCCATGAATAAGTATATGGTGTAACGCCTCCTGAAACAGAAGTTGTAGCAACTCCATTACATAAACCAAAACATGTTACGTTAGTTTGACTTGTAACACTAATTGCAGGTCCTGCTGTATTAGGAATTGTAACCGCTAATGTTTGTAAACAGTTATTTGCATCTTTTACCTGAACAGTATAAGTATTTGCAACAACAGTAGACTGAACTGTAGTGGTAGATCCCGCACTCCATGTTTGAGTATAAACGGGTGTTCCTCCAGAGATAGTTATAGAAGCTGAACCGTTTGCTTGCCCGCAGTTTGCAGGTGTTACAGAAGATGTTAAGGTAATTGAAGATGGCTGTGTAACAGAAATAGTTGAGGTAATAATACAACCATTGGCATCTGTAATATTACAACTATAAACACCTACCGCTACATTCGGCACTGAAGACAAAGTGCTAGCTAAAGTTGGCCATAAATAAGTATACGGCCCTGTTCCACCAGATCCAGAAGCGGAAACTGTTCCTGTAGATGTCGCGTAACACTTAACATTATTAGAATTCATTACTGATGTTAATAAGGATGGTTGAATGATTGTGCCAACTGCTGTTGATTTACATCCATAAAAATCTGTTATGGTACAAGAATAAGTTCCAGGACATAAATTTGTTGCTGTAGCGTTTGTTTGACTTCCTGGTGTCCAAGAATATGTATATGGCGCTGTTCCACCAGTCATTCCTGCCGTTAAACTTCCGTCACATAATCCATTACATGTTACGTTTGAAGATGCTGTTATAGCGGCAGTTCCACCTAATGTTACACCAATAGTAACTGGACTTGAAATCACACAACCATTTACATCTGTTGCTGTTACTGTATAGTTTCCAGTAGCAACACTGTTAGATGTAGCTGCAGCACCTCCTATTGGAGTCCAACTATAAGTATATCCAGCTGTTCCACCTGTTACTGTTGCTGTACCAAAACCATTGGCAGCTGTACAATTTGCATTTTGGGTTGTCACTGAAATAGCTAATGCGGTTGGCTGAGTAATAATTACGGTTTGTGTAGCTGTACATCCATTAGCATCCTTAACCCCTGTTAAAATAGTTCCTGCAGTTTGGTTGGGAAATGTAGCAGATGTCTGATAAGCCCCACCGTTTAAATTATAAGAATATGTTGGCGTTCCGCCAGAACCAACAACGTTAATAGTTCCAGTAGCTGTTCCAAAACATTTAACAGGTACTGATGTTGGTGTAATAACAACTTGTGCTGGCTGTGTAATTGTAACTGTTGTTGTTGCAATGCAACCTGCAGCATCTTTTACAGAAATATTATAGGATCCGGCTGGCAAACCAGTAAATACAACTGTTCCAGCCGTTGGACCCGCAATTTGTGATGGGGACGTTAACGTATATGTAAAAGGCGCTCCTGCTCCACCTGTAGGGATGGCAACAGTACAAGAACCGTTAGATAAACCAAAACAAGTGACATTAGAAAAACTAGCTATGGACGTTGTAGGACTTCCTAAACTCAATACAGTGTATGGAACCGATAAAGTACATGTATTCACATCTTTAATAATTACCGTATGACTACCCGCTCCTAAGCCTGAAGTTGCTGTACTGGTTGTAAAAGCTCCTCCATCATACGAATAACTGTAAGTAGGAACTCCACCAGTAACAGACGAAACAGTTGCTGTTGCGTTTGATGTCCCACAACTAGCAGTTGATGCATTTACAGTAGCTGATGTAATTCCAGCTATTAAACCAACACTAAATGTTGTTGAAAAGGCACATCCATTTGCATCCTTTACTGCTATAGAATGCGAACCAGTTGCTAAGCTTCCAAAAGTTGATGTGGTTGAAAAGCCACCGCCATCCAAGGAATAGCTATAAGTAGTTGTGCCACCTGTTACTCCAGTAACGGTATAAGAACCTGTTGCTCCAGCACACGTTGCCGGGCTCGAAGTACCAGCTATTGCAGTGGGGCCAGGTATATTTACAATACTTGTTGTTTTAGTAAGTAAACATCCATTCGCATCTTTTATTGTAACTGAATATGTTCCAGGCGCAAGACCTGTTGTTGGGGATGTAGCAGAAAAAGCACCTCCATTAATTGCATAACTATAAGTTGGTGTTCCTCCAATTGGGGAACCAAAAGTAAAACTACCATTGTTATTTCCACAAGTAGCATTAGTTGGCACCAATGTTATACTTGTTGGCCCAGGAGTCATCGTTAATGTTGTTGAAACAGTAAATGTACAACCAGAACTATTTGTTAGTGTAATAATAGGTGTACCAGCTCCTAAACCTGTAACTGTTTGTCCTGATACTGCTCCTAAGCTACTTGCAAAGGACGAAATTGTTTGAGCACAACAAGAAGTATTATTAATAAATACCTGACCATTATTATTGCCACATGTTGGGTTAGTGAAACTTAATGTAGCTGAAGGACTTGGGTTTACAGTCACACTTACAGAAGCTGAATTTGTACAACCTTTTGAATCAGTAACATTTACAGTATAAGTACCAGAGGCTAATCCAGTAGCATTAGCTCCTGTTCCGCCTGAGGGCGACCAAGCATAAGTATAGCCTGCTGTTCCACCAGAAACTGTACTAGACGCAGAGCCAGTTAAAGCACATGTTGGGGCTGAAGACGTAGCTGTTACAGTTAGCGCTGGTGGCTGAGATATCGTGACAACCGTAGAAGCTGAACACCCTGTGCTACCAATTGTTTTTACAGTATAAGTACCCGCTGATAAGCCAGTAAAAGTACCTGAAGTTTGAGCTGGATTTGTATTAAGTTGATAAGTAAAAGATGCTGAACCGCTTCCTGTTGCAACAATAGACCCAGTTGCAACTCCATTACAATTTAAATTTGTAGGAACTACAGTAATTGAAGGCACTGTTACTGCAAATGTAAAACAACTTGATGCAGCTGGATTGTTACAGGCATCTAACACAGACCCTGCTGCTCCTGCGTTCAAACACAAAGTATAAACACCTGTTGTGTTTAATGCTGGAGAAAAGCCGAGAACAAATGAATTTTCATAAGGAGCTCCCCCAGAACATGCTGAACCTATTTGGCTAGATATGGTATAAGGGCCTCCTGGGCCAGTTAACGAAAAATCTGCTGCTGATACTGAACTACATTTAATGTTTTCGCTAAAAGTTACAAATAACTGACTACCTCCACAAGACGGATAAGATTGAGGTGCTTGCATAGCTGGAGGGATATTATCGTAAATAATAGCCATGCCTGCAGTACCCGGAGGAGGAAAATATAAGTTAAACCCATTTGTTGTTGAGCTAAAGTTTGAAATATTAAGCATAAAACTTTGTCCAGTGGTTACAGCAATACAAGGGGAGTTTTGAGGATATGTATTTTGTGGCGCACTGGGAAACAAACCAGTTAATCCAGCCGTGAAACTATTACTCAAAACCCAAGAAGGTCCAGTTCCTGATGACCATGAACCTCCTGCATTTGAAATGTAATTACAAGCAACATCTGCTGCTGCATTGCTGTATAAATCTGAGCAGTTTAAACCATTCATGTTATATAAAACCCAATCATAATCTTCCGAGTTATTAATTGGATCTATAGCAAAACATAATTGACCAGCGTTTTGAACAGTAAACTGATACCAAACATCATTTTTTTCTCCCGAACCCAAACAAGTTGTACTACTGTTGATCTCATTACCAATATTACCAGTACCAGAATATGACACGGGATTTGTAAAAGATGACTGACAAACAGGAATAGCATTTAAACAATCTGCATTTGTTGGAAGTAATGGTGCTGTTGATGTTGCTGTTGCACAAATATCAAAAAAACCATTAACACTGGAGGTAGCAGTAAAAGCAGGCGACCAAACTCTAATATAATATAACGCCCCTGCTGTTCCTGTAATATTTAAAATCGGATTATTCCCTGCCCCAGAACCTAAATAAACACAGCTTGACAGGGTTAAAGAACTACAAGAACCAACGTAAGCAGCCATACCAAGATTATTTAAACCAGAATAATAGGAGGTTACAGTAAAGTTTCCAGAAGCTGGGCATGTTACAGAAAACCAAATGTCGCCATTAACATAACTGCCACAACCTGGGGCAGGAACGCCTGGACTAGCTGTTGTTCCTGAATTTATTTGAGCAGATATTTGATTACAAGTTGCAGAAACCTGCAAGGGGATTGCATTACATGGATTGTCATTTATTGGCTGAGCAAATAATTTTGCTGAAAACAATAAAAGTATAATAATGTATTTTTTCATAATAAATTTTAATTAGTAAGTTGATTGAAGCCTTTTTCATTTTCCTTATCCAATGGATCAAATTGCCTAACTACTTCAATATGTGTTGTTTTTGAAGACACTAGATTTGAAGAAACATTTGGGGATAACTTAGAATTCACAAAAGCTGTAAAAGTTGTAATTCCTTTTAAAGCAGTTTTTGGAAATATGCAAACTAAGCTGCTATTATCACTTGCCTTATAAACAGTAATTTCAGAATTAAAATTCTTTACATTAACCGCAAAATCATTAAACTCTTGGTCAGAAAAAGGAACTCCATAACGATAAGCGCAAACAAAATACGAACCACTAAAGGCATCCGCAGGAAATTTTTTACCAAAAATCTCACCTGAGTCAGACACCAAAACCACTCTATGATTATTACTTTCTGATTGTGCTTCTATCTTATTTGAAAGAAGAAATAAAGTAAATAAAAAAAATATTCTCATAAATACTAACATATTATTTCTATAAAAGTAGGTAAAAATAACTTTTTCACATCAACATTTAAATAACTGATTCTTATGACTCACTCATCTAAACAAAATAAAAAACCGTCAATTCTGTATAATTTTCGCAGAAAGCTTACTTTGGAATTCTTACTGAAAAGGCTTTAAGACTCAATTAACTTTTTAGTCGTTTACAATTTAATGACAAATTACTCAATCAATACTATTTAATAATTGTTCTTCCTAAAATTTTATTAACGCGTTTTTTTTGATTCTCCAATAAGATAACAAATTCGTAAACATTTTTATTTTCAAAGGGATCTGCTGTTTTGATGAGCTCTTTTGCGTCTTTTAAAATCAGATTCAAACGTTTTTCTTTTAAACTGAATAATTGATGATCGATCCCTTTTTTAATTAGATGTATTTCCTGAGGCACATTAACCCCAAACTTCTCCCATTTATCACTTACTGCATCCGAAAAAGAAGCGATATCAATAGCGACCTGAGCTATAGCTGGATTGGCATGATGAATGAATGTTTGCAGTGTTGGTATATTCCCCTTTTCTAACTCATGATGAAATTCATCTAAGACCATCTGATATACTGGATTTATAAATTGTAAATCATCTCGCCATAATTCAAATATTACAAATTCACAAACGGTTAATTGAAAGGATTGCTGTGTGTTATCTGTATCTTCTGCCTCAACTTCTACCAACACATTTCCATATTGCATCATCATGCGTAGTAATTCTTTTTCTTCACTATCCAAAATAGGATCAACTATTTTTTCTTCTTCTAAGTATGCTTCTGGAGGGATATCATCTATTGGGTAATTACCCTGACTTTGTTGTTGTTGATTGTCTTTTTGTGAAGAAGGAGTTGTTTTTCCTGTTTTTTTACGGATCAGTTTGTTAATCTCAATTTGCAAAACCTGCTCACCAATATCCATAATACGTGAACATTCCTTCACATACACCGAACGATTAATAGCATCAGGAATAACAGAAATACTTTCAACAATATCTTTAATGAGTTCTGCACGCTTAATTGGATCGTGCTCAACTTCCTTATAAAGTAAGTTAGTTTTAAAAGCAATAAAATCTTTGCTATTATTTTTAATAAACTCTTTAAACTCTTCGTTAGTTACCTTTTTACTATATGAATCTGGATCATCTCCATCAGGAAATAGTAGCACTCTTACATTCATTCCTTCTTCTAAAATTAAATCAATTCCTCTAAAACTAGCCTTAATACCGGCCACATCACCATCATATAAAATGGTAATGTTTTTCGTGAAACGATGAATTAATTTTATTTGTTCAACCGTTAATGATGTACCCGAAGAAGCCACCACGTTTTCAATACCCGATTGGTGCATTGAAATCACATCGGTATAACCTTCTACTAAATAACAGTTATCGTCCTGTATGATTGTTTTCTTTGCTTGAAACAAACCATACAAGGTTTTACTCTTATCGTAAATATCTGTTTGTGGCGAGTTGATATACTTCGCCAGCTTTTTATCACTCGTTAAAATTCGTCCTCCAAAACCAATAACCTTCCCGGAAATATTATGGATTGGGAACATTACACGACCAGTGTATCTATCAAAAATATCTTTCTCGGTAATCGGAGTTCCCTCTACATGATTATTTGATAAAATCGACATACCTGTCTTTACCAAATACTCCGGCTTGTAGCCATTCTTCACTGCCGTTTCAGAAAACTTACGTCGTTCTTCCGAACTGTATCCTAAATTAAATTTATCTATAGTGGCTTGAGAAAACCCTCTTTCTTTAAAATAGCCTAAGCCAATCGAACGACCTAAATCATCATTCATCAACAAATCAGAATAATACTTTTGTGCATATTGCATCACAATGTATAAACTCTCTTTTTCGTTTTGCTGCGCTTTTTCTTCTACACTAACTTCTTTCTCTATAACCTCAATCCCATACTTGTTAGCCAAATAACGCAATGCCTCTGGATAAGATAAACTCTCTAAATCCATAATAAAATTAACGGCCGTACCCGATTTACCACAACCAAAACATTTGTAAATACCTTTGGCTGGTGATACTGTAAACGATGGCGATTTCTCTCCATGAAAAGGACAAAGCCCCAGTAAATTAGCACCACGTTTTTTTAAAGTGATAAAATCACCAATTACATCCTCTACTCGAGCGGCATCAATAATTTTATCTATGGTTAATTTTGGTATCAAAAAATGTAATTTGGGAGAGTAAATATAGTGCAAAAATGAAGAATTTGGTCGTTTTTCACAAAACAAAAATCCTTATCTTTAAACTCTGAATTTTGGATTAATATTCATCATTCTTAAATCTTAATTCTTAAATAAACATGTCCGTTTACGATAAATATAAAGCAGTGATTGGTTTAGAATGTCACATTCAATTATTAACTAAAACAAAAATGTATAGTGATGATATAGCTGAATACGGAGCTATGCCAAATACTAATGTGAGTGCTATTACATTAGGACATCCAGGTACTTTACCAAAAGTAAATAAACGTGCTATTGAATTCGCTGTAAAACTAGGAGTAGCAACGCATTCAACTATTCGAGAAGAAAATCAATTTGCTCGTAAAAATTATTTTTATGCCGATTTACCAAAAGGCTATCAAATTACACAAGACAAAACACCTATTTGTACTGCTGGTTATGTGGATGTGAAATTGAAAGATGGAACAGAAAAGCGCATTAATTTAACGCGTATTCACATGGAAGAAGATGCAGGTAAAAGTATGCATGATATCGATCCATTTGAATCGTTAATTGATTTAAATCGAGCTGGAACGCCTTTACTAGAAATTGTAACTGAACCTGATTTTACTTGTAGCGAAGAAGCGTATGTATACTTAACAGAAATAAAAAAACTGGTACGTTACTTAGATATTTGTGATGGAAACATGGAAGAAGGTTCGTTACGCTGTGACGCTAACGTTTCAGTAATGTTGAAAGATGCAAAAGAATACGGAAAAAAAGTAGAGGTAAAGAACATGAACTCTTTCCGTAATGTACAACGTGCTATTGACTTTGAAATTAAACGTCAGATTGATTTAATTGAAGCTGGAGAAGATATTGCAGGTGAAACACGTAGTTTTGATGCCGTAAACGGAAGTACATTTGCGTTACGAAGTAAAGAAAACGCAAACGATTACCGTTATTTTCCTGAGCCGGATTTACAGCCTGTTTATGTTACTGAAGCATATATTGAGAAAGTAAAATCAGCAATGCCTGAATTACCAAATGATTTATTTAATAAGTTTACAAAAGAGTTTGGCTTATCTGAGTACGACGCTTATAACTTAACAGACTTAAAAGGCTTAGCATTATATTTTAACGAATTAGTTAGCTTCACTAAAAATTATAAAGCAGCAGCTAACTGGATGATGGGAAGTATTAAATCGTACTTAAACGAAAACGCGATTGACATTGAACAATTTCATGTAAAACCAAAATCAATTGCTGATTTAATTGCATTAATTGATGAAGGAAAAATAAGTAATGCAGCAGCCACACAAAAATTATTTCCGGAGTTAATGCTTAACCCAACTGAAGCGCCTTTAAGTATTGCTCAGCGTATAGATATTATTCAAAGTAATGATACGGGTGCTTTACAAGAATTAGTTGACCAAGCTTTAGCAAAATATCCTGAAAAAATTACTGAATATAAAAACGGGAAAACTAATTTATTGGGTTTATTTGTTGGTGAAGTAATGAAAATGGGTAAAGGCAAAGCAGATCCTAAAATGGCAAATCAGTTAGTAAAGGAAGCTTTAGAAAAATAACTAAATTATAATCGACTAAAAATCCTGATAGAAAATCTATCAGGATTTTTTATTTTCTTAAATTTTCATGAATTTCACCCAATAAGTATTTTTTTAAGATATAGTACAAAAACAAAAAAACC